>Ga0114950_10004194_pt1 | contig 11154 bp, 7 predicted proteins | sample N075metaG_FD_83503 | JGI IMG/M metagenome (GOLD analysis project Ga0114950, IMG submission 83503) | Deep subsurface microbial communities from Kermadec Trench to uncover new lineages of life (NeLLi) - N075 metaG | ecosystem: Environmental > Aquatic > Marine > Ocean trench > Sediment | place... | reverse complement strand
TGGATGGAGGGATTTCAATCCGGTGAAATCACCAACAAACAGGGTACCATCATGTCGTACTATTGCCGACACCAAATTCGGGAGTCCAGACCCTTCATCATAGCGGGTGAATGGCGATCCGATCTCTACTCTGGCAATTCCCTTGTCCAGGCCCAACCAGACATTCCCCAGGTGGTCCACATAGGTAAACAAGACCGTATTGTTCTTCAGACCTGCGTCATGGTTGACATGTTCCACTAGCCGCCCTGAGCGATCGATCACTACGAGTCCCCTTGAAAGTGTACCCAGACCAAAGTGACCCTTCGGCAACAAAACACCAGGTTGGTAAATCCTACCCTCCCTCAAAAGGCTGTCCGCCTCAGTCACAAAGGCTTCTACGAGTTCTCCGTCATACAGAAAAAGTCCTTCTTCCCGCGTACCGATAAGTAGCCGGTCTGCATCAAAGGGCAGCATGACATAAATACGCGTATCTGCGAACCTCTCTCCGCCTGGCACCAAGTTAAGTATATCACCGACGGCTGAGTGTTCCATGCGCATGAGGCCTATGCCATCCTGCCGCACATAGAAAATTCCATTTATAACAAACGATACGTGAAAAGATGTCTCTGCGGGCCAGGTCTTCATCGTCGACCCATCCCAGCGGAAAATGACACCAAAGGTGTTGAAGTAAATTCCTTCGTCCGTGGCATAGGTCTGCCACACGTCGAGGAAGTTACTGTGCACTTCCGGAACTTTGTCCCGCAATGAAACAAAAACCGTGCGGCCCAGGCTGTCCGAAGTCAGATACCCCAGCTCACGTAACCCTCCTACCCAAATGCGGCCCACGGTATCGAGAGCCAGTGATTTAACCTCCGCGTGATTTGTCAATGAAATCAGCCGCCATGTAATGCCGTCATACTCCAGCACGCCGCTAGTGTTGCCTGCATAAATCACGCCGCGATCATCCTCGATGAAGGCCCAATTCTGGGGTCCTGCATCATAGTTAGCCGGCGTGAAGTTAGTCAGGATAGGACGGCCGGTCTCTGTTTGCAAGGCAAGGTTCTGTGCCCGCAATGTAGACCCTGTGGTGAGGCCGCAGATCACCAGGATTATGAAGTAGCGAAAGGACGATACGTTCATGTGACAACAATTGAAGATATCCCAAGGATGCTCAGATATGTCAATTGCTGTAACTTTCTTTTTTTTAATGCTATGCAACATTGCATTGAATCTGAGGTCCTACCTGTTTCCCGTCAGCCCAAAGTAGACGGGTAACATTGATTTGTTAAGTAAACCCGTTAAGCGGTTAAGTGTAAGTCGTCAAACGAATAAGACAAGAGCCAATTAAATTTCAACGCGATACTTGCTCATTGTGCAGTGATTTCTTTGTTCAATATAAAGATAATGCACGAATTTGATAGCAAGGGAGCAAGTGATGCTAGTTATTGTGGAAGTTTTATAAACAGGCACAACAAGGTAAGCACATTACCAGTTAACAGAGCGTCATATTTTACATCGTCGATACGGCTTCTTCAAGATTACTGTGCACATCTAGAATTATCGAAAATCCTGACATATCCAAAATCTCTTTGACCACATCATTTGGAGAGCATATTTTAAAGGCGCCACCCTTGGCAGTAAGTTGTTTTGCTGTCGACAAAAACACACGCAAACCGGCGCTGCTTACATATCTTGTATTTGATAAATCAATAATGATCTTATCCTTGTCCGAATTTATCAACTCATTGACACTTTTTTCCACTTCCGGAGAAGTACTAGTGTCGAGGTCGCCTTCCAGATTTAGAATCGAAATCTCATTTTCTTCACTAATGGAAATATTCATAGTTTATCAGATTTTAGTATTTATTAATTGTTGCGATATATTTGCCGTTGTTTGTAGTAGAATTTAGCCCTGCAAGTGTACCAGGCATCTATTTATATTATATAGCCCTGTGAAGTTAAAAACGTAATTTTTTCACTTCTTTCACCTGCTATCTTTGCCAAAACTTCTCTAAGTTCCAGGTAAGTAATCTCGCATTCTCTCTATTGATGCTCATTTTATTCACCGAATATTGTCTCTGCCTTATCCATCCTTTTGATTCAAATGCTTAGCAAGCCGAAGATGGTTCTGACCCTCGATCCGCTCATACGCATATTCGTCCATGAGATTTTTGACTAAGTGCAGTCCAAGACCTCCAATCGGCCGCTCCTCAATGCTAAGACTGAGGTCAGGAGGAGTAGCTTGAAACGAACTAAAAGGATTGCCATCATCCACAAACTCAATGAGAAATTTATTGTTTCTTAATTCGAACTTAACTTCGATGTCATGACTCAATCCATCATCAAACGAATACTTGATAATGTTAGACAATAATTCATCTATCACAATATTGACCTTAGCCGTGATATCTGCGGCAATGTTGTGATTATCAGCATATTCGTTAAAGCCGTACTGGACAATCTTGATCTCATCGGGATTGTTCTTGATAGTTAGGTTCATAGTGTTTTTATCCTGAGTTTTCATATCCGGGTCTCCAAGATAAAGAATATTCAGAGCGGTAATATCATCAAATGCATCCTGGTCCTTTTCAAATTGGGATACTTCTTCCAGTATTTCATTGATTACTGCCTTCGACGGCTTAATCGTGGTTTCTTCTAAAAACTTTTGTAGTCTTGCATCGGTAAACATTTCTCCTTCGCTATTATGTGCTTCGGGGATTCCATCTGTGTACATGAAAATTGAGTCATTTCGATGAATGCGAATTACTGACTCACCGTATTTCAAGTCTTCGATTCCCTCAACTACAGGGCCATGTAGTTCTGAAAGTTTAGGAACTGATCCATCAGCTCTCGTAATATAAGTCGGATTATGTCCGGCATTTGAATAGATGAGGTCACCGGTAACTGTATCAAGTATCCCCACGAAAATGGTCACGAACATATAGTTCTTATTCTCCTTGGCCATTTCCTTGTTGACCAGTGTTAAAATATCTGCAGTCGATAAGTGACTATTGGCTGAAGACCGCAAAAGAGTCTTTGATACGGCCATCTTCAGCGCTGCTGGAACCCCCTTACCAGATACATCTCCAACGGCAAAATATAAGTGCCGCTCGTCAATGAGGGCAAAATCATAAAAGTCGCCACCAACCTCTCTGACGTATTCACGCGTCCGTTTTACCATGATGATCGTTGCGACTTGACAGTTGACCTAGTTGTAAGCAATACTGCACGGTTTAACACTAGTGACAGATAATTTTCTGTTCGTGACAGAATTTTGAGTACTTTTTCGGCTTGATTTACCGATCAGAGAGCGACAGCTTGACAGGCGGCTGATTTTTTAACATAGGATCTCACCCAATGAATGCATTAGACACCTTTTGGATACTTTTTTGTGCTATTCTCGTATTTTTCATGCAAGCCGGATTTGGAATGCTGGAAGCGGGTCTTGTTCGTACCAAGAACGCCGGTAATGTGCTCATGAAGAACGTAATCGACTTCAGTTTTGCTGTAATCGGTTATTTTATATTTGGCTATGCCATTATGTATGGTGGGGATGGAGCCATCATCGGGACAGAAGGATGGTTTATGGTTGGTGCCAAGTCACCTGTTGAGGGAGTTCCCCTGGAGGTTTTTTGGTTATTCCAGGCGGTTTTTGCAGGTGCAGCTGCGACGATTGTTGCTGGTGCCGTTGCAGAGCGCATGAAGTTCAAGGCCTATCTCATCTATTCCTTTGTCATTACTGCCTTTATTTACCCGGTTGTAGGTCATTGGGTTTGGGGAGGAGGTTGGCTTGCGGAATTGGGATTTCATGATTTTGCGGGATCAACTGTAGTCCATGCCCTTGGTGGTGTGAGTGCACTTGTAGGAGCATGGATTTTAGGACCTCGTATTGGACGCTTTGAAAAAGACGGAACACCAAATGTGATTGCGGGTCACAGTATGCCTTTGGTTGCAATCGGTGTCTTTATTTTATGGTTTGGGTGGTACGGTTTTAATGCAGGGTCGACCCTTGGACTTGAGGATCCGGAATTAGTAGGAAGAATTGCAATGAATACAACACTATCACCTGCAGTAGCCGCGCTTGCGGCAATGACCTTGTCCTGGATCAGATATGGCAAACCTGACCTTTCTCTCGCACTCAACGGAGTTTTGGGAGGATTGGTTGGGATTACTGCGGGATGTGCTGTAGTTGGTAGTGGGGGTGCAATTTTTATTGGACTGATCTCCGGACTGTTGGTAGTATATGGTATGGAATGGTTGAATAAACTAAGAATTGATGACACAGTGGGTGCTTTCCCTGTTCATGGCATATGCGGTATTTTTGGTACGCTTGCGGTGGGTATTTTTGGGACAGTATCATTAGGAGCGCCAATGGAAGGTCTTCTTTATGGCGGAGGCTTTGGCGCTCTCGGTATTCAGGCACTTGGAGTATTTGCTTGCCTCGGATTTGTAGCAGTTTCAATGTGGATCCTTTTTAAGGTCATAGATTCAACAGTGGGTCTGAGAGTTTCAAAAAAGACTGAATTGCGTGGACTTGATATCGAAGAACATGGAATGGAGTCATACAGCGGATTTCAGATTTTCACAACCGAGTAATCAGAAAATATTCTTTCATGAAAATGATCATTGCATTTATACGACCGGAACAGCTTCCGGCAATCAAGGAAGCACTTGGGGATGCAGGGCTTTTTCACTTCACAGTAATTCCGGTAATGGGAACAGCCCCGAAGGCGGAACAACGGACGTTTCGCGGAGTCGAGCAAAAAGTGTCCTTATTCAAGCGAGTACGTATGGAGCTCATTCTGAAAGAAGTAGATGTAGAAAACGCTATCGCAGCAATTAGTAAAGGGGCAATGGATAGTGGCGGTCAAGGGCGCATATTTACAGTAGATGTGGTCGACGCAATAAAAATATGGACAGGAGAAAGAGGAAACAAGGCAATCTAATAACTGAGAAAAGAACAATGGGAAAGCAGCTCACTCCAACTGTGCGATCAGTACTTCAGAAGATCAAGGATGACAATATCCAGTTCCTGGATTTGAAATTTGTGGATCTTTTTGGTACGCTACAGCATCTCACGCTCGCTGCTGACATGGTCGATGAAAGCTCGTTTACCAATGGATTCTCTTTCGATGGATCTTCAGTACAGGGGTTTCAATCCATCAATGAGAGCGATATGATCCTAAAACCGGATCCGACATCTGTGTTTCTTGATCCGATTTTTGAAGTGCCTGCTCTATCTGTGTTTTGTGATGTGATTGATCCGAGGGGTTTTAAAAGTTACGAAAGGGATCCAAGAGGTGTTGCCAGACGAACTGAACAATTACTCCGTTCCGAGGGAATAGCGGATACGGTTTTTATTGGTCCAGAGTTGGAGTTTTTCATTTTTGACGAGGTTAGATTTGATCAGGCAACCCAGTTCGGTTATTACTATTTGAATAGTGCCGCAGCTTTCTGGAATGTCGGAAAAGAAGGTCGCAACCTGGGTACAATTGCTGCCCGAAAGAGGGCATATATGGCAGCACCTCCTATTGATAAGTACAATAATCTGAGGTCGAAGATTTCTCAGGTTTTAAAAACAGTCGGGTTGGAACCTGAGCTACATCATCATGAGGTTGCTGCGGCAGGTCAATCAGAAATCGTATTTAAGTATGGTCCGTTATTGGAGCAAGCGGATCGCACCATGAAGTACAAGTATATCGTGCGTAATGTCGTGGACCGATATGACAAGACGGTGACGTTTATGCCAAAGCCACTCCATCAGGAAAATGGGTCGGGGATGCATGTCAATATGAGCATGTTTAAAGGGGGTAAAAACCTGTTTTATGAACATGGCAGATACGCAGACATCAGTGAGATGGCTGAGCACTTTATCGGAGGAATTCTTGAACACACCTCTGCATTATGTGCTATTTGTAATCCTACGACCAATTCATACCGTCGTCTGGTCCCCGGATATGAAGCACCCATGAATCTTGTTTACTCTTCAAGTAATCGCAGTGCTTGTATTCGAATTCCTTTAGGGGGAAGTACGCCTGAAGCGAAACGTATTGAGTATCGCACGCCTGATCCGTCAAGCAATCCTTATCTGGCATTTTCAGCTATTGTATTGGCTGGTATTGATGGTATCAGAAATAAAACAAAACCTCCTGACCCTGTTGATCAGGACATTTACAGCTATGTAAAAACTGAGGCGGGCAAGCATTTAAAAAGCACACCTGGATCTTTGGATGAGGCACTTAGAGCAATCGAGGCTGATCATGACTTTTTGGTCCGGGATGGTGTGTTTGCGGAGAGTCTTATAGAGACTTTTGTGAGTTATAAACGCAAGAATGAGGTTGAGTTTGTAAATCTCAGACCGCATCCTAGTGAGTTCTTATTGTATTTCAATGTTTAATGTTACATAGCGAAATTATATTAAAATGGACGTCGCACAACAAATCGGAATCGGAATCTTTTTAGCGGTCATTCTGATCCTTCTCATCGTTATTTTCATTAAGACGAATGTCGTGATATGCCAACCTAATGAAATCGTCATATTATCGGGTAAGAAAAGAAAGGATAAGAATGGTAATTATGTTGGCTACAGAACCATCAGGGGAGGGCGTGGCTTTAAGGCTCCATTAATAGAATCTGTGAGTCGATTATCGTTGAATACAAGGACAATTAAAGTAGACCTTGCCAAGGTATTATGTGCGGGAATGATTCCTCTCGATGTAGAAGGACGAGCAAATATTAAATTGGCTGGTCGGGAGGAGGAAGGCATGGAGAATGCCATAGAGAGATTCCTTGGAAAAAGCGAGGATGTTATAGATAAGACTGCACAACAGGTAGTTGGTGGAACATTACGGAGCGTATTTGCAGGAGTGACCCCAGTTGAAGCAAATTCAAATAGAGGAGAACTGGTAAAGCAAATCATTGCCGAATCAAGAGAGTCACTAAAAAGACTTGGGATCGTTCTTGATTCATTTCAAATTTTAGGTATCACAGATGAACATGGTCACCTGGAATCTATAGGTCGTAAGCGAAATGCAGAGGTTATCAGAGATGCCAAAATAGCGGAAGCCATGTCAGAAGCAGAAGCGCGAAAAGTTTCGGCAGAGCAGCATCGTGTAGGTAGAGAGGCTGAAATTGAATCTGAATTGCAAATCGTGAAGCGTGAAAATGCACTTGAAGTCACAAAGCACAACCTCAAGGCTGAGCAAAATATCGCAGATCAGATAGCGATAATTTCAGGGGATATCGCACGAACTAAAGAAAAGATTCAGTTAGAAGATTTGCGTGTGCAGTGGAGCGAGAAGAAACAAATGGCAGAAACGATAATTCCGGCAAAGGCTAAAAAGGAAGCCATGGAATTAAGGTCAGAAGGAGAGGCGTCTAAAATACTGGAAGACGGAAAAGCAACTGCAAAAGCTGTGGAACTTATGCTCGAACAATGGCAGGATGGAAACGCACAGGATTTGTTTTTGATACGCATGCTGCCTGAATTATTTGATAAGGCCACCAGTGTAATTTCTGACAATCTGCATATCGAAAAACTGACAATTCTTGACAGTGGCGATGGTGGAGAGGGTATATCGAATTATGTAAAAAACCTGACAAATAGTTCGGTGACTTTGCTTGAGCAATTGAAAAATGCGACCGGAATCGATATTACAAAACTGGGCAAAAACAGAGATACACTTCCTGGCGCGGCAATACCGCCTGAAAAATTGTAATTGCTGAATTTCGTCCGCCAAAGGGAAATTACCCCTTGAGAGCTTTAATCAGCTCTACCATTACTTTTTTGTCCAGGCCTGCAACAAACCCTGAACTGTGATTTTTGTAATCTATCTCATCACCGTTGAAATCAAGCACAACTCCACCTGATCCTCTGAGAATGTGAAATGCCGGTATGAGGTCAAAGGGTAAAGTTTCACCTGATGACCAATTATTTATATAAATATTACTTCCCTGGGCTGCTTGCGATATTAAATAGGACGGCGATCCGCTCACTGATCTTACCAAAGAGACCTTGCCTAATTCCCAAAGTGCGTAAAGATTTTGAATTAACGGTAACGCATCTCGCGATGGGTGAACGTTCACTAGTACGGTATTATTGGGAAAATAAAATTGTGGAAGTGTATTTACAACCGGCGTTGAATTACCAAATGGCTGTGCAAAAGATTTGCTTTCGCCGTCTCCTACACGAAATATTACAAGACCAGATGATGGCATTGCTACTAACGAGAACAAGGGCTTCCTCATGATCATAGCGCCAATCGTTATACTATAACTTTCGAAACCAGCCAAAAAACTTCGAGTCCCATCAATGGGATCAATAACAAATAATGCTTTTGCTCCACCGCCTGAAGATCCCAATTCCTCACCCATAAAAGCAACTTCGGATGAAAATTGAAATAGCTTATCCTTCGCCATTTCTTCAATGTCATTTTCAAGCTGTGTTGCTGGCGAACCATCTGATTTGCGTTGAGGATCAATCCGTTTCCCTTTTTTAATGGCGATACGAATTTCGCGTAAACATTTATGGGCGATGAATAATCCAAACCGCGCCCATTCATCTGGTGATTTAATGTCCCGGCATGCTTCTATTGATTCTCTAGTGGCTAACTGAATAATATTTTTGTGATCCATTTTATCCTGTCTTGTCCAATAATTCGCGAATAGCGTTATCGTCTGCGTGATGCTCGGCAAGCATGTGCTTAAGTGCTTTTCGCATTAAAAAACTGTAAGTGGAATAGGATGAATTAATAAATTCACTATTCATTGCCTTCCACCCCCGGGTACTCATTTTTTTATTGTCCAGTGATTCAGTCGGTAAAAATACAAGGTATGATCGTGATTCGATCCAGGCATGATCTGTTTGCCTTCGATCATATAAATATCCTTCATGCACCTTTTCAATAATTGTTAGATCGGGAATTGAAAATAGTTTACCCTTTGCTCTGGTCAATACTTGTTCTGATGTTTCTCCCCGGCGAAAATGTGATGACACTATGTCAGATTCTTCTTCTGGCCCGGAATAAAACTCAAATTGCTGCATAGTCATATTAAATCTGATTGGTAATAGATATATCATTGGATTTCGACCCCACAAGAATAAGTCTCCACGACCCGCAATACCTGTTCGACCTCTTGGATTTTGTGCTTTACCGTCTTCTGCTATGGTATGTTCTATGCCCCATGGTACAAACTCTTCATATTCCCATATGCCTTCCGGATCGGCAATTCCTGACTCGGTTACACCCCTTTCTGCTTCCAAAACTATATTGCTAACGTAGTACGGTGGTTGATAATCAGGACAGGGCAACTTCCAATTGGCAAGGTCAAGTTGTATACGATAACGTTCGGGGTAGTGATCCGGACGCTCACTCCTGATCCTCAAATGGTAGTCATCTGCAACAAGCTCGAATAGCAAGCTTTCCATTGACATGAGTGCGTACCACAATTGTGGTGGATTGCATACTCCCCCACCAGTCGACTTGTCAAAACTTAATGTGTGCAAACCATATCGAAGCAGTGCAATTTTGTATATAAGCCATTCCTGATTATCAACTATTGAGTGGTAATACTTTCTGAGAACCAATATGGGAATGTAGATTTTCTTAAATCGTAAGTCCCATTTGATAAATTCCAGTTGCTTCGGTAGTCCATCGATAGGTGCTAGAATCAGATTTTTGAGCAAATACTCTTCTAGCAATTGCAATTTTTTCAAATCGTCAAATTGAATGTCTTTAGTCAGGACGAATTTGATATCGTTTTCCATTTTAGCAAAATCCGTAGCCACCGGATGAGTTCCAGTATGCGTCCAATCAATCGTCCATATATTGTCCTGCTCATCAACAATGATATTCGCGAGATTCAAATCGCCATGACTGACACAAACGTTATCAATGATAGCATCGCTGTTAAATCGTATAACATTGAAAATATTCACGATGATCTGACCCGAGACCAGGATTTGATCTGTTTTATGTCGATTAATATTTTCAATGTTAGCCTCAAGCCAACTGGATTGTTGCCAGATGTGCATCTCAAAATGACGGAATGGGGCAAGGTGTTTCTTCTCCTTGGTGTTATTATAAACACGGTTTGTTAACAGAGTGAGGGTGCGTTCAAACCTACTTAAAAATGCATCGAATTTATAGTCGTTGTCAACATCTTGGAGCTGCTGCTCTAATGTAACAGGTGTGCCTTCCATTGCAGCGAGTTCCATCCCTACACCTGTTCTCTTTCCATAAGAAACAGGCTGCGTGAATGTTGGTATATGCTTTCCAAGAAAATCCTTAACCAGATTATATCCCTTGACTTCTAGTTGAATTGGATAGTGATCGTCTATTTTGATCACCATTGGTTCAGTATTCGACACGCCTTGTTTACCTTGAGCAATGAAAAGTGCACTTCCACTAAAGCCACCTTCCAGCGACTTAAGTTCAGCTTCTGTCCAATGCATACAAATGGTCTCAACTATTTTCGTTTGTTCAACTGACAATTTATCCCTGACACTCTCAGGAAAGATTTGTAAAGCGCCAAGATTGAAGGCGTCGAGATACGATAAATCAGTGTCGAGGAAATCACTGAGTTCCGGCAGTCCGTTGATTACTTTAATAAAGTTTTCTGGAAATTGATTCCGTAAGGCAGTAAAATGCGACTCCTTGTTTGAACTGCTCAGAAAATGCTTAAAGACGGCAACATCTTTAATTCCATATAGGTTGTGTAACAGGTGAGCAATTGAAAATATCCTTCTCTCAGTATGAAAGCCAACTAGTAAAAATCGCAATTTGTCGTTTGCAGAATCACCGAGTGTAAACGTGCTCAAGTTGGCGATTTGCTTAATGTGTGATTCAAACTCGTTAAGGGGTGGTATGAGGGTCGAACAATTCAAGAAGTTGATATCTGCCATTGCCGGCAACATAAATGAAGGTGGTTCAATACCCGGAGTGTTTTCAAGGCAGTGATCTCCATACTTTTCGAGGTGTATTTCATGCAATGGGTTGTCAATCTGGTAGTAATCGCGCAGATACATGGTATATGTATCTTCTTTAAGCGATTCATTCTGTAAGAAAAGAGGTAATGGTCCCCTCCCAAGGGGTTTACCATCGCCAAAAATGCGATCTACTTCATGTGGTCCGATATGCACTATCTTCTGCTGAAAACGGACATTTGACCCGCAAT
>Ga0114950_10004193_pt1 | contig 11155 bp, 11 predicted proteins | sample N075metaG_FD_83503 | JGI IMG/M metagenome (GOLD analysis project Ga0114950, IMG submission 83503) | Deep subsurface microbial communities from Kermadec Trench to uncover new lineages of life (NeLLi) - N075 metaG | ecosystem: Environmental > Aquatic > Marine > Ocean trench > Sediment | place... | reverse complement strand
ACAGCCCGGCATCGACCTCCCCACTCTCCACTGCGGCTTCGATCTGATCGAAGGGCACGATCACCGCTTTGAAATCCGGCTGAAACAAGCGCAACACCAGGAAGGCGGTGGTGAGTTCTCCCGGTACGGCTATCCGGTTCCCTTTGATTGCTGCGCGCACGTCGTCGGGTTTTGCGGCCTGTGCCACGAGGCGAGGCCCGTATTCGCGATCACCCATCGATGCACCGTGGGGGAGGATGGTGTACGTGTCCGACAAGTGCGCGTAGGCATGGACTGAAACAGCGGTCACCTCGAGTTCAGCCTTCAACGCCCGTTGGTTGAGGGTTTCAATGTCGGCGAGTTCGTGAACGTATTTCCTGTCGCCGGTGTCAATTTGGTCCGTGGCCAACGCCCAGAACATGAACGCGTCGTCAGAATCCGGACTGTGGGCTACATGTATCGTAGGCATCTAGTTGTTTGCTCCCCGCTCCCGACGTGCCGCGGTGAAAAAGGACCGAATCGCGGGCTCGTGTGCCAGGTAATCGGCCTTCTGTGATGCGATCTCGGCGTCGTAGGCTTCCAGGAACGCGCGGTACGCCTGCTCGCGCCCGTCGGTGTCCTCAGTCAGTTCGGCGATGGTAAAGGCGAGCATTGCACCGAGGAGATGGTTGGGCTCTACGGCCCTCAGGGAATCCAATTGGGCTCGCGCTGCCGCGAAGCTGCCGGCGAGCGAGTGAATCAATCCCACGTGGTAGCGGGAGTCGCTGTCTTGCTGTCCCAACATGGCGTACGCACTGAGAGCCATCGGCTGGAATTGCATTACTTGCGCCGTATCCCCTGCTTCGGCGGCTCTCACGATTCGGTCGAAGAGACGATCCGCCCGCTCACGAGGCGTCATCCGGCTGATATCCGGCACGGTGGCAGGGGCCGACCCGGGGCCGGTTGGCACCCGATCTGTTGATTGCGCCCCACCGATGAATCGGACTGTGACGATCACCACGACGACCAGGGCTCCTGCCGTGGCGGCTATCCACGTGGCCGTGGCGGATCTCGCCGCCGGCCTTTGCTTGCGCCCCAACGGTGTGCCGCAGACATGGCAGAACCGCGTGCCGGCACGCAATTCGGTGCGGCATGAAGGACATGTGGCTTGGGACAACGCCGCTCCACAGCTGCCGCAGAATTTTCCTCCGGCCGGCTTGCCACACCGGGAGCATTCCTGTGTGTACTCTGACATGAGCCCTCTGGTTGCGCGGTTTGGAATGTAAACTCGTCGACACTTGGGGAAAAACGTCATACCGAGTAGCCGCTGCCGCCCTCCTCACCAACGCTGGTTGATTTTGGTTTCGGGATCAATTCGGGATTCTGATCCGCTCCAGCGACTGCCTGGAAGCGACGCGCTAGCGTGCCCAATGGCGCTGCATTACTGTAGCGACTATGACTTTGCGCTCGTCCGACAAGTCCGGGACTCCACAGTCCAAAGGTTTCGATCCGCCTCTTGCCTCGATCAAGGCTCGCCAGATGGGAGAGCTGGCTCGGGGGGACGACAGGTGGGATGTGCTGCTGGAATCGGTTCGTGACGATGAAATGAACTGTCTGCGGGGCCGCATTCATTTCGTATCCGGCAATACCCACCGGCTATCTGGCTGGATATTCCTCGAGTGGGCGGAACGCGATGTCGATACCAGATTTGGTGAGTTTTCCGCCCAAGAACTCTGGAGCCTGTTGGACTCGCTGGGGTGACTCCCTGTTACCTGCCCACCGGGCCCCATCCGGGCGGCACCGGTGACTCATCTGCCTCCTGCTTTGATAGCAAAAAGACACAAAAAGTGCATGAAGTACACCTAGAATAGTTCAGCGATGCCAATTTTACGCTAAGATTGGCCGTAAATAGCACGAATAGTGCAGCAAAGGCGCGATAGCGTTTACACCAGGCTGGCCGCTCCCTACAATCCGTGTTGGCGTGAACGCAGAGGAGCCGGCGTCCCCAATCCGTGTGACCGGTGTGGTGCGATGCCTCCCTCTAGAGCCTATTTGCCACGACGATCCTTACAGTGCGAGGAGAGAGCACCGTGCCGTTCAAACCAATCCCCCCTACGTTGGAATCTCCAGAGAAGCCCAAGTTGCCGTCCAAAACCCTAGCCACGGAAGGCGCCACAGCTGAGGACATCCTCCGGCTTGCCAAGAAGTTCGAGGTGGATTCCCTGAGACTGCAGTTCACCGATATCACTGGTATCAACAAGAACGTGGAGGTTCCCCAAAGTCAGTTCGCGAAGGCTCTTGCAGGGGACATCCTCTTTGACGGTTCGTCCATTGAGGGTTTCGTACGCATCGAAGAGAGCGACATGCTCCTCAAGCCGGATATCGAAACCTTTCGGATTCTTCCCTACGACGATGAGGGTGGCCGTGTCGCTCGCTTGATCTGCGACATCTACAACGCGGACAACACGCCATTCAGTGGTTGTCCGCGTCTTGCCCTGAAGCGCCAGGTTGAGCAAGCAGCCCAACTTGGCTACTCGATGATGGCCGGTTGCGAAGCGGAGTTCTTCCTCTTTCAGGTAGACGAAGAGGGTAGACCGTCGCTGGATACGCACGACAAGGGTGGCTATTTCGATTTGGCGCCGGTCGACAAGGCGGAGCCGCTGCGACGCCTGATCATCAACGATCTCGAGATGCTCGGATTCGAAGTCGAGGCCGGTCACCACGAGGTTGCGCATGGGCAACACGAGATTGATTTTAAGTATGCAGACGCCATAAAGACGGCGGACAACTTGGCCACGTTCAGGTTCGTCGTTCGTAACGTGGCCTATCGCCACGGGTTCCTAGCTACGTTCATGCCGAAGCCCATTCAAGGCGCGAACGGCTCCGGGATGCACACGCATCAGTCGTTGTTCCGAGGCGACACGAATGCGTTTTTTGACCCAGACGCCGAATGGCAGCTATCGAGGGTCGCCTTGAGCTACATTGCTGGTTTGCTGAGGCATGCTCGCGGTTTCGTGGCGGTAACGAATCCGCTGGTCAACAGTTACAAGAGGCTGGTTTCGGGGTATGAGGCGCCGACAAATGTGGCCTGGAGCATGCGCAACCGCTCACCTTTGATCCGCATTCCGGCGAAGCGGGGGAACAGCACGCGCTGTGAGCTTCGCATTCCGGATCCGGCAGCCAACCCATACCTGGCGCTGGCAGTTCAGCTGGCGGCCGGGCTAGACGGCATCAGACAAGAGGTGCTCCCACCAGATCCGGTCAACAAGAACATATTCACGATGAGTCAACGTGAGCGGCGCAAGCATCGCATCGAGGAATTGCCACGTGACTTGCATGATGCGCTCGACTGTCTCGAAAGGGACCAGGTGATTAGGAATGCGTTGGGTGAGCACATTTACGAGCGGTTCGTGGAAGCCAAGCGCCAGGAGTGGTTGGAGTACTCTGCGAGCGTTAGTGAGTGGGAGATAGATCGATTCCTCGGTCAGTACTAATCTAAGCTCCTTCCTTTTTTCTTCATATGCCACACACGTTGACCATAGCGGCGGTGATGATGGCCGCTATCGGGGGAGCGGCGCGCTCCCAGGAGTTACCTGATTCCGGACCGTCGGTGATCGACACTATCATCGTCATTACCGAAAACGTGTTCGGTAGTGCCGAGGCCGGTGGAAACGCCCTCTTCCGCATCGCGAATGCTATCAGGTTCACCACACATGCGAGTGTCGTGCGTCGCGAGCTGTTGTTCCGCGTCGGCGAATCGTACGATTCAGCAAAGGTGGCCGAGTCCGAGCGCAATCTTCGGGCGCTGGGAATCTTCCGCTCCGTGGTCATCGACTCTTCCTCCGTGGAGGGACGATTGACGGTCGTTGTTAGGACGGCTGATGGCTGGAGTACACAACTCAATCTCAACGGGCGGTTCACGGGAGGCACCTTTACATGGGCTGCTGGGTTGGCGGAGCAAAATTTTCTCGGCAGCGCGACGCAGGTGGACGTGAGCTACCGGAAGGACGTCGATCGAACGGCTATCAGAGTCGGCACCCGTCTTCGTCGCGCGTTCGGGTCTCGGATTGCGGCCAATGGTTTCTATGAAAACCTGTCGGACGGACGGCGCGGTGGATGGGCGGTTGGTTCCCCGTTCAGGTCGTTTAGCGACGGCCGCTCGCTCCAGTTGATCGGCGAGCGTGCAGATCACCGCGTTCTCCAGTTCGTGACGCGGAGCGTATTGGATCAGGACACCATCCCCTACCAGCGGCGTGTGTTCTTCAACCGGGTTGATGCAGCCGTTGCACCGATTGCGACGACGGGTCGGTATGTCCGAATCGGTATCTCGGCACAGATCAAGCGCGAGGAGTTTCTCCTACCGCGCGACACCGTCGTTCCCGATACCGTGACGGCGGCAGTCGGTGCCTTTGTTGAATACGGGCGGGCAAACTTCAAGATCGTTACTCACTACAATGGGTTTGCGCGAGAAGAAGATCTAGATCTTAGCACGACGGTGCGCGTCTCCGCCTGGATTGCTCCGTCTGCCTTTGGATACGAGCGGACGGGTATTGGGCCGCGCGTGACCGCCCGTACGGGGGTGTCGCTTCCGTTCGGGTTCCTCCGGGCGGGCTTGCTTGCCGGTGGGCTGTTCACTTCCGCAGGACTGGACTCGGGACGTGTCATAGTGTCTATGACACTGGGTTCACAGTTTTTCGACCGTCAGGCGACCTTCTTGAACGTCCAGGCTGGCATGTTGGAGCAACCGGCTCCGGGTCGAGAGTTTGATTTGGGTCACGGAATCGGCCCGCGATCGTTCGGTCCCCACTCGTTCACAGGAGATCGTGCCGTTTGGGGAACGTTTGAGCATCGCGTTTTTCTAGTGGACGAGTTCTTGGGACTGCTGGGCATCGGCGCAGCAGGATTTGTCGACTACGGCGGCGCGTGGTTCGAGGGTCTCACGGAGCCGCAATACGGCGGTAACATCGGGTTCGGACTTCGCATCGGCGCTACCCGCGCCACGGGCATCAACGTTGGGCGGTTCGATCTCGGGTATCGCTTTGGAGACGGGTGGAGCGGTAATCGGTGGGCGTTTAGCATCGGGCGGGGGTTGTTGTTCTAGTAGTAAGCAGTAGGCATGCTTGCTGCCTTCTACTGTTTGATATCCAACGCAAAGCCCCGCTGCTTCAACATCGTATGCATCGAGGCCCTGTCCGCCGACTTCATATACGCTTCCTCGGGGTCGACGAGCTTCTTGTCCACCAATTCACACAGCGAATCATTCAGACTGATCATGCCGAGTTTCTTGTTGGTCTGAATCGTGGACATGAGTTGGTGAGTCTTACCTTCGCGGATGAGATTGGACACGGCGTGGTTCGAGATGAGGATCTCCCGCGCCGGTATCCGCCCGCCGCCGATCTTCTTGAGTAGAACCTGCGCGATCACCCCCTTGAGCGATTCAGACAGCATGACGCGAATCTGATCCTGCCGGTCGGCCGGGAACTGATCGATGATGCGGTCGACCGTGCTGACCGCGGTAGTGGTGTGTAATGTCCCGAACACGAGGTGACCGGTTTCCGCAGTCTCGATGGCGATGGCTACAGTTTCGAGATCACGCATCTCGCCGATCAGGATAATGTCAGGGTCTTCACGCAATGCAGCACGCAGCGCCCGCTTGAACGACTGTGTGTGAGAGCCAACTTGCCGCTGCGTGACGATACACTTCTTGTTCTTGTGAACGAACTCGATCGGGTCTTCGATCGTGATAATGTGATCGGCGCGCGTGCTGTTGATCAGATCGATCATACCCGCCAGGGTCGTGGACTTGCCGCTGCCCGTTGGACCGGTGACGAGGACGAGACCCTTGGTCAGGTAGCACAACGCCTGCACTTCCGGCGTGATCCCAAGTTGGTCCGCCGTCAGGATCTCATTGGGAATAACCCGGAACACGGCGGCAGGTCCCTTGCGATCGCGCAAGGCATTCACACGGAAGCGCGCCAGATCAATCATCTCATACGCGAAATCAGAGTCACTGCACTCGGCATACTCCTGCCTGTTGCGATCGGGCATGATCGCCAGGACCATATCCTCGATGTCCTCTCGATTCATATTGCCCTGATCGGGAACCGGTAGCAGCTCCCCATCCGTCCGCACCGTCGGAGGTAGGTCCACACGAAGGTGTAAGTCGGACGAGTCCGACTCAACCAGATACCGCAGCAAATCCTGTATGCGTTCCTCTGCACGAGCCGATACCTCGGTGGTACGGGCAGTCGAGTCGCGCGCCCCAGATTCGGCGCCCGATGGTGCGACGGCGGCAGCGGGCGACTCCATGAGAAGGGATTCGGCGGGCACGGAAATCGCCGCCGTCGACCTGCGGGGATTTGCCGGCGACAACACCACCGTGACGTTATCTCCCACCCGGTCGATCTCTGCATCTACGCGGTGATTGTTGAGGAGATAGTCAAACTTGAGACGGCCCTCGCCACTGTCCAGCTGAGGCTGCATGCCTGCCGGCATGATCTCTTTCACGAGGTGTAGGATCTTGGGCGTGGTCACCGGATCTTTCGTCACCGGGCGCTGGTCGTCGTTGATCTGCAGCAGAACCTGCTTCCCGGTTTCGAGTACTACGGCTTGCGCATCCTTGTCGAACATCACATTCAAGAAACGATCCAAGACAGCCATGACTTCACCTATCTGACTCGAGTTGTGCGACCCCTGATCGGTCGGGTCAGGGCCAATGTAGTCCCTTGTGACATGTGTCGGCTACCAGCGGACTGCATGTGGCCGACGCCCTCTATGGCGGACCTGCCGGGATCGCCCGCTCAACACCGCTCAGCAACGCCTCGTCCACGTGGTACTTGGGAAGCTGCTCGATGGGACACCATACGGCCTCCCGGGCCTCCGCCGATGTGTCGATGGCATCGCCTGCCGCGGCCAGGCGAAACATCAGGTCGTGGTGGAAATGCGCCGGTTCCCGATCGGTCGCCGGGATCTGGTGGAAATCCACCGCCACCAGGATCGGCGTGATGTCGGTGAGTACGCTGATTCCCGTCTCTTCCCGCACCTCTCGAACCGCCGTCGTCAGGACGTTGTTGTCGGATGGCTCCACGTGGCCGCCTGGCTGAAGCCACAGCTGAAGGCGGTTGTGGAACACCAGCAACACCCGCTCGCCGGTGGGCGAGAGCACCAATCCGCTGGCCGTGATGTGGCCAGGGTCGTATCGCGAGCGGTCGAATGGAGCGGGAGAGTCCCGCAACAGCTCGAGTGTGAGACGCCGACTGCGGGCCGCCCGCTCGTGAGAGGGAGCGAACGACTCAACCCACCGCAAAGCGTGTCGCCGCCGCTCGAGGTCCTCCGGCCGGTCGTCGGCTTGCGGCTGCATGCCGCCACGATAGCTGGGAGAAGGGGCCGGCGATAGCCGTGCCGCGATAGCTGCCTTACCTGCCTCTGCTGTCTCCCCTGCCAAGTCGCCGTACTCCAAAGGGGACATCCCAAGTTGGCAGGTGGCTGGCGTCACCTCGCAACCCATTGCATTAGAATGTGTTATGGACTTTGGGAGTTGTGGCACCGTTTCTGCTCATGAATCGATTGTCCGACGGGTCATCGATGACACTTCGGGGTAGCCGAGATGGAAACAGGTGGTCTTGGAGGGAGCATGTTCAGCGAATTAAACCGACTGCGGCCGACGATTTATGCTGTGGACCTTCCACCGCTGGGACAAACCGGTAGGCGGGCCGGGCCGGCGATTGCTCGGCAGCGGAGCGGGAGCCGATCTCGCTCGTCGGGGGACTCTGGGGCCGCCGGCTGGTTGGAACGGGCGCATGGATCCTGCGACGCGGGGTGTGGACCCCAGGGGAGCCAGGACAAGCACTAGGCAAAGGTGTCGGCTCCCAGCCAGCGATCTATATAGATCTCAAGGAAAGGCCCGCTGTTCGGCGGGCCTTCTTGGTGTGGAGTCGTATTCAAGAAACTGACTGGAAAATCGGCCTCAGAGTCCCATCCGGCATTTGCTTTCGATCTCACCCGCAAGTATGAAGTATGCAGATGGTTCTTCACTTCTAATCGCGGAGGATTCGCTGTGGATGTTCCCCAGGAAGACTACGACAAGATTGCCGCCCTCATATCCAGTGACACCAGTCCCGTGGGCATCGATGCGAAGAAGACGCACGTGATTATTCTGCACAAACTCATGGAGATCGAGAAACGATTGGCGATGTTGGAACGGCAGGGGAAAGCATGAGTTCCGAAGAGATCTTTGGAGCGATAGCTGCGGGAGAGATGGAGCGCGTGCGCGACCTGGTAACGCAAGACGCTTCGTGCGCGGGCGCCAGGAACGAGCAGGGGATCTCACCGCTGATGTGGGCGCTGTACAACCGCCGTAGCGACATGGCGGACGTTGTTCTGGACGCCGCATCTGGTGTCGATGTGTTTGAGGCGGCCGCCCTGGGGCGCATGGAAACGCTATCCGAGCTGATTGCAGAGGATGCCACACTGGTTGATGGGATGTCGACCGACGGTTTTACGGCGCTTCACCTGGCGGCGTTCTTCGGCCACGCGGAGGGGGTCACGCTGCTCCTTCAACAGGGGGCTGAGGCAAGCGTGGCGGCAAAGAACCCCTCCATGGTGCATCCGCTCCACAGTGCGGTCGCCAGTGGGTCGACCCAAACCGTCCAGGCGCTGTTGCAGGGAGGAGCAGACGTAAACGCCGCGCAGCACGGGGGGTGGACCGCGCTTCAGGCTGCCGCGAAGCACAACAACCTCGAGATGGCCCGCGTCCTCCTTGCCGCCGGGGCTGACGTTGCGCGGCGGGACGACGATGGGCAAGGTGCGCTGGATCTGGCACGGGCAGAGGAACATGATGAGATGGTTGCGCTCTTGAAGGCGGTGTGACCTCTCACCGCTGTACCATTGACGGAACAGTGTCGCTGCGGCATGTTGCCCCACTTCACTAGCCAAGGTTCGCCATGGAAGAGCGGCGCTGGCACAAGGCGTACGATGAGGGTGTGCCTCCATCTCTTACGTACGAAGAGCTGACACTACCGGATATGCTCGACCGCGCCGCGGCTCGCTTCGGGCACCGGCCGGCGATCACATTTCAGAATGCCACGCTGACGTACAGTCGGTTCAAGAATGAGGTAGACCGCTTGGCCACCGCCCTCGCCGCACTCGGCGTCGCCAAGGGAACGCGAGTCGCCATCCAGGCTCCGAACCTGCCCCAGACAGTCATCGCCATCTTCGCCACGCTCCGGGCGGGCGGCATCACCGTGTTGACCAATCCGCTGTACACGGGACCCGAGATCGAGCATCAGTGGAATGACGCCGGGGCCACCGTGGCCATCCTCATGGATTTCCTCTATGCGGGACGCGTGAAGCAGATCAGCAGCAAGGTTGGTATCGAGCACTACATCGTCGCGTCGATTCCGGAGTACCTCGGTTTCCCGTTGAATATCTTGGCGCCGTTGAAGCTCAAGAAGACCAGCCCTCCGATGATTGCGAAGGTGCCGGAGGCCCCCAACGTGCATCACTTCCGGAAATTGATTCGCCGTACGTCACCCAATCCTCCGAAGTTGGAGATGGGTATGGATGACGTGGCCATGTTGCAGTACACCGGCGGCACGACGGGGGTGTCGAAGGGTGCGATGCTCACCCACAGAAACATGTCTTTCAACACGCAGCAGACTGCTCGCTGGGCGACCGGGATCGAGGAAGGGAAGGACACCTGGCTGGGGTGTATGCCCTATTTCCACATATATGGGGTGACCATCTCCATGTTGACCCCGGTGTACATGGGCGGGCACATCGTTTTGATACCGAACCCCCGGGACGTCGGCGCGATGATCAAGAACATCCTGAAGCATCGAGTGACCCTCATGCCGGCCGTACCGGCAATGTACAACGCGATCAATCAATATCCGGGTGTGGATAAGCTCGACCTCTCCAGCATCAAAATCTGCAACTCGGGCTCGGCGCCGCTACCAGTGGAGGTGTTGCAGCGCTTCGAGGATCTCACGGGGGCGAAGATCTCCGAGGGCTTCGGCCTCACCGAAACATCGCCTCTCACCCACTGCAATCCTGTTTACGGGATGCGGAAGACGGGAACCGTCGGCGTTCCCGTTTCCGACACCGATGCCAAGATCGTCGACATTGAGGATGGTCTTACCGAGATGCCGATCGGGGTCGAGGGCGAGCTTCTGATACGCGGCCCTCAAGTCATGAAGGGGTATTGGAACCGCCCCGAGGCTACGGATGAAATGATCAAAGACGGATGGCTCTACACCGGCGATCTGGCCACGATGGACGAGGACGGATACTTCCGCATAGTCGGCCGCAAGAAAGACATGATTCTCTGCAGCGGATACAACGTGTACCCCGACGAGGTGGACCGCGTGCTCATGGGGCATCCCGCTGTGCTCGAAGCGGCGACCATCGGCGTTCCCGACGAGCGGCGCGGCGAGACCGTCAAGTCATTTATCGTGTTGAAGCCCGACGCCAAGGTGACCTCCGAGGACCTTGTTGCGTACTGTCGTGAGCACCTGGCGGCCTACAAGATCCCTCGCTTCGTGGAGTTTCGAGACAGCTTGCCCAAAAGCACGGTGCTGAAGATCCTGCGCCGTGAGTTGCGGGACGAAGAGATGGCCAAGCTGCAGACTACGGGTTAGAACCGTTCGCCCTTTGCCTCCCGCGCCTGGCTTCCGACCGGTCGGATGCGGGATCGCATGTTCCAGAAGAAGAGGACCAAGCCGAGGGCCTGGGCCAATCCACTCAGCAGGATGACCCAGCCCAACCAGGCCTCACTGCTCCACGCCTTCGCCACCTCGGAAACGAACCGGGCCAGAGTTCCCGTCAGGAGCAGCCAGTAGACCACCTGGGCAACGCCTGGCTTGTATCGGGTATCGTCTTTGGCGGGCCGGGGGAAGATCCACAGCGCGACGCCGAGTATCATGAACATCACGAACCCGAGGAAGACGGCGTGGGTGTGGGCGGATACCAGGTAGGGGTGTGGCCAGGTGCCGCCGATTTCCCTCCGGATCAGCATGTAGATGCCGAGTACAAGGCCGATCCCGAGAAAGCCGATTCCTGTTTGTATGTAGCGGCGGGCCAGGGTGTGCATCGTGAGGCTTTGTGAAGTCCGTCACAAGGTCGGTGGAGGGCCGGCCGGCGTCAACCTGGCAAGACTCGGGCGGCGGCTTGAGAATGGGGCGGTGAATGGCGATCTTTT
>Ga0114950_10004191_pt1 | contig 11157 bp, 9 predicted proteins | sample N075metaG_FD_83503 | JGI IMG/M metagenome (GOLD analysis project Ga0114950, IMG submission 83503) | Deep subsurface microbial communities from Kermadec Trench to uncover new lineages of life (NeLLi) - N075 metaG | ecosystem: Environmental > Aquatic > Marine > Ocean trench > Sediment | place... | reverse complement strand
CCGCCGGCGGCTTGATAGTCTGTGACGAAGTGCAATCCGGCCTGACACGCATGGGCGACAACTACTGGGGCTTTATGGATTCCGGTGTCGTCCCTGATATCGTCACGATGGGCAAGCCAATGGGCGACGGGCATCCGCTGGCGGTCGTTGTTACAACGCCTGAGATTGCTGCCGACTCTGCGAAAGAAACCGATTACTTCAACACCTTCGGCGGCAATGCCGTGTCGGCGACGGCCGGTAAAGCGGTGCTTGAAGTTGTCGAACGTGAAAACCTGCTCGCCAGAGTGAAAGAGAGTGGCGACTACCTGATCGCCGGCTTCCAAAGACTGGCAAAAAAGCACTCGCTCATCGGTGACATTCGCGGCAAAGGTCTCTTTCTCGCCGTTGAACTCGTTCGCGACCGGGCTACGAAGGAACCCGCAACTGTAGCGGCCGCAGAAACCCTGGAACAAATGCGGGAAAGCGGCGTATTGCTTGCGATAACCGGGCAGCATGACAACGTGCTGAAAATTCGGCCGCCTCTGGTCTTTACGACAGAACACGCAGACATTGCGCTGGACGCGCTGGACCAGGCGTTGTCGCGTATCGAGTAGCCTTGAAGGCTACCCTATCGAGTCTAAAAAAAACCCCGCAACAGTTGCCTGTTGCGGGGCTTGGTCTTGCTTACTTCTAACTACGTGTGCAGTTTCTTAGAACTGAACTCGTGCGCTCAGGCGCATGAATCGCGGTCGTTGATACTGCAGTACTTTGCCGTAGTCCAGTGACGTACCGATCTCATATATTTGAGTCGGATTGGCGCTGTTGAATACATTGAAGATATCAAGTGCAAACAACATGTCGAAATTACCGACTTCCATGTTGTACTGTGCGCCGAGATCGACATTCAACAGGTCTGGGGTATTACCAATCGATCCACGAGGAAGACCCTCTGCAAATCCGTCATCGTTGAGATCACAGAAGTGAGACGCCGAACCGTAAGCCGCTGCGAAAACGTCCGTCGGATGCGGTCCGAAGCAGTTCCTAGGACGACCCGTTTGCCACATCAGGCTGGCGCCAAAGCGTAGACCGCTCTCAAGCGCGTAACTACCGTAGACCTTGATCGTGTGTCTACGATCGTTCGGCAAGTTACCGTACGAGTGGTCAACCAGTCCGGGTTGGTCGAAGTTCGTCGTAATGCCCGCATCGTCCTGGCCATTGTCAGACTTGACGTAGCCTTCGTGGTTGCCCCAGCTGTGTGCCCATGTGTACGACGCATTCATTGCCCACTGTCCGTCAAACGGACGGTCGACTGTGAATTCGATAGCAGCGTAGTCACGTGTTGCTTCCGGGTAGTTCAGCTGATCAGCCGTCAGGGTGATTTGCTCGTCCTGTTCCGGAATAAAAACGCTCATATCGTTGCCAGGATTGGTCAACACGTATTGATGGAAGCCACCGAATGTGTCTTCAACTGTATCGCCGCCAACCAATGTGTCATCCCAGGTTCCGTCGCCACTGTTGTAGTAATCGATAACAGCTGCATCGATCGCTACGTCTTCAATGGTTGTTTCCAACTGACGGTAGATGCCCTTGACGCCCAGTGCGATTCCGGAGTCGGAATAGAACTGGTAACCAAGGATGAACTCACTCTGGTACATGGGCTCAAAGTTGGTATCGGTCGTTGAACGAGTATCCGGAACCTCACCGTTACCGAAGACGTCCTGGTCAAACTGTGCACCCAGGTTTGCCGGCGTGAAGTCGGGATTGTTGGTGCCATCCCAGTCGAAGTAATCCTGAATGTAGGTCTCACCACCGGACATACGAATATTGGTATTCGCAGCGATCGGCAGATAATACAAACCGTAGTTCAGGAAAATCTTCTGACGTCCGTCACCGGAAGGATCCCAGACAGCTGCAAAGCGAGGCGCGACCTGGTTATCAACCTTGACGAAAACTTCGCCTTCACCATTCAGGTTCTCGAAGCTCTCATTACGAATACCCAGCTCGAGGGTCAACTTGTCGCTGACTTCCCAAACGTCCTGGATGTAAACGGCCTTTGAGCTGGTCTCGAAGGTACCGCCACTGATGTAGGTACGTTGACGAGCGAAACCGCCGCTTGGGCATTCAGCCGGTGAACACGTTCCGTAGGCCGCATAATCGTTCTGCGAGACTTTCAGCCAGTAGACACCACCAGAGTTAACGGTTGAATTAACCGCTGTGTTGACTTCCCAATCAAGACCGCCGTCCAGCGAGTGGTTACCCAGCTGCCAGCTCAAATCAACACGGGTCATCTCACGAGTATCATCGCCGCCTTCAACTGTGAAGTTGGTCCAGTCGCCTTGCGCTACAAACGGATTTTGCAGTGTGTAATCATAGATTACAGGACTGCTTGCGGTAGACGGTGCGACTGTTCGGTTGGCTTTGTTTTCGCCGATTGACAGTGCGATACGGAAGTTATCCGTGATGTCGCCTGTGTAGGTTGCGATCCAGTTGTCGCCACCTTCCTCAAACAACGTATCGCCAATGAAGTTAGTGAACGAGCCCGTATCCGAATCAAATCCGTACGTTCCTTCTACTGCGGTACGCTCATCGCTGAAGGCTGTCAGTTCGACGTGATGATTATCGGTGATAAACCAATCAATCTTCGCGCCCCAGAATCCCTGGTCCATATTGTATCTGAATCCTCGACCTGACTGGATACCTGCATACTGCTGGCTGTTGTCTACATTGCTAAACAAAGCGTAGTAAAACAAACGATCTTTGATAATCGGTCCACCAACGAACACGTCAAAGTTAGTGGTGTTCTGATCATCCTGATCATTCGCTGCAACAAAGGTCTCTGGGCTCGTATCCAACTGAGAGTCGTAATATACATTGACGCCAGCGGTGAAGTCATTAGAACCGCTCTTCGTGCGAGCGTTCATAACACCACCAAGAGATCGGCCGAATTTAGCAGAGTAGCCACCGGTCTTGATCTGCAAAGTTTCGTAGAACTCAAACGGAACCACTGAGAAGTCTGTGCCATCCCGGAAGTTGGTTAAGTTCAGACCGTTGACGAAGCTGGTGTTCTCCGCGATAGATGCGCCAGCGAAACTAACGGTGTTACCGCCGCTGCCCGAACCGCTGAAACGATAATCACCCAGGCTTACGCCTGGAGCAAGCATTGCTACACGAGCCAGGTCACGTTGAACCGGCAACTCGAGAAGATGATCAGCACTGATTATCAGTCCAGACTCGGCGATGCTGGTATCAAGTGCAGCAACACGCGTTCCTGTTGTGACAATCTCTTCGATCGCTTCTTCTGTGGTGGCCATTAATACCGAAACTGTTCCGCCCATGTTGACGCGAACCGTATGGCTGTCTACAACCTGGCCAGCACTTAAGACTCTGACTTCGTAAGAACCCGGTGTAAGACCGTCGAATCGGAATGATCCTCCGGAACCCGTTACCGTTGATTTTGTTGTGCCGCGAGCGGTGTCAACCACCTCCACAACCACACTTGAATCTGCTCCCTGAACGGTACCTTTGATACCGCCCGTAGATTGCTGAGCATTCGCAGTGGTTGCAAGGCCCAGAACCAGAACAGCAAGCGCTAGGCCGCTGGTCAGTTTCCGGGTGACGGTCGCAGCAGATATAACGCACTTAAGTGCGCCGACTACTTTGGCTATCATTTTAAATCCCCTATGCATTTAGGAATGTTATTACATGAAAAAAACTTCCGGCAAACAGATTAAATACCGTCTTGAATTTGTACCTGCGGCTGATAATCCACTGACCTTCGTGGCGCGATCGTAACATAAATGCGACAGGAACAAAAAATAACGGCAAGCACGCGATCTGTTGCCGCAGCCCGTCATTAACCGAGTGGTCGCTTTAGGGTATAATCTGTACTTCAACTCTTTGTTTTTATTATTTATTCTAATTTAGCGTTAGCAATCGAACAGATTCCAAATGCTTATAAGCGCAACATTATGTAGCAACCGTTATTGTTGTTGTTTGCGACCAACAGCGAGTATTTGTTGTACTCTTGCAACAACTTTCCGGGGCGATGGGCGCCGAGTGAGCCGAATCAGTCCCTCTTGAATACGACCTGCCCGCCGACGACTGTGAAGTCAATCGTGGTCTGCAGGATGTCTTCTTCGGGCACCACGAGAATATTCTGTGACAGTACGACGATGTCGGCGAGCTTTCCTGGCGTCAGCGTGCCTTTTTGATGCTCCTCGAACGCGGCAATCGCATTGTTCAGCGTATAACTCGCCAACGCTTCTTCCCGGGTCATCGCCTGCTCCGGGAAAAATCTCTCGCCCGTGCGAGTCATTCGCGACACGCTGGCATAAAAGGAAGCAATTGGATTGATGCGCTCGACGGGTACGTCTGTGCCGTTGCTAATAATCGCACCACTGTCGATCAGGTCCCGCCATCGATAAGAGGTCGCCTCGCTTCTTTGAGGCCCAAGTCGTTGCGCAATCCACGGCCCATCCGATGTGCAATGAACGCCCTGTATCGATGCAATGACGCCGAGTTCTGCAAAACGCGGCACATCCTGCGGGTCCAGGTGCTGTGCGTGTTCGATGCGCCAGCGAAGTGCTTGTCCATCGACCTCGGCCTCTTCGAAAGCACGCTCATACAAATCCAGAATCTCGCGATTTGCCCGATCACCGATTGCATGCGTGCTCAACTGAAATCCATGCTGCAGAGCAATTTCCGCGGTGCGCAGAATCTCATCGAGCGGCTCCAGAACCAGGCCGGCGGTGTCTGTCATGTCAGCATACGGTTGCAGCAACCACGCACCATGGGTGCCTAGCGCGCCGTCAACCTGGCGCTTGATTGAGCGCACGCTCAGGAAATCATTGTCGTCTGCCGGCATCAGGTAATGCGGTAAGAGCTCCGCCATCTCTGCGTTGCTTTGGCCGCGCACCATGACATACAAACGAACCGGCAGCGCACCTTCGCGCTCGAGCAAGCGAAAGAAGTCGATCTGTTCGAAACTGGCGCCTGCATCATGGAAGGAAGTAATGCCATTACGGAGCGCCGCCTCGCCTGCGAGGTAAACGCGCTCGCGAAGCAGAATTTCTGTCTGCTCCGGCGACATCTCGTCGGTGTGATCACGTAGCGCATTGCGAACGAGCCATTTCGCCGACTCTCGCAGAAGGCCGGTCGCCTTACCGCCCGCCGTACGCACGATCGTGCCGCCCTCAGGGTCTGGCGTTTCATCATCGATCTCTGCCGCTGCAAGCGCGAGATCGTTCGCGAACACCGCATGACCGCTTGCGTGCCCGAGCAGAACCGGATTGTTCGGCGATACCTTGTTAAGCGTATCGTTACGCGGTACGCCATCGACCGAGTCCCTGGGAATGCTCTGCCACTTTTCCTGGTGCCATCCCCGACCCAGTATCCAGTCACCCGGCCTGGCTTTGTCCGCTGCAACGGCAACCATCGTGACGATCTCGCCCCAGTTTTTTACTGCGGAGAAATCGAGCATCTGCTGCGACTCGCCAAAACCAAGGAAATGACCATGGCCTTCTATAAAACCCGGCATGGCAAAGCGGCCGTCCAGTTCTATGATTTTTGTATCGGGCCCTATATAAGGTGCAATTTCGTCGTCAGTGCCAATGGCTGATATTTTGCTGCCGGTGACAGCAATTGCCTCGGCTGGACCGATTCGCGGATCCACGCTTGCAACCGTGCCACCGCGCAGAACCAGGTCGGCAGCCTCTACTTCTGAGCCGCTCTCATCCACCCCCGGCGGCGCATTGCACGCTGTAAGGGCCCCCAGACAAGCAATTGCCAACAAATATCTGATCACGAGACTCTCCTTCAGCGAGCAGCGCTCACTTTCGCACCGTGGAAAAGCCAATGCAATGCGGTTGCAGCATTAATCCCTCCAGCGCGCAGGTCTTGATATATAATTCTGCACCGTCGGCTAAGGACCGGCGATTATTAAAGACAGAACCGGAGCAAAGAATTGAAGCGCGATCAGAAATTTTTCGACATGTACTCACTCGTCATCGGCGGCCTCGCGATATTCACGCTGGCCATTTTCGTGCTGGCGATGAAGATGTCGGACCTCACACAGGGTATCTACACGTCAGACGTCGAAGAATATCAGGATGCCGTAAATGCGCGCCTGAAACCTGTCGGCCAGGTCTATTTACCAGGTGATGACCTCCCTGTTGATACACCTTTTGTCTCGCCTGTCGATGCGGCAGCTCCCGTGAGTACGACGCTCTCCGGGGCACAGGTTTACAACAAAGCTTGCAACGTTTGCCATGGCAATGGCATAGGCAATGCTCCGATGCTGACGAACGCAGCAGATTGGCAACCTCGCATAGCACAAGGTGTTGACACCCTGAAAGAACATGCGATCAGTGGCTTTGGCGGATCCGCCGGATTCATGCCACCGAAAGGCGGCAACGCATCGTTGTCCGACGCACAAGTGCACGCGGCTGTGGAATATATGATCAGCGAAGTCAGCGGGAATTAGTAGCCACAGATCTAAAAAGGGGTCGGATCCAATTAACGGCAATATCTTGTGATATTGCCGTTAATTGGATCCGACCCCTTTTTAGATCTGCGAAGAACCTGGCGCGTTCCTCAAATGCCGCGCTGGCCCTCCAGATAGCGCAACGACAGCGCTTCGCCAACATGCTCTGTTTCAATTACGTGCACGCCGGCAAGATCAGCAATTGTTCGTGACACTCGCCAGATTCGATGATGCGCACGAGCGGACATGGCGAACGTGTCCATCGCTTTTTCAAGCAACTCCCAACTGGCATCGGTGGCGACACAAGCTTGCTGCAGGCGCTTGCCTTCAAGCAAAGCGTTGCAATTTTGGTTGCGCAACTGCTGTATCGCTCTTGCGGCCAGAACCCGTTGCCTGACAACGTCGCTGGACTCTTCAGGCGGCGCGCTCGGCCGCAACAATTGCTTCGGCGGTCGCTGTACCGCCACCTGGATGTCGATTCGATCCAGCAAAGGACCTGAGATTTTGCCGCGATAATGGCTAACGCGGTCGGCGCTGCAGCGGCAATTGGCATCCGGGTCGCCGAGATAGCCGCAAGGGCAGGGATTCATTGCTGCAACCAATTGAAACCGGGCCGGAAAGTCTGCCTGTCGACTGGCACGCGATATCGTGATGCAACCCGTCTCCATCGGCTCACGCAAGACTTCAAGGACATGCCGGCTGAACTCCGGAAGCTCGTCGAGGAATAACACACCGTTATGCGCGCGGGAAATTTCGCCTGGCCGCGGCTCTGAACCGCCCCCGACGAGAGCCGCTGCCGAGGCCGTGTGATGCGGGCTACGAAAAGGCCGCCTGCCCCACCGAGAGATGTCGAGCGGCCTGCCCAGGATGGAGTCAATTGCTGCAGTCTCTATGGATTCAGCCGCTGTCATCGGCGGCAACAATCCTGGCATACGCTGCGCGAGCATGCTCTTGCCGGTGCCCGGTGGTCCGCTGAACAAAATATTGTGTCCACCGGCAGCCGCGATCTCCAGAGCACGCTTCGCCTGGCGCTGACCACGAACGTCGGACAAATCCGGATACTCGACTTCTACTTGTACCAGATCAGTATGCACATGTTGTTCAGCCAGTTGAGTGCCGTTCAAATGCAGAGCCACCTGGTGCAATGTCTTTGCCGGAAAGACAACTGCTGATGCAAGTGTGGCCTCGTTGGCATTGGTCTCGGGAACGAAAACCGGCGTACTGGAACTTGCGGCCTGCAACGCCGAGGGCAGAATGCCGCTTACCTCGCGTATGTCGCCGTTCAGAGCCAGCTCACCATAGAACTCGTAACCGGCCGCGGCCTCGCCTGGAATAATATTGCTTGCAATAAGAATTCCCAACGCGATTGGCAGATCAAAACGTCCACCGTACTTGCGCATGTCGGCGGGGCCCAGGCTCACTATGATTCGTTGCTGCGGAAAATCGAAGCCGGAGCTTATGATTGCGCCACGCACCCTGTCTTTACTTTCGCGCACGGCTTTTTCAGGCATGCCAACAATGGCGAACGTTGGCAAGCCGCCGGCGAGAAATACTTCAATAGTGACCGGCGGCGCGTTAACCCCAAGCTGCGCCCGGCTCTTTAAGATCGCAACACTCACTTGTCTTCCTTGACGTCTGATGTTGTCTTGCTATTGCGGAGACCCTGTGGGCTCCCGTCCCTGCTAACGAAGTTGTACTAACTAGCTTCCCGGTTTTTTCTTTGTCGTTTTCTTTTTCTTTCTGGCCGCTGCCTTTGGCCTGGATTCTATCGATTCCAGTCGCGCTTGCAGCGCCTCAAGCTTTTCTCGTGTCCGGGACAGAACCGCTTGTTGAACTTCAAATTCTTCGCGGCTGACCAGATCGAGCTTGCCAAGACCCGAACGCAAAACGGACTGGAAGTTTTGCTCCAGATCATCACGTACGGACTTGAGCCCCTGCGGAACCGCCTCGGCCAGCATTCTCGCGAGGTTTTCTATCATGTTGTTAGCCATGCCTACTTGATACCGCAGTCCGTCACAAAACGCCAGTCGCAGAAATACCCGTCTGCGTGCACTTTCTTCGCCTCCCCAAATTGATGCATTGAGGCCAAAAGATGCACCGTGACGGTGCGCCAGCATTCCCGCGTATTATTTAACAAGCTGATTTCATTAGTCTTTCTCGAGTTGGCACGCTTGCTGCAATACATTCAGGCACAAGATGCATTGCCGTGTTGGCAGCATTCGAACGACATGAGGACAGGCAAAATGAGACCGCTACGACTATTACTGATTTCTTCCCTGATACTGGCAACGGCTTCGGCGAATGCCGACTGGTCAGCGAACCTCGGCTGGACCAGCGACTACTACTTCCGTGGCATTTTTCAAAAGTCGTCATCTGCTTCCGCCGGTCTCGATTATGAGAGCAAAGGCTTTTATGCCGGCACCTGGATCGCCGACGTTGACGGCGCATTCGGCGACGGGCTGGAGGTGGACGGTTACTTCGGCTACGTCGGTGAGGTTGGCGGTTTCGGTTATGGCGTTGGCTTTACCGGTTACTACTACACCGGCGATTTCGACGACACCTACCAGGAAATTAACCTGAGCGGACGTTACGGCTGGGTGAGCGTTGATGCAGCGATCGGTGAGTACAAGAATTTTGACGGGCCGACTCTGAACTATCAATTCTACTCTGTCACTGTCGAAAAGAACGGACTCTATGGCAAGTATGGAACGTTCCAGGACGAGGCGTCCGGTAATTACCTTGAACTTGGTTACAACACCACCGTCGCCGAAATTGATCTCGCCGTGTATTTGTTATCCGCCGACGAAGACCTGAGTGGCGGCAGCAGGAATGAATCACTTGTCTTTACCATCGGTAAATTGTTCGACCTGAATTAATCACTTAAGGGAACCGCAATGAAAATGATCACGGCCATTATCAAGCCATTCAAGCTCGACGACGTTCGTCAGGCAGTCGCCGACATCGGCATCCAGGGCATCACTGTGACCGAGGTGAAAGGCTTCGGACGGCAACGAGGACACACCGAGCTTTATCGTGGCGCCGAGTACGTAGTCGACTTCCTGCCAAAAGCGAAAATAGAACTTGCCGTCGCGGACGAAATTCTCGACCAGGTAACAGAGGCCATCGTGGAAGCGGCTCGTACCGGCAAAATTGGCGACGGAAAAATATTCGTCACTGACCTGATCCAGGCTGTTCGCATTCGCACCGGGGAAACCGGCTCGGAAGCGGTTTGAGCCACCACAAACTTTAGGGAGCTTCCAATGGAAGACGTAACACAAATTGCAGGGCAGATTGTTGAACTCAGTTATGCCCTCGACACTCTGTATTTTCTGGTCATGGGCGCGCTGGTCATGTGGATGGCGGCTGGTTTTACAATGCTTGAGGCTGGTCTCGTACGCGCCAAGAATACAGCTGAAATTCTCACCAAGAATGTAGGCTTGTATTCGATTGCCTGCATCATGTACATGCTGTGCGGATACACCATCATGTATCCCGGCGAAGTTGAAGGCGCAATATTCGCAAGCTTGGGAACCTTTGGCAGTGGTTTGCTGGGCAGCACCGACAATGTTGCGGCCGATGTCATCGCCAGCGGCGGTGAGACTTACTACTCGGGCCTGGCCGACTTTTTCTTCCAGGTTGTGTTTGTTGCAACAGCGATGTCCATCGTTTCCGGTGCCGTGGCAGAACGAATGAAACTCTGGTCGTTCTTGATGTTCGCGGTCATCCTAACCGGCTTTATCTATCCGGTTCAAGGCTTCTGGAAGTGGGGCGGCGGTTGGCTTGATCAACTGGGTTTCCAGGATTTTGCCGGCTCCGGTGTCGTCCACCTTTGTGGTGCCGCGGCGGCGTTTGCTGGCGTTTTGTTGCTGGGCGCACGCAAAGGCAAATACGGATCCAAAGGCGAGATATATGCGATACCCGGTTGCAACCTGCCGTTGGCGACACTCGGAATGCTTATTTTGTGGCTCGGCTGGTTCGGCTTCAACGGCGGCTCGGAATTAAAAATGTCCGATGTCAGCGAAGCCAATGCCGTGGCGCTGGTATTCGTCAATACCAATATGGCGGCCGCCGGCGGTTTGGTGTTTGCGCTGCTGCTGTCGCAGTTCTGGTTCGGCAAAGCCGACCTCACCATGGCATTGAACGGAGCACTGGCCGGTCTCGTTGCCATCACGGCAGAGCCATTGGCGCCAACACCGCTCGGTGCAACCCTGATCGGTGCAGTCGGTGGTTTACTGGTGGTCGGGTCAATCGTTACGCTGGACAAACTGAAGATCGACGATCCAGTTGGCGCTATTTCCGTACATGGCATCGTCGGCATGTGGGGTTTGCTGGCGGTCCCCATTTACAACGAGGACGCGAGCCTCGGCATTCAGTTTATCGGACTCGCATCCATATTCTTCTGGGTATTCCTCACCAGTTTGCTGGTATGGGCGGCAATCAAATACACCATCGGAATCCGCGTCGACGCCGAACATGAATATGAAGGGGTTGATCTGAGTGAGTGTGGACTCGAGGCATATCCGGAATTTACCAACGCAGATTAATTATGAAGCGGCATGCAAAGCGGGCATGGCGACATGCCCGCTTTTTTTCGTGATATTCGACACAAATACGGCTGTGATAAGCGTCACAACAATGCTGGAATCGGCATGATCTAATACATTATGGTTCAATGCCTCATTGACGAGGCATCCCGT
>Ga0114950_10004186_pt1 | contig 11166 bp, 7 predicted proteins | sample N075metaG_FD_83503 | JGI IMG/M metagenome (GOLD analysis project Ga0114950, IMG submission 83503) | Deep subsurface microbial communities from Kermadec Trench to uncover new lineages of life (NeLLi) - N075 metaG | ecosystem: Environmental > Aquatic > Marine > Ocean trench > Sediment | place... | reverse complement strand
GGTCGAAATCGATCACGTTGATGTCGGCCTTGAAACCCGGGGCCAGCACGCCGCGGTCCAACAGACCCACCATTTCCGCCGGGTCGGTGGTCAGGCGCGCCACCATTTTCCCCAGGTCGAGCGCGCCCTCGGGCCGGTCCCGGCCCCAATAGCTGAGCAGATAGGTCGGGAAAGAGGTGTCCGATATATGGGCCACGTGGGCCCCGCCATCGGCCACGCCCACCACCGTGTTGGGGTTGTTCAAGAGTTCATGGCAAGCGTCGTCATTATGATTGGCCATGCCGGAATTGGGCGCGAACAGCATGGCGTGGCCATCGTCTTCCAGCAACAGGTCGTAGACGATTTCGAAAGGCGAACAGCCTTGGGCTTCGGCCAGGGCGGCGATGCAATTCTCCCGCGGCGGCGCATAATTGGGCGGATCGCCGAACGGGAACATGTATTCGAAATTCTGCACCCGCGCCACCAGGTCGGGGATGTCGTGTTCGGGCTTCTCCGCCAGCAGCTTGGCGCGCAAACCCGGGTCGCGCATCAAAGCCACCCTTTCGGCCAGCGGCTTGTCCGCGATCGCCCGGTATGAGGGATGGTAGGAAAACGGATGGCGCCCGGTATCGAGGCCGAACAAGGTGCCCAGGGGCCGCGGCGTGATCTGGGCGCGCATGGGCAGGCCCTCGGCGACCGCGCCCTCCAGCATCTCCATCACCTCACGCCAGCCGTCGGGGTCGCGGTTGCGCTGCAACACGGTGAGCGAAAGCAGGCGCCCCGATGCGCGCACCATGCCGCGGGCGAGGTCGAACTCTTGGCGGCGGAGGTCCGGTGAAAGGTTGAGAATGATTTGCAGCACCCCCCTCCCCTCGTCCTTGAGGCCCATGGCGATGCCCTCAAGCTCACGACCGTCGGCGCCCAGGGATGGGATCAGTTCGCCGGCGGAGGTCCGATGGTTCGGAGTCCTGGAAGAGGAAAACCCCATGGCGCCGGCCCGCATGGCCTCGCGCGCCAATTGCCGCATTTCGGCGATATCGTCGTCGGTCGCGGTCTCGCGCTTGACCGCGCGTTGGCCCATGACGAAGACACGCAACGCCGAATGAGGCAGATAGGCGCAGACATCCATGTCGTGGGGCCGGCGTTCCAGGGCATCGAGGAATTCGGGGAAAGAGTTCCATTCCCAGGTGAGGCCTTCGCGCAGGACGGCGGCGGGGATCGCCTCCACCCCTTCCATCAGTTCCACCAGAAGATCGCGGTCCTCGGGCCTCACCGGCGCGAATCCGACGCCGCAATTGCCCATCAACGTGGTGGTGACGCCGTGCCAACCCGATGACAGGAGGCGGTCGTCCCAGATCGCCTGGCCGTCGTAATGGGAATGGATATCGACGAATCCCGGCGTGACCAAGTGTCCGCTTGCGTCGATTTCCTCGCGCCCTGAATCGGTGACGGAGCCCACCGCCGCGATCTTGCCGTCGGTGACGGCGATATCGGCCTCGTACAGCTCCCCGCCCCGGCCATCGGCCACGTTGCCGCCCCTGATCACCAAATCGTAGGTCATGTTCGTCTCCTGCCCGGGCCGCCGTGCCGGCGGCGCTTTGCATTTTGGCTAGTTTAGAAGCAACTCGGGCGCGTTGCCAGGGGCGCCTTAGCCATCAAAGCGCGCCCCGCCCTACTTTTCCGCCAAAATCCTAGATAATGCCTCAGCCATGACGGTCGAAAATTCGGGATGACTGTAAATGCCGTTATGGCCGACGCCCCCGAGAATCCGCTCGAACACCAGGTTGCCGATCGCCGGCCTCAGCGCCTGGGTTCGCGCCACCGGCACGATCCTGTCCCGGGCCGCCGCGATCAACGCCGTCGGCGTCGGCCGGCCTTGCAGATAGCGCATGGTCGGCATCCGGTGGCGCAACAGCAGGTCGACCGGCAACCAGGGGTAATGGGCGCGCGCCACCGCCTCCAGGGAATCGAACGGCGTCACCAGGATCAGCCCCGCGAGCGTCCGGTGTTTGGCGAGATAGGCGGCGAGGCCGGCGCCGATGCTCATGCCGAGCGCGATGACCCGTTTGGGCTTGACGGCACGAAGTGCCGCGTCAAAGACGGTGAGGGCATCTTCAAGCAGCGCCGCCGCGCTGGCGTCACCGCTGCTTGGGCCATAGCCCCGGTAATGGAACACCACCACATGGGCGTCGGGATAGAGGCCGCGCAGCATCATCGCGGTGCCATCGGCATTGGCGGCATTACCGCCGAACCCCAGCACCAGGACAGTGGCATCCGCCGCGCCTTGGCGCGGGCGGAAATGGGTTCCCACCAGGCGCTCGCCGTCCGCCGTCGCCACCTCCAGGCGCCGGGCGTCCGGCGGCAGGACCGGGGCCTGGGCATTGGCGATACCGGCCGGGAAAATGACGCTGGTCTGGGTGATGGCGATGACCGCCACCACCAGGGCATAGGCCGCCCCGAGGCTCAGCGCGATTTTGACGATCAACATCCTGGTCCGCCCCGTTGCCTCCGCCGGTCGACGAAAATTCACCCTGGGTGAGCCGAACTTTGCCGCGCCCACCCGATCCATGCCACGCGCGCCTGGCCGGGGCCGGTCAAGGCATGGTTGCCGCCAAGGGGACCACCCCCTAACATGGCCGCCAACGCAGGGCCGGCGGCGAACCCGGCAAGATCGGCCGCCGGCCGTCAAGGGGGGATCATGAGCCAAAAAATCGCACGCGTGAAGGCCACGGCCCTGGCCGTGCCGGTTAATTTTTCCGAGTACGGCGACGACCGCGTGCGGCCCAATTCCATGTGCCTGGTCGAGGTGGAGACCGAGGACGGCGTCATCGGCCACGGTCTCACCTCGATCACCCAGGGCACGGTCATCGCCAAGATGATCAACGACGTCGCCGGCCCCGCCATCATCGGCGCCGATGCCATGGCCCATGAACGGGTCTGGCAGATTCTCTATTGGACCCTCACCCCCTGGGGCCAGTCGGGCCAGGGCAGCCACGCCATATCGGCCATCGATCTCGCCCTTTGGGACATCAAGGGCAAGGCCCTGAACCAGCCGATCTGGAAGCTGATCGGCGGCGTGCGCGACCGCATCGAGGCCTACGCCACGTGCGGATTTTCCTTTTTCGATCACCAGCAACTGGCCGAAATCTGCCGGGCCATGGTGGGCAAGGGCTATGGCGCGCTGAAGATGCAGGTCGGCCGGCCCGGGCTCGACCGGCGCAACGCCACCGTCCCGTTGGCCGAGATCATCAAGGAGGACGTCAAGCGCGTCACCGTGGTGCGTGAGGCCGTCGGCCCCGACATCGAGCTATCGATCGATGCCGGTTGCCGGCTCGATCTCCCCAGCGCCGTCGAACTCGCCCGGCGCATCGAGCCCCTGAACATCGCCTGTTTCGAAGAGCCCATCATGCAGAACGACGTGCGGCTGCTCGCCGACATGCGGCGGCGGACCACCATCCCGCTCAGCGCCGGGCAGAACGAAGGCCAAAGCTACCGCTTCCGCGACATGCTGGTGGCCGGCGCCGTCGATATCGTCCAGCCCAACACCATCATCACCGGCGGCATGACCCTGTGCCTCAAGATCGCCGGCATGGCGGCGGCCTTCAACACGCCGATTTCCAACGGCGGCGGCTGTCCCTACCACAACATGCATCTGCAGGCGGGCGTCGCCAACGGCACCAGCATCGAATACCAACTCAATTCCGCCGGCGCCTGCCAGATGATCTTCGACGGCTTGCCGGAGATCGAGGACGGCTGGCTGCGGCTGCCCGAGGCCCCGGGGCTGGGATTCTCCCCCAACGCCGAGGCCGTCGCCGAATTCGCCGTGGACTGAGTCCGCCGTCAGGTGCCGCCGCGCGCAGGACCTTTCGCCGGCGACAGCCGCACCAACCAGATCATCAGCGCCGCGGCGCAGATCGCCGGCACCATGGTGGCCCCGTAAACGACGACCACGGCGTGGCCGACGGCGATGGGGTCGGTGGCATCGCCGAGCCCGGCCATGGTGGACAACACCCCGGCCGCGGCGGCGCCGAAGGCCGTGCCAAGGGCGCGGATCGAAGGCATGGCCGCGGCGGTGATGCGTTCTTCGCCGGGCCGCGCGTTGCCCATGGTGCGGGCCTGGAGGTGGACGAAATGGATACCCACGCCCACGCCCAACACCAGGGCGGAGATCGTCAAAACAACCAGTGAGGACGATTGCGCGGTTACGGTGATCCCCACCAGGCCGGCGATCATCAGCACCGGCCCCGCCACCAGCGCCAGATCTTCACGCCGCCCCGACCATCCGGCCACGGCGAAGGTGCCGGCGGTCCAGCCAAAGGAAATGACGATGGAGACGAAGCTGATCAACAGCGGCGTGATCCCGTGGACCACCTGTAAAAGCAGCGGCAAGAACAGCAGCACCGCGATCTGGACCATGCCGCTCAGGAATAGGATCCACAGCGCCGGCCCGATCGGTGAGAACAGGGAGAAAGCGCCGGTGGGGTAAAGCCGGTTCTCGGCCCTGCGGTCGAGCCACAGCGCCCAACCGATGAGCGCCACGGCAATCACCATCAAACCCACGCGGGCCGCCGTGCCTTCCATGGGCCCGGCGAGGCCGACGGCGAACACCCCGGCGGCCAGCATGGAGAGCCGGAAATAGGGCAAGCGGGTGGAACCGGCGGCGGCGGCTTCATCGCCGGGATCATCGGGCAGCTTGAGATAGACCAGAGCGATAAAAACCGCGACCAAGGGAAACATCACCCAGAAGGTGCCGCGCCACCAGCCGATCTCGGCGAAGGCGCCGCCGATCACCGGGCCCGAAAGCTGGGCGAACATCCAGACCGCTTGGGTGAGCGCCAGCGCCCGCTTGCGCCGCGCCGGGGAAAACCTGGCGCTGATCAGCGCCAGGCCGCCGCCGTTGAGCAGCCCCCCGGCGAACCCCTGGACCATGCGCGCGGCGTTGAGAACGGTTATGTCCGGGGCCAAGGCGCAGCCCACCGAGCCGATCAGGAATACCGCCGCGCTGGCAGCGAATCCGTTGCGCCGCCCCAGGGACGCCCATAGGGGCCCGACGCAGGCCGCGCCGACGATGGCGCCGATGGTGTAGAGCATGGTCGGCCAAGTGTAGTAGGCGGCGCCGCCGATATCCGCCACCACCGTCGGCATGATGATGGCGATCACCAGGATTTGGGTGGCATGGAGGGCGGTGGCGAGGATGACGATCCAGCAAATCACGCCGTCGGTTCCCCGCAGCAGATCGCCCCAAGAGGTGGATTCGGTTTGCGATTCAGGTGGCATCGGTGGGTTCATGCGTGATGCCCATGAATTTCTTGGCTGTCATCGGCGGGATCGTCCTGGAGGCGGCCAGGGAAACACCCGGCACCGCGTGAATATAGCCCAGGACCGGTTTCCTTTGAAATTGTCATGGGCCGCCCGGAAGTGTTTAATCGCCGGGACACGCCCACCGATCAGCGCCATGGAGGGGGTATGGTTATGACACCGGAAGAAAACGAGAGGCTGACACGGGTCGGTCCCGGCACGCCGGCGGGCGAAATGCTGCGCCGCTATTGGTGGCCGGTCTGGTTCACCGAACAATTGACCACCAAGCCGGTGCCGGTCCGCATCCTGGGCGAGGACCTGGTGCTGTTCAGGGACGGCGCCGGCCAGGCCGGGCTGATGGACGCGCGCTGCCCCCATCGGGGCGCCGCCCTGACCCTCGGGCGCACCGAGCAACGGGGACTGAGGTGCTGCTACCACGGCTGGCTGTTCGCCACCGATGGCCAATGCCTGGAGCAACCGGCCGAGCCCGACGGCAAGCTGGCCGCCGAAGTGCGCCAGACCGCCTACCAGGTGCAAGAGATTTCAGGGCTGGTCTTCGCCTATCTCGGGCCCGACCCGGTGCCCTTGCTGCCGCCCTATGACCTGCTGCACGCCGAGGGCCGCCACCGCATCATTCGTGCCGGAATCGACCACTGCAATTGGCTACAGCGGGCGGAAAACGGGGTCGATCCCATGCACTCCATGGCGCTCCATGCCGGCGTCTACCCCGATATCGCGCTCCAGCGGCCCGAGGTGGAGTGGACCCGCACCTGGTACGGGTTCCGCCAAAGCTCGCGCTATCCGGGTCAGCTGGAGAACGTGAGCCACCAGATCTTCCCGTCCCACACCCGGCGCTTCGGGGCGCGGACCGGCGACATCCCCAGCCACTATATGCATTTTCGCGTCCCCGCCGACGACGTCACCACCACCACCTTCTACCTGCGCGTCTATGCCGATGCGTCGGAAGATTCCGATATCGAGTGCAAGGGCATGACCCACCACCAGCGCGGGGTCTACCGCCATGTGGACGACGGCTGGTGGGGTATCGCGTCCCACGACCAGGACCGCGCCGCCCAGGAAAGCCAGGGCCTGATCCACGACCGCTCACACGAAACCCTCGGCACCTCGGACCGGGGCGTGGTGATGCTGCGGCGCATGCTGAGCGATTCCATCGAATTGGTGGCGCAGGGCGTTGACCCCATCGGCATCCTCCGCGAGGCGCCATCCCCAGACGTCATCGTCTTCGATGCCGGCAAGAATTTCGGCGAGGGAAAGGAAGCCGCCATGGGCGCGCCGCCGCCCACCCGCAAGGCGTCGTGAGGGTAAGACCCCGCCGCCGGATCAGGCGGGCTCGGCAGCGGCGGCCGGCAGTTGGGCCAAGCGCGGCGCCACCTCTTCCATGAACAGCCGCATGGAGCGTTCACGCTGGTCGTGGGAGCCCCAATCCTTGCCGCAGGTCAGCAGGAACACGCCGAACCCGCCGACCTCGTCGTACAGCGCCTTGACCTGGTCATAGACGCTGTCGGGATCGCCGCAGAAGAACATCCCCAGGTCGATCATCAGTTCCATGGTGAGATCGTCCCGGGTTCCGCCGTCGGGGATGAACATGTCGAGCCGCCCCTGGCGGGCCGGCATGCCGATCTCGAAAGCCGCCAGGTCCCGCTTGGCCTGGGCCAGAGAATCGGCGACGTAGACGAAACGCGATATGCGAATGGCGCCGCGCGTGGGCGGCCGCGCCGCCGGGCCCTCGGTGCCGAGATAGATTTCCACCATCTCGGCGAGCCGCTCGGGGATCGGGGTCCAGCTCATCAGCGGATAGAACCCCTTCTCGGCGGCGAGCTGCAGGGTGCCTTCGGTGCGCGAGCACGCGATGGCGACCTCCATGTGGGGTTTGGTCAAGGGCTGGGGAATGATGTGCCAATCCTTGCCCTGCCAAATCTCGCCGTCCCAGTCGAAGCGCCCGGGCGCGGTCCAGGCCGTGAGGATGAGGTCGATGGCCTCGGTCATCATCACCCGCCGGTCGCCGGGCAACTCGCCCCGCTGGCCGTTGCCGTCGCCGAAGCCCAGGCCGAAGCCGGCCATATAGCGCCCGCCGGTCAAATGATCGCAAACCGCGCAATCGGTCGCCACCTGGAGGGGATGGAAAAACGGCAAGGGGCGGATGCCGGGCCCCATGCGGATCTGCTTGGTCAGCGCCGCCGCCTTGCAGATGAAAAGATCGGCGCAAGGCAACTGGTCCGGCGCCTGCATGCCGAGAAGGGTTCCGTGCTCGCTGATCCAGGCCTCCCGGACGCCCAGCTCATCGGCCAACACGATCTCGAACAGGTCCTCGTCGTAACTCGGCTTGGCCACCGGACTGGTGCGCTGGCCATTGGAAAAAAGCCCGATCTGCATGGTTGCCCTCCCCTCGGGGTCGGCGCGGCGAAGGCTTCGGTTGCCGGCGCCTCAAGCGGCGGCGGATCCTCGTGCCAAGCCTGCGCTTCCCCCTTAATGCAATTTCTTAGTTATACCAAATATCTCTTTTTAATCAGTTGATTGAAAGAAATTTCTAAGCTTTATCCGAGCCCTAATTCCGCCTAGACCCGCCGGTCCAGGGTCACCGAAACGCCCGATTTTTCGACCTCGATGCGGTCGATGTCGGTGCGCTGTGCGAGTTCGGCGACCAGGGCCACCAGGGGATGGCTGGCCAGCCTGTATTCGGTGATCGCGGGCGCCGCGCGCATGGCGGCGATCTCCTCTGGGGTCAACAACCAGCGCAGCATCAGTTCCTCATCCGACACCCCGGCGCCGCCGAACTTGGAACGCATCTCCTCGAGCGAGAGTTCCTCGGGTTCCCAGGCCGCCAGCTCCCGTGCCCGCGGCCGGTCGAGCACCTTGTCCTTGACGTCCGGGTCCATGGCCTCGCTCGCCTCGCGGCCGAACTGGCCCAGCGCATATTTTATGATCTGGTCGGTCACCTGCTTATAGGGTTCGCCGGCGATGACGTTGATCGCCGCCTGGCTGCCCACGAACTGGGACAGCGGCGTGACCATGATGGGATAACCGAGATCGGCGCGCACCCGGGCCGATTCCTCCAGGGTTTCGTCCAGCCGATCGCCCAGCCCCACCACCCGGAGCTGGTGGCCCAGGTTGGAGATCATCCCGCCCGGCACCTGATGAAGATACTGGGAAGTGCGGTATTCCACCGGGGCGCCCATGGGAAACCCCTCGCGCTTGGCAATCTTGACAAGGTCGGCGGACACCGGCCGCAGCAAATCTTCGTCGATCATCGGTTCATGGCCCAGCGTGCGGGCGTTCTCGGCGACGTTGAACAAGGACGGCAGGGATGAGCCGTCGGCCAAGGGCGGCAGCGCCGTGTTGATGATGGTGATGCCGAGCTTGATGGCCTCGAGACAAACCAGCGGCGCGAGGCCCGTGGTGCAGTGGGTATGAAGCTCGACGGGGATGCCGCCCGCGTTCTCTAGGATGATTGGAACCAAGGTGCGGATGGTGTCGGGCGTCAGCAGCCCACCGGGATCCTTGAGACAAAGCCTGGGCACCTCGAGAGAGGCGGCTTGGCGGGTGCGCTCGGCGTAATAATCGTCGGTGTGCTTGGGCGAAACCGAATAGATCAGGTTGAGCACCGGCTCCAACCCGACCTCCCGGCACAGGCCAACCTTGTTGGTCCAGCCTTCCAGGTTGTTCCATTCATCGGAAATCCGCGCCTGCCTGATGCCCGCATCGGCCATGCATTGCACGAACAGGCGCTGCATGCACCGGGGATTGAAATCAAAGGTCTTGACGCGGCCGACGATGACCCGAAGCGGCGTTTCCGTGATCCGGCCGGCGACCAGGCGGATGCGCTCCCACGGGTCTTCCTTCAATTCGCGCACGGCTTTCTTGACGTGGGAGCCCGACAGCAATTCGATGGCGTCGAACCCCGCGTCATCGAGCCGATCGGCCACCGACAGCATCATGCCCGTGGTCATCCCCTCGGCCCAAAGGCTCTGGTGGCCGTCGCGGATGGTGGTATCGACGAAACGGATCTCGCTCATAGGCCTTCCTTCAATGCATCGAGATTGGACTCTAACCAGCGCGTGTTCACGCTGCCCTTTACGAAGTCCAATTGGCAGACCAGCAAGCGGAGGAACGGGATGGTGGTTTCCACCCCGGTGACCACGAAGGCGGCCAGCGCTTCCTGAAGCCGCGCCACGGCCTCGATGCGGGTCCTGCCCTTGACGATCAGCTTGGCGAGGAGCGAATCGTAGTACGGCGTCACCAATTCGCCGTCCCGGCAATGGGAATCCACCCGGATGCCCTCGCCTTGGGGGGGGCGCCAGTGGGTGATGCGCCCGGGCCGGGGCTGGAAACCGTCGGCCGCGGCCTCGGCCGTGATCCGGCATTCGATGGCGTGGCCGTCGGTGGCGATATCCGATTGGGCCACCGACAAGGGCTCGCCCCCGGCGATGCGGATCTGCTCGACCACCAGGTCCAGCCCGGTGACCATTTCCGTCACCGGGTGCTCGACCTGGATGCGGGTGTTCATCTCCAGGAAATAAAAGCGCCCGGCATCCCGGTCGACGATGAATTCGACGGTGCCGGCGTTTTCATAGTCGATGTGCCGGGCGATGGTGACGGCGGCGGCACGAATTTCGTCCCCCATTTCGTCACCCAGCGACGGCGCGGGCGCCTCCTCCACCACCTTCTGGTAGCGCCGCTGCAAAGAGCAATCACGCTCCCCCACCTGGACCACGTTGCCCGCCCCATCGCCCAGCACCTGGACCTCCACGTGGCGCGCGTTGACGATGGCGCGCTCCATATAGATCGTGTCATCGCCGAAAGCGCCGCGCGCCTCGGCGCCGGCCATGGCGAAGGCGTCGGCCAGGCCGTCCGCGCCGGTGACGATCTTGATGCCGCGCCCGCCGCCGCCCGCCGCCGCCTTGATCAACACCGGATAGCCGATCTCGGCCGCCGCTTGCACCGCGTCCCCAAGGTTGGCGATCCGGTTCGAGCCCGGCACCACCGGCACGCCGAGACCGGCCACCGCCGCCCGCGCCTCGAGCTTGTTGCCCATGCGCGCGATGGTCTGGGCGTCGGGGCCGATGAATTTGAGGCCGCGGGCTTCGCAGGCCCGGGCGAGGCCGGGCCGCTCGGCGAGAAACCCGTAGCCGGGATGAAGGGCATCGGCGCCGGATTTTTCGGCGCCGGCCAGGACGGCATCGATGTCGAGATAGCTCTCGGCGGGGGGCGGCGGCCCGATGGTCACCGCGGAATCGGCCATCTGGGCGGCCATGGAATCGGCATCGGCTTCGGAGCAGGCGGCGACCGACTCGATCCCCAGCGCCCGGCAGGCCTTGATCACGCGGACGGCGATCTCGCCGCGGTTGGCGACAAGCACGCGGGAGATGTTCACGGTGCCGGCTCCCCGGCGGACGGCGCGTCATCGGGGGTGAGATAAAACAGCGCCGCGCCCTTCTCGACGAACTGGGCATTGGCCACTTTGATCTCAGCGATAATGCCCTTGGTGCCCGCCGGGACCGAGGTAAAGACCTTCATGACCTCCACCAGGCCCACCGTGGTGTCCGCCTCGACCCGGGCGCCGACCTCGACGAACGGATCGGCGCCGGGTTCCGAGCACCGGTAGAAGGTGCCCACCATGGGCGCGGCGATGGCCACCAGGCCATCGGGCACCGGCAGATCCTCAGGCAGCGGCGTGGCTTCCGCGGCGGCCGGGTTGGACACCTCTTCGGTGGGCACCGAAGCCCTTGGGGCCGCGTCCCCGGCGGGTGCCCGGGCGGGTTGGGAATCCGCGGGGATGTAGCCGCCCTTGGAGACGGTCAGGTTCAAATCCGCCGATTGCAGCCGGAAATAATCGAAATGGGATTGTTCGATCAGCTTGAGGATTTCCAG
>Ga0114950_10004185_pt1 | contig 11166 bp, 7 predicted proteins | sample N075metaG_FD_83503 | JGI IMG/M metagenome (GOLD analysis project Ga0114950, IMG submission 83503) | Deep subsurface microbial communities from Kermadec Trench to uncover new lineages of life (NeLLi) - N075 metaG | ecosystem: Environmental > Aquatic > Marine > Ocean trench > Sediment | place... | reverse complement strand
TCATTCACATCTACCTTGTAGCTCATATTTTGTTGCGCTTCCGTCTTCCGCGTATCGACTTTGAGGATATTTCGCAGGACGATAAAATGCAATTGCGCCACATCCAATACCTGCAATTCTTCCGGTTCATCCGATTCCAAAAATGGCAGGATATTTTTACTGTCCTTCAATTGTAGAAGATGACAATCGCCTTTGCCCAAATACACAGCAAAAGAAATACGTTCCTTCCCCGACTGTTCGACTGCGGAGCGAATTTTTTCCGGTGGCGAAGACTCGGCAATCGCCGTCACTTCAAAATATTCTTTCACTTGATTGAGAAAGTCTTCGCGGTTAAAAGGCGTGGGAGTTTTCACCAAACGATGTATCGGATAAATCGACATAGAGTCCGAATCGAGACTAGTCAAAAACATCATCACATGAGCGGAATCAGGAACCTCGCCACCGTGTTCTTTATGGTAGGCCAAAGCCGTCTCATAACGATGGTGACCGTCGGCAATATAAATTTTGCGCGACTTGAAACTTTCCGTGATCAATGCTTCCGTGTCGGCATCCTGCAACCGCCAAAGTCGATGGACTACTTTCCCTTCATCGACTTCCCCCAAAGGAGCCTGATCCTTAATCGCTAACAATTTTTCTTCGATACCACCATCGGGATCGGAGAACAGGCCAAATATCGGGCTGAAGTTGGCCCTGCATGCGGTGATCAACTGGGTGCGGTCTTTTTTAGCTTTGGCTAAAGTGAATTCGTGCGGACAGATATTGCCAGCGCTGAAATCTTCTGTGCGCACCCGAGCAAAAAATCCGATGCGGCTTAAACTCTTCCCATCAAATTCGTAGTCCTGGCTGTATGCGTAAAAACAAGGGCGCTTATCCTGAGTCAAGATGCCCTCTTGCCTCCAACGCTTAAACACGGCGGCCGACCGGGTGTAGCGATTATCGCTTTCGCTATCCTCTGGAGTTTGCTTGCCTAAAATCAGGCGCACCACATTATTATCATTTTTTTGGTAAAGCTCCTCCTGCATGGCCGGGGAAATAACATCATAAGGCGGCGCTATCACCTGATCCAGTGAACCGGTTTTTTCCGTGTCGAACAAAAGACCTTGAAAAGGGACAACGTCTACCATAATAAAAAAAACTCCATTTGCAAATTAATAGTAAAAGGCCTGAGGGTATTGGGACTCTCAATCAAGCCAGGAAAAACTTAATAGAAAAAAGCATTATCGCACAATGTGCTCAAGCAGGTTATGTCCTATTTTTGCCAGGTTTCGTTCGGTTAGTCCGCTGACTCACACTGGCAAAGTTCGCGGATAAAACCGACAAGAGAGCGGATCATTTTTTCATCCAGAGTGTGCCCCCAGGCCGGCATACAAGGGGCTCGTCCGACAACAAGCCCGCCCAGCTTAATTGCATCGAACAATTGCTGGTCGGTGCGACTCTCCAGGTAGTCCGCCTTGGTATGATTGCGCGGCGGCACCGTAAGAAATTTCGCGTTGACGCCATCTCCTTTTCCCTCATTGCCATGGCATTGCGTGCAATACCTTTGATAAGTCTCCCTGGTTTTATCCGTTACTTCCGGGTGGACAGTTTTTGCATGCATTGCGGAAGACGGGGCATTACTGAGCTCAGATTTTGCTTTATCAGGCGTTGCAACTTTAGAGGAGTTTTGTTTTTCCCCACAGCCGGTCAGCGCAGAAAATATTCCAACGATAAGCAAACCCAAGAACCCTGTCAATAGTGCTCTGGAAACTCGTTTTTGTGCACCAAAGGTTTTCATCATGGTCACGGAGTCTCTTGCAGTTTGAGTGACATTATGTATCGAGACAAAAAGCCGAGAGTCTCATCATCCAGTTGATACCGCGGCATACGATTTTCCGTGACAAATTTTTCCGGTGTCTTCAAATAATGGAACAACCAGTCCGCGTTGAGCCGGTTGCCAGCGGTTGCCAAAGACGGACCGGAAATGCCGCCGCGCGGTTTTCCGGCCAGGTTGATACCTTCGTGGCAGGCAATGCAACTAAGATTGCGCTCGAAAAGAATTTTCACTTTTACGCGGGTGCCTTTTGAAAGCGGTTCCGTGTCCACCAAACCGGTTGCAAGCCCTGGAATTTTCAAACTGGATAAATATTCCGCCATCTCCTTTGCCGACTGTGGCCCCAGTTTGGGGTGCGGCTTATTTTTTTCTCCATCGATGATCAATAATTTTTGATCGCTGGTGACCCTGGTTTTCCGAATGATCTTAGGGTTTTGCAAAAATTGCAACAACCAATCGGATTGAAATTTATCACCAGCGTAATGAAGGTCCGGGCCTTTTCCCGCCGGATTGGGGTCCTCCGCTGAAAATCGATGACACTCGTGACAGCCCAGTTTCTCCCCCTGGGAAGGCTCTGCCCAAGCCAAACCCCACCCTATCAGCACGAGCAGAATCGCCACGCACCCTATTCGGACCCATTTGAATCGCATTTTATTCCCACCAGTGAGTTTCATACCCCGTCTGCTTGCAACGAGGTCGTTCATTTTCGAGGCACTCAACGTCCCTGCTTTTTGGGGGGATGAAATTTTAGTGGCGTCTTTAATTTTCAGAAGTCCCGCTATTAAAGATACCATTGAAAAAATTTTCAATAGGATTGCCATCCTCCGCCTGGTTCGTTGGCTCCTGCAATTGAGAAGTTGCAGGCAATTCGGGTGGCACAGGAGCGATCATTTTTTCCGGGATATCTTCAGGAGAAATAAACCGGTTTTCATTGAGATCATAATACCAGTCTTCAACCGGTTGAGGCTCGCCAAAGTGCTGTTGCATTTTTTTATGTTGGGAATCGTAGGGAAACTCTTCGCGAGCAAGCAGTCTGGAATAACCCTGGTCACGAAGATCCAGAAAGCGATACGCCTTGTAAGCGTCCGTTTTTTTAGCTAAAGAATTGATTTCCTCTTTATTTAAAAACCTTGCTTTACCCACTGGATAAACTTTTTGCAGGGCTTGACCAGTCTCCACCAACATTTGTTTGATTTGAAATTCAGGAACGATGCGGTTCTTATTCTTCAATTCGCGAACAAAGCGCTTGTAGTTCTGAACACTGAACTTCGAAGGTTCACCCAAGCCCACTGCGGTAACATTTGCGTGGCAACTTTCGCAGGAGCGTACCTTTCTTCGAATGGTATGCGGCGTATAAGGAACCATCAGCAGAGAAGGTTTGCCATCGGTGGATTTTAAAAATCGCGCCCGGTTATCTTTGCTCACATCGCCCGTCAAATCGGTCATGAAATACTGGTAGCGCGGTTTCAAAATGGAATATTTCCCTCGCGCGTTTTTCCCCAGAATCATCGTGTCCCATGAACTTTCCGTAATCACACTCCACCAAAGCCCATCCACTTGCTCTCCCACTACCGAGTCGGGAGTGGATTTAGCAGTCAACCAATCGAGCATGCCCGTAGGGGAGTCACCCGATTCTGATGATTGCAAACCATCGCTGAGTAATTGCTGAAGCGTCGGATCGGAGGTCTGCCAATTTTTCCATTTCTCTTGATCCAGTTCCTTTTCACGGATCAGGTGCAATCCCCAATCGCCTGCCGACCAGCGAGCGTGACAGGTATGGCATTCCATCGTCTCCATATGCTTTTGCACTTGATGGGCGGCGGGTGGTTTTTTCTCTTTGAGAATGGGAATATAATGTTTTTTTCCGGATACTTTCGAATAGAGAACCCATCGCTCTTTTAATTTTTTAATATGAGTGAGGAGCGTGCCGCGAGAGTTCACCATTACGGTGTCTCCGGCGCGGATTTTTTTCATTAGATTTGGATTGAGCTTATTAGTTTTTAGAATAGCTTCGACATTGGGGTCGGCTTTGTCGATTAAAAATTCATCCGGAGCTTTATCATGTGTGCCATGGCAATCCTCGCAACGAACCTCTACACTGGCGTGTTGCGGATCGGGAGCTCCTTTGACATCGTTGGCACCATGGCAATCAATACAATGCATGCCGCGTTCACGATGAATGTCCTGCACAAGAAAATCGTGCTGGCTTCCATAGAGCAAGGGTTTTTCTGCCAGCGATGTTGGTGACTTGAGAGTTGGCCGGTCCGGCTTGGCCATCAAGCCTTCAAATTCATTGCCAACGCCATTGACATTATGACAATGCTCGCATTGCACACTGGGTATAGCGACAGTGAATTTATGTAGGAGGGGAAACCCGCGTTTACTTTTTAGCGGATTGGCGGCCATTTTTTTTGTGAAACGGTCTTGAATATTATTTCCGGTACTTTGCTTTTGCGCTCGCTGGATGGCGCGGTCCTGGGTCATTGCCAAACCGCTGTTGGTGTATACCATATGACAGGCGGCGCACCCAGTGGCACGATAATCGCCGGGCCGGTGCGGCGCTTCACCACTGAGATGACAACGCAAACATTTTCCGCGTAGAAAATTATCGACCGCATGGCCCTTGTCGATGGCGGGCAAAGCCTTCTCGCCTTCATTGGGGACAAGTGAATAGTTGTAATCTTCAGGAGCCTGGGCGCCCCAGGCGTAGCGCGTCATATTGATCAAATTTTTATTTGCCGCCATTGCCGACTGCGTTACTTTTGCAACTTGCTCTGCGTGGCATTTACCACAAAATTTTTCGGCGTGTTTTAAGTCCGAGGGATTGCTCACCATTCCAGAGTGCGCCTTTGACTGAGTGCGGGTTTTTGCATTGCCAGCGTGGCATTTGGTGCATTTGAACTGATGATTCTTGCTAATCTCTTCGATTCCTCGATGACAATACAGACATCCCCGCTGACCCGGCACACGTACTACGCGGCCAAAAACGTCCGCCATGGAAAAACGCGAATTGCGGTAGTAGCGGTCAATGAAAAGATCACTGTCGCCGTAATTATTGAATCGTAAGCCGTCAATAGTCGTCCCCGGATCCAGGGAACGCAGAGACTCGTTAAGGAATCCGCGCACCGGGAAAAAAGGATCGCGAAAATCACCAGAGTTAAAGAATTTGCGTGCGTGAGCTTCCGGCATCACTACCATGTCCCGGGTCCTTGGGCTAGAAGAGGGCGGGGCGTCTTCCTCGAAAGAAAACTCCTCGATGTTTTCATCCGGTTCCACAGGGCTGGCAAAATCAGCCACTTCCCCAGGCAGTGGCCACTGGAAAGTCTCTTCCTGTTCCATAGCCTCCAGATGTTCTGCTTCCTCTTCCACCGACCGCTCTATCTCCTCAACCTGTGCCCTTTCAGGGATTTCTGGAGCCATTTGCAATGTCTCGACCGACTCTGGTTCCACTTCAGTGGGGTCGGAACCAAAATCAAATAAATCCTGGGCCGATAGACTTGGAATCAGCGCCAGGAGTATTCCCAGGGTTATTCCCAGAATCAGCTTTGGTTTATAAAATAGATTCATTCTCTGGTGACGGTTGTCGTTAACATTTTATTGCGCATATCCCGGTGTTTCTGTTTTTTGGCGAAGGCGTAACTCCTCCTCATATTCCGGTAAATTCGATCATTATAACTGTCGTGGCAAGCAATGCAGTTACCCGCCCTTAAAATTCGGACAATTTCCTTTTGACTGAAAGGCCGAGCGCCCTCCTGGCTGAAACCTGCAAGTGGTTCTCCTCTTGGCGATCCTATAGCAGAGGGAGGGAAGTCCGAATCCTTGGTGACTTTCGCGTTTTGCACGAGAGGATGCATTTTATCTTCACGCCCCCTGGCCTGCTTGCCGATTTCCAGATCGCCCGCTCCCAATCCAAGAGCGGTTGGAGACAAATGACAACTGGCGCAGGTTCGAGCTTTTTTCTGAGTGCTATGCGGGTCCATAGCGTAGGCCAAGTTAGACCCGGAATAACCATGTGGATTGGTAAACTTCCATTCATTATATTTGCCTATTGCATCTCCACTATTATCTATCACCTGGAGGGGTTTGCCTTTTGAATCCAGCACTGTCAGCGTTCGTCCTGGGGAAGGCTGACTAGGCATCACCTTGCCCTCCGGACCTACCATGAGGACAGGTTCTTTCACCTTGAACTCGAATCGCGCCGGATTCCATTGACTACCGGAACTATTCCCAGATTTTTGCAGGCTTTGATCCAAGGTTGCATGACAGCCATCACATTGTGCCGTCCATTGCGAATGACAGGCCGTGCAAGCTAATTTGGAACGATGCGGGGGAAATCTATGTGCCCTGGAATTTCTAGCCTTCGGGATAACATAAGTCTCTCCACTAATTTTGCCAATAGTGACTATTTTCTTTTTTTGCGCTTTGACGTTGGCCATTTTCCGATTTTTACCGGAAAGCGCCATCTGATCACCAACATTATTGCTCCACCCAGGGTAGTGTTTGCTCAAACGAATGACTCGATCCTCTTTGGTGGTGATTTTGGCCATGGTCGGAGGACTGACACCATCGCCATGACAGGTCTCGCACCTGACTTCAACCGCCTGATGCTGGCGGGAGTAAAGATTATTATCCCCCATGATATCAAACTGGGTATGGCAGTCAATACAATCGAATCCCGCCGCAAAATGCACATCCGGTTTGACGATTCCAAAGCCCGGAAGATCTGGCCCTAAGGCGATATTGTTTTTTTTCTCGGAGCCCAATTGCAAAACAAATCGTTTATGACAGGTCAGACATGTTTTGGTCGGAGTCGTCGACCGCATTTTGTGAAATGAAGGATGACCTGGTTCGCTGGTGGAAATGGTCGGATCTTTTCCCTTATATAAACCATCCTCGGAATATTGAAAATGGCAAGCGGCACAACCTTGTGATCGAAACTCGTTTTTCGGCGGGGCAGAATCGATATGACATTGGGAACAACTACGCCGCAATAAATCATCGGCTATATGGCGCGACACCCGGACCATGGAATGGCCGACTTGCGCACTCACCCCATCCTGCAAAATAGGAGGGGTCGTATAAGGCAGGGCTTCGAGTTTGTCTATAGCGCCTGGAGGAATATCACCATCTTCATCGGCGATGGCCGCCATGCCGTATTTTGCTGTGGACGATTCCTGTGCCGCCCACTGATATCGAAGTCCGCTGATGACCCCCGAAAGGGTCCCCATCATTGATTTTTTGACACGTTGAATATGATTGCGGTCCGCCTGCTCATGACCGGCGTGACAGGAAGCCTGGCCGCAGGATTTTTCCACGACACTCAAACTCGATGGATTCCTTCGTCCTGTACCAGCTTTGGGGTCGTAAATCAGGGTCGCATGGGCCTGGTCCATGTCCACCGATTGCCCATCGCCTCCATGGCAAATGGTGCAGCCAAAATCTCTCGGATGGGAATTGCTGGTTGGTTCAATGCCATCGTGGCAGGTGATACATAGCTCGCTGGTGAATCCACGGAAACTATAAGCTAACTTGTCTGGAGGGCCCGGAACAATGCCACTCACCTGGACTTCCTTGATGGCCAGGCCACGAATTTTCCAGGTGAGGGATTTTTTCACATCCTTTTCAAGATCGCCCTGCTCTCGATTATACTTTTCTTGCCAATATTGCCATTTGGAGTCATCGGCACTAACTGAAATAGGAACAATCGCAAATAGTAGAAAAACGATTGCGGAATAGAGGAATTTTCTCACTGGGGAAATTGGACCCGTCACGGGTGAAGGCTAAATTTTCAGGTGGTGGTTAAACGAAGTTAAAAGGGTCACTCAAAAACCACCTCAATGCGGCTCAGATAGTCCTCAAGATTGGCGATTTGCGCGTTAATGGAATCCACGTCAGAAACCTTGGCGGCTTCTTCAATGCATTTCCCAACTTCACTAACATATTCAAATCCGTATCCTCCGCCGGAGCCTTTCATCGAATGGCCTAACATCCGAATCGATTCAAAATCTTCACTGCCAAGATTATCTTTAATTGATTGAATGTCCTTATGCCGGTTTTCCAGATAGCCGGGAATCAGCTCCTCAAGATCGGAATCTATCTTGACCGTTACTTTATCCATTTTATTAAGTTCTCTCTGAAAATCATTGTTAATATACTACCCCAATAGCCAGAACTGAATCTAATTGAGATAGCTGGATAGTTATATTTGGTTCGGGTGGCCGATGTAAATTTTGCAGACTTCCCTTGACCATTAATATCATAACCGATTTTTTCACCAAAGAAAAACCAATAATCCTTTGAAATCAAATAAGTTAGAAGAGGCTCGGAGGTACTACGGCTGATAAATATTATCCTTCACCTCCTCCAACAGGACCAGAGAATGGCTTTGCAGGAGAAAGGGGTTTTCAATCTTTTCGGCAGATTCCATTACAACTGTAGTGTCTATGAGTAGAGACCATATTCTTCCCTGAAATAGTGCAGGAAGTGCAAAAGGAATTTTGGTTTTATCGGAATTGATCAGGATCAATAGCGAACCACCAACTCCTTTCCGGCCATGATTGTCTTGTTCATTGGAATCATGGTTTGCTGCACTCTGGAGCCAAATCCCAATACAATGCAAGGCATGGGAATTCCAATCTTCTGGAGTCATTTCAACCCCGGAAGGATGCAACCAGCTTATATCCTTGTTCTCTGATCCAGAGATTTTAGTCCCCGTGAAAAATCTTTGCCTTTGAAATACTGGATGGTCGTTTCTGAGTTGCACTAATTTTCGAGTGAATTCCAGAAATCGCTGTTGCTCGGCGTCAAGATCCCACTGAACCCAGTTCATTGGATCATTCAGACAATAGGCATTGTTGTTTCCCTGTAAGCTTCGTCCGAGTTCATCGCCTCCATTAATAAAGGGCACGCCCATCGACAACAAAAGGGATGCCATGATATTACGCATCTGCCGCCAACGCAGTGCGTTGATTTCAGGATCATCACTGGGTCCTTCATGCCCACAGTTCCAACTGTAATTGCTGTTGCTCCCATCCATACTATTTTCTTGATTGGCCTCGTTGCGCTTATGTTCGTAAGTGACCAGATCGCGCAGGGTGAAGCCATCATGACAGGCAATGAAATTAATGCTGGGTGTTGAGTCTTGGGCCTTTCCCCGGTATAGGTCACTGCTTCCCGTGATACGGGTCGCCAAATCGCCAAGAAGGCCTTCGTCACCTTTCCAGTATCGACGCAAGACATCGCGGTAGGGTCCATTCAACTCGCGCCATCCCCGGGGGAAATGACCCACAAGATAGCCATCGCTTCCCAAATCCCAAGGCTCGGCGATGAGTTTCATTTGCGATAAAACCGGGTCGTTCGCAACGGCTTGGAGAAAAGGGCTTTGCAGGTTGATCTGTTGCGGATCACGCAGTAATGCACTGGCAAGGTCGAATCGAAAACCATCGACATGCATTTCTTCCGCCCAATAATGCAAGCTGTCCATTACCAGCTTAAGCACTGGTGGATTGGAAACTTTCAGGGTATTGCCACAACCGGTGAAATCCGAATAACGACTTGAGTCCTCTGGATCGAGAATGTAGTAATTGGAATTATCGATGCCACGAAAGGAAAGAAAGGGGCCGTCGGGCTCACCTTCTGCCGTATGGTTGTAAACCACATCCAGGATGACCTCGATTCCTGCCTGGTGTAGGCATCGCACCATTTCTTTGAATTCCTGAACCGGGTTGTCGTGTGTTCCCGAATGATAACGTGCATCAGGCGCAAAATAACTCAGCGTGTTGTAGCCCCAGTAATTGTTCAGGCCTTTTTCGATGAGCCTCGGCTCGGTTCGATGTTGGTGCACCGGCATGAGTTGCACGGCTGTCACGCCCAATTGTTTAAGATGGTCGAGAATAGGCTCGGTCACCAATCCGGAATAGGTCCCTCGGAGATGGGCAGGCACCTCCGGGTGCAGTGCTGTTAAGCCTTTCACATGCGTCTCATAGATAACGCTTTGGTGCCAGGGAATCCGCAGAGCTTTGTCACCTTGCCAGTCAAATGAATCGTCCAGCACCACGGCCAACGGGGCACTGTCGGCATTATCATGGGGTTCCAGTTCGTATTGTTGGGGCTCTGAAACTTTTCGACAGCCAAACATCCGGTCGTTAAAAACTTCAGAACGAACTACTGATTTGGCATAGGGGTCCAGCAATATTTTTTGGGGATTAAACAAATGTCCGGAAGCGGGGTGGAAGGGACCGTGGACCCGGTACCCATAAAGACAACCTGGATGGTGGCCGGTGAGACTGATTCGCCAAATGTTTTCTTTGCTTCTCCTTAAGCGATGGCGATGGGTTTCTTTGCTGGATTGGATACTTTCAAACAGACAGAGTTCGACTGCCGTGGCGTGTTCGCTAAATAAGGAAAAGTGAATTTGGGTGCCATCCCAATATGCCCCCAGCGGCGAAGATCTTTTCCTCTTCCCAATCATAAATTCCCCAATGGTTGAGGCGTAGCAAGTTTGCGGGAAACAGTATTAAAAATGGGCAAGAGTCCTTTTTCCCATTCATGCACTTCTTAACGGCTGGGGCGGGCTGCCTCTGCAGGAAAATCGAAACTAAAGAATGCGTTTTTCGGACCTTGCGGCCTAGTAGATCGGGTTATGGAAATAATAAAGCGCATCATCTTCCGGATTGATGGTGTAATCCGGCAAACTGGAACAATGCTCCATGGAAATTTTCCAATCGCCACTTTCCTTCACAAAAAGATAGCTACAAACGCTGTGTTGTCGTTCCTCGGTATCAGTGCTTTTGGAGGTGACGCTACTGATTTCATCCACCAGCGCGTAACCGACTTCTTTGCCTTTTGTTCCTGTTAGCACTTTTCTTTGGGTCTGACATTTAATATCGCGAAAATCGGATATCATCTGCCGATACGATTTAATCCTGTTCTCTAGAAGGCTGCGTTTGTCATCGGTCATGATGACGAGTTTTGAACTATAATATTTAGGTATTTTTTCTGGGTTAGTGCAGACCAGTCCATCGACCTTTTCCAGAATATTTTCATAAACATCGGTTTCTTGCGCCGCCATAAGGGAACCCGGGATGGACAAAACCGCCATGATCGTAAAGCAGAGTACCGGCAGAAATTTAAACATGAAACACGCTCCAATAAAATTCAAATTAAAAATATTTAGCCACTTTTATAAATTACAGAATTCTCATTTGATAAAATAATGGCGCAAATATCATGGGAAATTTTGGAAGTAAATTTCGACACTTTCCCCATCTCTCGCCCAACCAAAAGCTCCGGTTCCGGCATAAGTACTCATGATGCCATTCGGGTCGACCTTTCGAATACGATTGTTTCCCATATCT
>Ga0114950_10004184_pt1 | contig 11168 bp, 7 predicted proteins | sample N075metaG_FD_83503 | JGI IMG/M metagenome (GOLD analysis project Ga0114950, IMG submission 83503) | Deep subsurface microbial communities from Kermadec Trench to uncover new lineages of life (NeLLi) - N075 metaG | ecosystem: Environmental > Aquatic > Marine > Ocean trench > Sediment | place... | reverse complement strand
GTGCAGCGCGGTTGGGAGAGTGGTGGCCGTTTGTGTTGATGACTGTGCTGACTTACGGATTGCTGCCGCGGTTGTTGTTGTTTGGCGTTGCCATCTGGCGATTGGATGTCGCGTCCCGCATGCTTCTGCGAGACGACCCCGAAGTTACGGCACTGATCGATCGGCTGACGTTACCGCGCCTCGACTATCACGGGGAACTCGAAGATACCCCTGCTCCGACGGAGGGCGCCTTATCAGCACCTCCGCTAACTGTTGCACTCAACGCCGAAGACAATTCCACCGTTGTCTTGATCTGGAACGATGCGTTGCCGGAAAGCGCGGCAAACGAGTGGCTTGCCGAACGGTTTGGTGTCCGCGGAAAACAGGTAATCGGCATGGGAGCATTACAAGGATCAACGTTACACCGTGATCAGCTTGAACGGATCTCGTCTAGCGTTCAACGTCTTGTGATCTTCACGAAGGGGTGGGAACCTCCGCTTCTGGAATTTTCTGATTTTCTGGACCTGATACGGGAAGTCGTCGGTGAGGTAGCTTCGTTGATTCTGGTCCCCATCGACGTAACTGGCAGACAGGTACGGATGAGCGAACGTGACATATGGGCGCGAGTGCTCGCACCTCGTCGTGATTCGGGTCTTTATGCAATCGCCGCTGATGATCTAACGGCTGGTGAAACATGATTCCGGTCTTCGCGGTGGTCGGGCATCCAAACAAAGGCAAAAGCTCGATTGTTGCAACGTTGGCGGAGGACGAAGAGATTCTCATCGGTCCTGTGCCCGGTACGACGCGGCGATCTCATCGCAATACCTTCACCATCGATGGTAAACCACAGTACATTCTCGTCGACACCCCTGGATTTCAACGCGCCGGAGCCGTACTCGAGTGGCTCGAGGCTCGTGCGACGGGTGCGCACGAACGGCCGCGAATCGTGGAAGAGTTTGTCAAAGCTCATGTGGGAGATGAGCGCTTCAGCGACGAGTGCGAACTGCTCAAACCCATGCTCGACGGTGCGGGAATTTTGTATGTTGTGGATGGTGCCAAGCCCTACGGCCCCGAATACGAGCTCGAGATGCAAGTGCTGCAATGGACGGGCCGGCCGCGGATGGCGCTCATCAATCTGATTGGCGAGGGGGACTACGTCGACGATTGGCGTCAGGCGCTCGATCAGTATTTCTCCCTGGTGCGGGTTTTCGATGCGGTACATGCCGACTTTGAGAAAAGGGTGGCTTTGCTGAGGGGTTTTGGCGAACTCGAAGAGAGCTGGCGTGCACCGATCGAGCAAGCAGTGACGGCGCTTGAAGCGGAGCGAACGCGGCGGCGCGAACGCAGCGCAGTCGAAATCGCCAACTGTCTGATTGAAACCATGAGCCATACCGAGCGTAGCTCGCTTGGAGCAACGGATGAGGTAAGTCGTTATCAGAACAGGTTGACGGAGCGGCTGCAGAACAGCATTCGGAACCGCGAACAGCTTTCTCGGGAAACCGTGCAGAGTGTGTACCGTCATAAAGATCTAGAACGCCTTGAACTGATCACCGAGGTTGTCGCCGGGGATCTTTTTACCGAGGAAGGTTGGGAGCTATTCGGATTGTCGCGCAGGCAGTTGGTTGTCTCAGGCGTGTTATCCGGCGCGATTGCCGGTGGTGGCATCGACGCAGTGCTGGGAGGTGCGTCGTTCATGTTGGGTGCCGGGATTGGTGCACTCATCGGTGGCGCCGGGGTCTGGTTCGGGAGCGACGAACTTGCCAAGACAGAAGTGTTGGGGCAGTCCCTGGGGGGCCGCGTCCTCCAGGTAGGACCGGTCAAAGCTTCCAACTTTCCCTGGGTGATGCTCGGCCGCGCATGGGTGCACCATCAACTGGTAGCAGAACGCAACCATGCACGGCGCGAAGCGTTGTCGTTGGCCGTTGCTGCGGATGCGCATCTGATGGATGGGCTGCCGGACGAGTTGCGCCGAGGGCTCGCTAAATTGTTCAAAAACATTGCCCGTGGTCGGGTCGATGCACAGACACGGCAGACGCTTGGGGACCGGGTTGCCGAGGTGTTGGAGTTACCGGCGAGTCTGAGGGATAAGAATGCCGCTGGGGTTTGATATAATGGGAAATTGCTCTGCGTAGTTTCCCCTATGGCTTCGTTGGCTCGACTGGTCGTTGCACTGGCAATGGCTGCTGTTTTTTCTCCCTGTCATGGGGCGAATGCCACATCTGATACGGACGTGTCGGTCACCATTGACGTGCCTCGCTTCAGCGAAGATGCCCTGGAAATTAATCTGGATGGTCTGCTGGATGAGGACATCTGGTCCCGGGTCTCGAGCTACGACGACATGATCGTCACCAGTCCGGATGATCTGACCGTGCCGATATACAGGACGGACGTTCGCTATTTCTACACCGAGAAAGGTCTGTATGTTGGCGCAAAAATGCATCAGCCCGTAGCCACGATGGTCGAGCGATTGTCGAGCCGCGACTCGTTCATCATTCGCGATAGTTTCGGTATCACCCTCGATACATCGGGCGATGGCCTGTATGGCTACTGGTTTGAAGTTGGCCTCGGTGGTTCTGCGCTGGATGGGAAGATCGCGCCGGAGCGGCAGTATTCGACTGAGTGGGACGGTCCCTGGCGGCGAGGCAGCGCCTCCCTCGAAGATGGTTGGAGTACGGAGATGTTCCTGCCCTGGTCCATGATGGCGATGCCCAGCGTTGCGGGAAAGCGGAAACTGGGGTTCTCCACCCAGCGCTCTGTTGCTCACCTCAATGAGTTGTGGAGCGTGCCGGCGCTCGTGGATACCGATCCCCGTTTCCTGTCGGTACTGGGCACGATGTCTTTCGAAGACGTCCAACCCAGCCGTCAGTTTGCCTTGTTTCCCTACGCAAGCGTCACCTACGACGAAATAGCCGAACAAGACGCTTACCGGGGAGGCCTCGATCTGTTCTGGCGCCCGTCAACCAACTTGCAGGTCACCGCCACCTTGAACCCGGACTTCGGCGTGGTGGAGTCCGACGACGTCGTGGTGAACCTGACGGCATTCGAAACCTATTTTCCGGAGAAACGCCTGTTTTTCGTGGAAGGCACCGAAGTGTTCGAAACCACACCGCGACGCGGTGGGGGTGGGTACTTCAGCGGCTCGAGGCGAAGCGCCTCGAGTTTCAACTTCACGCCGACGACGCTCTTGAACACCCGGCGTATCGGTGGTCCGCCCAGAATGGATGTTCCGGATGACGTGACCGTGGCTGGCGTCGAACTCGGTCGACCGAGTGAGCTGATCGGTGCAATCAAGCTGACCGGGCAGGCGGGCGGTTGGCGCTACGGGTTGCTGACCGCATTCGAGGAGGACGTGCGGCGATTGGGTGAGCGACTCGTGGACAACCCGGATGACCCGGATAGACCGCAACTTCGAGAACCGGTACGTCTAGAGCAGGACGGCCGGGAATTTGGTGCCGCACGGCTGCTTTATGAACGTAGCGGTGAGGGGCGTTTTGCTATTGGCTATCTTGGTACGGTAGTGCGTCGACCCGACGGAGTCGACGCCGTCGTACACGGGATTGATACGAATCTCCTTACCAAAGACGGTAAATTGAGCTGGAACACTCAACTCATGATGAGTGACGTGGACGGCGAAACCGGCCGGGGCATCCGTATGGGCTTTCGTTTTGTACCAAACCGCGAGTTCTCACATTTCGTCTCACTCGACTACCTGGACGACAAGCTCGACATCTCTGATTTCGGCTTCATGCGCCGCAACGATACGCTCGGCTTGACGTACGGAATCTCCAACCTCATTACCCAGGGCTTGAAACGTTTGCGCAGCAAACATAGAAATCTGGTGATCGGTGCCCAAGTGAACGGCGACGGCAGGCACGTGCGCACCGGGGTTTTCCTGCGTAACCGGTGGACGTTTCAGAACCTCAACGAGATTCGTACCGAACTCAATTTTTTCCCCGCGCAATGGGACGATCGGAACAGCCGCGGGAACGGCGCGTTCAAAAACGTAGACCACTGGGCTGCTAGTATTTCCGTTGGCACCGACAACGCGCGTCCTATCAGCGTGAGTGCAGCGCTTGGTGCGACCGAGGAACAACTTGGCGATTGGACCTATCGCGCCTCCGCCGGCATCACCTTCAAGCCAAACGATCGCTTCTCGCTCGATCTCGATGCCAACTATTATCGCCGAGACGGATGGCTCCTGTACCAGGAAGACCGGGATTTCACCACTTTTGGGGCGATCGAGTGGCAGCCGCAGCTTGCCATGGATTATTTCATCTCCGCTCGCCAGCAGCTTCGCCTTACCATGCAATGGGCAGGTATTCGCGCCGACCAACAGAAATTCTGGCGGGTACCTTTGAAAGACGGCAAACTCGAACCCTTCAGCAAAGATCCGACTGCCGAGACCGACGATTTCACCATCTCCCGGCTGACCGTGCAGTTGCGCTATCGCTGGGAGATCGGCCCGCTCTCGGACTTTTTTGTCGTCTACACCCGTGGCAGCAACCTCGACGACCGTATCAGCGACGAATTAGGCGATCTCTTCCACGACGCCCTCACGACGCCAATCATCGATGTCCTGGTAATCAAACTCCGCTACCGATTCGGCCTGTAATCCAATTTCGAAGATCTTCCAGAGCCAATTCACGTTGAGCACCCGGAAGATGTCAGCCCCACCAACCAAAGGAAATTCAGCACCATTCGCCGAATAGTAGAACCTGAGTCAACTAGTCACCATTCTGCGAAGACCGTCAGGGCATTGAACACGTCGAGGGACACTAAGGGCTAGGGTTTTATCTTGCGCGCTATAAGCCCGGCCGAAAGAAGCGAATTGACCCTCCATAGGAGGGGCAAGTTCGCGCATTGCGGGCATCCCGGAGGGACTAGGGCGGGGCGCGCAAAAGAAAATCTCAGCCCTCAGCTGCCACGGTTCGGCCAACATACCCCAACAAGGAATGCCCAACCGCGCCTAGTTTCAGACCCGGATCTTCATTAGACTCCCAGTGGTGTCTCGCTTGACTGATACGAATCTCGTTTATCGCGCGCTTATCATGGTGGGCCTCATCGGCTTTGGCTTTTACCTGGCCGCGGAGCGAGGCCTGGTCACCCTCGCACTCGACGCCGACAAGAGCTACATCTCCTACGTCATACTCGGCCTGTACGTACTCGCAAGCTGCCATTGGCTGTGGCTCGCTTATACCCTGACAGCCGAACGGCGGCGCTTCGCGAGCCTCGAGGGCGAACTGGTCGCAAACCATGGCGAGTTGAACGAAACGCCTTCCGAAGAGGGCCTCCTTGGCGAGTTCCTTGCAAATCTCGCCAAGAAGAAGGACGGCGACGCGAGTGCACTGCTGACTGCGTTTGGCGATGAGCTCGCCAACCGGCACGCGCTCGGTCAGTTTGCCAGCGATGTCCTCTTGAAGCTGGGTCTGCTCGGTACGATTGTTGGATTCATTCTCATGCTGCTGCCGGTTGGAGAGATTGAGCAATTTGATCCGAGTCTGATACAGCAGCTTCTGAGTTCGATGAGTGGTGGTATGGCGGTTGCGCTATATACGACACTTGCAGGGTTGATCACGAGTACGTTGTTGAAGCTCCAATACCACATTCTCGATGCCTCCGCGGCCGAACTAGCCACGAGACTTACCGTGCTCACCGACGTTCACCTTACCCGCGATGCGGCATAGCCTGTATCGACGAACCGAATCTCAGGATGCGTTTACCGACCTGTTGTTCAATGCGCTGTTGGGATTTGCCTTCATGTTTGTCGCGGCTTTTTCGCTCATGGGCGATCCCACGAAATCGGGAAATGTAGATAACAAAGCGGAAATACTGATTACCGTGCGTTGGGCTGACCGGCATCCGGATGATGTCGATACGCTCGTGGAGGATCCGCAAGGCAACCTTGTCTGGTATCACAACCGCGATACGGGTCTCATGCATCTGGATCGTGACGATCGAGGACTGTTTCAGGATCGCGTCATGCTCGATGGAATTGAAGTGTCGAATCCAATCAACCAGGAAACCGTGACCTTGCGTGCGTTGAAGCCGGGTGAGTACGTTGTCAACGTGCTTCATTATCAGTCCAATTACAAAAAGCCGTTGCCTGTTTCGGTGAAGGTTGAAAAGCTCAACCCTACTGTGACGCTTGTTTACTACGGAACTCTCGAGCTCACGGGTGTGGGTGATGAGCAAACGGCGGTTCGTTTTACGATCGGTGCTAACGGCGAGGTAGTCGGTACCAACGAACTGAAGAAGTCGCTGCTCCTGAAAGCGATCAACTCAAAAAAATGACCCCTACCGTGGTTGTGTTGACGCTCGCCTACGTCGGTGTCGCAGCTTTGCTGTTGAACCTGAATCTTAGCGTAACCACCCGCTTTGGCTGGGGCATCAAGCTAGCCGCCATCGTCCTGGTTAGCGGGCTCTATGTTGGGGCCTGGGTAGGGCACAAGGGATTGATGGGTTGGCCAACGAGTGAACGGATGCCGGAAGATTTTCGCCTCCACTGGGTCACAGTAAAAGAACCGGACAAGGTCACTGGCGCCGATGGCAGTATCTTCTTCTGGGTTCGTATGCTGGACGAAGCCGGGTTGCCGCAAGGTGATCCGCGCGCTTATCGAGTGCCTTGGGATGAGGAAACAGCAGAGGCGGCTGAAGCTGCGCTGGAGCAGCTCGAGGCAGGAAAACCTCTGAACGGACGGATGAGCCGCCAGATCATCGATACCGATGCGGACCTGACGCCGGAAGAAGGCAGAGACTATGCCGGGAATGATGGCACAACGGGCAGCGCAGAGCGACCGCGGTTCGAGTTCGTTCGGGTGTTACCCCCGACGCTGCCGGTAAAACCGGTGCCGCAGGGGTAACCCACAGTAACTACTGCAGCCAGGTAAACCTCGCTCCCTCTTGATTGCCGAGCGCCAATTCGCGGTCCTCATGGGCCCTTGCTCGAACGTAATGGTGAATTCGCTCTACGTCCTCGATGGTGAGCGAATCGTCGAAAGCTGCCATACCATTCGCGGACAACGTTCCTTCCAATACGATCTGGTCGAACGAGGCGTGTACCTCGTCGCTCATGCGCCTTAGATCTTTGATCGAACCGCCGGAGCGGACGACGAGTCCATGGCACAAAACACAATACGTGTTGAACAGCACTTCGCCTCGAGCAACTTCTTCATCCGATACATCGGCGAGTACCTGTTCGGGAATCGTATCGTCCACGATCGTGGGAGCCGGTAAGGTTTCCGTGCCACCGAGTTTGAAGACGAGCATCCGCCCGTAGTTGCCATAGGTGAGCGAGGCCGGGTTCGGTACGGGGTCGAGCGGCGCACCCGAAAAAAGATCGCCACCCCCGTTGCCGGTCAGGATCGAAACGTATTGCACGCCATCGATCTGAAAGGTAATCGGTGGTGCGAGCATCGAGGTGTATGTGTTGAACTGCCAGAGCGCCTCACCGGTTTCCTTGTCGTACGCGCTCAGGATCCCAAGCGCATCACCCTGAAAAACAAGTCCCCCTGCGGTACCGAGTACGCCACCATTCCAATAATGAGGAATTTCCACCACCCAACGTTCTTCTCCGGTCAACGGATCGAATGCTTTGAGATAACCCTTAGGGGTGGGTTGGGTGCTGATGTTGTTGACGAATATTTGCACGAGGGTTCCGAAAGCGATCCCGAGGTTCATGGCGCCGGGATTGCGTTTGTACAGGCCTGTCTTTTTCCATTCTTCCGCCATGCCGTAAATGAGAGGATTATCCTGAGCCGGCAGATACACGAGCCCGGCCTCGACGTCCACTGACATCGCTTGCCAGTTGTGGGCGCCTAACGGACCCGGGAGAACCCACTTTTCTTTTTCCAGGTAGTCCATTTCCGGGTTTTCGACAGGCCGTCCTGTTTCCATATCGACGTGCGTTGCCCAGGTGACGGTTGCGAAGGGATGTGCTCTCAGGAGTTCACCGTCGGAGCGGTCGAGCACATAGAAAAAACCGTTTTTAGGTGCCTGCAGCAACACCTTGCGCATCTTGCCGTCGACCTCCATTTCGGCCAGAGCCATGTCCTGCACGGCGGTGTAGTCCCAGTTGTCACCGGGCGTAGTCTGATAGTACCAGTTCATGCTGCCCGTATCGGCATCCAACGCGACGATAGAAGAGAGGAACAGGTTGTCGCCACCACCCGGGGAACGGATGGCGCGTGTCCAGGGTGAGCCGTTACCTACGCCGAGATAAACCTGGTTGAAGTCAGGATCGTAGACAATGGAGTTCCACACCGTTCCACCGCCGCCGAATTCCCACCACTCCCCTTTCCATGTTTTGGCGGCCATCTCCATTTCGGGATGTTCGAAGGGGAGCGAAGGGTCACCAGGAACCGTGTAAAAACGCCAGATCTGGTCCCCGGTTTCCGCGTCGTATGCGGTAACATAACCACGAACGCCAAATTCGGCACCACCGTTGCCGATGAAAACCTTGCCGCCTGCCGCTCGGGGTGCGCCGGTAATCGTGTAGAAGCGTTCAGGATCGATGATGGTGTTGACCTCCCACACGAGCGAACCGGTCGCTGCATCCAATGCGATCAGACGTCCATCGAGGCTGCCTACATAGACTCGGCCCTTGTAGACGGCAACGCCGCGGTTGACAACGTCGCAGCAGGCGCGTCGGCCCACTTCGCCCGGCACCTTGGGATCGTAAGTCCAGACAATTTCACCGGTGGTTGCCTTCATGGCAAAAACCCGGCTCCAGGAGCTGGTGAAGAACATGATCCCGTCTACCACGATCGGTGTGGCTTCCTGGGCGCGGTTGGTGCCCATGTCGCGATACCAGGCGAGCCCGAGTTCTGCAACGTTCTCACGGTTGATCTGGGTCAAAGGTGAAAAGCGTAGTTCTTCGTAGGTACGTCCATGAGCCAGCCAGTTGCCGGGTTCGCTCGCGGCGTTGTTGATCCGCGCGTCGTCGATCAGGCCAATGGTTGGAACAACTTGCGTGATCTCTGGTTCAATTGCGGGCTGCGCTTGTTGTGGGTCCGTGTCCATAGTGAAAAAGTAGATCAGTACGGCGACCAATATCGCGATAACCGCCAAGATGAATGCACGCATGGTAGTCCTCCCCAGTATATGCGGTGATGATAACGCCGTATCGCACTCGTTGGCACCTTTGGTTTGGCTCTGCCTGTTAACCTATCGCCGTTTCGATTTTTGTCATAGTCTCCCTTCCTTAGCGGATAGGGGGAGATCATCATGGCGGACGAAATTCCGAGCATCATTCATCACGTATCCGTTGGAACCAACAACTTCGAAGCGGCCACCGCTTTCTACGACAAGGTGATGGCGACGATTGGTGCCAGGCGGGTTTTCGATATCCCGGACGTGGCTGTCGCGTATGGCAAACAATTCCCCGAGTTCTGGGTCCAGGTACCTGCAGATGGGCAACCGGCCGCCACAGCCAACGGCGTGCACTTCGGTTTTATTGCTCCATCGAAAGAAGCGGTTGATGCTTTTTACCGTGCCGCCCTCGAAGCAGGCGGCAGCGATGATGGCGAACCCGGACCGCGGCCTGACTATGGTCCCGATTACTACGGTGCCTTCGTTCGCGACCTTGATGGACACAAGATAGAAGCAACCGTCGTCACCGGCACACACTGAGATTGAATTACTCAGCTGAGTGGAACACGCGACTTTCCCGGTTACTTCCAGTAGCAGGACAATGTGCCTTTGGCGCGTTGTTTCTGGCTTACGTTGGCTGCTCCGCGGAGCAGGGCGTTTCATCCGGGAGCGAGCGAGTTGCCACCGATGCGCTGACCCGTATCGAGGCAGATGCGCGCGCCAGACGCCTGGCTGATCTGCGTTATGAGGTGTCAATCGATCTAACGATCGGTGCGCGGTCGTTTGCCGGTGAAACGCGTATCAGTTTCGAACTCAGCGATGCCAATACCCCACTCACCGTGGATTTCAGCGGTGGTGAAGATCTCGCGGTGACACTCAATGGCAAGGTACTCGACCTGCCATACAACGGTTATTTCCTCACCTTGCCGGTTGCCGCCCTGCACGAGGGGGGAAATGTACTCACTGTTTCCTACCTTCATCCGTACGGTCGTGATGGCACGGGATTACACCGGTTTACGGATCCTGAAGATGGTCTAACGTATCTGTATACCTACCTGTGGCCGTATTACGCCAATCGACTGTTACCGTTGTTCGATCAGCCTAACCTCAAAGCCCGTTACACGTTGGACGTCAAAGCGCCGAATGGGTGGGAGGTAGTCTCAACGGCGTCGGGTGCGGTCGAATCGTCAAGCGATGGAGCAGCGAACTGGAGGTTCCCCGAAACACCTCCTATCTCTTCTTACGTGTTTTCACTGCATGCGGGCCCATACCAGATCTGGCAGGACCGAGCCGCCGGCATTCCGCTCAGACTCCTGGCGCGACGATCGCTCGCCTCCCACGTGGCGGTGCGGGAATGGTTTGAGGTGACCCGCAATGGGCTCGAGTTTTATGCCCGATATTTTGAAGTCGACTACCCCTTCGGAAAATACGATCAGCTCATCGTGCCGGATTTCAACATCGGTGCGATGGAGAACATTGCCGCGGTGACCTTCGGCGAACACTACGTACAACGTGAGAAGAGCAGTCACTCCGAACGCGAGTCTCGCGCCGATGTCATTCTTCACGAGATGGCGCACATGTGGTTCGGTAATCTTGTTACCCATGAGTGGTGGAACGGACTTTGGTTGAACGAGAGCTTTGCGACGCAAATGGCGAATATCGCGCTGACGGAAACAACGGCTTTTACCGACGCCTGGCATCGGTTTTTTACCGAGGATAAGCAGGCTGCGTACCACCGCGACAGTCGTGTGACGACCCATCCCATTGAGATGCCCATCGCCAGCACCGCCGATTTTTTTACCGTGTTCGATGCCATCACCTACGAGAAAGGTTCTTCCGTATTAAGGCAGTTGGCTCATCTGGTGGGTGAGGAGCAATACCGGCAAGGCGTCGCGGCTTATCTTCAGACGCATGCATACGGCACGACGGAGCTTGCGGATTTTATCGAAGCGCAAGCTCGCTCGGCCAAGCGGCCGCTCGCGCAGTGGTCCGACCAGTGGTTGAGCACGGCAGGATTCAATACCTTGGAGCCGAGCTTTGTTTGTACGGACGATCATCTCACTGAGTTGACCATCAAGCAGTCGTCTTCGCAGTCGTCTTCG
>Ga0114950_10004182_pt1 | contig 11176 bp, 7 predicted proteins | sample N075metaG_FD_83503 | JGI IMG/M metagenome (GOLD analysis project Ga0114950, IMG submission 83503) | Deep subsurface microbial communities from Kermadec Trench to uncover new lineages of life (NeLLi) - N075 metaG | ecosystem: Environmental > Aquatic > Marine > Ocean trench > Sediment | place... | reverse complement strand
GCGGGCGCGGGCGCGGGCGCACCGCGGAGGAGCCGCCGAACAGCGGCCGGCTCTTCGACGAGCTCGAGCGGAAGGGCTTCCTGCCGGCGCTCGTCTTCTCCTTCAGCCGCAAGGACTGCGAGCGGCTCGCGCGCCAGAACGAGTACCGCAAGCTGCTCGACGACGCGGATCGGAAGCGGATGGTCGCCCTGCAGCACGAGCTGATCGAGCTCTTCCAGCTGGCGGAGTCCGAGCTGGACGGACCGCTGTTCTCCATGGCTCGGAACGGGGTCTCCCACCACCACGCGGGGATGTTGCCGGTCCACAAGGAGGTCGTGGAGCGCATGTTCACGGCTGGGCTCCTGCCGCTCCTCTTCACCACCGAGACGTTCGCGCTCGGCATCAACATGCCGGCGCGCAGCGTCGTATTCCAGGCGCTCCGCAAGTTCGACGGCATCTCATTCGACTGGCTGAGGACGCGCGACTACATGCAGATGGCGGGCCGCGCCGGGCGTCAGGGCATCGACGACGAGGGCTACGTCTACAGCATCCTCGACTCCCGCGCGATGGCGGAAGCGCCGCTCGCGCGCCTCATCGCCGGTCAGCCCGAGCCCGTCGTCTCGCGGTTCCGGCTCGGGTACTCGACGCTGCTGCACCTCGTCGACCGGCTGGGACGCGACCGCCTGCACGACGCATGGGAGAAGTCCTTCAACCAGTTCCAGGGCCGCGTGAAGAACAAGCGCGCCCAGGAGAAGCACCGGCGGATCCAGGGCCGGGTCGTCGACGCGCACCTCGAGCTGCTCACGGAGCTGGGCTATCTCCACGACGATGAGGTCACCTCGCGCGGCCGCATCGCCAAGCTCATCAACGGCTACGAGCTCCAGGTCACCGAGATGCTGTTCCGCGGCACCCTCGAGAACCTGCCGCCGCGCGCGCTCGCCGTGATCTTCGTGGGGCTCATCCACGAGGAGCGGCGGACCTTCGATCGACCCTGGGTGCCGAGCCGGCTGTTCGGCAACGAGCGCCACCGGGCCGGGTCGCTCGTGGCCGAGCTCTGCTCGCTCGAGGCGCGCTACGGGATCCAGCCCGGCATGAAGCGGCCCGACTGGGGCCTCACCCCGGCGGCGATCGCGTGGTACGACGGCTGCCCGTTCGAGGCGCTCGAGGAGCACACGGCGGCGACCGCGGGCGATCTGTGCCGCGTGTTCCGCATGGCGATCCAGCTCATGCGCAACGTGCGCCGGGCGATCGATCCCGAATGGGACCTCGCCGACAAGCTCCGCGAGGCGGTGGAGGCCATGAACCGCGACGAGATCGACGCGCGCCGGCAGTTGGAGCTTGGCTAGATCCCTTGAAGGCCGGCGACGTAGCTGCCATGGCGCCGCCCGCAGCTCGCGCGAGGGGTGACTCCCTCGGCCCGTAGGGCTGTTCGGGACGCTCCCCGCCTGTGCAGCGCGCGGCCCCGACCCCACGCCACCGGCAGCAGGCCTCGCCAGCCCGAGGTGCGGCCTCGCGCGCGCCCCTCCCGCTCGGGCGCGACGCCGTTCCGCCCGGGTTCTACCCCCGCCGGGCGTCCGAGCTCAGCGCGAGCTTCGTCGAACAGAGGATCCAGGCCGTTCCAGACCGGGCGCGCTTCCGGTCGCATGACAACTATTTAAGGGAACAAGCTCCCGATAGCCCCGCCCCGACCTTGATAGCCGGCGCCCCAAGCCCGATAGTCCTCGCCATCCCGTTCGGGGCCGTCGGCCAGGATTCCCTGGTAGTCCAGTCCTCCGGCGCCGGTATGGGTTGCGACATCGTGGACTTCGACTAGACTCGCCCCGTGGCGTCGATCGGGGATCCCGAGTCCAGTCAGCCATCCACGAGAAGCGCCACGGGCCATCCCCCCAGGGCCCCGAGGCGTCCCCCCCCAGACGCTCTCCTGCACATCGCCGCATGCTACTGACGATCTCGCTCGCGGTCCTGACCGCCGCTCCCGCACTACCCACGCAGATCGGCCGGCGCACCGCCTCGCGGGCACGTGAAAGGATGGAAGAGGTCCACCTTCGGACCATCGACAAGCTGGACCTCGAGGCCAGCTACTACGCCCCGAAGAAGAAGAAGTCCCGCCAGCCGGCGATCCTCATGGTCCACGACGCCGGCCGGGACCGGGAGCAGGTCGAGGACCTGGCGGTCTACCTCCAGACCAGGGGCTACGGGGTCCTGACCTTCGACCTCCGGGGGCACGGCGCGAACGTCAGCAAGGCTCTCGACTGGGATGCCGTCGACGAGAAGGCCCACGCGAGCATGTGGGTCTTCGCCCTGCGCGACCTGGAGGCCGGCGCTGAGTTCCTGCGGACCCGGAAGGAGATCCACGCGAGCAACCTCTCCGTCATCGGAGTGGGCGCAGGGTGCGCCCTGGCCGTACACCATGCCGTCGGCGACGAGAACACGCGCGCGGTCGTGCTGATCGCACCGGTCCCGGACAACCCGGGCTTCGACCTCCTCCGCGACGTCCAGGACCTCGAGGGCCTGGACACGCTGGTCATCGTCCCGAAGGGGCAACGCGACGTCGCCCTACGCCTGCAGTCGGCGGGTCACAAGAGGACCGATGGCGCCGAGTACATCGACGTGGTCGTGCTGAAGGCCGAAGCCGCGGAGATCATGAACGATCGCCGCATCCGCAACGAGATCAGCCGCTGGCTGCGCTCGAAGGTCAATCCGCGCAAGTAGGCTCCGCGCCGACGGAGCGCGCCCGCTCGGCCGCCGGTGAGGGCGCCTCCCGCCGGGGAGCGCCGACCCGGGAGGACCGCTGCGAGCCGCCCGAGCGGCGACATGGGCTGCCAGGGACATCCCCGGCCGCGCCGCCGGAATCTTCGGCGGGATCGCGCGTACAGGCACGGATCGGCGCGCGAACACCCGCGCCGCCGCTCCCGACCCATCACCGGAGAATCCCGGATCGACCCGGAGACCCAAGATGTTCACGAAGCACATCACACGGACCGTCCTCACGACCGCCATCGTGGCCCCGCTGGCGTGGAGCGCTCTGACGCCGGCCTCCGCGCCCGCTCCCGCCGCCGCCTGGGAGTACGAGGTGGTGAGCCTGGCAGCGTTCCACGGCAACCCCTTCGAGGCCCTGAAGGACGCATTCGGGGGCGCCGCGGACGACGAGGACGTCGGCCTCTTCGAGGCCGCCCTCCGCGCGGACGCCCGCCAGGCGGAGAAGCGCGAGGCGTTCCTGAACGGCTACGGCAGCGAGGGCTGGGAGCTGCTCGACTGGGGCCTGAAGACCGCCACCTTCAAGCGCCCGGCGCGGTAGCTCCGGGGCGAGCGCACCCTGGACGCGCTCTGGTTGGCGGCTTCGCGCGTGATATCGTCGGCGCGTCTCGGCGCTCGGTGAATCGAGAACCTTCCGCGGGCGCAGTGCAGCTCACTTCGCTCCCGGTCCGGGTGCCCCTGGCACAGGCCCGACGTCGCGCGTTTCGTGTCGAAGGCGGTCGGCACGATGGCGACGATCACCGCACCCGCGAGCACCCGGTCGAAGCGATCGATGACCTTGCTGAGGATATCTGTACGCTGCTTCAGCGCCCCGCAATGGCCGATCCCGAGGGCAAACCGTCCCAACAGCTGCGCACGCTGTGTCACGCCGAGAGGATCCTGCCGCTGACCCAACCTCTGCCGTGAGCGATCGACCGGACCTCGAGCGACCACTCCTGATCTGGGACGGGGACTGTGGGTTCTGCCGTGCGTCGATCGATCGCTGGCGCGGGGCCACGGGCGACCGCCTCGACTACGCGACGTTCGACGAAGCGGCGGATCGCCTGCGGGCGTTCGGTCTCACGGATCGGCGCGACGCCGTGCGGTTGCTCGAGCCCGACGGAAGGGCCACGAGCGGTGCCGAAGCCGTGTTTCGAGCCATGGCGCACGCCGGTTGCAGGCGTTGGTCTCTGCGCCTCTACGATCATCTTCCGCTCTTTGCGCCGACCGCGGAGCTGTGTTACCGGCTGGTCGCATCGAATCGGGGGCGGATCACGACGCTACTGCGGTGGTGGTGGGGCCGGAGTCTGGAACGTCCGTCGTTTCACGTGTCGAGCGCGCTCTTCCTGCGACTGCTCGGAGTCGTGTACCTCTTCGCCTTCGCCTCGCTGTGGGTTCAGCTCGACGGCTTGCTCGGCGAGGACGGCATCCTGCCCGCGGGTGAGTACCTGACGCGGCTGGAGACCTTTCATCGAACCCAGGACGACCCGGGGTGGATCGGCTGGCGCTTTCCGACGCTGGCGTGGTGGAACGCGTCCGATGGCTTCCTGAACGGACTCTGCGCGGGTGGCGTGGCGCTCTCGCTCCTGCTGCTCCTGGGGCTGGTGCCGCGGGCGTGTCTCGCGCTCCTGTGGCTCGCCTACCTGTCGCTGGTGTGGGTCGGTCAGGACTTCTTCAGCTTCCAGTGGGACATCCTGCTGCTGGAGACGGGCTTCCTCGCGATCTGGCTCGCGCCGTGGTCCCTGCGCTCGCGACTGCTGCGCGATCGCCATCCGCCGCGGCTCGCGATCGGGCTCGTGTGGTGGTTGCTCTTTCGCCTGATGTTCGAGTCGGGTGTGGTGAAGCTCACCTGGGACGATCCGTATCCAGCACAGGCGCTGGGTCCGAACGGCAATACCTGGGAGGATCTCACGGCGCTGACCTATCACTACTGGACCCAGCCGTTGCCACTCGCGACGAGTTGGTTCGTGGCCAAGCTGCCGATCTGGATGCACAAGGCGTCGGTGCTCGGTGTCTGCGCGATCGAGATCGTGCTGCCGTTTCTGATTTTCGGTCCGCGTCGCCTGCGGCACGTCGCCTGTGCCGGGATCGCTGGCCTGATGCTGCTGATCAGCGCGACGGGCAACTACAACTTCTTCAACCTGCTGACCCTGGTTCTAGCGCTCACGCTCGTCGACGACACGCTCTGGCCGCGGGCGATCCGCGAGCGCATCACCGGCGCAGATCCGCCGCTCCTGGCCTCTCCGACGCGCGCCACGAGCTTCGTGCTCGTGCCCCTCTTCGCGCTGGTCATGGTGCTCTCCACGCCACAGATAGGAGACGCCGTGGCAGCGCCCCCACTCGACCGGGGATCGCCATCGCTCGCATCACGCATGGGAATCGGCCAGTTCTTCCTCGTCAACAGCTACGGTCTCTTCCGCCACATGACCGAGACGCGGCCCGAGATCGTGATCGAAGGCAGCCTCGACGGCGTCGACTGGAAGCCGTACGAGTTTCGATGGAAGCCCGGAGATCCCGCGCGGCGACCCGGTTTCACCGGACCGCATCAGCCACGTCTCGACTGGCAGATGTGGTTCGAGGCCCTGCGGCTGGAGCGGGTCCACGGAATGCGCGGAGCCATCGAGCCGCGGACTTCGAGCCCCTGGTTCCAGCGCTTTCTGCAGCGCTTGCGTGAAGGCGAGCCGGCGGTGACGTCCTTGTTGCGCGAGAACCCGTTTCCCGAACAACCGCCGGAGCGCATACGCGTCGCCCTCTACCGGTATCGGTTCACGACGAGCGAGGAGCGGCGAGCCAGCGGCAATTGGTGGCATCGGACGCTGGTCTGGAGCGGGCCGTTCTGAGGGCGAGCGCGTGGTGTCCCACTGTGCTGGTCCGGCGAGTTTCCGACGCAGGCCCCGAGGAATGGCATACTACAGGTAGCCATCGCGGGCGGGAAGCCGCCCTTCTTCCGTGGATCGATGACCGAGGAGTCCCGCCATGAAGAAAGTCTCCGCAAGCACCGTGTTCGCTCGCGCCAAGGACGAGCTCCTGGGCATCGCCGCCCTGGCCTTGACCACCGCCAGTGGTCTCGCTCAAGGCGCCGACGTCTGCGCGAACGCAGACATCGCTACCCTCGGAAGCAACGCGTTCGACACCACGATGTGCTCGGACACCGGCACGTTGGCCACGAATACGTCCCCCAGTAGCTGCGGCACGACCGCGGACGTCTGGTTCACGTTCACTCCCGCGGTCACCGCAGGGCACCTCATCGAGCTCTGCGGCTCCACCTATGATGTCGAGCTCACCATTTATGACGGCAGCTGTGGCGTCCTCAACCAGCTGGCCTGCAACGACGACTTCTGCGGGCTGCAGAGTGGCTTCGTAGTCGACCTGATCGCAGGGATCCCGTACTTCGTCAACGTGGGCTATTGGGCTGCCGGTGGGGGCGTCTGGGGGACCGGCACGCTCAACATCACGGAGGACCCGTTCCCGCCGCCGAGCGGGTTCGTTTCGTCGTGGCTGAACGAAGTGGCGAGCGGCACGCCCGCCAGCTACGTCAACTCGCTCATTCCCGGTCCGATGACCGACGATATCGGGCTTACGAACGGCACGAATGGCGTCACCTACGAGTTCATCGCCTACGGGACGAACTTCGGTTCCAGCAGCGCGCTCATGGGATCTCTCAACACGGGAGTCGGAGATGCGGCCGGATTCAAGTTCGAGCAGTACTCGAACACCTTGCAGTACGGGGTCACGGAGTTCGGCATCGCCGATTGGACCTATCCCGGCGCCAACACCGAGTACGTCGACCTCCACCTGGTGTTCGTGGCTGATACGGCTGCCAACTCGACCGAGCTGTTCGTCGATGGTGTCAGCATGGGCACCGTGGCTGCGGCCCCCGTACTCCAGGGCGTGCAAGGCATCGGGAAGACCTACCGCCCGGGCCTGGGGGACGTCGACTTCTTCACGGGTCTGATCCACGGAGTAGCCGTCTACGAGGCGCAGCTCAGCCTGCAGGAGATCATCGACCATCGAGATGCGTACTTCTTGGGCTCCATCGGGATGAACTACTGCATCTCGACGGTGAACTCGACGGGCAATGCGTCGATGATCTCGGCGACCGGCACGGAGAGCCTCGCCGCGAACGACTTGACGCTGTCGGCGAACAACCTCCCGACGCAACCGGGGATCTTCATCGCCGGACCGATGCCCGCTCAGATTCCGTTCTTCAACGGTTTCCTCTGCGTCGCCCCCAACGGGCTCCAGAGGTTCAGCACCGTGGCCAGTCCGGTCGGTGGCGTGATCAGCGAGCCGGTCGACTACGCGACGTCTGCCGCGGGAGGCCTGAACGTCGTCGCCGGAGCCAGCTACCACTACCAGCGCTGGAACCGCGATCCGGCCGCGGGCGGCAGCAACGCCAACTTCTCCGACGGAGTGGAGATCGTGCACACGCCGTAGTGCCTCGCGGCTGGACCCTCCGACGCCTCAAAGCACGCGTGTTGAGCGGGCTCTCCTGCCGCTGGCCCCTCGCGCAGAACCGGGTCTTGGAGGAGCCTCTACCGCATCGCCCGCGCCCGATTCAGGTTGTCCAGGATCCCCGGGTCGTCCGGCGCGAGGCGCACCGCCTCCGTGAAACTGCGGATGGCCGCCGCGATCTTCCGCTGGCGGATGAGCGCGATGCCGAGGAGATTGGCCGCGGCGCTGCTGTCCGGGTCGAGCTGGGTCGCACGGCGCAAGTGGGACTCCGCGCCCGCTCCGTCGCCCGCTTCGAGGAAGGTGCCGCCGAGCGCCATGCGGGTCTCCAGCGAGTCGGCGTCGAGCGCGAGGCTGCGCTCGAGGAACGCGCGCGCAGGGCCCAACTGCTTGTGCGCGAGGAATGCTGCGCCGGCCGCGCGCGAGAGGCTCGCATCGAGGGGCTGCAGCTCCTGAGCGCGTTGGAAGCACTGCGCGGCCGCCTGGGACTCGCCCGTGTCGAGCAGCGCCAGGCCGAGGTTCTGCTGGACGCGGTGGTCGCGCGCCTCGATCGCGGCAGCCTTCCGGAGCACGACGACGGCCTCCGCCGCCCGCCCCTGCTGCTGGAAGTGCAGGCCGAGGTTGTTCAGGGCGCGCGGGTCATCGGGGTTCGCGGCGAGGGCCGCGCGGAAGGCGCGCTCCGCCTCCTCTGCGCGCCCCTGGACCGCGAGTTGGGCGCCGCGCTCCACGAGCGACTTCGATTCGTCGCGCGTGTAGCCCTGCACATCGATGCCGTCCACGAGGTAGAGGAACGCGGTGGCGACGACCCCGATCGTGAGCGCGCCCCAGCGTCGCCCGCGCGCGGCGCCGATCGCGCGATGGATCGCAAACGCGGAGAACAGGAGCAAGAACGGGAGGATCGGGGCCCGGTAGCGGGCCGTGACGAAGAACGGGACGAAGGAGATGGCGTAGGTCGCGACGAGCAGGACGACGAGCACGACACCACTCCGGTCGACCCCCTCCCCCGCTCGCCCACGGCCGGCGCCGAGCGCCAGGACGAGTCCGAACAGCCCCGTCGCGAACACGAGCGCGAAATCGAGCGGGACGACGTTCAGGATCCGCGACTCGCGCCGGCTCGCGACGAGATCCTTCTCGCTGACGATCTCGACTGCCGCCCAGAACGCGAGCGCCTTCTTCGCGCAGAGCGCGAGCACGCGTCCGGGCGACGCCGTAATGTGTTCGAAGGCCTGGCCCACGAACCAGCGCGACACCTCGGAGTGCTTCATGGGCCGGCCCTCCTCGGCCTCGATCGCCCGCACGATCTCGGCGTAGTCGAAGGCCGAGTCGAAGGCGGGTATCGAAGCGGGCAGGCAGACCGCCACGCCGTTCGAGGTCGGGTTGTTGCCGATGAAGAGGTTGATCCCGCCGTTCGACGAGACGAGCACGAAGTCGTCGCCCTGCACGGCGTTGCGCACGGTCACCGGCAACACGCAGAGGAGCGTGGTCGCCGCGAAGCAGCCGACGTAGAGCGCGTGGCGCTTCCCGGGCAGGCGCGTCCACGTCGCGCGCGTCGCCCAGGCCGCGAGCACCGGCAGGAGCAGGAGGCCGTTCGGCTTCGCGAGCGTCGCCAGGCCGAGGAGCAGGCCCGCCACTGCCGCGCGTGCGAGCGACGGCGCGTCGCGGTAGCGGAGCAGCGCCAGGACGAGGGCGAGGTAGAGCGGTACGAGCAGTACGACCTCGCGGTACTCCGTGTCGAAGTAGACGAGGCTCCAGTAGGTCGCCGCCAGCAGCCCTGCGATCACAGCCGTCGAGAAATCGAAGAGCCGCGCGGCGACGAGGAAGACGAGAACGCACGCCAGCGAACCGAGCAGCGCCTGGACGACGCGCGCCGCCAGGTGGTCGTGCCCGAACACGGCGAAGATCGTCGCCAGCCAGAACGCGGGCAGGGGCGGCCGGAAGTACGGCGTCGAGTCGATCCTCGGATCGATCGTGCCTGGCGGCAGCTCCCACTCGCCCGACGCCATGCCCCACGCCCAGTAGTCGTGGTAGCCCGCGTCCACGAGCGGCGCTTCGAAGTCGGGCAGCGAGCGGATCTCCGCCACGTAGGCGCCGCGGAACGCGAGCGCTAGGAGGAAGATGACTAGCGGCGCGACCCACGTCCGCCTCGAGCTCGGCGTGCTCGTTTCCGTCTCCGTCATCTTTGCGCCGCGGGTCGAGCCCGGTCGAGCCCGAGCGGCGCCGCAAGCATACCGCAGGCCGGTCGCGCGTTCGTCCCTTGTGAGGTCCCGCGCAGCGCGATACGCTGCGATGCGCCGTCCTCCTCCCGTGCAACAGTCGTCACGATACCCGCCGCTGTTCGCCGGCATTCTCATCGCCCTCTGCACTGGCGGAACCAGTTGTGGTTCCGATTCGGGCGGGACACCGGAACGGGACGGCGCGGGTGTGGACCCGGGCGACAAGCCGAATGTCATCGTGATCGTGCTCGACACGCTGCGGCGCGACGCGACGGGCCTGGCCGAAGGGCGAATCCACGATTGGCCGACGCTCCCCGGCGGGCTGACGCCGAATCTCGACCGCTTCGCCGCGGACTCCGCGACGTTCACCCGCGCGTATTCCGCGGCGCCCTGGACGGTGCCCGCCCACGCTTCGCTCTTCACGGGGTTGATCCCGTCGTCGCACGGCTGCGTCGCGCGCCGGCCCCGCCTGGGCGACGTCGGGCCCACGCTGGCGGAGCTCCTGGGAGCGGCGGGCTACGCGACCGTCGCGTTCTTCAGCAACCCGTGGCTCTCCGACCGCGCCACCGGTCTGCTCCGGGGCTTCGAGACGCGGGTCGAGTCCCCGATCGGCGAGCTCGGCTCGTTGACGAGCCCCCGCGGCGATCAAGGCGGCGCTGCGACCCTGGAGCACGTCGAGTCCTGGCTGAAGGACCGCGACCCGGCCCGGCCCTTCTTCCTCTTCGTCAACTTCCTCGAGGCGCACCTGCCCTACGACCCGCCGCCCGGGATCCGGGCGCTGTTCTCGCCGCCCCTCGCGGCGGGAGCGCGAATCCCGATCGAGTGGGCGCACGAGTTCAACGCCGGCCTGCTGCCGCCGGACGAGCTCGACTGGACCGCGGTGCGCAGCCTCTACGCCGGAGACGTCCGCGCGGCGGACGAGCTGCTCGGCCGGCTGCTCGCGCTGCTCGGGGACCGCGGTGTGCTCGCGGATGCGGCCGTGTTCGTGACGAGCGATCACGGCGAGAACCTCGGCGATCACGGCCTGGTCGAGCACCAGTTCTCGGTCCACGAGAGCCTGCTCGCCGTACCCCTCGTGGTGCGCCTTCCGGGTGGCGCGCTCCCGCCCGGCCGTTACGACGCCCCGGTGATGACGACGGACGTGTTCGCGACCGTCGCGGAGCTCGCGGGCCTCGCGCTCCCCGCCGCCCGCCCCCACAGCATCCCACTTGCGCGGAGCGCCGGGGAGCGCGGCCAGCGCCGCCCGATCATCGCGGAGTACTCGCTCCCCAACCCGCAGCTCATCGAGCTCCTGCGCGCCCTGAACCCCGACCGCGACACGTCGGAGCTCGCCCAGGGCTGGCGGACGGTGCGGGTGGGTCGACTGCGACTCACGGTGGGCAGCAGCGGCCAACGGATGCTCCACGACGTCGTCGCCGACCGCGCTCAAGTGCGCGACCTTTCCGGCGAGCGGCGGGGAGCGGTGGCGCGCCTCGGGCGCGTGCTGCTGGAGGCGCTGCCGAAGTCGCGCACCACGGCGACCGGACCGCGACCCGTGCTCGACCCGGCGACGCGCGAGCAGCTCGAGGCGCTGGGGTACGCGACGAGCGAGCCCGATGACGACTCGCACGATGATGGAGACGACGGGTAACCTCGGGCGGGGTCGGCCCCGCGGCCGCCCTGCCCGAATGATCCCTAAGGGCCCGCGCAACAATAACTCCCCATTCTGGGCGAGCACTCGTCGTTCCCGGCAAGGCGCGACGCCGACCGCGTATCCGCTGCGATACGCCGAGAAGGAGCAACGCAGCCGGGGGCGG
>Ga0114950_10004180_pt1 | contig 11181 bp, 12 predicted proteins | sample N075metaG_FD_83503 | JGI IMG/M metagenome (GOLD analysis project Ga0114950, IMG submission 83503) | Deep subsurface microbial communities from Kermadec Trench to uncover new lineages of life (NeLLi) - N075 metaG | ecosystem: Environmental > Aquatic > Marine > Ocean trench > Sediment | place... | reverse complement strand
CCAGCACCGTGCGGTTATCGATCGTCCCGACGCGCCAATTGAGAATGTCTTCAGCGCGATAGAAGCGCAGAAACGGCCTTCGCCCCAGGCTACCGGCTTGCGCCAACGTGATGTCGGCGTCGGTGGCGCGGGGAAAGTCGACGATGACCCCGCCCCGCCCGGCGACCAGAACCTCATGGACGACTTGTTCCGCGAACGCCGCCAGCGAAACACCCTCGAAGGTGACATCGGCGACGAAGCCGTCCATCTCCGCTGGCCGGGTAATGACCGGCGGCCGCCGGAAAATCATGCCCGACAGGCCGTCGACAGTACGCGCCGTGGCGTTAAAATACAGCGTTCGTTTGAGGTAGGCGGCGTAATCGTCGTCGCTCTGACCTTTCAACATCGGCAGGTATTCGTCCCGCCGTGCTTTGACAGCCTCTTCCCCGGCGGCGGCGTCGCGGGACTTCGCCCACTTGCCGGCGAACTCAAGATACTGCGGGTGCGGGGTATCAACGGCCATCAATGGCCCTCCGTGGCATGGGCGGTGATCTCGCGGACCACCAGTGGAAATTGGCGGGCGATGTAGTACCCGATGGCATCGCTTAAATGAGACAATCCGGGATCGGCTTTCTTGTCGATCTCGCCGGCGCCACCGGCCAGCAGGCGCACGCCTTCGAAATCTTTCTGCACGTGGGGCGCCTTTTCCGGATCGACCATCAGACGCACATCCTCGGCGGCGTTTTTGAGACGCGCGTTGAGCGCATTGACGCGAACGCGCTCGGGCGGATTGGCCCGCGGCACCGAAAGGCGCATGAGTGGCCCGAGCACGGGAAGGAGTTCGGCGCTGATCAGATCCCAGTCGGATCCGCCGACCTTGGCGCTGCCGCGCGCACCGCCGGTAGCGTCGCCGTGGCAAATAACGTTGCCCCGATGACCGCCCCAATCGGCGATGAGCCGGCGGCAAACGGCGGGAGTGGTACTGTTGCGCGGAATGTGCACCTCGCCGATGACGCCGGTGCCCTGCAAACCGTTGGGCAAGTTTTGCTCCTGCAGTACCGCGGCCACGCCCGGCGCAACATTAAAGTCGAAGCAAAAAACCAGATCGGCGCGCGGATCGTAGGTCAGCCGGGCGCAATGGCTTGTTTCGGCGAACGGGTAATAGGCCTGACCCTCGAAGCTGACGAAGCTGGCTTCGTATTCCTGGCTGTAGGTCAGATCGTCAAGGTCGCGCCGGGCCGCGGCGATTTCCCGAGCTGGCAAGATATCGGCGCTAATCCAATGGAACGACGCCCAGTCGCTCACCGGCCCTGGCCCCGTCCTCATCTGGGCGCGGGCGGAGCGGTCGAGATCGTAATAATGGTTACGGCCTTCCGGCACGCCGGTGAAGTCGCACCAGCCGCCTCGATCCGACAATGCCGGCCGAATATGCTCGGGCCAGGCGTTGGCGCGCATGTTGCCGTATTCATCCAGTATGCCGCCGTCCCATGGAGTTCCCTCGATACGCTCGGGCCGGTCGAAGCCGACAACCCAGAGCTGCGCGCCATTGATCAGCGGGATCATCAGATCGACCTCCGACGGCCGCGCCCGCAAGAGGTGGCGCGGCACCAACGCTTTTAGATCGTCCCAGAATATCCGCTTGGCCTGCTCGCGGGTTGGCGCCCCGGCGAAAAATCGTGGTGGGTCGAAATCGGTACCGATAAGCGCCCGTTTAACCAGCTTGCGCTTGGCCAACTCGGTTTTGCCGGAACGACGGCCGGCGGGGACGGTATTGAAGCGGTGCGGACTGGCCCATTAGGCCTGCTGTACCGGGTGATAGCGTAGCGGTGTCCATCTAGGCGTCAGCATCGGCATCCGAATCGTCGCCATCGACCGCGGTCACTGATTCGATTTCGTCGAGCGCGGCGCGTATGACGCGGTCCCGCGCGTGCGGATCGTCGGGCGTCCCGTCGGGGGCGATGCCCGCGGCCGCGGCAGCCGCCGCCAGCACTAGCAACTGGGCCCGGCGGTTTTCGAAGCGGTCGATCCGCGTGGTGATGCGGTTTATTTCATCCTGAATGCGGGCCAGGCCCTCGCTCTCGCCGCTGGCGATCAATTTCGCTTCGGCCATCGCAGCGCGCCCAAGCCGCAACCGGCACAATTTCAATTCGTCATCGACGGTGCCGACCGGCAGCGCCGCAAACAGCGCAGCCTCGCCTGGCAGAACCGCCCCGGTATAAGGCGCCGTCTTGTCCGGTACTGGCGATTTCCCGCCGTGCATCCAGCAGCGTCCGTTGCGCGCTTTCCGCATTGCTGGGGCGCGGCAAGTGCCACCGGAACGCGTTTTCGCGCCGCACAGGCGGGGCTCAGACTTGCTGCCGCCCACGTCCTATTCCCTAACTAGTTGCTAACGATGCGCGATCAACGCGCGAGGATAACGGCCGGTGGGTATCGGTCACGGATAACCGAATCGCGGGCACAAAAAACCGCCTCGGAATTACTTCCAGGCGGCATCTCGTTTCCCCACGTCTCGCGACCGTAGAAAAACTTAAACAAAAAACGTCCCCGATTCGTCAAGCGAATAATTCGCAACCAGGAAATTTCAGGAAAAAATTTCGCTAACGGGTAGACGCACAGTCCCTACCTCGACAGGTTCACGTATCAAACTAGCCAGGAGTAGTCGCCATGCCATTGTCGATGCACCAATTGTCAGTGCCGGTATTTCACCAATTGCTCGAATCGCTGTCCGTCGTTCTCGACAAGGCCGAAGCTCATTGTACGGCCGCAAACACCGACCCCGCCGATTTATTGGCGCTTCGGCTCGCGCCCGACATGTACACGCTCACCGAACAGGTGCAGCGGGCCTGCTTCCATGCCGGCGTCGCATCGGCGCGCCTAGCCGGTATCGAGGTGCCCGATGAAACCGAAGACGAAGCCAGTTTCGACGACCTGCGAAACCGCATCTCGCGCACCCGCGCTTTTCTGGATGGGTTAACGCCCGCGCAAATGGCAGCCAGCGAGACCAGTATCATCGAGCATCAGACGCGCATTGGCCTCCTCACCTTTCCCGGCCCGGAATACCTGATGCACTTTGCGCTACCGCAGTTCATGTTTCACGTGACCACGGCCTACGACATAATTCGCCATGCCGGCGTCGCGGTTAGCAAAGTCGATTTCATGGGTAGCGCACTGCGCTAGGGCAGGTTCCGCGGAATTTTCGCCACCCGCCCGGCGCATAGCGCTATCCCAATCCAGAATGAAAACTTGAAATACATGGCTAATCAAACCCTAATTTTTACCCTGATCGAAGATTCGCCGTTGGAAACCATAACATGGCATGAAACCTGGGCTTGTTAGCCCTGATCCACCCCTCCGATTTATAGACCTTTAACGCTCTCCAGCTAGTCTCAGCTTCGGATAATACCGTGTGATTCCACATGGCATTTACGATAACGGAAGACAGTGACCATGCGTATCGGTCTCAAAGGAAAATCGGCAAATGGATGAGGTACACGGACGCCTCCTCGTCGTCGATGACATCGAGGGAAACCGGGACCATCTGAAACGGCAATTAATGCGCCGGGGGTACGATGTGGCGGTTGCCGACAGCGGCCAGAGCGCACTGGCGGCCGTCGCACGGGGTAATTTCGATCTCATCCTGCTGCATCTCATGATGCCGGGCATGAGCGAACTGGAGACACTGGAGCGGCTGCGCCGCATCAGCGAGCGGAAGTCGCTGCCGGTGATCATGATATCAGCCAAAGCCGAAAGCGAAGACGTCGTGGAGGCGCTCGATAAGGGCGCCAACGACTTCATTACCCGGCCAATCGACTACCCCATGGCGTTTGCACGAATTGAAACGCACCTGGCTTTAAAGCGCGCCGATGACGCTTTGCTCAACAGCAAAGAACGCTTCGCTCTTGCCATGGAAGGGGCGACGGAAGGCATCTGGGACTGGGATCTGGACACCGACGAAGTGTTCTTTTCAACCCGCTGGAAGGCCTTGATCGGCCACGACGACACAACCCTTCCCAACCAGCTTTCCGAATGGTTCGACCGTATCCATGAAAAAGACATCAACCGGGTACGAACCGAAATCAACAAGCATCTCGATGGCATTTCACTGCGGATCGATACCACCTATCGCATCCGCCACGCCAACAGCACTTACCGCTGGGTACGTACTGTGGGTATGGCGCGCCGCGACGCCGACGGGACCCCACTGCGTCTGGCCGGATCGCTGTCCGACGTGACCGAACATATCCTAATGGATCCCCACGCCGATATGCCCAACCGCACGCACTTTCGCGATTGCATCGACCGCGCCATCGCGCACAAGGATCGCAACCGTACGTTCGATTTCGGGGTCATCGTCTTCGAAATGGATGCCTATAACGACCTGAAATCGAGTGCCGGCCACAGCGTAACCGAACAGCTTCTGCTAGAATTCGCGCAACGCCTCAAGGCGCACACGCGCCCCGGCGATAGTGTTGCCCTAATCGGAGAGAATTCTTTCGCCATGCTGGTCGACGATATCGGCATGGTCGCCGATACCGTCCGAATCGCCGAGCGGGCACGGGAAATCGTAGAAGCACCTTTCGATATTTTCGGTCAGGAAATTACATCAACGCTCAGTGCCGGTATCGCCACCAGTTACACAGCCTACCAATCGGGAGAAGACATTCTCCGCGACGCCACGCTCGGTTTGCGCTCGGCCCAAAATCTCGGAGGCAACCGCTGCCAGGTCGTCGACCCTGAGCTGCATGCCCAGGCGCTGGACCGGTTACATCTGGAAGCCGACTTGCGCCGCGCTACGACGGCCGAAGATTTTGAACTGCATTACCAGCCGATCATCGATCTAAGTGTGGGAAAAATTGTTGGTTTCGAAACGCTGCTGCGCTGGGACCGGCCCGATCATGGACCCGTTTCGCCGGTAATTTTTATTCCGGTTGCCGAACGAACGGCACTGATAAACCCCATTGGAAAGTGGGTCCTGGAAAAGGCCTGTCACCAATTTGTCGAGTGGCAAAATTCCTTACCTGACGCTATCGATTGCGTACTCAGCGTGAATGTTTCGCCGCGGCAAATCGAACAAGACGATCTGGCCGATCAGTTCGCCAAAGCGCTCGCTGATAGTGGGCTAGACCCAAAATGGCTCAAGATCGAGATCACTGAAAGCGCAGTGCTCGAAGATATCGACAACGTTGTTCGTACCCTGGAGAAGCTTCATAGCCTCGGAATTCGCATCGCTATCGATGATTTTGGGACCGGTTATTCCTCGTTGAGCACATTGCTCCGCGTACCGATCGACACCATTAAGATCGACCGTTCCTTTACTTCAACCATCGAACACGACCCGACGGCCCACCGTATCGTCAAGGCCATCATCAACATGGCCAAAAGTCTCGGCAAAGATATAGTTGCCGAAGGTATCGAGACCGAATCTCAGGCTTCGATAATTCGTGAAATGGGCGCCCAGTACGGACAGGGCTTTCTATACTCGAAACCCGTTCCAGCAGACCAAGCTCTCAATTTGCTGAAAGTTCAGGCTGACGGCGGAACCACACCGGCGATTTCAGTCGCGGTTTAAGCGGTTCAGCCAATCTCAAGGCCAATCGTTCAGATCTGGCCTCCCCCCGGCAGAAACACACCGATATTGCATCGGCACATTTGACGTGCTGCCGAGATAATTCCGCCACTTGCCCCCACCCAGTAAATCGCCCTAACCTGATGCCGATCAACACGGTTCGTCACGACCGCAACCATTGGATATTCTGCCATGTCCCCCGATTCTTCTTCGCACCAATCTGACGACAACATCATCGCTTCGATCGAGGCACTGGAGTCGATTTACGGCGAATCGCCAGACGGCGCGTTGAAAAAAGAGATCGACCATATATCCGATCACTACCGCGCATTCATCGAGGCCGCCCCGTTCGTGGTCGTGGCGACGGTCGGTCCTGAAGGCGAAGGCCTCGACTGCTCGCCCAGAGGCGATCCGGCCGGTTTCATTCGAGTTGTCGACGCCCACACCGTGATGATCCCCGACAGGCGCGGCAACAACCGCGTCGACAGCCTGCGGAATATCGTCCGCGACCCGCGGATTTCGCTGCTGTTCCTGATCCCCGGTATCGGCGAAACCATTCGCATAAACGGCACGGCGCAAATCTCGGTCGACCCCGACCTGTGCGCATCGTTCGCCATGCAGGGTAAGAACCCGACCAGCGTCCTCATCGTCACGGTGGGCAGTATCTACTATCAGTGCCCGAAAGCTTTGGTCCGCTCGAAACTGTGGGATCCGAACAGTCTTGTTCCGCGCGACCAATTACCCACGACCGGCAAAATTCTGGAAGCCATAACCAAGGGCGATATCGACGGCGCCGATTACGACCGCGCCTATCCACAGAGAATCAAGGACACGATCTACTGAGGGTGCGGTCAAGTGAAGGATTTGTTTTCGGTCGCCGGTAAGGTGTCGCTGGTTACCGGTGGTTCGCGCGGTATTGGATTGATGATCGCCCGCGGGCTGGTCGAAAACGGCGTGAAGACCTATATCTGCTCGCGCTCGGCCGAGGCCTGCGACGAGGCCGTGGCCGAGCTTTCTCCCCATGGCGACTGTATTGCCTTGCCGGCCGACCTGTCGCGGATGGATGAGATCGAGCGGCTGAGCGCCGAGCTGGCGGCGCGCGAGGACAAGCTACATATCCTGGTCAATAACGCCGGCGCGGCTTGGGGGGCGGCGATCGGCGAGGTTCCGGAAATCGGCTGGGACAAGGTGATGGATTTAAACGTCAAGGCGCTGTTTTTCCTCACACAGTCCCTGTTGCCGCAACTGGAGGCGGCCGGCACCCAAAGCGACCCGGCGCGGGTTATCAACATCGGCTCGGTCGATGGCCTCGGCATCCCGCAACTGGAAACCTATTCCTACCCCGCCAGCAAGGCCGCCGTACATCATTTGACCCATGTGCTCGCCCATCACCTCGGCCCGCGCCATATCACTGTCAATGCAGTGGCGCCGGGACCGTTCGGGACGAAGATGATGGATTACACGCTGACCAAACATGGTGAGGAAATCGAACGGATGGTGCCGCGCGGCCGCGTTGGCGAACCCGAGGACATGGCCGGTGCGGTGATCTACCTGTCGTCGCGCGCCGGCGCCTATGTTACCGGGGCGGTCATCCCGGTCGATGGCGGATCGCTGGTCGCCCACAAGATGTGGCAGGATTGAGGACACCCATGACGACGCGAACGATCGAGCGCCGGGTTGACGGTCAGTTCGTCAACGATGGGGCTGGCTTACGGCGCCGCCCCATTATCGGCACGTCCCAGGTAGATTATCTCGACCCGTTCCTGATGCTCGACGAGTTCCGCACCGACCAAGCCGACGATTACATTGCTGGTATTAACCGGATCTAAGACTGGCGGGCGATATCTACGTTACATTGGCGAATATTTCCGCGGGTCTTCCATGCCTGTTTAATAATCCTTAGTTTTATAGTACTATTTCATTTCTTGTCATGATGTGATCGGTCACTGAAGCTATTTGGATCGAATCTTAACTTAGATGCGAGATAAGATGCGCGCATTGCTTTACATACAGTCGTTAATTCTTCGGTTAAAGAGCGACAACTCCGGCGCCGTTTCCGCGGAATACGCTTTCTTGATCACTTTCATCGCGATCGTTGCGACCTTGGGGATGGTTTTTATGGGTCCGGGCATTGCCGAATATTTCGATGCGATCACCAGGTTGGTCCCCGATTCGCAGGCTAACCCTCCCTGTCCGTTTGGGTGTACCTAGAATTTAATCCGGCAGCAATTCCGTCAGGGCGATAGAACGCCCTTCGGCTGACGAGCGGCCAGCGGCGAGAACGATGGCCAGTGGAACCATTGCCCGGTGGCCGTCGATTTCCGGCCCGGCGCCGGTCAAAATGGCATTCGCAAAATCTTCCAGTTCGGCGCGCAGATGGTCGATGGGCTCATACTCGACCGGCAATGGCTTGGTCTCGCCGGTCCGCTGCAAGCGAAGCCCGTCATTATCCATGTCGAAATAGGCGTTCGCCTTGGTGCCGTGTACGGCCAGCGTGAACCGGCGGGCCGAGATATAATCGGCCGCAACATACCCCACGGCACCCGATTCAAAGCGCATCAACACGGCCGTGACGTCTTCCACGTCCGGCTCCGTTTCCAACCGGTTGAAGTAAGCCTGGACGTCGCTGACCGGCCCCAGCAAGTAGAGCAAATTATCGATCTGGTGGATGCCGATCTGCATCAGGCATCCGCCAGGGATTTCCGCCGGGTCGGACCGCCAGAGGCCTGGCTTTAATTTCAGGCCGTTATCGTTGGAAAACACTCCTTCAGCCAGGCTTACCCGGCCTAACTCACCATCATCGATGAGCCGCCGCAGATGACGCAGAGCGCCGTGGCGGCGATAGGAGTGACCAACCGCCAGCACCACCCCGGATGCTTCACACGCGGCGATCATGGCACGCCCATCCTCCAGTGTGTTGGAGATAGGTTTCTCGACAAACACGTGTTTGCCCGCCCGCGCCGCCGCTTCGGCGCCCGCACGATGGGCTGAGTTCGGCGTGGTTAGAATGACGCCATCGAGATCGTCCAGCGCCAGCATCGCTTCATAAGAGTCGACCGCTTGGCAATTGAACTTGGCCGCGAATGTCGCCGCCTTATCCTTGCTGCGGGTGTAACAAGCACGCAAATCCAGCGTGTCGCAGTTCTCGATAACCGCGGCGAGGACGCCGGACCACCATCCGATGCCAGCTATTCCAACATTCACCTTACCCATTCAGACCTTGTCTTCCATTTCATCGAGGAAAGGACTGACCAAAGCGTTCCATTCGTCGGAGTGACGCCGGTAGGAATAATGACCGCCCTCTTCGACCAGGATCAGCCGCGAGCCTTCGATGGCTTCGTGGAGGTCCTCGGAGAAATAAAACGGCACAGTAGCGTCATCGCGTGTCCCGATGATCAGCGACGGATTACGAATCTTGTGCAACTCGTCGAGACGGTCGTGAGCCAAGGTCATATCGAGCCGGGCGGCCAGTATTTCGGGCGACGCGATGGTTTCCAGCGAGCGCTTCTCGATCTCCATGACCCGGTCCAGATTATAGCGAAACTGCATGGCGCCGTTGGTGAACAAGGAGCTGATCTTCACATACGCCTCTTGTCCGTCAGACAGGGCAATTTGCTTACGCGCCGTTTGCACCCGGCTCACATATTCGTCGGCCTTTGTCCAGGTGTTGGAAAAGATGCAGCAGCGCAGCCGGTCGGGATAATCGATGGCCAGATTCTGTAAAATGGCGCCCCCGGTCGATGTGCCGGCCACATGAGCCTTCTCGATACCGAGCGTGTCCATCAGGGCGATCACATCGCCGGCAATCGCCTCGGTCGAATACTGATCCAGCGGCGGCCGGTCGCTATCGCCCGCACCCCGATGATCCAAAGAGATACACCGGTAGCGTTGCGAAAAATACTCGACTTGGTACTGCCAGGCGTTCAATAGTCCGACCAGACCCGGGATGAAAATAAAGGGGGGACCCTCACCCGCCTCTTCGACATTGAGCGTGATTTCGCCAACGTTTATTCTCGCCATAAAGTCCTCGATTTGTTCGACCATTAGTGAGTAATTTGCGGCGATAATATGCGCTGGTGCGGGTCGTCACAATGTGGGCCGTCACAAACACCGCCACACACCCGACATGGGATGGAAAGCGCGGCAGTGAGCCCAAATGCCGCCATAATAGGCTGGTATGGTTTTTTACACTGAAACGAAGACGGATGCTGAGATGGAGAAAATCAGAAGGCGAAAGCGCATCAAATATTTCGTCGCGCAGGGCGTCCTGTTCGGCGCATTGGGCTGGACATCGCCGGGCCTGGCGCAGCAGTTCGATATACCCGAAGGCTTTGTCATCACACCGGAGGCCGACACCGCCAGTTCTCAGGACTGGACGCCGCTGATCGCGGTGCGGCCGGTCGAAGGCCCGTTTTCCGAACTCAGCACGATTTCACTGCGCACCGTACGTGGCGAGGTAAGTGACCCCGACGCCTGGCTCGCCGACAGATTGACCGCGCAGTTCGGCGATCCGGCGGCCATCGAAGGCGTATTTTCCAGCCCCGACAGTCCCTTCTCCGACCCCGTATTCGATGCGTTGAAGAAATCACTGCCGCAGATTTTTGCCGGGCTGCAAAATCTCGGGCGACTTCCTTTGCATTTTTGCGAGGAACCGACCACCGGCTACAACGCAAGCGGCGAGTTTCGGGAGCTGTTCTGTAGTTACAATTTTGGACCCGTTCGCCAATTCGTCGTCTTGCGGCTGCAGGATTCCGGCAAGGGCTGGTATTTCACCGAGATAAAAACCATGAACGAGCGGCGTCTCCGCCATCTCATCGCCATCGCCAATTCGTTCACCGTGTCCGACTGACGCGCGTCTTCGCAGCCAGGCAATCACTACATTGAGTTGGCTCTAGGCCTCACCGATACGGGGTTTATCCGGGTCGCTGGGACCGAACGCTTTGTCCAGGATTTCGGAGCTATTTTTGGCCAACTCGATACCTTCCGAAATGATGGTCAGTATCCTGATATTGTTATTCATCACAGCCGCCGATTCCGGACGATTGTCCGTCATTATTTTGGTGGCGCGCTGAAGAATGTCATTCCTGATTACCATCAGGATATCCTCCAGCTTATAGCCGCTCGGATTTTCGTCGGTCACCAAAAACTTCGTAGACATTGCCAGTCTTTCCAGCGGTGATGAGCCCCCCAGACTAACGATGCATGGTAAACGAATTCTTACTTCGAGCGTGCGGCCGACGGCCGGACCCTGGCGCCCAGTTATGGCTTTTTGGGCATCAATCTATCCCTCAGACGTCGATAACCTTATCCGCTGTGGGATACGGCGTTTAGCGCCATCATCGACCGTTAATCGCGGAAGTTCACATATTGCAGCGGTAGCTCGATCTTCAGGTCCTTGATCAGGGCAATGGCATCCTGCAGATCGTCGCGCTTCTTGCCCGTTACCCGCAACTCGTCGCCCTGGATGGCGACCTGGGTTTTCATCTTCGCTCCCTTGATGGCCTTGATGATTTTTTGGGCGGTCTCGCGCTCGATCCCCTGCTTAATGGTGACCGTCTGGCGCACCGTATTACCCGACGCGGTTTCCGATTTACCGAAATCGAACGCGCCGGCATCGACCTTGCGCTTGGCCAGGT
>Ga0114950_10004179_pt1 | contig 11183 bp, 9 predicted proteins | sample N075metaG_FD_83503 | JGI IMG/M metagenome (GOLD analysis project Ga0114950, IMG submission 83503) | Deep subsurface microbial communities from Kermadec Trench to uncover new lineages of life (NeLLi) - N075 metaG | ecosystem: Environmental > Aquatic > Marine > Ocean trench > Sediment | place... | reverse complement strand
GGATGTCCTGCTGGACACCGGTACCACTACGCTTAGCGACCTCGACGACCTCATCGCCGCTGTGGTAGAAAACACGACCAGCTATGGCGGCACGCCACTCTCCCTGGTTGTGTTGGACGGTAACGACACTTTTGAGGTTCTTGATGCAGCATCAACGGGTGATGTTCGTGTGGTTCATGCTTCAGCGGAAGCGGGTACTATCGATGTGCTTGCCGACGACGTGGAACTGTTCACTGACCTGACCTACACCGACGTCACGGCATTCGTTGCTATGGCGCCCGCTACCTACGATGTGACGGTCACGCCTGCTGACATGCCTGCAACGGAACTCATTCAGGCAGACCTGGATGTCGTTGCGGGCGAAAGCTACAGCCTCATCGCACTCACTAACGAGGTGACTGTACCAGCGATAGATCCAGCGGTTGATCCGTTTATCTTCTTGGTTACTAACGACGATAGGCGATCTGTGGTAACTGACGCCAAATTGCGGTTTATACATGGTGCACCGACAGCTAATACCGATGTAGACGGCAACCAGGAGGGCGTTGATGTATATCTCACTGCTGTAGGTGCCGATATTACGCTGGAAACACCCGAGCTGGCGGCATTTGCTTTCGCGACCAATACCGGGTTTGGCGGTACGGTGCCAGGTACATATGATGTAACCGTCACCGCGGACGGTGACGCAACGGTAATTATCGTTCCTGCCGTAACAATTACGATCGATGCCGCTGGCATTTACACGATAGTTATGCGCGATCCCGATCCGGCCGTAGCGAATGATACCGTTGGATTCATCCTGATGGATGACTTTACCGCTCCTTAGGCCTGACAACTCGCTATAAGTTGCTAATAAGCGCGACCCGGTCCGATTTTTTCGGACCGGGTCTTTTTCTTGATATCCAAGGTGCCGGGCACTCGATTTTAAGTGGGGAATGGCGCAAAGACTGGCGAACCGAACTGGCCGGCATACGCGTGCACAGCGGGCGTGCCACCAAGGTGCATGAGCAATATCTTGCTGTCACTCTCAAAACGGCGATCGTTTGCAAGCGCAAGCAATCCCCGTAGCGCTTTGCCTTCATAGACGGGATCAGCGATTAACCCTTCCGTCTGCGCAAGCAGGCGTATTGCATCAAGAGTCTCGTCGTCGGCCTTACCGTAGGGACTCATGTCAGCCGCAATGATCTCGATGTCGTCTGGTGAGACTCGCACTGACATGCCAATCTCTGCGAGCGTATCGTTTGCCAGTTGCAGTACGCGGTCCTTCTTAATACTGGTTTCGTCATCGTCGGCGACGCCAATGACTCGCGATTTCTCACCCATCACCGCAAAACCAGCGAGCAGGCCGGCCTGTGTGCTGCTGCTACCCGTGCAATGCAAGATGTAATCAAAGTGGACGCCGAGCTCCTCGCATTGTTTGACGATTTCTGTGGCGCAGACCATGTAACCCAGGCTGCCGAGCCGATGCTCTGAAGCGCCAGCTGGTATCAGGTAAGGAATATGGCCCAGGCCTTTTTGCTGTTCGCAAAAGTCGAGCAGGGGGCTCTGGTCCTCGATCGGTCTTGCAGTCTCATCGAGGAACAACTCAGCTCCCATCATGCTGCTTAAGAGAATATTTCCAACTTGCCGATAGTTTGGCCCTGCATCTTTGGTCCAGCCAAAATGTAGCAGGGCGCATTTCAGGTTGCATTTTGCTGCAGCGGCTGCTGTTTGCCGCGTGTGGTTGGATTGAATTGCTCCTGCAGTGACTAACATGTCAGCGCCGGATTCCATTGCGTCGCCGACGAGGAACTCGAGTTTGCGAGTTTTGTTGCCGCCACCCTCCAGGCCAGTGAGATCGTCTCGTTTAATCCATAATTCGGGACCACCCAGTTGCGCACCGAAGTTATGCAAGCGGTGTATTGGTGTTGGCAACTGTGCGAGGGCGGCTCTCGGTCTCTTCGCTAACTCAAGCAGTAGCTCATTGGCATTCTTTTCAGCGGGCACAGATTTTTCCTTTTGCTTTGAATTCAGTGGCTTTTCGATGGAAAATTATTGACTGCATTTAGTGCCAGGCAAGCTGGCTTGACTCGACTCGATACAATACGTAATCGCGCAGTTTGTTGGCCATCCTGTAGTCAATGTAGCGTAGCTTGAGGGACCCCGACGCCAGGTAGAAACGCATAGTTGCCAGGCCTTTGCGCTTTTGCAAAAAGGTTTGCGTGACGCTGACCCGTTGCACTTTACGGTGCAGAAACGCGCTCACATTGAATCCAACAAAGCCCCGCCGCAACACCATGCCGTCTTTCGCTACAACATAGCCATACTTCTTGTATTTGATCCAGACGCCAGGCGTGATCAATGCAATCCATATAAGAAACAGCGCGGCGTAATAGCCAATCACAAATGACATGAGCCCCGTAACGAGTAGTGCAGGCAATACACCCAGCGACAGTATTCGTGAACGAATGTAATGCCGGGAAATCAGTTCGAAGGCATCCGCCGTGGGTCTCAGGTCCAATTGGTCAAACTCACTACCGAATACTGTACCTGCGACCAAGAGCAGTTGCTGTGAATCGCAAAGTGGCACCACGAAGTGCTTGCCGCTGCTTTGTTTCCCGCTTGACGCTTTCTTTGCTGCCAGCCTGAATCTTCCAAACAGGCGCATTACCGGGTTTTGTGAGATGAGCACAGACTGAATTTTCGCGAAGCTTACCGAATGCTCATGCCGCGTTATCAATCCTCCGGTCGAGTGAAACGTTTGCCGGTCCGTCACAAGCCGGAAATTGTGATAGCGGAGAAATGCGCCAACAACCGATGCGACTACCAGGAGCAATAAAAAGCCCACAACGATCAGCAACCCAATTTCGATTCCGTTCTGTACGCCCTGCTGTGCCACATCGATGGCAGTATCGACGGTTCCCTCGTCAACACTTTCCTCAATCTCCTCGTCAAACTGTTGAATGACCGGTCCAAGGAAGGCCAGGAATATCAGGGCACGATTGCTGGACAAGCCGATCTTCACCATGTCCCGGCTGGAAAGACTGAGGATTGGCCTCTCGGTTGCGATTTCTTCACCAGCATCTTCGGCACCTTTAGCGATTTCTGCCACAGGTTTCTCGCGGCGAATCCGCTCTTTTAGTGCGCTGGCCTGTTCAGATCTTATTGCCGGCAGGTGGCCCTCCTGTTTGGACGAACCAGCAGTGTCGATCTTGACGGTGACGAGGTCGAATGCGCGGTCCAGTATATTTTGTTTCGTATTGATCGCCTGGATGCGGTCAAATTTGATGTCCAGTTGTGTTTTCTTGATTACGCCTTCACGAATCAGAATCGAATCGTCGGTTATTTGATAACGAAAAAACCAGTAACGGACAACGGAAATCGCAATTGTAATAACGAAAAACGCAGCTGTGCCGAAGATGATTTTCCACAATAAGTCGCCTTTATACGCAAACATCACGGCCACCAATGGCGCGAGGGATTGCACTGCATTCTGCGCGATCGTTTGGTAGATCTGACCGAGGAAAAACACCACGGCCAGTGGCGATGTATGTCGCCACTCCTTGGTGTCAGTCGTGCTCAATGCTGGTCCCAACTTTCTCGAGAATAAATACGCGCAGGTTTTCGGCCAATTGGGCGGGTAAGCCGTGAATTTTCAGGTCACCGCCTGATCCCCCTGCCGTAAACAGTTGCAACGTTGCAACACGAAAACGGCGATCCAGCGGAGTGCTGCTTTTTTCGACGTGTTGGATTCGATTAAATGGAATTGCCGTGACCGTTCGCCAAAACACGCCCGCTTTATAGAGAATGTCTTTGTCGCGTACGGCATAGCCGATCCGTGGCACGCTGATCAATGGCCAGGACAAAAGGGGTATGCCCAGCAGCGGTATCAAGAGCCATAACCAGCGTAGTTTGACGCTGATATTTTCATCCGCAAACGCAATATTGAATACAATCTGCAGGACGCCAACGCCGATGGCAACGAATATCAGCGCCAACGCCGCCTCAGTCAGCAACCGCCGTATGAATTTTGGGTCCATGTTTTGCCAATCGACAGTGTCGACTTGCGGCAGGTCTTCATGTGCAATTTCAGGATTCTCAAACATTGTCATACTCGAGAGAAAACAGGTTCCAGTATACGGTCCCGTAGCAAGCCGGTCAGATATTAAGCAGCGCCTATCTTACGCCGGTCTCGTCTGCTAGATTTGTGTTGCGAGCGGTCCAGTCATAAGAAGCAAATATCTGGCTGCGGCTGACGATGCTCATGGCAACGGGGGGATAGGCTATGAAAACCCGCATGATTATTTCGGGTCTCCTTACTTTTTTCTGTGCAGCGACCTGGGCACAGTCGCCATTCGATACACTGACTGAGAGCGACCTCGCGGAGGGCGAAAAGCTGTTTCGCGTCCACTGTGCACGTTGTCATGGCATCGAGGGTGGTGGCGGAGAAGGATCGAACCTGGCGCGCGCCAAACTTAAATATGCGCCGGACGACGAGTCCCTGATTAAATTGCTGGGCGAGGGCATTCCGGGCACGGGTATGCCTGAAATCTGGACACTCGATGTGCAACAGGCCACGCGCGTTGCTGCCTACGTGAGAACACTGGGCCGACTTGAGGAAGAAGAGATGCCTGGCGACCCGGAGCGAGGCGCACTCGTATACCAGACCCCCGGTGGCTGTCCGGCCTGCCACATCGTGGCGGGACATGGTTCGGGCATTGGCCCGGAATTGACAGACGTCGGAGATCGCCGGGGCCTTGATTACCTGCGCCAATCGCTGCTCGATCCGGCAACTGCGCAATCGCAAACCATGGGCTATCAGGACTATCTAACGGTCCGTGCCAAAACGTCCGAAGGTCAGGTGGAAGGGCTGCGCATCAACGAAGATGCGTTCTCAGTGCAAATAAGAGATGTTGGCGGGACTGTGCATTCCTTGCGCAAAGATGACCTTGTCGAATTCGAGAAAGTCTTCGGACACAGCTTGATGCCTGAGTACGGCGGGGAGCTATCAGCAAGAGATCTGGATGATTTAATTTCCTACTTGATGAGCCTGAGGGCAGAGCAATGAAACGCATACTAATTTTGCTGCTGGCTTATATTGCTGGTTCTGCAAGCGCGGAAGTGAGCTTTGATCGACTGGTCAATGCTGCCGACGAGCCGCAAAGCTGGCTAACCTACTCCGGGACCTATCGCTCAGAAAGATTTTCACCGTTAACTGAAATCAATCGTTCAAATGTCAACGACCTGAAAGTAATCTGGGCATACCAGATGCAACCGTCCTCTTATGGCGGAGCCGGGCTCGTGGAAACGACGCCACTTGTTGCAGATGGCATCATGTACCTGACTGAGCCGCCGAGCACTGTGACAGCGCTGGATGCCAGAACCGGCAAACGTCTCTGGACCTGGTCGCCGGAAATGCCCGAGGAAGTTCTGCATATCGGTTTTCCGATGGTCAACCGTGGCGTCGCGTTGCTGGACGATGCAGTCTACGTTGGCACACTGGATGCGCACCTGGTCGCGCTCGATGCCGCGACCGGCGCTGTTCGGTGGGACGTCGAAGTCGCGGACAACAAACTCAACTATTCGTTAACTTTGGCGCCCCTGGCGATAGATGGCCAAATTATTATCGGCATGAGTGGTGCAGAGGCCGGCATTCGATCGTTTGTCGATGCCTATGATTCTGCCACCGGTGAAAGACTCTGGCGTTTCTATACCATACCCGCACCGGGGGAGCCAGGCAGTGAAACCTGGCAGGGTGACGACTGGCAAACGGGTGGTGGATCGACCTGGCTTACCGGATCCTTCGACCCGGAACTCGATTTGCTTTACTGGACGGTCGGCAACCCCGCTCCGGACTGGAATGGCGATCTGCGTCCGGGCGACAATCTTTACTCCTGTTCGATCATTGCACTCGACCCTCAGAGCGGCGAGATGAAATGGTATTTCCAGTTCACACCGCATGACACTCATGACTGGGACGCAAATCAGATTCCTGTGTTGTTCGATGCGCAGTGGAATGGATCTGAGCGAAAGATTGTTGCGCTCGCCAATCGCAATGCGTTCTTTTACCTGCTCGACCGGGAAACGGGAGAGTACCTGCACGGCAACGAGTACTCGAAGCAGACCTGGGCCGCAGGTCTTGACGAGACCGGGCGTCCGATTGTGTTGCCAGGTACGGAGCCGACAGAGGAGGGCAACTTGATTTGGCCCAGTCTGCAGGGTGCGACCAATTGGTTTAGCCCGTCTTATAACCCTGACACTGAGCAATTTTTTGTCGCTACACGATTAATGGGCGCTGTTTATTACAAGGCTGATGTGGTTTACGAAGAAGGCGAGCCATTTCTGGGTGGTGGTGAGCAGGCACTGTCCGGTGATGATGCCGCCGGCGCAATCCGTGCGCTGGATGTGCTGACCGGCAAACAGCAGTGGGAATTCATGCTGCATTCACCACCCTGGGCTGGTGTGATGGCAACCGCGGGCGGGCTGGTATTTGGCGGCAGCAATGAGGGCAATGTATTCGCTCTCGACGCAAAATCCGGAAAAGCGTTGTGGGACTTTCAGACCGGTGGCGCTGTGCGCACGAACCCGATGTCTTTCGCCATCGATGGCAAGCAACGGATAGTCACGACCGGTGGTGGAACATTGTTCGTGTTTGGTCTCGAATAGGCATGGTCCTGGGCTAGTGCAGTGGAAGACAAGAACAATACTTTTGACCCGGTAGAAAAGGAAAACGCTTTGCAAGCGGAGTCCCAGTCCTGGGACACCTCACAAGTTGTGCCCGCGCAAACCGGTGACATTCCCGTACTCGACGTCAGCAAGTATTTCAATTATGGCAGTGACGAGGCGTTGGAAGACGTTGCGGATCAACTTGGTGACGCCAGCCGGCATGTGGGTTTTTTTTCGCTGGTCGGACACACGGTTTCTGACGAGGTAGTTAACGGCGCTTTCGAACAAACCAGGCGCTTTCACGAGCTGCCGCTGCAAAGCAAAGAAGCGTTACTCATGGACCAGCCTGCATTGAGCATCAAAGGCGCCGGATATCTGCCAATCAAGAACAGGAAATTGCCGCATCGGTCGATGGGCAACGACAACGAGGCGTTTATCGTTAAGAGAGATCGCAACATCGCACTGTCCGACAATCCATGGCCTGACGAGAATCTACTGCCAGGGTTCAGAAGCAGTGTTGAAGAATATGCCGCTCAGTTAGAGGCCTTGGCGCTCAGGCTTTTGCCAATTTACGCCCGAGCACTAAAGATGGACAAGAATTTCTTCGCTCCAGCTTTTGCCGCTCCGTTTATTCGCCTGAGACTGTCGCATTACCCGGTTACACCACGCGGCGATGCGGATCAGTTTGGAATTGCTCCGCACGTGGATACTACGTTTTTCACACTCCTGGCCCAGGACAGTCCTGGTTTGTGTGTGTTTAGCGAAAAACGCCGTCGCTGGATCTCCGTGCCGATGATTGAGGGGGCATTCATTGTCAATACCGGGGAGTTACTAAAACACTGGAGCAATGACGAATTCATCAGCGCAAAACACTTCGCCAACAACAATTTCGGCATTGTCTCTCGCTATTCGATCCCGTTCTTCTTCAACGCAAGTACAGATTATAAAATGACCTGCATTCCCAGCTGTTGCGGTCCCGACCGCCCAGCCAAATACCCGGCAATTTCCTATGCGCAGAGCCAGGGCGTGACGCAGGGAGAGTAAGTGATGCCGCTTGCCTCGCGTCCTTTTCGTAGCAGCGGCGTCTCGCCGCAATTTTTCCCGGATCACGCCAATTGACGTCCATGATACCCGCGAGACCAATCACCTATTCCGACCATATCGCCAACTCGTTTCCGTTCGGATCTGCGAAATGGAGCCGGCGTCCACCCGGAAAGGAGAAAATCGGTTTGACCACCTCGCACCCGAGCGCTTTGACTTTCAGTTCAATTTCTTCAAGGTCGTGGTGATAAAGAACCACCAGCACGCCAGTCGATCCTGAGGCTTTGGCGTCAAGCGTAAATCCGCCATCAACGCCAGCACCAGAAAAACTGGCGTAGGCAGGACCATAGTCAACGAATGTCCAGCCGAATGCAGCGCCGTAAAACTGCCTGGTCTTCTCCATGTCAGTAGCAGGAAACTCAATGTAGTTAATGCTGTTGTCCTGAATTGGCATTCATCCGCCTCCCATTTTGAATTATCCGCCCAACATAATAGTGCTACTAACACGATTGTGGTGGCAAATTTTTGGCCCTTTGACGGTTGAAAGGGTACGCTTAAGCTATCCGGGGACATAAAGAAGCCTGCTTTTGTCTTTTTTCGCTGAACTAAAACGCCGCAATGTTTTCCGGGTAGCTGTGGCCTACACCATAGTCGCGTGGCTGGTTATCCAGGCTGCCGACCTTGCTGCCAGCAACTTTCTTGCGCCGGACTGGGTGATGAAAATGATCATTACCCTGTTGGTACTGGGTCTTCCCATTTCTCTGATCTTTGCCTGGGCTTTTGAACTAACGCCCGATGGTTTGCGCCGGGAATCTGCAGTCGAGCGTGGAAAGTCGATGGCGCAGGCTACAGCCAGTAAACTGGATCGCGCCATAATCATCGTCCTCCTCGCGTCTGTGGGCTATTTCGCGTACGACAAATTCGTGTCGAAGCCAACACAGACTGCGGTCACGGTAGAGACCACTACTGCGCAGGCAGAATCGGCGGACGACGTGGAAGAATTCACAAATCCATCCATCGCGGTACTTCCTTTCGTCAATATGAGTGATGATACCAGCAACGAATATTTCTCGGAGGGTCTGTCTGAAGAACTGCTCAACCTGCTGGTCAGGATTCCCGAACTTCATGTGGCAGCACGTACTTCATCTTTTTCGTACAAGGGCAAGGACGTCCGAATCGCGCAAATAGGCGAGGAACTCAATGTTGCCTTTGTGCTGGCGGGCAGCGTGCGCAAAGCCGGCAAGCAGGTGCGTATCACCGCCCAGCTGGTCAAAGCAGATGACGGCTTTCACTTGTGGTCTGAAACCTATGACCGGACTCTGGACGATATTTTCGCCGTGCAGGATGATATCGCTGCCGCTGTGGTCGCTGCACTCCGGGTCAATTTGCTTGGTGCCATGCCAGAGCTTCGCCAAACGGACCCAGAGGTCTATGCATTATATTTGCAGGGCAACTACTTGAGTAATATCAGGGGCGAAGAAAACATGGCGAACGCCGTCGTGGCATTCGAAGAAGCGTTGGCGATTGACGCCGAATACGCGCCGGCCTGGTTAGGCATTTCCGTTGCCTATTCTATACAAGCACGGCGCCGGTATCGGCCTGAGAAAGAAGGCGGTGAAATGTCTATGGTGGCCCTGGAAAGGGCACTGGCAATTGACGAAAACATGGCGGCAGCATGGGCCTCCATGGCCTATCTAAGAAGGTCCTATCAGTGGGACTGGCAAGGTGCCAAAGAGGCCATCGACAAGGCGTTGCAACTGGAACCCAACAACGCCAATGTCTTGGGTGTTGCAGCATCAATTGCGAACGCCTCCGGCCGATTGAATGAGGCAGGGGAATTGTACGAGCGATCCGCCGCATTGGACCCGTTGAGACTCGGCAACATTCGAGCGCGTGCCATAAATTTCGCCGCCAGGGGCCGCTTTGATCGGGCGATTGAGGCGTTTGACCGGCTGCTGGCATTGAATCCGGCTGACGAGCAAGGGAGACTTTATCTGAGCCTGGCCTACTCAATGCAGGGTGATCCCGAACGCGCTCTCGTCGAGGCGGAGATCATTCCCGCCGGTGTCGCCAGATCTTTCGCTATGAGCCATATCCATTTTGCATTGGGGAATAGTGAAAAAGCGCAGGAATATGCTGATGAATTTCTGCAGCTTTACGCTGATGAATATCCGGTGTCGATGGCGGCCATATTCTCATCGCGGGGAGAGATGGACCTGGCATTTGATTGGATGGAAAAGGCCTATCAGGAACATCGTGAGGGCGTTATTTATGTGTTGTCTTCCGCGACGCTGAGAAATCTCACATATGATCCCCGCTTCCCCGCATTCGTAGAAAAAATTGGTCTGCTGGAGGCCTGGAAAGCGATGCCAACTGAATTCGGGGGGCCAAGCAGATTACCAAATTGAACGGCCTGTATTAAGGGGGGCAGTGACCCTAACTACCCAGGTCTTACGGCGGGCTGGTTATGGTCACTGTCCCTCTATTTTGATATTCGTATTGGGAGACAACGATGAATATCAGGACATATTGTAGAGTCTCGGCGATCGTCTTTACTGTCGTTGCGCTTGCGCATCTGGCCAGGCTGATTTATGGCTCGCCGATTACAATCGACGGCGAAGTCATTCCAATGTTTGCCTCCTGGGTAGGCCTTATCGGCCCGGGAGCGCTGGCGTATTGGGGGTTTCAAGGCGCCCAGGGAACTGGCTGATCAAGCTGATGAGGCCTGAAACGTCTGTTGCTGCTTGAAATCGGGCTGACCGGACTGATCCTTGTAAGATAGCGCTTATCGAGGCAGATTCGGGTCAAAGCAAATAGCCGTACAATGGCTTGACAGTTTGAGGCAGCCAACGGACAATCTGCGCCCGCTGCGTTTAGGTGCGGGCAATCAGACAAATGGTGATGTAGCTCAGATGGTTAGAGCGGTGGACTCATAACCCGCAGGTCGGTGGTTCAATTCCACCCATCACCACCACATTCAAGTCCAGAGCCGCCCAGTATGGCTCTTTTTTTTGTATATTAACAAAGACTTGTGGACATTCCTCGTCCAACATAATCTGATACTGTCCATTGACATCCGGGGGCAAGATTAGGGGCAAGTCGTCAAACTCACTGAGGGTTGCCCCCAATTCCTCTTACAGTCACAGCAGTCAAGAATGCTAAGCCCCAGAGCAAGCCCAAAAGGCTGTTCGACGGTGGTGGCTTATACCTTGAGGTCGCTCCGAGTGGCGGCAAATGGTGGCGATTCAAATACCGATTCGCCGGCAAAGAAAAGAGAATCTCGCTCGGTGTTTACCCCGATGTCTCGCTAAAAGAGGCACGTGACCGGAAGGTTGAAGCGCGTAGGCTACTTGCGAAAACGACATTGATCCCAGCAAGCACCGCCAGGCACACAAGGCGCACAAGAACGCGAGTGCAGCGAACACTTTTGAAAGTGTAGCAAGGGAGTGGTTCTCCAAGCACGAACCTAATTGGGCCAAAGGCCACGCGACAAAGAT
>Ga0114950_10004177_pt1 | contig 11188 bp, 6 predicted proteins | sample N075metaG_FD_83503 | JGI IMG/M metagenome (GOLD analysis project Ga0114950, IMG submission 83503) | Deep subsurface microbial communities from Kermadec Trench to uncover new lineages of life (NeLLi) - N075 metaG | ecosystem: Environmental > Aquatic > Marine > Ocean trench > Sediment | place... | reverse complement strand
TTGCTAAAGTTGAAGCGCTGATAGCCAGAAGATTAACTAAATCCAATGCCAGGTTTTGGAAAAAGACGCTGACGGATACTTATACGCAAAACGGAATTATCGAAGCTTTGAAAGGGAATAAAGCCAATGCCAATATTTTGTTTAAAGAGGCTTTAAAAATTTCTCCGAAAAATCACCTTGCAGTTGTCAACTATGATATTTTGAATGAAATTGAAGATGAAAAACATTTTGGCTTTGTACCGGGAGGTTGTAAAGTAAAAGAAATCATTGATGAAATCCCTATCGAAAAAATTAAGATCACCGGCAAAGATGTAAAAGATACCCTCATTCATTCCAAAAACAGTTTTATTCGCCTGGCCATCAAACGAATGGATCATTCTGCATTGATGACCAATCATGTCATTGAAGGAGGGAAAGATCGTTATGCTTCCTTTCATTTGATTAATGCTGATTATCAAAAATCAACCGCTTTAGGAATCAAAATCAATGATAGTTTTGAGGAAATAAAAGAAACGTATGGTGCACCTGATACTTATTTTGAACTGGGTCAGGGAAGCTGGTTAATTTACAATGACTGCAAAATCATTTTCCAACTTGATGCCGACGGCCAGCTTGTCCGATGGAGTATTTTTAATCATAAACTTTGAAGCCAGGTCATTCTTTACAGCATTGCCATTAATTCTGCCTTTCCAGGTATTGTGTGCTTTTGAGTCGCCGCCGATGTCGCCGTTTTCATCCAGTTTTAAACGATAATGATCCGTTGAGATGATCATATTGGGGTCTTCTTTTTTGTAGCCTTTTAAAAAATATTCTTTTGTAGCGGGATTAGTAGGTGCATCGGACAAATTCTTTTGCAGTAGTTCCCAATTTGGGTTGATAATAGGTTTTACTTGAGGGGGAATTCTTGTCATAACTGGCCACTTTCCAATCAAAATGGCCTGCGACATTATTGTTTGCATCATGTTTCAAATACAAATCAAACTCAAAGACATAGGTTGTGCCTATCATGGTTCAGTTACATTGAAAGTGTTTTTCCTGGGCAATTAATTCATTAAAACTTAAACTGGTGAGGGCTAATAAAGCAGCTAAAAGATATTTCTCATTTCATGTTTTTGCTGTAAAACGAGATTTTAACCAACAACATTATTTATTTAAAAAAATATTCAAAAATGCATCACTTTAGTCGTTGTATATTCGGAAGGCTTGAAAGCTTCTTTTATGCTGGTTCCGGAAGGTAAAAACTGCCCATGTGTAATTTGTTTTGTCCAATCGAAGGAGTCTTTCTCTATATAACTGCGACGGAATTCAAAGGGAGTATAAGAACGATATTTTTTGAAAAGCCGGTTAAAATTAGCAACATTGTTAAAGCCGGAGCTATAGCAAATTTGGCTGATATTTTGGTCAGTATCCAGCAAAAGCTTGCAAGCATGACCAAGGCGGACATCAACCAAAAATTTCATGAAACTTTTATTGGTATATTTTTTAAAAAAATGACTGAAGGCTGAAATGCTCATGTTTACCTGGGTTGCTACATCGTCAATTCTAATGTCCTTTTTTTGGAAATTTTTGAGAATATAGCCATAAGCTATCTGGATTCGGTTACTCTTTGACAAAACAGCATTTGAGCTAAATCCTTCGCTAGCCAGGAAGGTAGTTTCCTTGGAATTAGAAAGCAAATTCAACAATTGAAGAAATTCTATGATACTCGAAAAGCCTTTAATCTTTGTCAATCCTTCCACCATTTTTTTTGCCTTGTCAAAGGTCTTTCCATGAAATTTTATACCCCGGGAAACATCCTGTAAAAGTTTTCTGATTTTACAAAATTGATTTTTCTGAAAAAACTGTGAATTGAATAAATCCTTCCGGAACTGAATAGTAATGACCCGGGAAGGGTATTTGCCTTGTCGCTTGGAAATGTCAATATCCCATTTATGAAAGAGGTACGGACCTATCAATACAAGATCTTGAATGTAAAATAATTCGGTGGAATCTCCAACTATACGAGTACCTGAACTCCCCAATATCAAATTTAGCTCAAATTCAGCATGATTGTGAATTGGATAATCAAAAGTATTATTATATGAATCAAGGATGACAAACACATCCGTTTCCTCTAAAGGAGTGATTTCTCGATATATTTTCATATTACTTAAAGTTACCAAATAATAGCCAGAGAAGTATCATAATGTTGCGGAAAAGTATCAAATAGCTATGGAAGATTTAATTAGATTTGCAAAGAAGGTTCTCTACCTTACTTATTTTGTAAAATGTAATAAGATGCAAGGGCAATTATTCAATGATCAAAATTTTCTAAAATCTCCTGGGCGATTGTTTTTTCTCTTTCTATTCTTTATTCAGGTCATTCCGCTTTTTGCTCAAGACTCCCTTATCACAGTTTCAGGAACAGTTACCGCACCAGATAATAATCAATCAATGATCGGGGTCAGTGTATTGGAAATAGGAACCGGCAATGGTACAATTACAGATATGGATGGTAATTTTTTACTTTCTGTTCCGCCCAATGCCGTATTGAGGTTCTCTTATGTTGGTTTTCTAAGCCAGAAAGTACCTGTTAAAGGAAGGACAATTATTGATGTCGTTTTGGAAGAAGAAATCGAATTGCTCAATGAAGTAATAGTAACGGGGTATAAAAAAGAAATCAAGTCCGACGTAACCACGGCAATATCTTCAATTAAATCTGAAGATATTGAAAACTTAGTGGTACTGGGTATTGACCAGATATTACAAGGACAGGCACCTGGTATAATGGTTACTCAAACGACGGGAGCTCCCGGCGACGATATCGCTGTGCGTATTCGTGGTGTGGGTACTATTGGGAATAACAATCCCCTTTACATTATTGACGGAGTACCGACTACCGGAAATATCAATATGTTTTCCACCAATGATATTGAATCTATACAGGTATTAAAGGATGGTGCATCCGCATCTATCTATGGTGCGCGGGCTGCTAACGGCGTTATTATAATCACCACAAAAAAAGGGAAACCAGGTAAGGTACAATTCACCTTTGATGCCTCTGCCGGAATTCAACAGGCAAATCGTCTACCAAAATTGTTGAATGCTGAAGATTATCTTAGCATCCGCAATGAAGCTATTGCTAATGCCAATGAACTAAGAATCCCTATACGCCAGCTTGATCTTTATGATCCTGCGATTCTCGATACTTTGCCAGATACTGATTGGATGGATCTATTGTTCAATAATGCATCCATTCAGCGCTATTCTCTAAGTGCAACCAGCGGTAGCGAGAACGGGAAGTTTTTCATCCTTGGAGAATATTTAAACCAGAATGGAGTTTTCCGGGGACAAGCTTTTAAAAAATATTTGTTGAGATTCAACGGAGAAACTGGAAATAAATGGCTGAAAATAGGGAACAACTTGTCATTTTCTGTAACAGACCGCAAGGTGATTAACTCTTCAGGCGATGGTTTCGGACCAGGAAATGAATTGAGCGGTATCCGTTACACTATGATAGCTGCACCGGTTGTGGCAGAACGATATGCTGATGGCTCATATATTAAAGTTACTTCCGAATTGGACGACCCCATGTTGTATGGTGATGGAAACGCCAATCCCTTGGCATTTGTAGATGCCACCGATTGGACAATAAAACGACATCGTATTTTTGGAAATGTATATGCCGAGTTGACTTTCTTACATGATTTGATTCTACGAACTATTTTGGGGGCAGATCTTCTTTTTGAAAACGGCAAATTGTTCAAGGAGAGACTTTCGCAGGCAATTTATGACCCTTCTTCCTTAACGGAAAGCAGAGTTTATGACCAAAATCTTATTTGGAACAATACGCTTGATTTTAAGCAAACCTTCGGCAAATTCCAAGTTTCAACACTATTGGGCATGGAAGCTATTCAAAACAAAACTAATTACCTTAACGCCTCTGCTAACAACTTTTCCAGAACTGACCCTTTGTTTCGCTACATCGACAATAGTGTAGCTGCTGAAATTGGCAACATTGGTGCTTCGGGCATTGAAACGGAGTGGGCTTTGTTGTCTTACTTTGGCCAGGGAGGAGTCAGCTTCAACAGGCGGTATGTAATCAATGCCTCCGTCCGCTGGGATGGTTCTTCCCGATTCGGGGAAGGCAATCGCTGGGGCGTTTTTCCCTCTTTATCGGCGGCTTGGAATGTGTCCAATGAGTCTTTTTTTGCAAAAGTACCCATAATTTCGACTCTGAAAATTCGGGCAAGTTGGGGCAGGCTGGGAAACCAGGAGATCGGAGTATATCCATACAGTTCTCTGATAGAAACCGGACGGAGAGTTTATACTTTTGGCGGCCAAATAGTCACCGGTGCCCGTCTTGTGGAAGCAGGGAACAGTAATATCCAATGGGAAACAACCACCCAACTCGACTTTGGCCTTGAGCTTGGTTTGTTGAAAGACCGATTATCCTTAGTGGTAGATTATTACAAAAAAAATACGGAAGATATTCTTGTTCGCATACCAATTCCGCAAGCGGGTGGCTCTCAAAATCCGCCTTATGTAAACGCAGGGGTAGTGGAAAACAAAGGCTTGGAAATAGCTGTGATATTTAGAGGTCACAAAGAAAATTTCAGTTATAGCATCGGTGCTAACATTGCTACTGTGCATAACGAAGTAATTTCCTTAGCTGATAGTGAACCTATCCCGGGTGGCTTCGGCTTATCCGATGGCCCTATTACTAAAACGGAAGTAGGGTATCCCATCGGGTCATTTTACCTGTGGAAAATGGAAAGCATATTTCAAAGTCAGGCGGAAATTGATGACAGCCCTTTTCAGACTGATGACACCCGACCAGGTGACGTCAAATTTGCTGACCTGAATGGCGACAACAAAATTGACGATAAAGACCGTGCTCATTTTGGGAGTCCTTTCCCGGATTTTATTTATGGTCTGAATGTAAATGTCACCTATAAAAACTTCGATCTATCAGTGTTTGCTCAAGGGGTACAGGGAAATGATGTGTATTTCCTTTATGGAAATTTCGCCTACGAAGTACAGGCAAGAGGATTCAATTCTTATCATGAAATCCTCAATCGTTGGACTCCTGAAAACACCAATACTGATATTCCATTAGTGAGCATTGATGATCGCAACGGAAACCGTCGGATATCCACCCGATGGTTGGAAGATGGCTCCTATCTCCGTATTCGTAACATTACCCTTGGATACAATTTTAAAGACCTGTTAAAAATGGATGCTATTAGAAATATGCGCCTTTATTTAACTGTACAAAATGCTTTTACTTTTACAAAATACCCTGGCTTAGACCCCGAAATCCAGGCAAATACTAATGACACGCAAGGGGTAAATATTTCCTCCGACCTTGCTGTGGGTGTTGATTGGGGAACTGTACCAGCGCCTCGCACTTTCATTGCAGGGGTGCGCATGGGTTTTTAAAAAAGCCTGTAAAGCCCTCTGTGGGCTGGCTTTCCAAGCTTGAGTTTAATTTTTTGAAATTTAATAGATATGAAATCAACATTTTATCTTTTACTTCTGAGCTTTCTAATGCTCTTTTCATGTCGGGACATTTTAGACAAAGATCCGCTTGGAATCCTTGATGCTGGCTCGTTTTTTCAAACCTCAGATGATGCGGTACAAGGTATCAATGCTGCTTATGAATCGCTGCTGTTCAATAATGCTAATAACAACTTCTATTGGGCTTTCGCAGAGGTAACTTCTGATGAAGCAATTGCCGGGGGTGATGGCTCAAGGGCTGGAATTATCGAATTGGATTTTTTTACGTACACTCCTCGTACTCAGGAGTTCAATGATTTCTGGAAAGTGAATTATAATGGTATCTCACAATGTAACACAGTCATTGAAAAAGTGCCCGCGATAGAAATGGATGAAATCTTGAAAAACCGCATCCTCGGAGAAGCTTATTTCCTGCGTGCCTATTATTATTTTCTACTGACCCAGGTCTTTGGAGATGTCCCTTTGCTTATCAGAATTACTCCTCCCGATGAACTGAAAATACCGAGAACTCCCAAAGCCGAAATTTACGATCAGATCGTAGAAGACTGTGATCAGGCTGCAGATTGGCTCCCTGTTGAATATCCGAGTGCTGAAACAGGCAGGGCAACAAAAGGAAGTGCTTACGCTTTAGCTGCAAAAGCTTTTATCTATGAAAAAAATTGGACTAGTGCTTTGGAGTACATTACAAAAGTTAAGGATTTAGGCATATATGCCCTCGTTGCAGATTACCAGGATAATTTCACGAATGAAACGCAGAACAATAGCGAATCGGTTTGGGAAATCCAACATACGAATCTGGAGTTAGGTGTGGGAAATTTCCTGAATCAATGGTGGCGCTCCAAAAAGGTAGATGGTTATGGCTTTGCCGAAGTTACTCCCAAATTTGTTGCTGCCTTTGAGCCAGGAGATCCACGCCGGAAGTTCACTGTTGCCATGAATAATGAGGATTACTTCGGCCATATATACAAGCCTTCTTATTCCTCCACGGGTTACGGTGTCAGAAAATACCTGCAAGTAGACACCACCGTCACACAGGTTTCTGACGGAGATATTAATTACACAGCTATCCGCTATGCTGAAGTACTGCTTTGGGAAGCGGAAGCATTGGCTGAACTGGGTCAGGTACAGGAGGCGCAAGGTCCACTAGAGGAAGTCAGAGCAAGGGCAAGAGCACAATCCGATGATCCTGACAATACTTTACTCCCTATCTTAACTACTGACAAAAATGATATGATAGATTCTATTCGCCATGAACGTCAGGTAGAACTAGGTTTTGAAATGCACCGCTTTTTTGACCTGGTGAGATGGGGAATCGCTGCGGATTTGATCCCGGATTTTCAATCCGGCAAACACGAAGTGTTTCCGCTTCCACAAACGGAAATTGACCTGAATACCTCCCTGGTACAGAATCCAGGGTACTGAATTTTGTCAGAATCTCAGGAAACAGCCAAAACCAAAATGGTTTCGAGTGATTACCTGAAGAAGTTATTTAAAAAAATAATTCGTGATAAAGCTTAAATATATTTTACAGATTTTGTTGATTGGTTTTTACATATGCGTCAAAGCACAGGTTGTACAAATTGATATCAATCGTATTGAAATGATGCCTAATGAACCTGCACCTTACAATGTACGGGATTGGACACAGGTGGCGATCCAATACGACTCTTTTGTTTATGATATTCAAAAGACCGGTCAATATTTGCCTTTTGTGAACCTTCAACCCGCTGGTGTGAATTATCCCCAAAATCCGGCATTTGGGCTCCATACTTATGTTGGAACAAATAATCCTCAGGGAAAAGAAGCCATCAATATTCTGCCTTCCCTGGTAGGGGCAACGCTTATCGGAGCAGACAAAACAAACCAATTTGGCCAAAATTGGGTATTGATGAGCCAGGATTTTTTCAATAAAAATAATAACGAACTCATCTACCTGAACAATCCGGGCAGCAGCAGTGGCAATGATTGGTGGTATGACCTGATGCCTAACATTTACTTTTATCAATTGTACGAGCTATACCCCGATTTGGGAGGAGATGAAGAATTTCAGTTTATCAGTATTGCCGACCGTTTTTTGGAATCCGTCAGGGCGATGGGAGGAAGCGACACCCCCTGGCAGCAAGCCTACATGAACTACAGAGCATGGGATTTTGTCCAAATGCAACCTAATGACAATGGGGTAAAAGAACCGGAAGCAGCAGGCGCTTACGCCTGGGTTTTATACCATGCCTGGAAGCAAACCGGAAATCCGGAATATCTCAAAGGAGCAGAGTGGAGTATAGAGTTCCTGAGTGATTGGACTTCTAACCCATCGTATGAATTGCAATTACCGTATGGAGTGGCTATAGCAGCAAAGATGAACGCTGAAATTCATACGGACTACGATCTCGAAAAGATGGTCAACTGGACTTTTGACAAAGGGCCGCTCCGGGGCTGGGGTGCCATTGTAGGAAAATGGGGAAGCTTCGACGTGCATGGACTAATTGGCGAGGCCAATGACAACGGTAATGACTATGCCTTTCAAATGAATGGATTGCAACAGGCAGCAACCCTCGCTCCCATGGTTCGTTACGACAAACGATTTGCCAGAGCTGTTGGAAAATGGATGCTCAATCTGGCTAACGCCACTCGGCTTTTCTATCCTGGTTTTCTCCCTGATTTTTTACAAGATGCTTCAGGGTGGTCTGCTGTTCATGATCCGGATCGGGTAATTGCATATGAAGCACTTCGGGAGCAATGGCAGGGCAACTCGCCCTTTTCTACTGGTGACGCTGTTGGTGGTGGCTGGGCAGGCACTAATTTGGCGCTTTATGGGACTTCCTCTATTGGTTATTTGGGAGCGATTTTAGAAAAAACAAACGATCCAAAAATTCTCAAAATTGATTTACTGAAAACTGACTTTTTTAAAGATGACGCCTATCCAACCTATTTACTTTTCAATCCTTACAACTTATCTAAAATAGTGGAGCTAGCTGTGGGTAATGACGCTACAGACATTTATGAAGCACTCTCTGAAACATTTGTTTTGCAAAATGTAAATGGCACAGTTAATATCACCATCCCTGCCAACGAGGCGGTGGTATTAACGATAGTACCAGCCGGCGGGATCGTTTCTTATGATGAAAATAAAATGCTGATAGATGGGGTAGTTGTAGATTATATGCAGACGACTATGCCTTTTAATCATGTGCCAAGAATTCAGGCTTTGGTTGCAGAACAATCCGAAGTAGAACTGGGAGATTCCACCACGGTTTTTGCAAAATCATTTGACAAGGATTCCGAAAATCTAACCTATACCTGGAGTACGACCAGCGGAACCATTTTCGGTTCAGATTCTATTGTTAAATGGTACACTCCTCCAACAATTGGTGATTATGAAGTTATGCTGATTGTAACGGATGAAACAAATAATAAAGATACTGCAACGGTTTCCATCAACGTAGTTGCTGAAATTAACGAGGCTCCACAAATCCTGGAACTTTTAAAGAGTAGCTCTTACATCAATCCTGAAGGAACATTGGAACTTCAGGCTATTGCTTTCGACGGCAATGCTGATCCGCTTACTTATGATTGGACTGCTACTGGCGGCAATTTTAGTGGCAATGGAAGCACCATAAACTGGACTGCTCCAATATCGGAGGGAGTTTACCAAATAACGTTGACAGTATCTGACGACGGTGGTTTGTCAGATTCAAAAACAACTTCTGTTTTGGTGAAAATTTTTGAACCTACTGAGGGTAATCTGATTGCCTGGTATCCTTTTGCTATGAACGGCAACGATATCAGTGGGAATGAGCTTCACGGTCAGGTAAGCGGGGCCGTGTTTACGAATGACTTTTTTGGCAATCCTGTAAATGCCCTTCTTTCGGATGGAATCAATGATAAAGTGACGGTAGAGAATAGCACTATCCTGAATTTTCAAAACGCGATTACATTAAGCTGCTGGTTTAATGCAGGGCAGCTTCCTACCCACGAAATTTTTCTCCTTTCGCATGGAAGTTGGCAAAATCGATGGAAAATTTCCATCACACCAGAACAGAAAATCCGGTGGACTGTGAATACACTTAGCTCTATCGGCGACCTCGACTCGGATATCAAAGTTCGGAAAGACAGCTTTTACCATCTGACTGTTACTTATGACGGTGCATGGATGATGCTCTACCTCAACGGTGAATTACAAAGCTACCGCCCATTGACTGGCAACATTCGCACCACTACACTACCGTTTCTTATTGCACAAATGTTACCAGATAATACCGAATATAACTACAAAGGAATAATAGACGAGGTGAAAATCTTTGATTACGCCCTCACTCCTACTGCCGTCTCAACACTTTATAATGAAAGTATAACTACAGTTAAGCAACTGATTCAACAGGAATCCAATCTGATGCTCGTACCTAACCCGGCTTCAGATATCCTGAGTATCCGGCTTTCTGGAATTTCCACTGAAAACGGAATATTGTCTGTCTTTGATCTTCAAGGGCACCTCATAACTGAGCAAACTACCGGTTCGGAAGCAGAAGCAAATCTGATGATTAACAACTGGCCATCCGGCATGTACATTATTATTTTTAAAACTAAACAAATAACAGCGATGGCCCGGTTTGTAAAACTATAGACCACAAGGAAAGCAGAAACTTTATTTTAAACCAATCTAAATACATTAAACAATGAGAACATCTCTACGACCTTTTCAATATTTGCTCTACTGTATGTTACTGGTAGCGGCAAGTTTGAATGCACAAACACCAGTTGCAAATTATTCTTTTACAGGAAATGCAAACGACCAATCGGTAAATAGCAATAATGCTGCTGTTCATGGAGCATTGCTGGCACAAGACCGCTTCGGTTGGGCAAACAATGCCTTTAATTTCGACGGCATACAAGGCTATCTTAGAGCGCCAAATATGTCTGCACTCAATTCCGATTACACGACCGTATCTTTTTGGATAAAAGCCAATGAAATCCCGGTATCGGGAGAAGTTTACCCACTTTCTTTTGGTGGCTGGCAGGAACGCTGGAAAATTTCTCTGCCCAGTCATGGCAAACTGATATGGACAACCAACAATTCTTCTGGCATTTCTGACATGGATGCAGGTGATGGGAACGAACTGGTGGTAGGAACCTGGAAGCATGTAGTTTTTGTACATGATGGAACAAAAGACCTCATTTATATGAACGGTGTGCAGGTTGCTGAAAAAGATGTATCGGGGACAATGAACAGCACAAACCATCCCTTGGGTATCGGCTTTAATCAGGTTGACGGAGGGAATTTTTTTAATGGAGCTTTGGACGAAGTACAGATTTATGATGTGGCTTTGACCGCTGGTGAAATCATGACGCTTTATAATACTCAAAGTACAGCACCTACCATTTCATCTGAACTGGTAGCATCTTATTCATTTTCCAATAATACCAGAGACGAATCTTCATTTGGTAATGACGGATATGCAACTGATTTGAAACCAGCTACTGACCGCTTTGGATTTGGTAATAGTGCTTTTTCACTCAATGGTACCTCATCTACATTCAAGGCAAGCAATTCTTCCCATTTAAATTCTGATTACATTACCATTAGTTTTTGGGTTAATGTCGCAGAGTTCCCCCCTAGTGGCGAAGTTTATCTATTATCAAATGGTGGTTGGCAGGAGCGCTTGAAAATTTCCCTGCCCAATCATGGTAAACC
>Ga0114950_10004176_pt1 | contig 11189 bp, 8 predicted proteins | sample N075metaG_FD_83503 | JGI IMG/M metagenome (GOLD analysis project Ga0114950, IMG submission 83503) | Deep subsurface microbial communities from Kermadec Trench to uncover new lineages of life (NeLLi) - N075 metaG | ecosystem: Environmental > Aquatic > Marine > Ocean trench > Sediment | place... | reverse complement strand
GCACGTCATGGTGCCGATGGGCAGTTCGCTGAAAATCTGTCTCGTCGCCGCCGGCGAAGCGGATGTATACCCGCGCCTGGGTCCGACATCCGAATGGGACACCGCGGCAGCACAGGCGGTCGTCGAAAATGCCGGCGGGCACGTCGTCGACCTCGCCGGCAAACGCCTGCTCTACAACACCAGGGCCGAGGTACTGAACCCGTTTTTTATTGTCTACGGCGACCCTGCGGTCGACTGGGTCGGCGTGGCCCGGGACGGCTGACCGGAAGCATGCGTAACAAGCCTGCTAAAATAATCCGGTGCGCAACTGACAGGATCGGGATGAACACAGCGGATGTACGTCAGACCTGTTGCCGGCTTGCCCACGAAATATCATGGATAACATAATCATTCACGCTTTCGGCAACCGCACGCAGCTCAAAGAGTTGCGGTTGGCTCATCGGGAACTTGATGTCGCCATCAACGAACTTACCGACATACCGCATGCCGACCAGCTCCGCATCCGGCGTCTGAAGAAAGAGAAACTGCGCCTGAAGGACCTGATCGCGAGAATGGAGAACACGCGGAAATCGTAGTCGAGGTGCCTCGCAACAGCGACGCGCCGGCGAAACACCCTCTGCCAGATCAGGCCCACCCGGGTACGGGTCATTATTCCGCCTGCAGCGGGCCGCTGACTGCATTGTGCCACCGTCGGCAATTCTTACAGGGTAAATAATCTGTTAAATATTTGTTTTTACAGTGATTACTGGTGATAGCGCGAGATGCACCACACCGAATCGCGGTCCGCGCTGTCGGCACTTCTTACAATTCGTTCCGGTCCACGCTGCCCGCCCGACCTGGGTGCCGAGCGGACCGGATGGCCACCCGGCTATTTTTGTCGAGTGCGTCACACTTTTTCCCGTCTGCACTGGATTTTGTCAAATGCCTGCCCCCCGGCTGCGGAACTGGCACGTTTGATGCAACCATATAGCTGACAACACAACCCCAAGCGCCTGAACAACAACAACAAAGACAGGCCAAAAAAAGAATAAGAACCATAAGACTCCAACGCCCATCCCACCGCCCCCTCCCAGGGGCGGTTTTTTTTGCCCACTGTGATTACGCCTGTTCAGTGAACGCCGACCAAACTGCACAGGTTACATTCCACCAGACTCGCGGTAAGGTCACATCATGTCAGGCGCCCCCGCACCCCGCTTTGCCGATGATTTCGCAGTGTTTCTGGATTTCGACGGCACGCTCGTCCCGATCGTCGACCGGCCTGACCTGACCGAGGTTCCGGACGCGCTGCGCACGACGTTACAGGCAGCGCACGCAGCGCTGAACGGGGCACTCGCGATCATTACCGGGCGCACGATTGCTGATCTTGACGCGTTGCTCGCGCCGTTGTGCCTGCCGGCTGCAGGCGTCCACGGTCTCGAGTATCGTGACAATCCGGGTGTCACCCTTGATACCGCAGCCACACCGTTGCCGAACTGGGCGCGCGCCGCGATCACCGACCTCGCATCGATGGATCCTGGCCTGCTGATCGAGGACAAGCGCCACAGCCTGGCGCTGCATTATCGGCAGGCTCCCGGGCAGCAGAATACCGTGCGCGCGGCGATACGTGACATTATCGACAAGCTGGGTCCGGACTTCGTGTTTCAGGATGGCAAAATGGTGCTGGAAATTCGCCCGGCCGGTGAAACCAAGGGCACCGCGGTCACGCGGTTCATGGCCGAACCGCCATATGCAGGCCGACGCCCGGTTTTTATCGGTGACGACATCACCGACGAGGATGCGTTCGCGGTCGTCAACGCGCTGGGTGGCGATTCGATCAAGGTCGGCCCGCATGCGTACGCTTCGGTCGCCCGCCATGCGCTGGCCGATGTCGATGCCGTCCGAGCATGGCTGCATCCATGGCCAGCGCACAAGAACCATCAGTAACCAAAGGAGTTCAAACGTGTCATCCCTGAACCTCGCCGTCATCGGCAATTGTCAGATTGGCGCCTTGCTGGACGACCGTGCCCGCATCGTCTGGGCGTGCCTGCCGCAATTCGACAGCGACCCGGCATTTTGCCGGCTCCTGATGAACGACGAGGCGGAAACGATGCGCGGACGCTACGACATCGACCTGATCGACTACGAACGCTCCGAACAAAGCTATATCCGCAACACGGCTATCGTGCAGACCACCCTGTACGACACGCACGGCGGCGCGGTGCGCATCACGGATTTCGCACCGCGCTTCACCCTGTTCGGCCGGTTCTATCACCCGGCCATGCTGATCCGCACCCTGACGCCGATCAGCGGGCTGCCGCGTATCCGGGTGCGCCTGCACCCGGCCGGCCAGTACGGCGCGGAAGATGCCACGACTACCCATGGCAGCAACCACATTCGTTACGTCCTGATGGATAACGTCCTGCGACTGACGACCGATGTTTCGCTGAGCGCAATCCTCGAGGAAAATGCGTTCGTGCTGACCGAGGCCAAGCATCTCATCCTCGGCATGGATGAAAGCATTCCGGATTCAGTCGACAAAATCGCCCGCGATCACTTCGGCGAAACCCAGCACTATTGGCAGAACTGGGTACGCGGGCTCGCCATTCCGTTCGAGTGGCAAGAAGCGGTCATCCGCGCCGCGCTGACGCTGAAGCTTTGCACGTTCGAAGATACGGGCGCCGTCATCGCCGCCATGACGACGTCGATTCCCGAAGCCGCGAACAGCGGGCGCAATTGGGACTACCGCTACTGCTGGCTCCGCGACAGCTATTTCACGATTCAGGGTCTCAACAGCCTCGGCGCGACCAAAGCCATGAGCGCGTATCTGCGCTATATTCTCAACGTCTCGTACGAATCCGTCGAGTCGCTGCAACCCGTCTACTCGATCACCGGCAAGGCGGACCTGACCGAACGCAAAATCGACAGTTTGCCGGGATACCGCGGCATGGGTCCGGTCCGGGTCGGTAACCAGGCCTTCCAGCAGGTCCAGAACGACGTGTATGGCGCCGTGGTCATGGCTGCTACGCAGTTCTTTTTCGACCAGCGCATGCCGGATCCCGGTACGCCGGAAAGCTTCCAGCGACTCGAAGAACTCGGCGAGCAGGCCGCGCAGCGTTTCGACCAACCCGACGCCGGCATCTGGGAATACCGCGGACGACTGCGTGTGCATACCTTTTCGAGCGTCATGTGCTGGGCCGCCTGCGATCACCTCGCGAAGATCGCGCGCAAACTCGAGTTGCCGGCGCGTGAAAAATACTGGCGGGAAACGGCGGCTCGTATGCACGCACACATCTGCACGGCGGCGTGGGACGAAAAACAGCAGGTATTCACCGAGAGCTTCGGCCGCCCGGAACTCGACGCCAGCATGCTGTTATTGCACAACCTCGGCTTTCTCGAAGCCGACGACCCACGCTTTCTGAGCACGGTTGCAGCGATCGAGAAGCAACTGCGGCGCGGAGATTTCCTGTTCCGCTATGCCGTTGCGGACGATTTCGGCGAGCCGGAGAATGCGTTTAACATCTGCACGTTCTGGTACATTGATGCGCTGGCCGCGATCGGCCGCGAGAATGAAGCTCGGGATCTCTTTGAGAAAATGCTGAGTTGCCGCAACAGCCTCGGCCTTCTGTCCGAAGATCTGTCGCCGGACACGGGCGAACTCTGGGGAAATTTCCCGCAAACCTACAGCATGGTCGGCATCATCAATGCCGCGAGACGCCTGAGCATTTCCTGGGAAGACGCACTATGACGCGACTCGTCGCCGTATCGAACCGCGTCGCGCAACCCAACACCGACAGCAAGTCCGCCGGCGGATTGGCTGTCGGGGTGCTGGCGGCGCTCGAGGAATACGGCGGCATCTGGTTCGGCTGGAACGGCAAAACGACGCAGGGCGAGCCGGGCGACCCCAAACTCGACCAGGTGGGCAACATCACCTACGCAACGATCGAGCTCAACGAGCGCTCGTTCGAGCTCTATTACAATGGCTTCAGCAACACCTCGCTGTGGCCCGTTTGTCACTACCTGCTCGGTTACTTCCGTTACGACCACCGGGAGTACGACGAGTACCGCCGCGTCAACGCGTTGTTCGCGCGCAAACTGCTGCCGCTGCTGCGGCCGTCTGACATCATCTGGGTACACGATTACCATCTGATCCCGCTGGCGTCGGAGCTGCGGCGCGCAGGGATCAAGAACCCCATCGGTTTCTTCCTGCACGTGCCGTTCCCGGACATTGAGGTGCTGCGCGTCCTGCCCGTATACACTCAGTTGCTGCGCTGCCTGTGCACCTACGACCTCGTCGGCTTTCACACCCAGAGCGACCTGCGCTCCTTCAACGAGGCCTTGTCGCAGGACGAGTTCGGCGGCATCACTCTGGCCGACCGCCGCCGGCCGTCCTCCGATCAATTGGTACATACGGGCGTATTCCCGATCGGCATTGACGTCGACGACTGCCAGCAACTGGCGCAGGTAGCGCATCTGGAAGACAAGACCCGGCGCATGGTCCGCAACCTGCGCGACCGGGATCTGATCATCAGCGTGGACCGGCTGGACTACAGCAAGGGTCTCGAAGCGCGGTTCCGGGCGGTCGAACGCTTGTTTGAGAACTACCCGGCCAACCGCAACCAGGTCTCGTTCATCCAGATCGCACCGACGACGCGCGCCGGCGTCCGCGGGTATACGGATATCCGCCACGCACTCGAACAGGCAACCGGCGAGATCAACGCCGAATTCGCCGATATCGACTGGGCACCCATCCGCTACCTGAATCGCGCATTCGACCGGGGCACGATCATGGGCTTCTTTCACGAGGCGGCGGTCGGGCTGGTCACGCCGGTGCGTGACGGCATGAACCTCGTCGCGAAAGAATTTGTCGCATCGCAGGATCCCAAGGATCCCGGGGTACTCGTTTTATCGAACCTGACGGGTGCCGCACAAGAACTGACCGATGCGGTGCTCGTCAATCCCTACGACATCGACGGTGTCGCCGACGGTATTCACAGGGCCCTTCGCATGCCGCTCGGAGAGCGCAAGGAACGTTACGACAGCATGATCGCCGTGCTGCGCAAGAATGACATCACGGCCTGGCGCACTCGCTTCGTCGACACCCTGATCGCCGCTCACGAGCACGTCCGGCTGGTTTCATGAGCCACCTGCTCGCGGATATCGGCGCGACAAATACCCGCTGCGCGATCACCGACGACAACGGACGACCAACGGCGATTCGCGATTTCAAAAATCGCGACTTCGACCACCCGGCCGCCTTGCTCGAGCATTACATCGCCGACCTCGCGCCGACTGACCGACCGGACGCGGGCACGCTCGCAGTCGCGGCACCAATTCGCGGCGACGAGATCGAAATGATCAACATCGACTGGCAATTCAGCATCAATGAACTCGCAAAACAGCTGAGTCTGCGCGACCTGAAAGTGCTCAATGATTTCGCCGCACTGGCTCGGGCGTTGCCGGAACTGGGTGGGGACGATCTCGTACCCATAGGCGGCGGGCGGCCACTGCCGGGCAAGCCGAAGGCCGTGCTGGGTCCCGGCACCGGCCTCGGTGTTGCGAGCCTGGTGCCCGACGGCAACCACTGGGTAATCGTCAGCGGCGAAGGCGGGCATGTCACGCTACCGGCCGTCGATGCACGTGAGGCTGAGGTAATCGACGCCATCCGCGCTCGATTCGGACATTGTTCGGCGGAGCGACTACTCAGCGGCCCCGGCCTCGGCCTGCTGCACGCGACGCTGCACGGTGGCCCGCAACGCCCGGCCGCCGAACTCGCCGAACTTGCTCGCGGCGGTGCCGCCGGGGCCTGCGAAACTTTTACCGTGTTCTTCCGCCTGCTTGGCACCATCGCCGCGAACGTCGCATTGACGGTCGGCGCTTTCGGCGGCGTCTATATCGGCGGCGGTATCGTTCCACGCCACCGCGAACGATTCATCGCATCCGCATTTCGTGAACGATTCGAAGCGAAGGGACGTTACGGTGACTATCTGAAATCGATTCCGACCTATCTGATCGTTGCAAAATACCCGACACTGACAGGGCTTGCAGCATACTCGGCGGAGCGCGGGCCGGATTGATGAGCGAGGAATCGCGGCAGTGGATACCCGCTATCTCAGCGCAACTGCCGAAGAAACTCTCCAAACAGATGATTAATCTGCTCGAGGTGCGCCGTCAGCCGGTGATCCCCGTCCAGCAACATCACACTGGCGCCGGTTTCCTCGCCGTAGCGAATACTGCCGGCATACGGCACGACGTCATCGCGCCAGCCATGCACAATCAGGGTCGGACATGCCGGCAGCGTGGCGGGCATGAATTCCTCGAAACCCGGCAGGTACAACGCGGGTGCCAGCAGGAACAGGCCGCGCGCACCGATACGCGCGGCCGCCGCCGTCGCGACATAGCCGCCCATGCTGCTGCCGACGAGCACCTGCGGGGCATCCTGACTTTCACAATACGCGACCAGTTTCTCGACGCGGTCAAGTGCTCCCGTGCCCTGGTAGTCCAGCGACTCGACGGCCCAGTCCGCGGCGCGCGCCTGGTCGGCCATCGCCCGAATCTTCGTACCCCACGGCCCACTGTCCTGTCCGTGCGAAAAACAGATGAAATCCCGATTCCCGGCCTGGCGCCCTGACCGACTAGTCATCGTCGCCAAATGCGGCTGGGCCCCAGACCAGTTCATCGAGGTCCGGCTGCCAGTGATAGCGGCGCATGTCGACGCACCCGTCGACCACGACGACCCCCTCGTCGGTCAGGCGTCGGATCTGCTCGTCGCGTACGCGACTGCCTTTCGGGATGGAGATGCGGCCCTGCGCGTTCAAGACGCGATACCACGGCAATGTCATCCGGTCCGGCGCCTTGCCGAGCGCCCAGCCGACCATACGTGCACCCCGGGCGATGCCGGCCAGTTCCGCGATTTGGCCGTAGCTCGCAACCCGCCCGTACGGGATTGCCGCGACGGCATTCCAGATGCGCGCATAGAACTCATTGTTCTTCCTGCTCATGGCGAAAAAATATGGCGATAAGAATTTGCATGCTACATTAGTTTGATGGCTCGATCGGCGCATAAGGGCGGCTGGCAATTCTGGATCGACCGCGGCGGCACATTCACCGATGTCATCGGACGCGCGCCCGATGGCAGTCTGCATGTACGCAAACTGTTATCCGAAAATCCGGAACGCTATGCGGATGCAGCAGTCGCCGGCATCGATGCAATCCAGCGAGCGAACGGTGGCGAACGGCAGATCGACGCGATCAAGATGGGTACGACCGTTGCCACGAATGCATTGCTCGAGCGCCGGGGCGAGCCCACCGTGCTGGCGATTACCGCAGGGTTCGGCGACGCGCTGCGCATCGGCTACCAGAATCGGCCCGACATCTTCGCACTGCATATTCGGCTGCCGCAACAGCTGTACAGCGCTGTCATCGAGGTCGCCGAACGGCTCGACGCCCAGGGCGCCGTGCTGACGCCGCTCGATCTGGCAGCGGTCGAGCGGCGGTTGCAACGGCAGTACGATGCTGGCCTGCGCGCACTAGCGGTATGCCTGCTGCACGCCTACCGTAACGGCGAACACGAACGTGCCGTCGGCGAGATCGCGCTGCGCATCGGCTTCGAGCAGATCTCGCTGTCTTGCGATGTCAGTCCGCTGCGCAAACTCGTCAGTCGCGGCGACACGACGGTCGCCGATGCCTACCTGTCGCCGGTACTGGCCAGATACATCGGTCGTCTGAAAGCGGGTCTCGCCGCGGCCGGGTTGTCGACGCCGCAACTGATGTTCATGCAGAGCAACGGCGGGCTGGTCGACGAGCGCTTCTTCCGCGGCAAGGACAGCATCCTGTCGGGGCCTGCGGGCGGCGTCGTCGGCATGGTCGATGCGGCCGGTGGCGGGCGTCTGATCGGCTTCGACATGGGGGGCACATCGACGGACGTCTCCTTATACGCGGGCGACTACGAGTTTGTCACGGACACCGAGATCGCCGGCATACGCATCCGCTCGCCGATGATCCGCATCCATACGATCGCGGCCGGTGGCGGATCGATCCTGAAGTTCGCAGCGGGGCGCTTCCAGGTCGGGCCGCAGTCGGCCGGCGCGAACCCGGGACCCGCAGCTTACCGCCGGGGCGGGCCGTTGACCGTGACCGATGCCAACCTGATGCTGGGCAGCATCGTGCCCGAACATTTTCCGCACGTGTTCGGGCCGGGCGGCGACCAGCCGCTCGATGCAGCTGCGGTTGCGATGCAGTTCAATGCACTCGCCGAAGAGATCTCGACGACGACCACCCGGCCGATGTCGGCGGAGCAGGTTGCAGCCGGCTTCATCCGTATCGCCGTGGACAATATGGCAAATGCAATCAAGCGCGTGTCGATCCAGCGTGGCTTCGATCCAGTCGAATTCACGCTGTGCTGTTTCGGTGGTGCCGGTGGCCAGCACGCGTGCCAGGTCGCGGACCAGCTCGGCATTCGCCGCATTATCGTCCATCCGCTGGCCGGGGTGCTGTCAGCCTGGGGCATGGGCATCGCACCGCTGCGCACGTATCGACAACAGACGGTCGAACGAACCCTGACACAATCAACGCTCGATGCGTTGCGCGCCGTGATCAACCGGGCCTGCGAGCAGTGTCGCGAGCAACTCATCGCCCAGCAGATCGCACCGGACTCGATCTCGGTGCGTGTCGTCCTGAACCTCAAGGTCGCAGGCTCGGATACCACCCTGCCAATCGACCTCGACACGGAGGCCGAACTGCAGCTTGCCTTCGGCGCAGCCCACCGTCGACGCTTCGGCTTCGACCGGACCGGCACGGCACTGGTCATCGATTCGCTGCGCATCGAGGCGATCGGCAAACAGTCGGCTGCCGACACGAATCGACCCGCTGCCGACGATGCGAGCACCGTGAACCCGTCTGCCGATGATCGGCCGGCCGGGGACATGGCGCGCGGGCGACTGTACTTGCATGACGCGTGGCGGGACGCCGTGATCCGGCGCCGCGAGCAACTTGGGCCCGGCACGTCGATCGGCGGCCCGGCCGTGATTGTCGACGCAACTTCGACGACCGTCGTCGACGCCGGCTGGACGCTGCAGGTCGACGCGCAAAACCGTCTGCTGCTCACGCGCACCGAGGCCGTCGTCGCACGCGGTGACTTCGGCACCGCGCCGGACCCGGTGCTTCTTGAGGTCTTCAACAGTCACTTCATGCACGTCGCGGAACAGATGGGTGCGGTGCTCGAGAACACGGCCCATTCCGTCAATATCAAGGAACGCCTCGACTTCTCGTGTGCGCTGTTCGATCACGCCGGCAACCTGATCGCGAATGCGCCGCACATGCCGGTGCATCTCGGTTCGATGGGTGACAGCGTACAGGCGATCCTGAAAGACAACGCCGGCGAGCTGAAACCCGGCGACGTCTATATGCTCAATACGCCGTACAACGGCGGCTCACACCTGCCGGATATCACCGTGATTACCCCGATCTTCGATGCCGGCGGCCGCGAGATCGTGTTCGTGGTCGCGTGCCGCGCGCATCACGCCGACATCGGTGGCCTGACGCCAGGCTCGATGCCGCCGCGCAGCCGGACCATTCACGACGAGGGAATTCTGTTCAACAACTTTCACCTCGTCGACGCCGGGCACTTTCGCGAAGCGGCTCTGCGCGAGGCGCTGGCGGCGGGGCCTCATCCCGCGCGCAACCCGGATCAGAACGTAGCGGATCTGCGCGCACAACTCGCTGCAAACGAGACAGGCGTACAGGAACTGCGCGCGATGACCAGACATTTCGGCCGCGATACCGTGCGCGCCTACATGGTACACGTACGGGCCAACGCGGAAGAATGCGTGCGTGCGGTCATCGAGCGACTGGACGACGGTGAATGTCAGACGACGCTGGATGACGGCACGACGATTCGGGTGCGTGTCCGCATCGACCGTGAACGCCGCGAGGCCGAGGTCGATTTCACGGGCACATCGCAACAGAGCGAAACCAACTTCAACGCACCGGTCTCGGTCACGCGTGCGGCGGTTCTGTACGTCTTCCGCACACTGATCGCCGAGGATATCCCGCTCAATGCCGGCTGCCTGATACCGATCCGGCTGACGGTGCCGGACGGCTGCCTGCTGAACCCAAACTACCCCGCCGCCGTCGTCGCCGGCAACGTCGAAACCTCGCAATGCATCACCAACACGCTCTACGGCGCACTGAATGCGCTGGCAGGTTCACAGGCCACGATGAACAACCTGACCTTCGGCAACCACCGCTACCAGTACTACGAAACCATCTGCGGCGGCTCGGGTGCGGGCCCGACCTTCGACGGCACGGATGCCGTACACACGGCCATGACCAACTCGCGCATGACCGACCCGGAAGTTCTGGAAGCCCGCTACCCGATTCTGGTCCGCGAGTTCTCTATACGCAACGGCAGCGGCGGCGCGGGCCGGCATCGCGGCGGACACGGCGTGGTTCGCAAACTCGAATTCCTGGCGCCGATGCACGTGGCGATTCTCGCCAATAACCGCACGACCCGCCCGCCCGGCCGGGCGGGCGCCGAAGACGGCCAGCCCGGCCGAACCTGGGTCGTCCACCCGGACGGCACGATCGCGACGCTTGGCGCAGTCGATGAATTCGACGTTTCCCCCGGCGACCTCCTCGTCATCGAAACCCCCGGCGGCGGCGGCTGGGGAAAGGCCGAACCCCGGAGCCGTTAACAAACACTCCACCGAGCAGCGAAGTCTCCGACACGAAAATGAGGCATCAACCCATGCCCGCTCGGAAACGCTAACCTTCGTCACGATCTTCGCCGAGAACCACTGTAAGATGCCCAGGTCACTCTCGTGACCCGAACTCGTCAGCCTTCCACGCCGGATCGATGCCATCGTGACCTTCGAAATTGCCACCGTCCTGATCATCCTGGCCATCGCACTCGTGCTTTTCATCAGTGAAGTGGTGCGGATGGATCTCGTCGCTCTGCTCGTGCTGTGCGCGCTGACGGTCACCAAGGTCGTAACGCCCAACGAGGCAATCTCCGGTTTCAGCAACACGGCGGTGGTTACCATCTGGGCGATGTTCATTCTCAGCGCGGGTCTGACCCGTACCGGCATTGCCGATATCCTCGGGCGTCACATCATGCGCGTTGCGGGGCGTAGCGAAGTCTCGCTGATCATCATCATCATGAGCGTTTCCGCTGGTTTGTCGGCATTCATGGCCAATATCGGCGTCGCAGCGTT
>Ga0114950_10004175_pt1 | contig 11189 bp, 9 predicted proteins | sample N075metaG_FD_83503 | JGI IMG/M metagenome (GOLD analysis project Ga0114950, IMG submission 83503) | Deep subsurface microbial communities from Kermadec Trench to uncover new lineages of life (NeLLi) - N075 metaG | ecosystem: Environmental > Aquatic > Marine > Ocean trench > Sediment | place... | reverse complement strand
CGGTCACCGATGATCCGTAACCGCACGCCTCTCTGGTGCAGTTCGTCCAGATCTTTTTCCAGCACGTTGCGCATGAGATCCAAAAGCAGATTCACTTCCCGCTTTGGCCGCTTCCAGTTCTCCGTGCTGAACGCGAACAACGTGAGACATTCAACCCCTTGATCAGCGCATGTTTCTGCGACGGTGCGGACGTTTCGCGCACCCGCCCGATGTCCGGCCGCCCCGGGCAGCCGCCGCTTTTTTGCCCACCGGTGATTACCATCCATGATGATGGCCAGATGTCGGGGGATGAGATCGATATCGCCGTGCGCCTCGGCATTGACCGGCTCACTTTTCTGTTTGTCTGCTTTTCCAGTTGTTGCCTGGGATTCTGACATAGTGCTTGGAACGTAAAATTCGTGTGAATCTTTTAAAATTGTAGCGCTAAATTTCCATCAGATCGGCTTCTTTTGACGCCAGCATCTTCTCTACTTCGGATATCCGCTTATCAGTAAGCTTCTGCAAGTCGCCTTCGGCCCGGTGCTCGTCATCTTCTGCAAGTTCTTTCTCTTTCCCGAGTTCGCGCAGGTCGTGGATGGCATCCCTGCGTATGTTACGTATGGCCACCCGTGCATGCTCAGCCTCGTGTTTAGCCTGCTTGGCCAGATCTCGACGATTTTCCTCGGTGAGTGCAGGCAACGGTACGCGGACCAGATCGCTGCTTGCCGACGGGGTAATGCCGATGTCACTCTTGAGGATCGCCTTCTCGATCTCCGGGATCAGACTCTTCTCCCACGGCGAGATGGCCAACGTTCGCGCATCTTCAACATTGATCGTCGCAACCTGATTCAGTGGCGTTGGCGTCCCATAATAAGGCACTTCTATGCCATCCAGCAGACTCGGATTAGCCCTTCCGGTGCGAAGCCGGCCGAACGTGTTTTGTAATACCTCGACGGACTTACCCATCCGCTCGTCGGCATCCGATTTGATCTCTTCTACCATCGTCGCCATTGGAGTTCTCCGTTGTCCCTCAAAAGGAGGAAGTACCCGGTCGGGTCTCACTGATTCGAGTACCAACCTTCTCACCGTTGATAACCCCGGTCAATGCGCGAGGTGCTGCCGTATCGAACAGGACCATTGGCATCTTATGATCACGACAGAGAATAATAGCGGTGAGGTCCATCACCTAGAGACACCGATCCAACACCTCCTGGGATGTCAACGCATCAAAACGGTCCGCATCGGGGTGCAAGCGTGGGCCTGCACTATAGACGCCGCCTACCTTGGTCGCTTTGAGCGCCGCATCGGGGCGAATCTCAAAGCCTCGCAAACAGGCGGCAGTATCTGGTCGTGAAGAAGGAATGACCCGTTAGCGCATCTCGCTGTGCTTCAGTAGAAGACGTGGCAACAGCGCTCAGCCCGAGCCTTTGACCTGGGCAGCCACCTCGGCGGCAAAATCAGTCTCGGCAACCTCGATGCCCTCACCCACTTCGAACCGGACAAAACGCCGGCACTCCACATCCGCCGACGCAAGCAGCTTGCCGACTTTGACGTCGGCGTCTTTTACGAAAGGCTGATCCAACAAGCTTACTTCCGCCAGATACTTCTTCATTCGTCCATCAACTATCTTCTCGACGATCTCGGGAGGTTTGCCGCTATCCTGCGCTTGAGCCAAATATATTTCCCGTTCCTTGGCAAGCACGTCGCGTGCAACGTCTGACGACGCAACCACCAGTGGATTGATCGCAGTGATGTGCATGGCGACATCACGGCCAAGTTCTTCGTTAGCCCCAGACAGTTCAATCAGTACCGCTTTACGCTGGTCACTATGGACATAGCTGGTGATGTAGCCGTCGTCTGTGCCCAAAAATGCCGCACGACGGATGGTGATGTTCTCACCAATTTCCTGGACCAGAGTCTCGCGCTCAGCGTTCAGCCCAGCGGCAAGGAGTTGTTCTAGATCGTCATCACCACGCTCGAATACCCCATCGATGACGGACTCGACAAAGGCAACAAATTTGTCGTTTTTGGCTGCAAAGTCCGTTTCGCTGTTCACCTCGACCATCGCCGCCTGCTTGGCATCGGATGAAATCTTGACCGCCAGCAATCCGTGTGCCGTCGTGCGACCCGCCTTTTTAGCTGCTTTCAAGCTGCTTTTCTTACGTAACCCCTCAATGGCTCGCTCGACGTCACCATCGGTTTCAATGAGGGCATCTCTGCAATCCAGCATGCCAAGACCCGTGCGATCCCGAAGTTCCTTTACCAGTGTTGCCGCTACGGCCATCTCTTACTCCTCGACCTTGGGTTTCGACTCTGCCGTTTCATCCGCTGGTGTTTTGCCTTCGGAAGCGTCCTCTACGGTCGTTTCGTCTACCGAGGTCTCGTCTCCGGAGGTTTTAGCTACGGAGGATTCGTCCGCGGATGCTTCATCCGTTGATGCTTCATGCGCTGATGCTTCGTCCGCTGATGCTTCATCGGCAACCGGTTCGGCAGCTACCCTCTTCGCAGCTTTTTTCGGCGTGACCTTCACTTTTACCGGCTCTACCACGTCATCAACTTCGACGAACTCGTCCGGGTGTACCTCCCCCGCCGCATTCTCTTTTCCTTCCTGGATAGCGTCCGCCACCGCCGTTACGTATAGACGAACCGCCCGAATTGCGTCGTCGTTTCCCGGTATGACGTAGTCGATTCCATCCGGGTCACTGTTGGTGTCGACAATCCCGAAAATCGGAATTCCCAGCTTGTTCGCCTCGCTTACGGCAATGTGCTCGTGCTGCACGTCGACCACGAACAGCGCATCTGGCAAACCGCCCATGTCCTTGATCCCACCGAGGCTGCGTTCGAGCTTATCCATCAGCCGCGTTTTCTGCAGAGCTTCTTTTTTGGTCAACATCTCGAACGTGCCATCCGTTGCCTGAATCTCGAGCTCCTTGAGTCGTTTGATCGATTGACGGATGGTTTTGTAGTTGGTCAGCATTCCGCCGAGCCAACGTTGATCCACGAACGGCATACCTACACGAGTCGCCTGCTCCTTGATCACTTTTGTTGCCGCACGTTTGGTACCCACGAAGAGAATTTTGCTCCCCCGGGTTCCAAGATTACGTAACTCGATGAGAACCGCGTTGAATGCAGGAACCGTTTTTTCGAGGTTGATTATGTGGATTTTGTTGCGGGAACCAAAGATGAACGGTGCCATCTTGGGATTCCAGAAACGAGTTTGATGGCCGAAGTGCACGCCTGCGGCCAGCATGTCGCGCATACTGATGTCATTCATTACCTATCTCCGGGTTGCGCCTCCGCGGCCCCCATGCTTCAACCAGACCGCTCGAGGTCCAGCACCCGGAAGCATGTGTCGGGACACGTGAGAATTATTTAATGGGGGCACCTTCCGCCAACCGGTGGGCACCCAACTCGTTCGCTCTGGCACTGGTACTATAGTGAAAAGCTCAAGCCTGCTCACGACTGTTTGCCCAAAGCGGCGCGCTTTATACCATAATCCCATTTACGCCGAAACTTTTACCCATTTGAGGTCTGGAACATGGTCGCAAGGCTCAACACGGCAGAAGAGGTCGCGAAAATGCAGATTGCCGGGAAGTTGGCGGCAAGCGTACTGGATATGATCGGGGAATACGTGCGTCCCGGGGTGTCGACCGAAGAGCTGGACCAGATCTGCCACAATTTCATAGTCGACGAACTGGACTGCACACCGGCACCGTTGAACTACAGCAACGGCCCCGGGCAGATACCATTTCCCAAATCAATCTGTACATCGGTCAATCACGTGGTATGCCACGGGATTCCTACGGCCAGAAAGATATTGAAAAGCGGTGACAGTTTGAATATCGATGTCACGGTCATCAAAGATGGGTATCACGGCGACACCAGCAAGATGTTTTTCGTGGGCAAACCCAGCGTGCTCTCCGAGCGCCTCGTTCGGGTGACTCAGGAGTGCCTCTATAAAGGCATTGAAGCGGTACGGGCCGGTGCCCGGCTCGGTGATATTGGTTATGCCATACAATCCCATGCGGAAAACAATCACTTCTCGGTCGTACGCGAGTTCTGTGGCCATGGTATAGGGCGAGTATTCCATGACGAGCCACAGGTGGTTCACTACGGCAGACCCAACACCTTGATCACGTTGGAGGAAGGTATGTCATTTACCATTGAGCCCATGATCAATGCAGGAAAAAGGCAGGTAAAAATCTTACCCGACCGCTGGACGGTCGTGACCAAGGATCACAAGTTATCGGCTCAATGGGAACATACGCTGGTTGTTACCAACGATGGGTGTGAAGTACTCACACGACGAAGCGAAGAATCGTTCGGATGAGCGAAACAGTGACTGCGCTCAAAACCGCCGGATAACACCTTGAATCTCGCGACCCAAACACCCAGAGAAAAACTAGCCAGCCAAGACGAAGAGCTTGCGCAGGGTTATTGGAAAAACGAGGACGTGCTGGTCCTCATCGAAAGACGATCAAATTTCTTCGACGAGTTGCTGCGCGAAACCTGGCTTCGCATCATGCCGGAAAAAACCCGGGAGCAGATCTCCCTCTATGCCCTCGGCGGATATGGGCGACAAGAACTACTACCCCACTCCGATATCGACTTGTTGATTCTCGCCTTGAGGCCAACCAACTTCCAGGACGAGATCAGAACGTTCCTCCACGTGCTATACGATCTGAATGTTGAGGTTGGATACAGTGTTCGGCGGCTAAAGGAATGCGGGCAAGAGGCACAGCGGGACATCGCAGTCGCAACGGCAATGTTCGAGCGTCGTTTGTTGGTCGGATCTAACGAGCTCGACATCAAGCTGACCCAGGTTCTGGACTCACCTCGACTCTGGCCGGCAGAAGCTTTCTTCAAAGCCAAGCGGGACGAACAGGAATCGCGCCACAAACACTTCGACAACGTCGAGTATGGACTCGAACCCAACATCAAATCTTCCCCGGGCGGACTACGAGACCTGCAAACCGCGATGTGGGTTTTCGACCGGAAGTTCGGCACCACCAATCCTGATGCGCTCGAAGAACTTGGCATGCTGACTCGCCAGGAGAAGGATTGGCTGGTGGATGGCCGACGGTTTTTACTGTGGGTTCGGTTCGGATTACACCTGCTCGCGAAACGCAAAGACGACAGGCTGCAATTCGAATTTCAACGCTCCCTCGCGCAACGTTTGGGGTTTGTCGACACCAGCGCACGCCTCGGTGTCGAAAGATTCATGCACCATTACTATCGACACGTTCTGGCCCTGCGCGAAGTCAACGACATCCTGCTGCAACACTTTGACGAATCCATCCTGCGCGCTAACGAGAAGCCTAAGGTCGAGCCCATCAACGAGCGTTTCCGAATCCGCAACAACTATATTGAGTCATGCAACGACGATGTTTTTCACGACCATCCCAGCGCTTTGCTCGAGATTTTTGTCATCATGGCAAATCGGGTGGACATTGCCGGAGTTCGCGCGCACACCATTCGACTGATTCGTGCTTCGCTACCCCTCATCGACGATGAGTATCGATGTAATCCTGACAACACGAGGCTTTTTATCGATCTCCTGAAAGCACCCCATACGCTCGTATCCCAGTTGACCCGAATGCGTCGCTACGGCGTTCTCGGTCGCTACATTCCCGAGTACGGTGAGATTATCGGGCAAATGCAGCACGACCTTTTCCATATCTACACGGTGGATGCTCATACGATGATGGTCATTCGCTTCCTGCGCAGGTTTCACTACCGTTCCATGCAGGAACAATTTCCCGTGGCCTGCCACTGCATCAAAAACATCCCCAAAATCGAGCTCATCTACATCGCAGGTCTGTTTCACGACATCGGCAAAGGTCGCGGCGGAGATCACTCCCAACTGGGAGCCGAGGACGTCACAGCTTTCTGCCAGCGTCACGGGATAGGGGAAGCGGACACCGAACTCGTCTCCTGGCTGGTCCGCCAGCATCTTCTGATGTCGAGCACGGCACAGCGGAAAGACATTTACGACCCTGAGGTGATTCATGAGTTTGCTACTGAAGTGAAATCCGAGATGCGCCTGGATTATCTTTATGGATTAACAGTGGCAGACATCAACGCAACCAACCCGACCCTTTGGAACAACTGGCGCGCCACCCTCATGCGACAACTTTACGGGGAAACGCGAAAGGCATTACGCCGCGGACTCGAGTCGCTCGTCGACAAACAAACCAGCATCCGGGCCTGCAAGGAGAGCGCACTGGACAAGCTCATTTCACAGGGTATGACGGAGCCTGAAGTAGCAACCATATGGGAGATTCCCGGAGACGAATTTTTTCTGCGGCACACTCCTCGCCTGATAGCCCACATCACCCGGATCATTCAAAATCATGACGTGGAAACCGGTCCGCTTGTGGAATTGCAGGATCTCAAAGGCCAGGTTTCCCACGAAGGTGCAACCGAGATTTTTCTCTACACCAGGGATCAGCCAAATCTATTCGCCGCAAGTGTCGTCGCGCTCGATCAATTGAACTTGTCGGTCTTCGACGCCGATATTCACACCTCAAGCAATGGCTTGTGCCTTAACACTTACGTTGTACTCGATGAGAAGGGATTACCAATTGCAAAGAATCCAGCAGCGCGCTCCCGCGTTCAAAAACAACTCACAAAGCTGCTTACCCAACCCGACAGCCTGCAAAGAGTCGTGCGTCGACTGCTACCGAGGCGGCTCAAACAACTTACCCGACGGACACAGGTCCGATTACACAACCCAACGGGCGCCAATCACACCGAATTGACGATTATCGCATCTGATCGTCCTGGACTCCTGGCTCGTATCGGTTTGCTGTTTTTCGAACTCGAGCTTACGGTACTGAGCGCGCGCATTGTCACCCTGGGAGAGCGGGTCGAAGACGTTTTTTACATTCTCGGGGCCGATGGCCATCCCATCCAGGACCAAGAACAAGCTTACACGCTGGAAAATACTGTACGGCAACGGTTGGATTCGCAAATTACTTCGAATAATTAGTACTCCAACACATGAACCCATACCTAGATCGATTGCAGTCATATCCCTTCGAGCGTTTAGCTACGTTGAAGGCAGGTATTACTCCCGACCCGGCATACAAACCCGTTGCACTGTCCATTGGCGAGCCCAAACACGTTCCACCCGGCTTTGTTCTGGATGTGCTCACCGATCGAGCGCGCCTCGCGATCGATCTGTCCGCGTACCCTGCAACCAGGGGGATACTCGAACTGCGCGAAGCCATCGCTTTGTGGCTCCGGCAACGATTTAACGTCCGGGTAGACCCCGAAAGGCAGGTTCTGCCGGTAGCAGGTACCCGAGAGGCTCTGTTTTCATTCGGCCAGGCAGTCTTGAGCAACCGCCCTCATTCGCTGGTCGTCCTGCCCAACCCGTTTTATCAGATTTACGAAGGCGCTGCCCTGTTGCGGGGAGCCGAACCTTACTTTGTCGCGGCCACGCGGAATACGGATTACCAGAGTGACTTCCGCGCCGTTGGTAAAGATGTCTGGACACGTTGCGAGTTGTTGTATCTGTGTTCACCGGGCAATCCCACCGGCACAAACCTGGATAAAGCAACGCTTGGCTGGCTAATCGAACAAGCCCAGCGGTTCGATTTTGTCATTGCCGCTGACGAATGTTATTCTGAGATCTACATCGACGAAAATGAGCCTCCAGTCGGTCTGCTGCAGGCGGCGAGCGAGATAGGGAACACCAGTTTCAACCGCTGCGTCGTTTTTCACAGCCTGAGCAAACGCTCCAACCTGCCAGGACTGCGGTCGGGTTTTGTGGCGGGCGACGCAAACATTCTCGAGAGCTACTACCAATACCGCACCTACCAGGGTTGCGCGCTCCCCAATCACGTACAAGCTGCAAGTATCGCTGCCTGGTCCGACGAAACGCACGTCATCCAGAACCGGGCCGTCTACCGTGAAAAGCTTCTCGCGGTCGCACCCATCCTCGGGGAGATTTTTGATGTTCGTCTTCCGCAAGGTGGATTTTACTTCTGGTTACCTACCCCGGAGGACGACCAGTCACTCACGCAGCGCCTTTATGAGCAGCGCAACATCACCGTCTTACCTGGTTCTTACCTCGCGCGCACCGTCAACGGCGAAAACCCAGGCGAAAACCATGTTCGCGTCGCATGGGTCGCGCCATTGGCTGAATGCCTGACAGCCGCCCAAACTATCGTGGATTGGCTCAGAGCCTAGCCTGAATTGCCCAATCTCCCATCGTCGACGCAGGCCGCCTCGAAACCGGGTTGTCTCGTTCACCCAGCGGACAGGAAAAAACCACTCGGCGGCCGTCATTGATCCCAACTGTGCTTTCTTTAAAACCCGAGCGCACCATGGCAGATTCTCGAACCTCAGCTACGCTAGTAAACTTTGGTGAGGAATAACTGTTGAATGAAGAGACCCCGGCGAAAAATAGTGACGTTGCAATAAGCGACGTTTCCGATGACGAAAACCAGCAGCACACCAACGCTGCGGCGAACTGCGAAGGCTCCATAAAAGCCGCTGAGGGCTCTCACTCCAAAGACTCCATCCACTCAAAAGACTCCATCGATTTTCTGGATGACATCTGCGAAATCACCTTACCGGTCTGGGTCAGGTAGATAACGACGGCAAACGAGCAGCTCTCGCAGACGAACACGGCGCTCGCCGATCGGTTCTCGACTTTGACAATTGAATTCGACAGGGCCCGGGAAGTTTCCCGCTCAACCACCGATCAGGCAACAAGTACCGGCGCCTTCCCGGGGATCGACGGTCTGTTCAGGCAGAACGAAACGGAACTTCGCCGCGTTATCGAACTGTTAGAAGTGACTCAGAAGGACAAACGGCAGTTGGTGGCTAAAGTACGTGAGTATTTCACCAGCATGAAGGAACTCGACAAGTTGGCGGAAGATGTCAGCGAAATTGCCAGACATACCAACATCCTCTCGCTCAACGCGATGATCGAAGCCGCGTCGGCCGGTGACGCGGGCAGGGGGTTTGCGATCGTCGCTGATGAGGTGCGCAGTTTGTCGGCACTTTCAGCAACCTCGGGACGAATCATTGCCAAAACCGTGGAACGCATCAGCCAAAGGATGTCCGCTGTCGTCAACCTGGCGGAGGAGTCGGAACTAAAGGAACAACAGGCGTTAGACGATTCGCAGGCAGCAATCGACAGGGTCATGTCCAACTTCGAAGTTGTTACATCGTCGTTGACCGAGTCGGCCGCCGACTTGCAGGCGGCCAGTGGGGAAATTCATGAGCATATTGGGGAGGTGATGGTTTCGCTGCAGTTTCAAGACCGAGTGAGTCAAATACTCACTAACGTATGTGAAAGCGTGAGAGCACTTTACGAGCAGTTTTTTTCAAGGCAGACGAAGGTCGTTGACCCAGCTACAAAGTCGACAGAACTTGTCGATGGCATCGATGAGCAGATACTCCACCGACGAACCACTACAGGACAACCCAGGGTATGAGCCTGACGATCCGAGGGATCCGGGCATCGTTTTTTTCTGAATCACGTGCGCTACGAAGATGTTGCAGACCAAACGTCGCCGCGACTACATCTCCCAGGGGGCTTTCAGGCGCCTGCATATCAACCGGCTGTTGCCTGCGTGAGGTATGGCGCCCATCAACAGTGGTTCATCCCCGTTGCGAGGACGCGACCCGAGTCAATCGGTGGCGCTGGTATCAAAACATGCTTACTCATCGAGTAGGTGCCTGCGGTTTGAAACCATCGGTCTTGCCTCCATACGAAGCGCGGATCAATTCAAAAAGGAAACATACCGCGACGAACCAAGTGGCACGTATGTCGTCAAGCTGGTAGCTTAGCCGCCCCATTTTTGGAGGATCTGCCGACATGAGCGAGGTGTTTGCGTTCGCAATTGGCACCACCGTCGAGAACAACGGTGGCGACATCATCGACTGCTTTTTTCCAGCACCGATCAAATCGCCGGACAGTTCCATGGCGAATTTGATCACCAAATACTTCAAATGGGGGGTCCAGGAGGTTTCTCAGGTAGCGCTCGAAGCATATGTCGATGCGACGGATAGTCGATCTTCGGTCATGGGAACGCTTCTCGCCCGCGCCCAATCGCCTCTGGTGAGCGTATGTCTGCAGGTAGATGAGCCGATCAGCAGTACCGCGGAAGCCTATCTCAAGCTTCACCTGCTTTCTCACCGACTCGCTTTGCCAAACACGCTGAACCTGGAGGGGATCTTTGCACATCTGCCCAACGTCGCCTGGACTACGGCGGGCGCCGTGGACGTCTCCGAACTCGAGGAACGACAGCTGGAGGCGAGGTTGAAAGGGGAACACCTGGAAGTGCTCTCGGTCGACAAGTTTCCCAAAATGACGAACTACGTCGTCCCGAGTGGCGTACGCATCGCAGACGCGAGCCGGGTTCGGCTTGGCGCCTACATCGGGGCCGGCACGACAGTGATGCACGAAGGGCTGATGAATTTCAATTCCGGCGCGCTTGGACCGAACATGGTCGAAGGTAGAATCTCTCAAGGGGTCGTGCTCGGTAAACATTCAGATCTCGGTGGCAGCTCGAGCACGATGGGGACATTATCGGGCGGCGGTCAGATCAGCATAACAATCGGCCAACACTGTTTGATCGGGGCCAACGCGGGTACCGGTATTGTGTTGGGTGACCGATGCACTATCGAAGCGGGGTTGTACATCACGGCAGGAACGCCGGTGCGGGTCATCGATGAACGGGGAGTAGAAACAAAAACGGTCAAAGCGAGGGAACTTGCCGGGGGTTCGGATATGTTGTTCATCCGTCACGGGCAAACCGGCCAGATTCAGTGCCGCACGAATCGTAAGGCCATCGAACTCAACGAACAGTTGCACTCACACAATTGACCTTGCAGATGAATACCGCGAGGAAAGTGCTGGATTTGACTTGCGAACTCATCCGCCGGCCGAGCGTTACCCCTCTCGACAGCGGTTGTCAGGATCTCTTGACCGCAAGACTCGAGACCGCGGGGTTTTCAATCGAACGCCTGGACAAAAACGGCGTGAGTAACTTCTGGGCACGACACGGCGCGGCAGCCGGACCCATCGTTATTTTTGCGGGACATACCGACGTTGTTCCCACGGGCCCCTTGGAAGAATGGACCTCCACACCTTTTGAGCCGACGATTCGCGACGGCTTCCTCTACGGTCGCGGCAGCGCGGATATGAAAGGCAGCCTGGCCGCCATGGTTATCGCTGCGGAACAATTTGT
>Ga0114950_10004174_pt1 | contig 11190 bp, 9 predicted proteins | sample N075metaG_FD_83503 | JGI IMG/M metagenome (GOLD analysis project Ga0114950, IMG submission 83503) | Deep subsurface microbial communities from Kermadec Trench to uncover new lineages of life (NeLLi) - N075 metaG | ecosystem: Environmental > Aquatic > Marine > Ocean trench > Sediment | place... | reverse complement strand
TGCGGTAAGCCGTTGATTTAATTGGTCGGGATGAGAAGATTCGAACTTCCGGCCCCTGCCTCCCGAAGACAGTGCTCTACCAGGCTGAGCTACACCCCGATTCTGTACGACGGCACGGTATCCGTTTGCTGACAGGCCGGGATGCTGTCTGGATATCGTGCCGTGGCGGGTCACCAGGGACCCTGATCCTGGCTCTGCGCCGGGAAAAGCTTTCCGTAGACGGACTGCCGGGCGCTTTTTATACGCGTTGCCGCCGCTTCTGGCAAGTCCCTGGCGGGTATTGTCTGGCCGGCCGCGCGCGATTCCGGCCTCAGGCCGTTTTGACCCGTCGCTCCTGTGGTTCCGGCAGCGCAATCCGGTGATCCGTGCTGTACCGGTAATCGTTGAAAACATGGTCGACCGTCAGGACCTGGTAGTCGCCGTTGGCAAACTGATGCGTCGTGTCCTTCAGCCGGTAGACATAGTGCCCGCAGGTATACGCGTTGTATTTGCTGAAGTGGTAGCACAGGCAGACTTTGTCTTTGACCGGCAGCTTGCGGCCCTTTTCATCCAGCGGCGTGGCTTCGTAGGCATCGATGTACAGGCAGCCGCCGTCCTTGTTCAGGATATAGCCGAACGGTTCGCACTGCGGTTTGATGTTGGCGTCGATGCACGGGCTTTCCTTGAGCAGGCGCAACGGGTAGCCGGTCGGGGACAGGGTCGAGACGAAGACATCTTCCTCGTTCGAGCGGAAGTAGCTCTGCTTGGCTTTGTCCGGCAGGCCGCATTCCTCCGTGATGGTGAAACGCGTGGCCAGTTGCACGGCGCCGGCGCCGAGTTGCAGATATTCGGCGGCCTCGGTGCCGGTGAAGATGCCGCCGGCCGGTATGACCGGAATGTCCAGGTCCTGGTCTTGCAGAAACCGCAGCGTCTCGATAAAAATGTCCCGCAAGTCGTATTCCCGCCAGTCTTCACCGAAACCGAGATGGCCGCCGGCCAGCGGGCCTTCGACGATGATGTAATCGGGCAAGCGGTTGTAGCGCTTGCCGCTGCGCAGGAAGATTTTCAGGGCGCGGACGCTGGAAACGATGATGCCGATTTTGACGTCATGGAAGCGTGGCTGATCGGCCATCAGTTTCAGGGTGCCATTGTGGAGCCCCGCTGACAGTGTGACGCCATCAATGCCCGCTTCGAGTGCAGCGCACAGCCGGGCGCGCAGCGTATCGCCGGGCGCCGCCATGTTGAGCTTTTCCATGACATTGATGTAGATCGCCCCATCGCCCTTTTTTTGCGCCATCACGGCATGCACGATGTCGAGCTGCGCGAGGCGCAGGTCTTCGAGATCGAACTTGACGCTGGTTTTGTCCAGGCTGTCGCGGCTTTCCCGGTGTTTTGACGCCTTCGCCTTGGTGTATTTCGTGTGGAATTTCTTGTCCGCGACGAACGGGTTCATGGCGTCGGAAATGTGGCCAATGCCGCCGAGGCGGCAGGCTTCGAGCGCGAGTTCGGCGGTCGAAATATTGACCCCCATGCCGCCAACGATGATCGGGATGTATTCCTTGCCGCCCAGGGTCAGACGGTAGTTGTCGACGCGGTCGCCCGGCTTGTTGATCGATAACATCGGGGGATTATATACGCTTAGGAATCGCAGCTAAAGCCGCGATTCCCTGCCCTAGTAGCGCCGCTCGACGGCAAATCGGGCCAGCTCGACCAGCGACTCCTTGTAACGCGTGTCCGGCACGCGCGCCAGCGCATCGATCGCCATGTCGGCTGCCTCGCGGGCCTTTTGCATCGTGTACGCGATCGCGCCGCAGCTCCGCACGGCCTCGATGATCGCGTCGAGTTCGCCGCGGCCGCCGTGCTCGATTGCCGTGCGTATCATGACCTGCTGTTGCGGCGTGCAGCGCCCCTGCGCATTGATTAATGGCAGCGTCGGCTTGCCTTCGGCGAGATCGTCGCCGACGTTCTTGCCGAACTGGTCGTTGTCTGCGTCATAGTCCAGCGCGTCGTCGACCAGCTGAAATGCGATACCGAGTTGCTTGCCGTATTCGATGAATGCCTCGTCGACCGCACGGGTCTGGTTGGCCAGGATTGACCCGATCAGCATGCCGGCCTCGAACAGCTTGGCGGTCTTGCGGTAAATGACCTCCAGGTACTGCTGCTCGGTGGTGTCCGGGTTACGGCAGTTCATGAGCTGCAGGACCTCGCCTTCGGCGATCGTGTTCGTGGCGTCCGCCATTACGTCCATGATGCGCATCTGCCCGATCTCGACCATCAGCTGAAATGCGCGGGAGTACAGGAAGTCGCCGACCAATACGCTGGCCTCGTTGCCGAACACGCTGTTAGCGGTGTCCTGGCCACGCCGCAGGGCCGACGCATCGACGACGTCGTCGTGCAGCAGCGTTGCCGTGTGAATGAATTCGATGATCGCTGCGGCCATGATGTGCTGTTTGCCGCTGTAGCCACAGGCACGCGCCGCCAGCAAAACGAGCAGCGGGCGCAGCCTCTTACCACCACTATTAATAATGTATTGCGAAACGCTGTTGACGAGGGCAACGTCGCTGTGGAGGTGCGCCCCGATCTCCCGGTTGACCGCGAGCCAGTCGTCGCCGAGCTGGTTACGGATGGCTTCGAGGTTGAAATCGGCCTGGTTGGGTTGGACGAGTTGCATGGTGCCGATGATAATGCCCACGATGAGAGACAGCTTACAATATTTCTCCGTATTTATACTGACCGTGGCTGTTAACGCCACCGCACAGGCTTACGGTCCGACCGGTCATCGTATCGTTGGGGCGATTGCGGCGGGTTACCTGTGCAGCGATGCGCGTGCGACCGTAGCGAGCCTGCTCGCCGGCCAGTCGCTTGCGCAGGCGGGCTTGTGGCCCGACACCATTCGGGGCGAGCGGGCCTGGCGGCATACGGCACCGTGGCATTATGTCAATGTGGCCGATGACGTGCCGATCGGGCGCGCATCGGGTGGCGAGCGCGGCGACGTGTTGCAGGCGCTGGCGCGGTTTCCCGCGGAATTGGCCGATGCGTCGCGGCCGCTGGAGCAGAGGGTGAACGCGCTGCGTTTCCTGGCGCATTTCGTCGCGGATGTGCACCAGCCGCTGCATGTTGGCCGTGCGGACGATCGTGGCGGGAACGAGATCGCGGTCAGCGTGGCCGGGCGGCGTTCGAACCTGCACCGCGTCTGGGACGCCGAGGCCCTGTTACGGGCGGACCGGCAGGCCCGTGGCAGCGATTATGCCGCGCAGGTTGATGCCGTGCGGGCGCTGACGGCCAGCCGGGTCGCTGAGTTGCAGGCCGATGCGGTGCTGGACTGGGCCCGCGAATCCCGGGCCGAGCGACATAATGTGTATGCGTATTCGGCGCCGGAGGCCGCGCGCGCGGTCGTGCTGGACGAGGTTTACCTGGCTCGGGCCGGCAGAATTTCAATGCTGCGGCTCAGCGCGGCCGGGGTGCGGCTGGCCGGGGTGCTGAACGGGTTGTTTTGTCCGCCGGCCGAAGGTTCATAAGCCATTGATAAATGGTGCCCGAGTCTTTAGAATTCCGGCTCCTTTCAGGCCGGATACCGGCCAATTCTGGAGACTGACGATGTACGCCGTATTCAAGACGGGTGGCAAACAATATCGCGCCAGCAAGGGCGACACCCTGAAAATCGAGAAGCTGGAAGCTGCGGTAGGCGACAGCGTGGAGTTCGACCAGGTATTGCTGGTGGGCGAAGGTGCAAACGTCAAGCTTGGCGCGCCACTGGTTTCCGGCAGCAAGGTCAAGGCGAAGGTTCTGGTGCAGGCAAAAGACAAGAAAGTCGACGTCATCAAGTTCAAGCGCCGGCAGAACTACCGTCGCACGATGGGCCATCGTCAGTGGTTCACACTGGTCGAGATCACCGGTATTACCGGGGCGCCACGCAAGACAGCCGCCGCCGATGCGGTAGCAACCGAGGAGTAGTTTCAATGGCACATAAAAAAGCCGGCGGCAGTACCCGTAATGGACGTGATTCACAGTCCAAACGCCTGGGCGTCAAGAAGTTCGGTGACCAGGTGGTCGTCGCCGGCAATATCCTCATCCGTCAGCGCGGTACGAAGTACCACGCCGGTACCAACGTTGGCATCGGTCGCGATCACACGCTGTTCGCGAAAGCGGATGGTCGCGTCAAGTTCGCCCGCAAGGGCCCCAAGAACCGGATGTTCGTCAGCGTCCAGCCGGACGCGTAGGCTCGGGCCTCTGAGGCGCGCACCGCTGTCCGGCAGAACCTCGCGTCTGCGGGGTTTTTTGTTGGCCGGCAGGATGCGCGCAATACCCCTGTGAAGTTCATCGACGAAGCCATCATCAGGGTCCAGGCCGGTAATGGCGGGCCCGGCAGCATCAGTTTCCGGCGTGAAAAGTATATTCCTCGCGGCGGTCCTGACGGCGGCGACGGCGGTCGCGGCGGCAGCGTCTACCTCGTCGGCCACGAGGGTATCAATACACTCGCGGACTTCCAGACCCAGCGCAAGTTTCGCGCGACGCATGGCACCGGCGGCCGGAGCAAGGACCGGACGGGCGCATCCGGCGGCGACCTCGAGGTGCCGGTGCCGACCGGGACACGGGTTTTCGCGGACGAAACCGGCGAACTGATCGGTGACGTAACCTGCCATGCGGAACGCCTGCTGGTCGCGGCCGGCGGGGAGGGTGGCAAGGGCAACGTGCGCTTCAAGAGCAGCACGAACCGAGCGCCGCGCCAGTCGTCGCCGGGTACGCCGGGAGAGTCACGTCCGTTGCGACTGGAATTAGTGGTGCTGGCCGATGTCGGCCTGCTGGGTCTGCCGAATGCCGGCAAGTCGACGCTGATTCGCGCAGTGTCAGCCGCCCGGCCGAAGGTCGCGGACTACCCGTTTACGACGCTGTATCCGAACCTGGGTGTCGTGGCGCTCGAAGCGCACCGCAGTTTCGTCATGGCCGATATCCCGGGCCTGATCGAGGGTGCGGCCGACGGCGCGGGCCTGGGCATCCGTTTTCTGAAACACCTGCGCAGAACGCGGTTGCTGCTGCACCTGGTCGACGTGGCGCCACTGGTCGACGGCGCCGATCCGCTTACCGACTGCAAGGCGATTATCGGCGAGTTGGCGCGTTTCAGCCCCGACCTGGCCGACAAGGAGCGCTGGCTGGTGCTCAATAAGTCGGATCTGCTGACGGAGGATGACCTGGCCGGCGTGCGCGAGCACATCGTCGCGGGTCTTGACTGGAGTGGTCCGGTTTACTCGATCAGTGCGCTGAGCGGCGCCGGCACGCGAGCGCTGATGGGTGCGATCATGCGGCGGCTGGAAGCGTTGCAAGCGGTGGTCGAGGAGGTGGAGGAGTAGCGAGTTGTGTCGGGGAATCGCGGCTGAAGCCGCTCCCATAAACGCAACACCGGCTACAGATTCTGTGGGAGCGGCTTCAGCCGCGATCGGTTTGACGCCAGGCGGCGCGAAGGAAGTGCGGTCAGCCGGCGGTGAGTGCGTGGATGGCCTTGTGCAGGCGGCTCTTGTGGCGAGCGGCCTTGTTCTTGCGGATCAGGCCTTTGTTGGTGGCCTTGTCGATTTCCGGCACCGCTTCCGCATAGCTTTTGCTTGCGGCTTCTGCATCGCCTGCCGCGACGGCCTTGACGACATTCTTGATCGTCGTACGCATGCGAGATCTCAGGGCGACGTTATGTTGACGGCGCTTTTCCGCCTGTCTGGCACGCTTCGCTGCTGATTTGGTATTTGCCACTCGATCTGATCCTTTGATTTAAGCTGCCGCATCGCGCGGCGAGAGCCGGGTAGTCTTAGGCTTTGGGCCCCGCATGTCAAGAGTTCAGCGGACCCAAGCCGTTGATTTTGCGTACTAAGCTTCGGCTCGACCCGACCGCATGCGGCCGATCGGCCGAAATCGTTTCCCCGCGGGCCGTGCCCGGTCGGCGGATCGCCCGGAAAATCCCGTCTGCACGGTTTATTGCCGCCGATTTACCAGTAGACTTTGCGCCCGATGACCGAAGACACCCCAAAGCCCGCCGAACCAGGCCCGCGGCTCCTCAGATCGACCTCGCTGGTCGGCGGCTTGACCCTGCTGTCGCGGGTGTTCGGGCTGGTTCGCGACATCGTGTTTGCCCGTTTGTTCGGTGCGGGTATTGTCATGGACGCATTTTTCGTTGCGTTCAAAATTCCGAATATCTTCCGGCGTTTTTTCGCGGAAGGCGCGTTCTCGCAGGGCTTCGTCCCGGTATTCGCCGAATTCGACGCGACGCGTTCGCGCGCGGAAGTGCAGGATTTGATCGATCGCATCGCCGGCACGCTCGGCATCGGCTTATTCGTATTCACCGCGATCGGCGTGGTAGCGGCGCCGGCCCTGATCGCCGTGTTCGGCATGGGCTGGCTCTGGTCGCCGGTTCCCGAGGATGCCGACAAGTTCGCACTGGCAGTCGACATGCTGCGCCTGACGTTTCCTTACCTGCTGTTCATCTCGCTGTCGGCGCTGGCCGGCGGCATTCTGAATACGTATCAGCGCTTCGCTGCGCCCGCATTCGTGCCCGTGTTGCTGAACGTCGTACTGATTTCGTTCGCGGTGTTCGTCGCGCCGCATTTCGCGCGCCCCGGCCTGGTGCTGGCGGCCGGCGTCTTGGTGGCCGGTGTCGTGCAGCTGGCGTTCCTGTTGCCGTTCCTGGCTGCACTGAAGGTGCTGCCACGGCCGCGCTGGGGCGCCTCGCACCCGGGCGTGCGGCGCATCATGCGGCTGATGCTGCCGGCAATTTTCGGTTCGTCGGTCGCGCAGATCAACATCTTGTTCGACACGTTGATCGCGTCGTTTCTCGTGACGGGCAGCATCAGTTGGTTGTATTACTCCGACCGGCTCATGGAATTTCCGCTCGGCGTATTCGGCATCGCGCTGGCGACCGTGATTTTGCCGAACCTGTCACGCCAGCACGCGGCTCGATCGCATGCGCAGTTTTCAGCAACGCTGGACTGGTCGATGCGGCTGACGATGCTGATTGCGCTGCCGGCGGCGCTTGGCTTGTTCCTGCTGGCCGGCCCGCTGGTGACGACGATTTTTTTCGGCGGGCAGTTCGATGCCCACGATGTTGCGATGTCGACGCCGAGCTTGCAGGCTTATTCGGTCGGTCTGACCGGATTTATTTTCGTCAAGGTTCTGGCCCCCGGGTTTTTCGCGCGCCAGGACACGCGCACGCCGGTGCGAATCGGCATCATGGCGCTGGTCGTGAACATGGTGCTGAACGTCTTGATCGTCGTGCCGTGGGTCCGGGCCGGCTGGCTGGCACCGCATGCCGGGCTCGCGGCGGCCACATCGGCTTCGGCATTTCTGAATGCCGGCCTGCTGTGGCGCGAACTGCGGCGTCAGGGTGCCTGGCAGCCTACGCCAGGCTGGGGGCGGTTCTTGTTGCAGGTTGCCGTGGCCGGCGGGGTTATGGCCACGATGCTGACATACTTCGTGCCGGCGGGCGCCGCGTGGCTCGCAGTCGACCTGTCGACGCGCTGCGCCTGGCTGGCGGCAGCCGTCGGCGGCGGCGTGCTGGTCTATGTCGCGGTCCTGCTGGCGGTCGGGCTGCGGCCGGCCGCGTTGCGCATGACATCGTCCGGCCCCGCTTTATAATCTGCAGGATTTCTATCGTTTCGGGACCTTCATCGACATGCGGTTAATACGTCGGCCTGGCGCTGCGCCGGGCGAATTGCCCGGTGCTTGCGTGGCCACGATCGGTACCTTCGATGGTGTTCACGTCGGCCATCAGGGCATCCTCGAACGCGTACTCGAACAAAGTCGTGCGCGCGGGCTGGCGTCCTGCGTATTGTCGTTCGAGCCGACGCCGCGTGAATTTTTCACGGCCGGCACGCCGCCGGCGCGCCTGACCCGCTTCCGTGAGAAATATGCACTGCTCGATGCCGCGGGCATCGACTGGTTTTTCTGTCCGCCGTTCAATGCGGCGATGGAACGCCTCACGCCTGCGCAATTCATCGAGCACCTGCTGGTGGAGACGCTCAGCGTTCGCCACCTGGTCATCGGCGACGACTTCGTATTCGCCCGCCGGCGCCAGGGCAATGTCGAAAGCCTGCGCAGTGGCGGTGAGCGGCACGGTTTCACAGTCGAGCAGGTTGGCAGCGTCGTCGGTGACGGGCTGCGTGTGTCCAGCACCGAGATCCGCAAGGCGCTGGCCGCCGGTGAACTGGGCCGCGCACGCCGTTTGCTGGGGCGCGATTACTCGATGACGGGGCGCGTCATCGACGGCCAGAAGCTCGGCAAACAGCTGGGTTTCCCGACCGCCAACGTCAACCTCAATCGGCGCGCGAGTCCGGTTGCCGGCATCTTCGCCGTGCGGGTCGGCGGGCTTGGCGAAAACTGGCTGGACGGAGTTGCGAGTGTCGGCACCCGGCCGACCGTCGCCGGCATCGATGTCATACTCGAAGTGCATATTTTCGACTTCGATCGGGATATCTACGGCGAATACATCAAGGTCGAGTTCATCGAAAAACTGCGCGACGAGGTCAAGTTTCCGGATCTGGACAGCCTGACGGAACAAATGCACCGCGATGCCGCACAGGCCCGTACAATACTGGCCGCAGATCACTTACCTCCAAAGCATGAACCGACGTGACTGACTACAAGAATACGCTGAACCTGCCGAAGACGAATTTCCCGATGCGCGCCGGTCTTGCGCAGCGTGAACCTGCGATGCTCGCAGACTGGTATGCACGTGATCTGTACGGCGAGATCCGCAAGCGCGCGGCCGGGCGCAAGACCTTCATCCTGTGCGACGGCCCGCCGTATGCGAACGGCAAGATTCACCTGGGCCATGCCGTCAACAAGGTGCTCAAGGACATCATCGTCAAATCGAAGACGCTGGCCGGTTTCGATGCACCGTATATTCCCGGGTGGGATTGCCACGGGCTGCCGATCGAACTCCAGGTCGAGAAGCGGCACGGCAAGGTTGGCGTCAAGCTGGACGCCGCGGCGTTCCGCGCGGCGTGTCGCGAGTATGCTCTGGCCCAGGTGGACACCCAGCGCGAGGACTTCAAGCGACTGGGAGTGCTCGGCGACTGGGATCGACCCTATCTGACGCTGGATCCACGCTATGAGGCCGAGCAGGTGCGCGGCTTTGCCAAAATCATCGAGCAAGGTCACCTGCAGCGCGGTTACAAGCCGGTGCACTGGTGTCTCGATTGCGGCTCGGCGCTGGCGGAAGCCGAAGTTGAATATCAGGACAAGCAATCCGTCGCCATCGATGTGCAGTTCGAGGTCGTCGAGCCGATGGCTTTTTATACCTGCCTCGGGCTGGCGATCGGTGGGCCCGCCTCGGTGCCGATCTGGACCACCACGCCCTGGACGTTGCCGGCGAACCAGGCGGTTGCGCTCGGCGCAGACCTCGACTACCGCTTCGTGGAAGCGCAAATTGATGGCCGAACGCTGCGTTTGCTGCTGGCCGACGGCTTGGCCGATGCCGCGCTCGAACGCTACGGCGCCACTGACGTGCAGCAACTGGCTCAGGTAAAAGGCAAGGTTTTCAATGGCTTGAAGCTGCAGCATCCGTTCTATGCGCGCCAGGTGCCGATCATCCTGACAGACTACGTCACCCTTGAAGCCGGTACCGGCGCGGTACACACGGCGCCGAGTCACGGTCACGAAGATTTCGCGGCCGGCCTTGCCAATGGTTTGCCGCTCGACAACCCCGTGGATGGTCGTGGCGTCTATGTCGACGGCACCGAGTTGTTCGCGGGCATCCATATCTATAAGGCGAACCCGCAGATCGTGGACCGGCTGCGCGACTCGGGCCACCTGTTGCGTGACGAAAAATTAAATCACAGTTATCCGCATTGCTGGCGGCACAATTCGCCGGTGATATTCCGCGCCACGCCACAGTGGTTTGTCAGTCTCGACCAGAACGGCTTGCGTGCCGCGAGTCTGGCTGCGATCGAGCAGGTCGAGTGGATTCCCGGCTGGGGCAAGCAGCGGATCGAGGGCATGGTCGCCGGGCGCCCGGACTGGTGCGTGTCGCGCCAGCGTACCTGGGGCGTGCCGATTCCTCTGTTTACGCACCGCGAGACCGATGAGTTGCACCCGGACACGCAGCGCCTGCTGGCCGAGGTGGCCAGGCGCATGGACACACGCGGTATCGAGGCATGGTTCGAGCTCGACGCAGCCGAGTTGCTCGGTGACGACGCAGAGCATTACCGGAAGGTTACGGACACGATGGATGTCTGGATGGATTCGGGCATGGTGCATCACTGCCTGTCGGTCAGTCGCGCGGAGATCGACTCACCGGTCGACCTTTACCTCGAGGGTTCGGACCAGCATCGCGGCTGGTTCCAGAGTTCCCTGCTGACATCGGTCGCGATGGAGGGCAGGGCGCCATACCGGCAGGCACTGACGCATGGCTTCACGGTCGATGACAAGGGCCGCAAGATGTCCAAATCGCTGGGCAACCAGGTGGTTCCGCAGAAAATCATCAACGCGCTCGGCGCTGATGTTCTGCGGCTGTGGGTCGCGGCGACCGACTACAGCGGCGAGATGTATGCTTCCGACGAAATCTTCAGGCGCATCTCCGATTCATATCGGCGCATTCGAAATACGGCGCGTTACCTGCTCGGTAACCTGCATGACTTCGACATGGATACCGATGCCGTGCCGCTCGACGAACTGATCGATCTGGATCGCTGGGCCGTGGCGCGCGCCGCGCGGCTGCAGCAGTCGATTTGTGCTGCATACGAGCGCTACGAGTTCCACATTATCTACCAGGAATTACACAATTTCTGTGTCGTCGATATGGGCGGGCTGTACCTCGATATCATCAAGGACCGTCTGTATACAACCGGCACCGACAGACACCCGCGCCGCAGCGCGCAAACGGCGATGATGCATATTGCCGAGGCCATGGTGCGCTGGATCGTGCCGATCCTGAGCTTCACGGGCGAGGAGATCTGGCAGGCGTTACCAGGCAAACGCGATGCTTCCGTGTTGCTGACGACCTGGTATGAGTTTCCCGACGTCGGCGATCTTGAGCTTGACTGGGGGCGATTGATCCGTATCCGCGATTCCGTTGCCAAAGCACTCGAGGATTTGCGCGCGGCAGACGTGATCGGGTCGGGGCTCGATGCGCGTGTGGAACTCTTTGCCGACGGCGAGACGCTGGCAGAGTTGCAGCGGCTCGGCGACGAGTTGCGGTTCGTATTTATCACGTCCGCAGCTTCGATCAGCCCG
>Ga0114950_10004170_pt1 | contig 11197 bp, 10 predicted proteins | sample N075metaG_FD_83503 | JGI IMG/M metagenome (GOLD analysis project Ga0114950, IMG submission 83503) | Deep subsurface microbial communities from Kermadec Trench to uncover new lineages of life (NeLLi) - N075 metaG | ecosystem: Environmental > Aquatic > Marine > Ocean trench > Sediment | place... | reverse complement strand
CCTGGGAAGGGGGTCCGGTAGATCGTTCTCGATCGCCGGGCCCAAGGCCACTCGGTCTGACGGGCATGGCGCCGGTTGCAAAGGCTCTGACTACAGTCTCTCCCCGAGGTTGTGACCAGAACCCGAGCCGGTCCAGACAAAGGACAGTTGTGGCGCCCGGGCCGAGGTGATGTTGCCCGGGCGCCCCTCCTTCTTTTTTCCTAGATCCAGGATTGAGCAGGCTCAATCCTTCCGCTCAAGGCTGTTTCTCTCAATTGGACGCGTTCCAGCCCTCTCTTTGTGAGTTTGTTGGAAAACGTGCAAATGGCGGTTGGGTGCAGGTTGGGTGCTGCAGGTGTCGGGTTGGTGCTGCGGGAGGGGGGCAGGGGTGGGTGCGTAAGTGGTTGATATTGTGGGGTTTTGGTTTACGGCATGGGGATTGCTTTTGGTTGGGGCATGATGAGCAGCTGGAATAAGAGGCGGCGTTCGAATGTCGTGGACCACGCGCAGCGGTGCGGGTTGGGAGCGGCGCCGGCGGCGGAGGGTCGGGCGATGAGTCATCGAAGGCACTGGCTTTGGGCGGACGCCGAAGACGATCGGCGAGAGCGCAAGGGCGGACGTCCTCGCCAGCGCAATTTTGCGCGAATGCTCAAGGGCAAGAAGCGAGAACTGACTCCCGAAGAGCGCCGCTACCGGGCCGCGCGCAATCGGGCCAACGCGAAGATCACGTGGCTGATCCATCTCGTCGCCTATGGCTCGGTGCTTACGCTGATTCTCGTGAGTTCGCGCAGCTGGCGGGCGACCATGATCGTCGCCCTGGCGTGGGGGATCGGTCTCTCGCTCCACTACGTCGCGGCCATCCTGGCCCCGACCCTGCGCAACCGTTGGATCGCCGAAGAGATGGACCGCCACGCCGAAAAGGGAGCCGACCAGCTGCACGCGGCGGAAAACGCGAATGCGAGATCTCTCGAAGATCTTTCCGCCTCGATTGCCCACGAGATTCGCAACCCGGTGACGGCCGCCAAGAGCCTGGTGCAGCAGATGGGGGAGGATCCGGTCTCGAGTGAAAACATCCAGTTTGCCAGAGTGGCGCTGGAAGAACTCGACCGGGTCGAACGCTCGATCTCACACCTGCTCAAATACGCTCGCGACGAAGAGTACCGCTTTGAACAATTGTCCCTTCAAGACATCATTGGCTCCGCGGTTGCGTCCCTTCAGGACCGGATCGACACCCTCGGCATTGGAGTCGATGTAGAAATTTCGGCGCCCTGCACGATGCGCGGTGATGTCGAAAAACTTCGCCGGGTGCTGGTCAACCTGGTGGGCAACGCGATGGATGCGCTCGAGGGCGCGGCGACCGAGACACCATGCATTGTCATCATGGCCGGTGAGAACCTCGCGGCCACCGAAGTCTGGTTCAGAATCCGAGACAACGGACCGGGGATGAGTGACGAGGTGCGGAAGAGAATTTTCGATCCCTTCTACAGCACCAAACCCGATGGAACGGGGTTGGGCCTCGCACTCTCGAAGAAGGTCGTGGAGTCCCATGGCGGCAGCATGCAGGTTCACGGAGACCCGGGTTCCGGCACCGAGTTTCTGCTGACGTTTCCGAAGACCCACGGCGTCCGGGAGTCTCGGGCATGAACGGGACTTTGCGACAAGACCTTTCAATTCTCGATACTCTCGAGACCGCAGGGTGCAGCCCCCTGCAGGAGGACGCGCTGATGTCGAGTCACTCGAAGTCGGGATGGAGCGATCCTCGCAAAAAACCGCGCTCGCGAAAACGCCATCGCAGGCACCGCCGCGGGCGGGACTATGCCGATGATTCATTTGCCGATGACTCCGACTACGAAGGCGAGGGTGCGCTCGATGCACTCGAGGGCGCTGAGCCCCAGGTTCTGAGCCACGAAGAATATCTGTACCGCGACGCACGCATGCTCGCGGAGGACCGCGCAGAGTTGTTGCTCCGCGCGGGCAAGCGACTCTTCATCGTGGTCCTGTTGCTGGTATTTCTCACTCCACTGGGCATCGTGGCGATGTTTTTCTGGGTCGCGAAGTACGGCCGCCGGCTGGTCACGATGCTGGTTGAACCTCGCCTGCGAGAACGTCTCGTCGAAAACCAGATGAGCCGACACATCCACGCCAACGTGAGCCAGGAGCGCCGGGATCTCGCGGACGAGCATGCGCATTCCCTCGAGGTTCTCTCGGCATCGATCGCCCACGAGATTCGCAACCCCATTACAGCTGCCAAGAGTCTGCTGCAGCAAATGCGGGAAGACCCCGAAGCCGTAGACAATGAAGAGTACGCCCAGGTGGCGTTGGCGGAACTCGAACGGGTGGAGCGCTCGATCTCACATCTGCTGCGCTTCGGCCGAGACGAAGAGGTTCGCAAGAACTCCATACTGATGCGCGACGTTCTCGAGTCGGCGCTGGAAACCTTCCGCGAGCGCAGCGAACGCGAGCGGGTCGAGATCCGGCGCGCGTTCGATTGCGACGGTGCGATGCGGGGCGACGCCGAAAAGCTGCGCAGAGTGATGATCAACCTGGTGGGCAACGCGCTCGATGCCCTCCAGGAGGCTCAGGTCGATCAACCCTTGATCGAAGTTTCGATGGGGGAGAACCTCGCGGGCAACGAAGTCTGGGTCAAGATTCGCGACAACGGGTTCGGGATCGACGACGAGACCCGGGATCAGATCTTCACTCCGTTCTACACCGCCAAGAGCGGGGGTACGGGGCTGGGTCTCGCGATCACCAAGAAGCTGGTCGACGCGCACCACGGCAGCATCGAGGTTGCTGCCGAGCCGGGTGAGGGCGCCGAGTTCGTGCTGGTGTTTCCCAAACAGGCCGAGGCCCGCAATGGCGATCCCCTGGGAGGGCTGTCGTGAAACCGCGAATTCTGGTGGTAGAAGACGAATACGCCATTCGCGTCGCGCTCAATGGGTTGCTGAAGCGCGAGGGTTATGAGGTCGAGTTGGCCGAAGACGGCGAAGTCGCCATCGCGGCCCTCGATGCCAAATCATTCGATCTGGTGCTGACCGACCTGGCGCTGGGACGCGGAGCCAGCGGCATGGATGTGCTCGAGCACGCCAAGAGTCTGCGGGTCGAAACCGCCGTGGTGATGATCACTGCCCACGGTTCGGAGAAGATCGCCGTCGAAGCGATGAAAGCCGGGGCCGAGGACTATATCCCCAAACCCTTCGACAACGACGAGATCCGCGTCGTGGTGCGCCGGGCACTGGACCGCTACCGCCTCGAGCGCGAACACCGGCTGTTGCTCGAACGGGTTCAACGGGAGTTTGGTTTCGAAAACATCATCGGCACCAGCCCAGGGATGCGGCGCGTCTACGAGACGATTCAAAAAGTGGCCGAGACGGACCTCACGGTTTTGATTCGCGGTGAGAGCGGAACCGGCAAGGAGCTCGTCGCCCAGGCGATCCACAACACGAGCGGACGTCGCAATCGCCCCTTTGTGGCGGTCAACTGCGCCGCGATCAACCGGGAGCTGGTCGAGAGTGAACTCTTCGGTCACGAAAAAGGTGCTTTCACCGGGGCGGACCATCGACGCGAGGGACGTTTCGAGTTGGCGGACGACGGCACCATCTTTCTCGACGAGATCGGGGACATGGCGCCGGATACCCAGGCCAAAGTACTCCGCGTGCTCCAGGAGCAGAGCTTCGAACGCGTCGGGGGCAACCAGAGCGTCGAAGTCGACGTGCGAGTGGTCGCGGCGACCCATCGCAACCTCGAACAAGAAGTAGAAGAAGGTCGCTTCCGAGAAGATCTCTACTACCGGCTCAAAGTGGTGCAGATCGAACTCCCGCCCCTGCGAGAGCGGAGCGAAGATCTCCCCTCCCTTTGCGATCGCTTCCTGCGCCAGGTGGCCGAGCGTCTGGATCGCCCCAAGAGAGTCCTGTCTCCCAGCGCGATGTCTCGCCTGCTCGAGCACCCCTGGCCCGGCAACGTGCGCGAACTGCGCAATGTTCTGGAACAGGCCTCCGTGCTCTCGAGCGGCGAAGAAATTGAAGAGCCCGATCTACAACTTGGATCGCGACCCATCCGTCTGGTGTCGAGTAGCGCGCTCGGCGCGATCGACGCCACGGCCACCTTTGCGGACGCCAAGAAGCAAGTGATCGACGGTTTTGAGCGCGAGTTCTTGGCGACCGCGCTGCGCAAAAACGACGGCAACGTGTCCCAAACCGCCCGCGACATCGGGATGGTGCGCCAGAGCCTCCAGCAGAAGATCCGAGATCTCGATCTGCGCGCCGAACTACGAAACGAACAAAAGACTCCCGCGCCCGAGAGCCGTTCAACCAAAGGAGAAAACCCATGAGTGCAACACAACCTTCGAGCATGTTCAGTCGATTGCGAAGTCTGATCCAGGGCTGGTTTTCGGTATGGGTTCGCGACCGCGAGTTCGAGAGTCCCGAAGCGGTCTACGAACAGGCGATTCGCGGGCGTCTAAAGCAGTACCGCGAACTGAAAGATGCCGTCGCGGGCATCCTCTTCATGCGAAGCAAACTCACGTCCGAGATCGCCGAACGCCGGGCCGAGATCGCGCGGCTGCACGACGAAACCCGCCGCTCGCTCGCGCGCCGCGATGACGAAAATTGCCTGACCCTGATCGCGCACAAGCAGGTCTTGTTCGAAGACCTCGAGCGCTCCGAGAAGGAACTCGGTGTCGTGCGCATCCAGGCCGAAGAAGCCAAGGCCAATTTGGTTCGCTTCCGAGAAGAAATCAGGTCGCTGGTGCGAGAAAAGGGTCGCATGCTCGCGACCCTGGCCAACGCCAAGGCCCGTCGTCGGCTGCAGTCCGCCATCGAGGGACTCTCGGTTGACGCCGAAATGGAGGCTCTCGAAGGCGTGCGAGAACAGATCGAGCGAATGGGCGCCGAGCGCGAGCTGGACGAAGAGCTCGGCGGCAACGACATGCGCGGCCAGCTGCGGGGCTTTCGCGACCAGGCCCGGCGCGATGCGGCTCGCAGGGAACTGGAGCAACTCAAGGGCGAGATGGCGTCGCAAATCCTGCCGGCCCAGAACGAGGCGGTGCTGGTGTCTCACTGACGCGGTAGTGGGGTACTGCGGGGCAGCCTTGCTGCCCCGCAGTAGTAGGGACGCTTGACCAGCTCCCGGCCAGTCGCTATCCATTGCCCTCGCTTCTGGACTCCTGGTGTTTTCCGTTTTGATATCGAGGAGTTCAGCGGGTCGCATCGCGACCGTTCGAGCGAATTCGTCCCCGCCCAGGTCGCAGAGATCGGGGCTTCGCGGACCGCGAGGGAGTTCCATCATGGGTCAGTGCGCGCTCACCGGCAAGAAGGTTCAGTTCGGGAACAACGTCTCCCACTCGAAGCGCAGAACCCGGCGCACCTTCAACCCCAATATTCAGAAGGTCACCTTCACCTCCGAAGCGCTCGGCTGCGATATTTCGCTGAAGATTTCGGTGCGGGCTCTGCGCACGGTGCAGAAGAAAGGTGGACTGGACGCGTTCCTGATCAAGACGGCGGACAAAGACCTCGCCGAAGAGGGTCTGCGGTTGAAGCGTCGCGTTTTGAAGCGACTGCGGAACTAAACCGACATCTAAACCGACATCTGAACCGACAGCGAAACCAAAAACCAAGCCAATCGCAGCGCCAACAGCCTGCGCTCAGCTCTTCTTCTTGCCGCCGTAGCGCCTGCGGAAGCGGTCGATCTTGCCATCCGCGTCCAGCTCGCGCATGGTGCCGGTCCAGAAGGGGTGGCTCACCGACGAGATTTCGAGCTTCACCACCGGAATCTGTTCACCGTCGACTTCGCGGGTTTCGCTGGAAGTCATGGTGGAGCGGCTCGTCCACTCGTTTCCCGTGGCGGAGTCGACGAAGATGACTTTGTGATAGTCGGGATGAATTTCGGGCTTCATTGATTCTGATTCTTCTTGTTTTTCTTGTTCTTATTTGTTCTTGATTTCGTCGTTGACAGCCGACTGGGTCGACGCTCTACCAACTGGACTTGCGAACGCCCGGGAGCTGGCCCCGCAGTGCGAGTTCGCGAAGCGCAATGCGAGAGATGCCGAACTTTCGGTAGTAGGATTTCGAGCGGCCAGAAACTGCACAGCGACGATTGAGCCGGGTCGGGCAGGAATTGCGCGGTAGCTTCGAGAACTGGTCCTGAACTTCGAGCTTCTCCTCGACCGAAACGTTGGGATCCTTTAACTTGGCGCGCAGCTCGGCGCGTTTCTCGGCGTACTTCAGGATCAACTTCTTGCGCTTGTTGTCCCGATTGATCTGAGATTTCTTGGCCATCTGGCGCTCCGCTGGTTATGTCGGTTCCGAGGTCTCGAGGGCGGTGGCTCACCGGCCCACGGAGAAGCCGCGGGACCATAGACGCCCGCGGAAGTCCCCGCAAGAGAGCGACGAAAGTCGTCTCAGGCCACCGCGGTGGAGGTCAACTGCGATCGTCCGGGTGTACGACGACCCGATCTCGACCGGAGTTCTTGGCCTCGTACAGGGCTTGGTCTGCGCGCTCCAGCCAGGAGCCGGCCGATTCCCGTCGATGGAGCATAGATACCCCGAGGGATGCTGAAATTCGCAGGTTTTCCTCTCCTTTTTCTCCGATGTCGAATTCGAGGTCTCGCAGGCTATGGAGGCAGCGCTCGCTGAGCCTCGCAGTAATCTCCGATCGCCCCTCCTGGAGGACCACGACGAATTCTTCTCCTCCGTAGCGAGCGACGAAGTCCTCCGTTCTCGAAAAACAATCCTTGAGGCAATTCGCCACCTCGCGCAGCACCGTGTCGCCGGCCGGATGGCCGTGGGTGTCGTTCACCCACTTGAAGTGATCGAGATCGATCAGGAACAGCGTTGCCTCGCGCCCGAAGAGGTTGCGCAGGTCGACGATACGCTCGAGATGCTCGTCCAACGAGGTCCGGTTGTAGAGCCCCGTCAACCCGTCGCACGCCGCTTTTTCGCGTACCACGGTGAGTTCGGCCCGCATCGTCTCGAGCCTGATGCCGAGGCTTTCGACCAGGGTCCGATGGTGGTTGCCGCGGTCTGTCATGCACTGTCGCAGCATGCTGACCGTCTCGAGGGCCTCCTGCTTGAGGCGCTCGCTGGAGTTTCCCCGGGCGGCGCTCTCGAGTCGTCGCAGCCTGTGGGCCACCTGTTCGTCGGCCTTCTGCTCGAAGAATAGGGTGTGGCGCAACCCCGAGATGAAACTCCAGATCGCCTCGAGCATGTTGCTCAGGTTTCGACTGATGAAGCTGTGCTCCGCAGCTCGGATATTGGCCATGAATTGCTGCAAACCCGGAAGATCCCGAGGTGCGTCGACTCCGGGTTTCCAGTCGTCGCCTTCGGCGGGGTAGTCGGGGGGCTCGACGCCGACCAGCAGATGGCGCGCCCAGGCCTCGCAGCGCGCCATGACCTGTTCGGCGCTTTGGTTTTCGAGGTCAAAGGCCCCGCTGCCATAGCTGCGCAGAAATTCGGCCAGGGCCTCGAGGCTCGCCTCCGCCGACACGGGTGAAGTGTCGTCCGAGGTCGTCAGCGCCGGGGGTCGGCCTGCGGGTTTCCGCGCGTCGCGCTTCCAGATCATACGCCCCCATCGGACAGTCGCAGTGTTCCTTAGAGGGGTGAACGGGGGGGTGAAGGGAGGGGTGAACTCAGGGGTTGCCTCTACCGATTTGGCCTGTTGGGAGGCAGTCACGAGGGCGTGTTCTATATTGAGCTGCCTTTCGCCGTCCGGTGGCGGATTCCAATCGTGCCTATGGCGCCGGTAGAGGCACATGCGCGGGCACAGACACGGGACTCACGACGAGAAGCAGATGGCCAACCACCTCGAAGATCGCGATCGGCAAGGCGGCGCCGAGCGCGTGCGCTCGATCGATCCGGCCAAGTTCGGCAAGCACTTCGAAGCCGATGCGGTAGAGAAGCGCTGGATCGCAGTTTGGGAAGATCGCGGGATCTATCACTGGGATCCGGATCGTCCCCGGAACGAGACCTTCGTGATCGATACCCCGCCCCCGACCGCATCGGGTTCGCTGCACGTGGGCCACGTTTTTTCCTATACCCACACCGACGTCATTGCGCGCTATAAGCGCATGACGGGCATGAACGTCTTCTACCCCATGGGATGGGACGACAACGGCCTGCCCACCGAGCGGCGCGTGCAAAACTACTACCACGTGCGCTGCGACCCGCAATCACCCTATGAAGAGGGTCTTGAACTCGAAGAAGCCAGCGCCAAGCAGCGCAAGAAGCCCGCGCGCCAGATCTCGCGCCGGAACTTCATCGAGACTTGCTACGGACTGATCAACAAAGACGAAGAATACTACCGCGAGCTCTGGCGTCGTCTCGGATTGTCGGTGGACTGGCGACAGGAGTATCAGACGATCGACGACCATTGTCGCGAGATCGCTCAACACTCCTTCCTCGATCTCTTCGCAAAGAACGAAGTCTATACCCACGAAGCCCCCACGATGTGGGATGTCGATTTTCAGTGCGCGGTCGCCCAGGCGGAAGTGGTGGACAAAGAACTCCCGGGCGCTTACCACCATTTGGAGTTCGCGGTCGAGGGAATGGAAACGAGCTTCACGATCGCGACGACTCGCCCCGAACTGCTTCCCGCCTGCGTCGGCGTCACCGCGCACCCCGCCGACGAACGCTACAAGGATCTCTTTGGCAAGCGCGCGATCACGCCCCTGTTCCGGGTTCCGGTGCCGATCTTCTCGAGCGAACTGGCCGACCCCGAGAAGGGAACCGGCATCCTGATGGTCTGTACCTTCGGCGATGCAACCGATGTTTTGTGGTGGCGAGAGCAAGGCTTGAAGCTGCGGCAGCTGATTGCGAAGAACGGGCGACTCGAAGCCGTGACCTTCGGCACCCCGGACTTCGAAAGCCTCGAGCCCGAAGCGGCCAATCAATACTACGGCGAGATCGCCGGCAAGAACGTCAAGCAAGCCCGGAAGAAGATCGTCGAACTGCTGCGCGATCCTTCGGGTAGCGCGACCGGGAATGGCGCGCCCTTGCGCGCTGAGCCCGAGGAGATGCAACACCCGGTCAAGTTTTATGAGAGGGGTGATCGCCCCCTCGAATACCTTTCGACCCGACAGTGGTTCGCGCGTCTTTTAGACAAGAAAGAAGCGATGCTGAAAAACGGCGCGGCGATCAAGTGGCACCCGCCCCACATGGAGAACCGGTATCGCGATTGGACCGAGAATCTCAATCAAGACTGGTGCCTGAGCCGCCAGCGCTACTTCGGAGTCTCGATTCCGGTCTGGTATCCGCTCGACGAAAACGCTGAACGCAATTTCGACGCACCGATCGTGGCCGAGCGCGCGAGTCTGCCGGTGGATCCAATGATCGACACCGCACCCGGCTACGAGGAGTCTCAGCGCGACCAACCCGGGGGCTTTGTCGGCGAAGCCGATATCTTCGACACCTGGTTTACGAGTTCTCTCACGCCTCAGATCAGCTCGCACTGGAGTCTCGACGAAGCGCGCCACGCCAAGCTGTTCCCGGCGGACGTTCGCCCCCAGGCCCACGAGATCATTCGCACCTGGGCGTTCTATACGATCGCCAAAGGCCTGCTCCACGAAGACGCCCTGCCGTGGAAACACGTGATGATATCGGGTTGGATCCTCGATCCCGACCGCAAGAAGATGAGCAAGAGTGTGGGGAACATCATGACCCCGCTTCCCTTGCTCGAGAAATACACCACCGACGCGGGTCGCTACTGGGCCGCCAGCGCCCGGCTCGGGGTCGATACCGCCTTCGATGAGAACGTCTGGAAGATCGGCAAGCGACTGGTGACCAAGCTCTACAACGCGGGCAAGTTCGTGCTGTCCCAGACCGGCGAGGTGCATCCCATTACAAACGAGCTCGATCGCGCCTTCGTGGTCGAACTTGCGAAAATGGTCGAGCGAGTGACGGCGCAGTACGAAGACTGGAACTTCGCCCACGCTCTCCAGGAAACCGAGAGTTTCTTCTGGACTCATTTCACCGATACGTATCTGGAGCTCGCCAAGCCCCGGGCGCGCTGGTTCGAAGACGGAGCAGAGGGCGATCGAGCCGCCGAGAGCGGCTCGGCGGTGGCGGCACTTCGTCTCGGCGTAAGTGTGTTGCTGCGTCTATTTGCCCCGGTGATGCCGTACATCACAGAAGAACTCTGGTCTTGGACTTTTGCCGAAGAGACCGGCGAGGCCTCGATCCACCGGGCGGCGTGGCCCGGAGCGACCGACTTTGAGTCCGTTGCGAGCCCCGGCGCCCCCGAGAGCTTTGCCCTCGCCGTGGCGGCCCTCGCCGCCATCAATAAGTGCAAGGCCGACAACGAAGTTTCGCTTGGGCGCGAAGTCGAAAACCTCAGCTTGACCGCAAACGCCGCGACCCTCGCGCGCTTTGCGGCGGTCGAAGCCGACGTGTTGGCGGCGGTTCGCTGCACTCGCCATCAAAGCGAGGTCGACGCGCAACTCGAGGACGGTGTGGTTGTGGTGGGGAACATCGCCTTCGCGCCGAAGCCTGAGAAGCGCAAGTAGGATCCCCGGCGAAGCGAATTCTAGGAGCGGATCTCCGCCAGATCTCCGAGTAGGGCTCCGACCTCGTTCTCGAGGGATTCAAAGGCGAACTGGGAGTCGCCGCCGTTTCGCCGGCGCGACGCGTCCTCGAGATCTTTGGCCGCATCGGAAGCGCCCGGGGCCAGCAGGCTATCGAACAACATGCCCATGTAGCGTGCGGAGAACTCGAGACCGTCGAGTCGCCCCGCGCTGAGACTTTCGCGCATGGTCAGAATATGGTGGGGGACCTCGCCGCCGACGGACCTCGCCAACGCGACGAGTCGGGCACGATCGCCGCCCAATTCTCGCAGCATCCGCGGCATGTCGAACGTCGTGAAACTTCGCACGCTGTCTCCGAATTTATGGGGAACTCGGGCAGAAAGCCCAGAGGAAATCACTGAGTTCGAGCCGGCGAGTGCCCGCCGTTGATCTCGGTGATTGAACCTAGTCGCTCGAGGTCACGTTTGCAGCCGTTCCTTGGGACTCAACTTCAGCTGCACCTGCGCGGGTGTGCAAGCGACCGCGCAACACCCGCAACCCGGGTGTGAATTGGGCGCCAACGAAAGTCGCCGCCCTGCCAACTTTGGACCCATCTCGAGCAGGCAGGCCGGAAACTATTGCTCTTGTTCCTGGTCGTCTTGCTGCTGTCTTTGCAGCATCTCGATGTCCTCTGCGTCCTCGAGCGCCCAGGCGGCCGGGGGTCGG
>Ga0114950_10004168_pt1 | contig 11200 bp, 8 predicted proteins | sample N075metaG_FD_83503 | JGI IMG/M metagenome (GOLD analysis project Ga0114950, IMG submission 83503) | Deep subsurface microbial communities from Kermadec Trench to uncover new lineages of life (NeLLi) - N075 metaG | ecosystem: Environmental > Aquatic > Marine > Ocean trench > Sediment | place... | reverse complement strand
GTAAGCAACCAGAACTCCGTGATTCTCACGAATCTCGACTGGTAGGCTGCGCGCAGCGGTAAAGCAAGCACAACGGGAGGGGTCCTTGTGGCCCCTCCTACTTTAACGAAGGAGAGGTGTGACTATGCCTTTGACTTTTGCGAACCGAGAAGATCTGTCAGTAGGAAACGAGCGGGGTGTGAGGGTTGATATCACCTTCGATGCTTCCTATCCCACAGGTGGCGAGGCTCTGACAGCTGCCGATTTGGGGTTGGGTAGGATTAACCAGTTGATTTCCGATCAAGGTGGGCTTGGAGCCGCCGACGGAAGGGTGATCCAATACGACCGTGACAACGAGCTGCTACTGGCCTTTGAATCCGCTGGTGCTGCCCAGGCTATGGCAGAGGTTATCAACGCAACGAATCTGTCGGCTCTGACAGTGCGCATCTTGGCTTTGGGTATCGGATAGGGGTTTCGGGGTGTTGAATGCCAGGTGGACGGTTCCAAGAGAATTTTCGGGAGATGCAAGATCATATTCTAACGGTCTGCCCGAAATATCCCCCACAGCTGATACGCAGGAAGATTAACGACAACCTCCGCCTCATCACTTCCAAGCGGGTGTGGAGTGGTCTGACCAAGCAGCTGATCCTATCCGTTCCCGCTGCCTTCGCTGACGGTACGATTGACGCTGTCACTGGCTCCAATGTAATCATAGGAAATGCTACGGGCTGGCCTGTGGATGATGTGGTCAGCACCACTCTTTCAGCCGATGTGATCTCAGCCGAGGTCCTCGACGCCACCCCCGGTTCAATGGTGGGGGTTGCACCCAACACCTATATGCTGATCGACGGTGGAGGGGCCAACGAAGAAGGCGTTTACGTCTATGACACTACGGATACGACCTTCAAGGCCCGTTTCACTAAAACTCACCTTGCTGGCGAAACGGTCACCAGATCTTCACTCAGCAACTTGCAGATGAAGATCGGCATCCTGTCGCCGTTTTACACGGTCACCGGGATCTCCAGTCCGACTCGTCTAATCATTAAAGACATTGTTGCGCAGCCCGCCGAGACAGACGCCAGTTATTCGCTCAGTTTGGTTTACACCAACTTTGCTCCCGACCTGAAAATGTTGATCTCCGTGGTCAACCTGGAACGGCGGTATCGGATCATCATCCATATGCCCAAGGATACGATCGACTATTCAGATCCGCACCGGACTCTCACCCAGACGACCTACATGGTCGTGAGTCATGAGGTTGATCCAGCGGGATCTCAGCTCTATGAGCTTTATCCCCGGCCCACTTCAGAACAGGCCATCCCGTTCTTTTATCACTATCAGTTTCCTCCACTGGAGGACGACGGGGACATTCTTCCCAACGGGATCCGCTCCGACGTTATTGTGCGACTGACCACAGCGGACGCTCTCGTTTGGCCCAAGCACAAGGTCATCGAGGGGGGGATCTACTACGACCCACAGCAATCAGCCACGCTCAGGTCTCAGGCCGTTGTGGATATAGAAGCAATGGAAATGGAAGACGACAACACCATGATCATGCGGCAACAGTGGTCGTATGCGGATTGGCCCTTCGGAGGCTTTGGCGCCGATTGGCATCAGAGCCACGATTGGGATTCTTACGCGGGATGGGTATAGCGAATGGCGATATCAGGCACGGACGTGATAGATACGGTCCTCGAAAGACTGGAAGAGACTATTGCCCCTATTTTCTGGACTCGGCCGGAAATGCTCATCTACGTCAACGAGGGCATGAAGGAGCTGAACAACCTAGCAGCTAAACTGCACCTGGAGAGCGGTGTCGTCACCGATTCCACCGACAACTTCTACGCTCCTCCCACCGACACTATCGCGGTCATGGCGGCTTCCGTTGGAGACAAGTCGCTGGAACGGGTCACCCTGGAGGACCTGGATCGCGAGGATCGTTTCTGGGAAGGCAAGACAGGAAACATCCTGAAGCGGTGGGCTCCCATCGGTTGCAACCTCTTTGCCATTTTCCCCAGGCCTACGGTGGCAGGAGGGGCAATCACGGTTGATTTCGTGGTCATGAAGCTCCCGGTCTCTATCGCAGACAACAGTGATCCTATTGATATGGACGATGAGTTCATCGAGTCGATCCAGGACTACACCTTCCATATTGCCCGGTTTAAGGAAGGCGGTCCCGAGTTCGCAAACGCCATGACCGCTTTCACGAACGCCCTGGGGCGCATGGGAGATCTGGCCCGGAAGGTCTACAGCCAGCAGCCCGTCATTTGGACAGCAGAACCGGCCCTGGATACTGGACCGTCCTACTCAACTCCGGATCGAGGAAGGTAATGGTTTCGAACACAGGAGACATTCCAGGAACCTCCGGGGGAGGAAGTTACCAGACCTCGTTGGGATCTACGGCCGGCGATAGTATGCCGTTTGACGATAAGGGTTCCCTCATTGCCTCGAACGATGGAAGGGCCTTTAGGAAACGGAGAAGGGGAGTTAGGAGCGCCAATTTTTACAAGGAACCTGGAAGGATGAAGAAACCGCGAAGGAGCATGAAGCGAACGGCGAAAAGGGGAAGCGGTAGACGATGACGCTGGCGACGATCAATAACTTTATTGCGACCACGGCCGGGACAGCCGTACCACTATCGGCCACGTCGATCCAAACGAATTGGGTCTTCATCCAGGTGCTTCGGACCAACATCGGGAAGGTCTACGTTGGAGATTCCACCGTAAACAACACGGACCTGGGCGGGATCACTCTTGAGGCACCACTTCCGAGTATGTCCCTGCCCTTTGAAGCCATCGAAAGCAAGCGGTCAGACGCTCTCATTGACCTGAACGCGGTGTTCATCGACGTGGATAATACCGGGGAAGGGGTCAATATCGTCTACGCCCAATCTGTGGCCGTAGCTCCGGGGCCACAATCGGTTCAGGATATGCTCGATCAGATCATTTTCATGACCCAGGAGGATGCCACGTTCTCATCGGGCTTCTGGACCGAAGCAGAGATCATCGACTACATCAACGACGTTGAGAAGGACTTCTTCGACAGGACGGGCTGTTTCAAGAGAATAGATACCGTGGGTGCGACAGCGGGTGATCGTGTGTTCTTGGAACCTAGCGATTCCATGAGTATTGATCGGATCACCTTCAACCAGGTCCCTTTGCACCGGACAGACCGTTGGATGCTCGATATGGAGGACCGGAACTGGAAGAACCAGCCATCGGGTGTGCCCAAGCAGTACCACCAGGACCTCCTTTTGACCAAGCGATTTGAAGTGGATCGGGACATTGGGCCCGTAGGCCAGAATTTCACCCTGATCTACACGATCCTGCCCGCTACGCTGACCACCTCTGCGGACCTGTTGAACATCACTCCGGCCTTCTTTCACTACATCCTCTACGGTGTACTCGAGAAGATGCTTGGAAAACAGGGTGAGGGCCAGGACTTGGCTAGAGAGAAATATTGTCATGCGAGATATGAGGCTGGAGTCGGCATTGTCCTTACCCTCATGCGATCGCAAAAGAGGAGTCTTGAAGGATTGGCTGCGCAAACAGGTTGATGAGTACAGACGTCTGTACGGGGACGAGATACCCGTCGAGTTTCTGGAGCAATTCGCTGTGGACAAGCTGCAGCAACAGGCACCGAACACCGACGAGTCTCGAATCAAGGTCGATTTGCTAAAGAAACAGATCAAGAAGGACGGTATCAAAAAGCCGCTCCGACTTGAGTGCAGCGGACCAAGGCTTGAGAGGATGAACGTGGATGCCTTGTTGATCGACGGCAACCATCGGCTGATAGCAGCGAGAGAACTTGGGATGCAAAGGGTCCCGGTCACCATAGTTTTACCTTAAGGAGGAAACCATGAAAGAAGTGCATACCGAACAAGAGAAGTTTGAAAATGCTGAGGGGATGAAGACCACGGCCAAGCCGCTGTCCCTCAACTCTCAGAACGACATGGAAGATGAGATTCCGGTTCGGCAGCCGAATGAAGGGGATTACTTCATCGGGAGCCGCTTCATCTACAAGTCCCACTCGGACGGGGGAGATCGGGAAGCGGATCCGGATACCCCTGAAGGCTTCATGATGCTGATTGGAGGGCGTCGGTAAGTGCCGATTCGTTTGCTTTCGAATATCACCTTGCCCGCTTCTCCATCGGCCACGGTCCTCAGTGGTCTGTCCATCGAGGCCGTTTGGGTCTTGCTCCAGGTCTTGAGAGGCAATAACGGGAAGATCTTTGTCGGGGACAGCTCGGTCCTCAACGATGGACTGGCCGGCGTGGAGCTGCAAACTCCGATCATCGGCAATACGTTGCCCTTCACCACGCTTCCAGCTCCGGGAAATACGACGATCAACCTCAATGAGATCTTTATTCACGGTGAGGTCGGATTAGACGGTGTGAATGTTCAATTTCTAGCCTTGATATAGGAGACTTATGGGCGCAGTAGGCGGCGTAGCGATACTAGGCGGGAATTTCGAGGCGGCAACCTTTCCTGAAGATAAGGTTGTCCAACGGTCCCTCACAGCGGGAACCCTTGAAAGCTCGCCCATTGATGCGATCATTCTTGACGCATTACCCCTTGGTGCGCCCGGACAGCTCGATTCCCATGCCTTCATATGGAAAGCCCACTCCAACGATGGAAGTCCTCACACGATTGACTGGAAAGCCTTCGTCAACATAACCGCCGACGATGGGACAGGTTCGCTCTGGACCCTCCAGACTCGCATTGATGGGGCTCCTTACACCGACATTTTGACCATCGACGACAACGGGCTCCTGACGGTCAGTGGTGCGACCCTCACCATGGACCAGCTCATTATCGACACGGACAACACCGAAGCCGTGCTGATCCGGAAGGATGGGGATGCCGGGGACGTTTTCATCGTCGATACGGTCAACGATTTGGTGAGGTTGGGTTCCGATACGACCCTACTGACCTTCGGTGGTTCCAGTGACGTTATCTTGGAGAGAGTTTCGGCGCGTGTTCTTCAGATGAACTCCGATCCTGGTGGTGCAAACGGCAACGAACTTCGTATTGTCGCCAGGGACGATGTAAGCGCGAGATGGCTGCAACTTTTTGCCGACGGCACTAATCAAGCCAGAGTTGGGGCTCAACGAGGCGGGGGTGGAGGTCGGTTCGATTTAGAACTGTTCACGAGTTCGGGTTCTATTGAGATCTGGACTGATGGGGTGCAACGCTGGTTCTTCGGAGCCGGGAGTGGAGGCTTTGACTTTGAACTCGCACCCTTTATCACCAACAGATACGACATTGGAACTACACTTCTAGCGGTAAGGGACGTTTTCACCAACCGCGTCTTTATCGGCCAGGACCAGGTCGCGTTCTATGATGCCGTCACCATTGGGGCCACGGACCTCACTGGCGATGGTCAGCAAGATTCAGGTGCGATCATCTTAACCGCCAAAGGTTTCGAGACCGCCACGCCTCACGACACTGACTGGCGACTCTTTGCTGATGCCGAGGAGGATGACGGTACGCGATCGCAGTTCGTGTTCCAAGCCCAAATTGATGGAGGTGGATTTGGCGATATCTTGAGGATCGGCCATGAGGTCGGCTCAGAATCTCCGAACGTGCCGCCCACTAGCCCGGACTCAAATATTGTCTTTATAGGGAACTCATCTGTCGCGTCAGAACTCCACTTGATCGGTACTTCCATCACCGGATACATGAAGGTCTTTGGGTTCAATGTTCACATTGGCACTAATGATACGGCGTCTGTGAATCTTCTGACCAATGCCACGGTCCAGTTCTCCGTTGGGAACGATCTGACCAGGAACTTTAACGATCTGCAAGTAACCGCCGATAATCTGGGTGCTCCGGGTCAACAGGATTCTCACTTCTTTATATTGACAGGCCAATCCCATGATGGCTCACCTCACACCATCGACTGGCAGCAGTTCGTGGATGTGACCGCCAACGATGGCACAGGTTCGATCTTCACCATCCAGGCCAGGATTGATGGTGCGTCCTTTGTGGACGAATTTACCATCCTGGCTACGACTTCTCCCACACTCGTAAGTATCGGCCCTGGCTCAACGGGTGGAGCCTTGGCCTTTGGACCCTCTGCGAGTGCTGCCCAGGCGGGAACTGTCCGGTTTCAATTCACGGACGATATTCGCTACCGGAACGAGGGCGACGACGGGGATTTCATTGCCCTCTCCTTTGGAGAGTCGTCCAAAATGATCCTCGGTGAGGCGGGGATCCCCTTCATCGAAGTTCCAGCACAGTTCATCGTCAACAATGAAATGTCAATCAATGTTGATGACACCACGGCCCTTGCGGTCCGCAGCACCACTCGCACCATTTTCGCTGTCGATACGGTCAATAATGATGTGGAACTCGTTCAGAATGTAGAGCGTTTGGACTCTGTCGTGGATCGGTTCAAGATCCTCGGAAGAGATATCGTCGGGAACGGGAACTCCTCTGTGGTCTTTTCAGGAGCCATTTTGCTGGAGGGCCAGGCCAGAGAAGCTGGCGGCGCACTCCATGATGCCAAATGGAGAATGTACGTTGAGCCTCTCATCACGACAGGCTTTGATGGGCAATCGGTCTTCAAGATTACCGCTGAAATCGACACTGGAGGCCCAACCACGGTGTTCACGCTCTCTGACACCGGAGACCTCATTGTTCCCGGCAGCTTCACCATTGATGGCCTGATCATCGACGTGGACAGCGCGGAGGCTTTCCTGGTTCGCAAAAATGGTGATGGTGGGGACGTATTCAACGTCGATACGGTGAACAGCTTGATTCAGGTGATTGGCTCTGCGGTCCTTGAGATCGGAACCACTCCTGCTTTGTCTGGCTCGATCAGGCTGCCAAATTCGGGTTCAGTCGTTTTCCGGAACGCTGGCGACGACGGGGATCTTGCCGTTCTTTCTTTTGACGACTCGAACACTCTGGACATTGGTCCCCAGGGTGGAGGTATCCTGGCTATTCGCCTTTTCTCGGATGAGCAGATTCAACTCCTCGGACAAACCTTGGTGCAAGTATCTTCTGATACAGCTTTTCGCGTACGCGCTGGCACCGATCCACCCATTTTCGCTGTCGATACAGACAACGGCGGATTTGTAACGATTGATAATGCTGATGTTGTAATCACCAATGGCAATCTAAGATTTGGTTCGATTCCTGCGGCCACAGGTACAATCCGATTGTCCAACGCTGACTCGATCCTTGCCCGGAACCTGAGCGACGATGGGGATTTGAACATTTTTGATTTTGGCGACTCGAATGAGGCGGACTTCGGGGACGCCCAGATGCCCATAATTCGCATCCTCGCGAGTCGCTTGGAATCAAATCGACTCCGAATTACCCAGACCAGCACAGTGGCTTTAGAGGTTAACAACGACGGGAACGCCAGTGACTTAATTGTTGACACCAGCAACAACATTGTCCAGGTACGAAACGCCCTTACCGTTGGAATGGGAAGCGCCCCGGTAACAGGTAGTATCCGACTTCCAAATTCGAGCGATATTGTCTGGCGAAACAACTCAGACGACGCCACTATCGTCGTATTCTCTTTTGGTAGTTCCGATATTTTTGACATTGGTGACGCCAGTGCGCCAACCGCCCTCACACAGATCCGTCTTCACAGTCCAGAAGTGTCCATTCCTGCGGGTAGATTTGAAATCCGTGGAAGTTCTGCCTCGGCGTTTCGTGTCCTTGATGGCTCGTCTGTTCTCAAGTTTAATGTCGATACAACCAACTCCTTGGTTAAAGTTGTTGGTTCTGCGGCTCTTACGATAGGTGCTACCCCTGCTCTGAGTGGCTCAATCCGACTGTCCAATGCTTCCTCGATCACCATGAGGAACGCGAATAACAACGGGGATCTGAACATCCTGTCGAGTCCAGAGTCGAATTTGCTCAGCTTTGGCGATTCCTCTATGCCGAGGATCGACATGCTTGCCTCTCGTTTCCAGTCCAACAGGATCCGTATCGTTGACTCCAACACCCAGGCTTTCACTGTCGAGACCGATGGCTCGCTCAATATGTTCAGGGTCAATACGATAGAGAACGAGGTGATAGTCGGTGAAGCTATACCCCTTCAAGTTGCCACATCTGTGGATCGGTTCATCATCACCGGGAATAATGCCTCCGGGAACTCTGTTGCCCTAGAATCCCATACCTTCTTGATGCAGGGCCGAACCCAAACCTCCGGAGCCGTGCCGCACACCTCCGACTGGAGGATGGTCGTCAAGCCCTTCAGCACTACTGCCTTTGATGGGCAATCACAACTCTCCTTCATTGGCGGCATAGATGGCGCGAGCCTAATCGAAGTCTTAAAAGTGACCAATGAGGGCCGCTTCGCTATCACTCGACCGGAACAGGTGTCCATCGGTTCGCCCACCTTCCTCGATAACGTCCAGGTGAACATCACCGGAGCTTTCATTGACGACTATGGGGGGGGGCCTACCGACACCTTTAAGTTCCAGATCCAGGGTTCCCAGACGGCTGATGCAGGCCGCACGAGCAAACAGATCATCTTTGTGGCCGGTCTTAATGCGAGCATCATCACCCAAGGGGCCACTCAAAATATCCAGGAAGTAGGAACGGGTATGTTCCGGGGCGACATCATAAGTCTGGGAGCGGGAGATACAATTTCGCAGACGTTTACTCTGAAGGTCGACCGCGCTTCGACAGTAGGTACAGAGAACTATGGGTTAATTGTGGACGGAAGTGGGACACCAGATGCCTTTGTCCGGATCGGGAAAAGTGCAAACGCGGGCCTCAAATTGATGGTGGGTGGTTTCTTCCCGGTAGCTAATCTTCTCGACAATGTCATGGTTCGCTTCACCTCTCAGTACAATTCTGGGGGAGCCTCGGATTTCTCCGCCATCCTTCACATAGATGCAATACTCCAAGCCGCTCCTGGAGAAACGAGCCATATTGCCGGAGCTGTCTTTGATGCCATCCTCAAAACACAAGCTGCCACGGAGAGCATAGCGAATATCAGCCAGGTCCAAATTGACGAGCCAGATATCCTTAACAACCTGGGCGGTGGTGGAGTCATCACCAACGCCCAATCCCTGCTGATCACAGGCGCACCCACGGAAGGGGTTAGTAATTACGCTTTCCGCATCCTTGGTGGGGACCTTCAAATAGCCAATTCCGCGGCATTCCTTTTCCGAGACACGGGCGACTCCATTGATCTCACCGCTCTCTCACTCGCTGAGAGCAACATCTTGGAAATTGGGGGAGTAGGGTCGGGAGATTTTGAGAGCGTCAATATCTACTCTCTTGGCACGATAAATTTAAGACCCACAGATGATGTGCAGGTTCTTACGGACAATGGCACGGCATTTTCAGTTCGTACCGCAGGCGGCCTGTCGCTTTTCATAGTCGGTCAAAATACGACGCGAGTGGTTGCTGACAACGGGCTAATCATAGTAGCAAGCATAACCAACAATTCGGCAGAAACTCAAATACAGAGCACGTTTGCTGATGTGATGACAACCTCTGGATCTTCAGTAACGGCTGTGGGTCTTATCCCGGCTGGAAGTTTAGTATTCGGAGTCACAGTTAAAGTTCTGAATGCTGTTAGCGGTCCAAGCGGATTTGACGTAGGCGACGGAATTGATGTGGACCGTTGGGGTAATTCCATTTCGGGCGGATCGTTGACGACGACAGATATTACAGATTTCACCTCTGGGGCTGTGACGACCTTCCAGGCTGCAAACGATGTGGTGCTTACATCAGACGGAGTGGATTTCACAGCCGGCGAGATTCGAATTACGATTCATTACCTGACGATCAAGACCTCTACTTAAGAATATGACTGATTTTGTAGTTTCAACAGACCTGATCGTTTTAGGCATGAGCTTCTTCGAAGGAGGGCAGACCTTCGATGGTCAAACGATCATCGACGTAGACGACACGGAAGCTTTCCTGGTCCGTAAGGATGGGGATGCCGGTGATGTGTTCATCATTGATACGGTCAACGAGACCGTAGTCGTTTCAGGGAGCGATCAGACGGGTTTCCCCCCTGACACTAGAACTGTCCTTATTGATACGGCCGCTCGAAAAGTAACGATCTTCGGGACTCAATCTGGATTTCTGTTAGAAGGAAGAACAGCTAACACGGGTTTTGCCCCCGCAGCGAGCTTTACCAACGATATTGGAGGAGCGGATCGGGGATCTTCTATTGAACTTGGAATCACGACATTCCCGATGGCAGCTATCGGTGGGGCTATGTTGGGCTCGACCGCTGAAGGATATATGCGTCTGGATTCCAGAACCGGCGGGGTACTGTCCGAGAAGGTCAGAATTAATCCAGATGGAGCTACTGTCCATGGCCTACAATTAACCAGCCCTATAGACGCTATCGTTCTCGACTCTGCGGATCTCGTTGGCGACGGTGTACGAGACTCTCACTCCATTCTGTTTACAGCAAAAGGCTTTGATTCTGAGAATGGTGGCCCCCACGACGTTGACTGGAAGATGTTTGTGGACGCAGCACTGGACACTGGACAGCGTTCTAAGCTTACCGTTCAAGCCCGAATAGACGGTGCTGGATTTGCAGACATAATGACCCTGCAACACCTCACGACAGGCGGTGGAAGCAGCCAAATGGAGCTGCCCGGCCCTGGAACTCCATTTGTTATCCAGTGTGGCACCGAGGTTGACATAGTGGCAGAGGCCAATGTCCCTCTGAACCTGAGCACCAACTTCAGTCGTCGGTTCACAGTCCTGGGCAACGGTTCAATTCTATTTAGAGCCGCAGGGCCGCACGTCTTTGGTGGAACCTCTACCTCTGATTTCGTCCAATTTCTCTACACGGGTTCTTTCACTTCCGGAGGAGGATCCAACTTCGCAACCGGGGCCTTGTTCGCTTCAGACATTACCAGCGCGGATGGGGATGCCGCCCTGAGTCATGTTCGGATGGGGGGGCAGGGTGGAGGTTCTCTAACCACTCCAGGCGTGGGCCAGTCGGTTGGTGTCGCAACTCTGCTCCTGGATGAGCCGAACCTCACCATTGGCGGCGGCGACTCAGTAGCCATAGCGTCTACGCTGCAAATTTCCGGTGCGCCAACTGAGGGAAGCTCCAACAATTACGGGATCTTCAATTCCGCGAGTATGCGCACGGATGGGGTAGCGGATTTCTTCGGTAACATCACTCAGCCAGGTGGCTCCGCCAGTATCACTTTTGGATCGGGAGTGCCTCAAACCCATGCGCGGATGACCTTTCTTGCCTCTTTTGTTTCGAGCGG
>Ga0114950_10004167_pt1 | contig 11200 bp, 10 predicted proteins | sample N075metaG_FD_83503 | JGI IMG/M metagenome (GOLD analysis project Ga0114950, IMG submission 83503) | Deep subsurface microbial communities from Kermadec Trench to uncover new lineages of life (NeLLi) - N075 metaG | ecosystem: Environmental > Aquatic > Marine > Ocean trench > Sediment | place... | reverse complement strand
GCCTATGCGTTTTCCGCTCACGAATTGGTCGGGATCGCATGGTCTCGTGTCATCGGGACGACGGTCTACGTTTCCGGACTCTGGGTTATCGTGTTGCGCTCCCGTTCCGGAGTGCGATCGGCGATCTTATGAACATCATCTCTCTCAAGAATTCCCTCTAACGTCGACTCGTGGCTCGCCGCAGGAAGCGTCCTACACGGCGGACGCGCCGGCCGGCCCTCCAGAGCGCCGAACTCTGAAGGCCTCGGAGATAATCGGTTAGTTCGCCGATCCGGTTTTGCAGGTCAACGATATGGCCGGTGAGGGCTGGATCGAATGCGGCGACGAGCGCGGAGTAGGCCCGACCATGCTCATCGAAAATCTCCTCCAAACCGCTGTCCCCGGCTTCGCAGGCCTGCGTGAATGACTCGTGACACGCATGCACGAGCGCGGTCGCTCGGCCGAAGTCGCCGCGCAGGTCGTCCGTTGAGGAGTTGTGATGGCGCAGCCGCGGGCTGAGGAACTCACGGATGTCGGCCGTTGCTTCGTCGAGTTTACGTGGAAAGTCGATTTGAAGGGCTTCCTCGATCTGGTGAAGAGTGCCAATCGGGTCCCGGAGCAACCGATCGAAACTCGTGAAGGTACGCGGCCGCCCTCGCGTCCAACGCTCGGCCCCGAGGTTGTAGTCAAGCCACAGCAAACCTGACTTCGGTGCCGAGAAACCGTCACGGCGTTGTAGCGATCCCGCCACCTCGCCGGGGTGCCGGTGCGTCAACACGAATCGCACTTCGACGCCGATTTCCTCGAGGATCTCAAGCCAGAGCGGCAACAGGCGGCAAAGCCTAGGGTCTTTGAAACCCCAAACGCGTGCCACACCGAAATCTCTCTCTATGATGCGGGCCATCTCCCGACGGAACGGGACGACTGCGTCCTCCTTCCACCATCGATCCGGCAGTGGTAGCAACTCGTCCCAGCTAGAGCGAAGGGTGGAGAGCATGCGGTCGTGAAGCTGCACCAGTTCTAGGTGCTCCCAGTACCCCTTTTCGTTAACGCCGGGATGGGGCGCCTGCATCGACTGACTCAGGGTCACCCCGAGAATGCGCAACGCACCCGACAGGGCGGAAGTGCCGCTCCGGTGCATTCCCAGTACGAAAACTCCGACGTTATTCACGGAACGTCAGACCTTGTCGGGTTTTCTGAACATCCGGGCGACGCTTGTGGCAAGTCGTCGCGGTAGCAGCAGCATAAGATAGGGACCCAAGTGACCTGAGGGTTGGGCCAATGGTGCCTCGAACAACATCATCGTCCTTGTCGGTTTTCCAGTCAGTTCACACAGAATTCGGAAAGCGCATACGCGATGTAGCCCCGAAGAAAACATCACTCCAGCGGTCGCATGCGGATCATCCCGAGACCATTGTCTCCAAGATTGTACCGCATCCCGTTCTTTGGACACAAGTACGCACCGCGGTTCTAACATCTTCGGCGCAGCCGAAGATCCGGCTCGTTGGCTGAAACGCGAGGTTGAGTGCACACTGATCCGCTAACGGTCCGCACCGCTAGCGCTTTCAAGCTGGCGAAGTTGCCGTCGGTACAGTTCCTCGTCGGGGTAACGATCGGCCAGCCGCCGCGCGACTCGCGTCGCATCGGTGAGCTTCCCCTGCCCCTCGTACAGTTCAATCAGGCGCACGTAGGGGACCGGCTTGTTTTTATGATTGAGGATAATATGCTCCAGGATCTCCGCTGCCTCGTCAGTCTGCCCGGCCGCCGCAAGGATGCGGGCCAATGCCGACGAGGTCGAATAGTCGCCGGGCATCAGGCTTCGCGCCAGGTACGCCGCTCGAACGGCCTCGTCGTGATCCCCGATACGCGAAAGCGCTTCACCGAGACGCTTCCAGGCACGACCGTAGTCCGGCTGGCGATCAATCGCTCGCTGGAACGCCGCCAACGCCGCGACATCGTCTCCTGCTTTGGCCAGGATTTGTCCGATCTGCACGTCGACCGCGTGTGGCAGGGGCGCTACGGCTGTGGCCTCCTCGAGACTCCAGATGGCGTCCTCCACTCGATTCAACTTGAGATAGAGAGCGGCGAGGAACCGGTAGATGTCGTACTCCGAGACAAACGTATCCTCGGCTTCGAGCGCGTCTCGGACGCCGGCTTCGACCGCATTAACGACGACGGGGGAAATCGTCGCATAATCGCTCAGGTAGTAGTGTGAGTCCAGCACCGGGTGCAACCGAACCGCAAAACGGAAGTGGGCCACCGCACGGTCGATGAAACCGCGTCGAAAGTAGAAATCGCCAAGGAAATCCCGGTAGTAATAGTTACGGGGTTCGATCTTGACCGCCTTGGCCCAGGCGGCCTCGCAGAAACGATCCTCGGGTTGGAGTGCCGCTGTGTCCCCGGTCAGGCGCGCCAGATCGACTCCTCGATCGCGCGAGCGAGAGCGTCTCAACGCGTCGGCCAGCACGGCGAGCCGGGCATAGGACCAGGCGCCGGGGGGACCATGATCGATCGCGAGCAGGTAGTAACGCACGCCCTCGGCAGCTAGTGCTTCGAACTCCTCAGGTGCCAGGGCCTGACCGGACCCGCTCAGGTACTGGCTGATCGAATCGGCGGGATCGGTGTAGGTGCGAGGCTCGCCGGGTCGCATATCGAGCACCTGTTCGTACTTGGATAGCGCGCTTTCGAAATCTCCGTTGTAGTACGCGGTTTCGGCCTGCTCGCGGATGCGCCAGGCCCACACATGGGACAACTCGACCACGATCCCACCGACCCCGAGCAGCATCGCGACCAAGGTAAGCAGCGGCCGAATCATGCGTTTCTCTTGGCGGCACCCACTGCCGCATCGGCCCGGCATCGCATCAGCACGGTGCACAAGAACACGAACAACAGGCTGTTGCTGTAGATCTGTAAATTGAAGCTGACAAACGAATGCAGCAGCAGCGCCAGCACGCCGACCGCTGCGGGCCATACGAACCACTTAGAGGGTTCGTCCCGACGCAGCAGCCCGCCAACCACACCTCGTGACAACAATAGGCCCAACGCCCACAGCATGGCGACTACACCGGCGACCCCGCACTCGGAGGCGACCTGAGCGTAGTCGTTGTGTGCATGCACCAGTTCGCGGTCCGAAGTACCCGGTGTGTACAGGTAGTACGCCTCGCGGAATGTGCCCAGGCCGGTGCCGAGAATGGGGAAATCTGCTGCCATCTCGAGTGTGACGCGGCTAAACATGAGCCGGGTCTGAAACGAGCTTTCCTTGGAGATATCGGCCAGCGTTCCGTAGCGATCGCGAAGGGAGGGCCAATCGATCCACGCCGCCATCGCGAAGGCAAGCATCACCGGCGCCAACATCAGGGCGACCGAGCGAGGGCGCAAACGGCGCGTGACAGCGAGAACAATGAGCACGATCGCGAGCGAGCCAAGTAGAGCCAGAAACCCGCCACGTGATTGCGCCAGCGCGAATGCGGTCAAGCCGAGGATGGTGAGGAACCCGAATAGAAGAACACCTGCTGGTGCGCGGGCTCCGCGACGAACCTGCTTCCGCCACAGCATGAAGGTCAGTCCGGCTGCGATCGGCAGGGCCATCTCCATCCATCCCGCGAAGTTGTTGGCATTGACGAACGGGCCGAACGAAAGCGTCGGCCCGCCCCCGCGCCACCAGTAGAGCTTGTTGTCGGCGGTGAGGGACTGGAAGATGCCGATGATCGACAAGACCCCGACCAATCCGGCCAGAATGACGAGATACCGCTTCAAACCTGCCTTTCGCTCGATCTGATTGAACACGACGACGAAGAAGGCCAGGTGCGCGAGAAACACGCCCAGTGCTCGCCGCGTGTGCGCCGGGGTCAAACTGATCGGGCGCCACGCCGAGTACCCCACGTCGAACCAGTCGGCGGGCATTGCAGCCGTGGCTGCACCGGAGTCCTTGGAAAACACAGGGACCCCCCCTGCTTCGGGTTGAGCCTCTTCCTGCAGCCATTGCGGCAAGCCGACAAACGACCGATCGTCCGGGTCGCCATATCCAGGAAGGGATACGGCAAAAAGCTCGGCCGTTTTCGGACTGACCGCTTTCACGAGACTCGGTGGCAACGGTACGATCTGAAGAAATACGACCGCAGCGAAAACCAGCGCTGGCCATTCGAGGCCGGAAAGTTGGACCCGGCCACCCAGGATCATCCCTGGGCGAGACTGGATCGACACACGGGGAGGCGACCAGATCAACTTGACGACCCAGGCGGTGACGATCGTCAGGATCAGGATCTGTCCCGTCGACCTGGCCCACACCTCGACCGCTCCAAAAGCGAGTGGGGGGAAGATCAACAGGGCGACGATGCCGCTGTCAATCACGCGATCGAGGAAATGAAGGAACCGAGGCATACCGTGATTATGCCTCAAACATTTCTCACCGTTTGACAAGCCGACTCGCTGATAGGACATATTAGGTCCATGTCGCCGTTTTCCGAAGCCATCAAACGCACGTTCGATATCGTGGCCAGCGCGCTTGGGTTGCTCGTGGTGAGCCCTGTGCTGTTCGTTACTGCGATTTTCGTTAAGTTAGACTCTTCCGGTCCGGTTTTTTATCGCGGCGTCCGATCCGGACGAAACGGCAAGACCTTCCGAATAATTAAGTTTCGTACGATGGTCGTCGATGCTGAGTCCAAGGGCGGAACGACCACGGGGCTGAACGACGCCCGGTTGACGGGCGTGGGCAAATTTTTGCGCACCAAGAAGCTGGACGAGATACCGCAGTTGATCAACGTCCTGAAGGGAGAAATGAGCCTGGTCGGACCGCGACCGGAGGTTAACGAATATGCGAGTCGATACTCCAATGAAGAACTCAAGGTCCTGACGGTCAGACCCGGCATCACGGACCTCGCCTCGCTGGAGTTCATCCGGCTCGACCAACACGTAGGGACGGAAGATCCCGACGGCACGTACCGGCGTGATGTACTGCCACGGAAGAATCGTCTTCGTATGGAATACGTTGATCGTCAGAGCCTAGGCCTGGATCTCGCGATCCTTTGCCGAACCGTCCTTTCGGTCGGGCGGTCGTTCCTGAAACGCGATGCTTGAATCCACCCGTTTACTCGTCCCCGATATCGAGGTGACACGCCTCGGGATGGGTGGGTGCCCCCTGGGAGGCGCGGGGTGGGGCGCTGACGATGAGACCCAGGTCAAGGCCGCGATCGACGAGGCCCTTGATCTCGGTATCAACCTGTTCGACACGGCCGATTGCTACGGGTTCGGTTTGTCCGAACAACGGCTCGCGGCAGCGTTGGGGCGTCGAAGACACGACGTCGTGATTTCTTCGAAATTCGGCGTGCGGTGGGATGCCGACGGCCGGACGCTGAAAGATGCCAATCCGGTCTACGCCCGCAAGGCCGTCGAGGCCAGTCTGAAACGACTGAAGCTCGAATGCATTCCGCTTTATTCCCTGCACTGGCCGGATGGCGTGACCCCGATCCCAGACATCATGGGTGCTCTCTCCGACATGCAGACAGAAGGGAAGATCGGTGCGATCGGCGTCTCCAATCTGGACGCGGATCAACTCGAAGAGGCGGCGCGGCACGCCGAGATCGCGATGGTTCAGGTTCGTTTTAGCCTGATCCACCGATCGAGAGCGCTCGCGCTCCGGGAGACCGCCGCACGACACGGGATCAGCATCTGGGCCTGGGGCGCTCTCGGGGAGGGTCTCTTGACCGGCAAGTTCGACTCCCGCAGCACCTTCGGAGCCGACGATCGGCGCAGCTACTACCCCGAGTTCAGCGGTGAGTGGTTGGAGACAAATCTCGCGCTTGCCGGACAAATCGTGGAGATCGGCGAGCGACTCGAACGGAGTCCGGCGCAGGTGGCTCTGCGTTGGCTACTCGACACCTGCGGCATCGGTGGCGCCCTCTTCGGGGCGAAGAACCCGACCCAGGTGCGCGACAACGTCGATACGCTGGGGTGGAACTTGCCGGCCGAGACGTACGAGTTCCTCGCCCGCCAGCCGACCTACGAAGCACCCCACCGATGAAACGAATCTACATCTCCCCTCCGCATATGGGGCACGACGAGCGCGATCTTTTGCTCGACGCGTTCGATTCCAACTGGATTGCCCCGACGGGCCCGCACCTCGAAATGTTCGAGCGTGAGCTCGCATCCAGAACCGGGGTCGATCACGCCGTCGCATTGTCGAGTGGTACAGCAGCGTTGCATCTGGCGCTCCTGCTTCTTGGAGTCGGCCAGGGTGACGAGGTTGTCACGTCCACACTGACCTTCGCCGCAACGATCAACGCGATCCGTTACGTCGGCGGAGTGCCCGTTCTCATCGATTCCGACCGCGAAACGTGGACGCTGGACCCGGCACTCGTGGCGGAGGAACTCGAGTACTGCGCGCGGCGGGGCAAGCTCCCGAGGGCAGTGATCGCGGTGGACCTCTACGGCCAGTGCTCGGACTACGACCCTATCGTCGAAGCCTGTTCACGATACGAGGTGCCGGTCATCGCAGACGCCTCCGAATCACTGGGGGCCACCTATCGTGAGAAGCCTTCGGGTTCCCAGGGGTCGATGGGAGTCTTTTCCTTCAATGGCAACAAAATCGTTACGACTAGTGGCGGGGGGATGCTCGTCTCGAACAGAAAAGACTGGATCGAAGACGCACGCCAGTTATCCAGCCACGCCCGGGATCCTGCGCCACACTACGAGCATTCCCGTGTCGGTTACAGCTACCAGATGAGCAACTTGCTGGCCGCAGTAGGTCGAGGTCAACTCCGAGTTCTCGACGACCACGTCGAACGGAGGCGGAAAAACAACGCCGTCTACCGCCGAGCGCTTGCCGGCCTTCCCGGCATCGGGTTCATGCCCGAAGCGCCTTACGGCCGTGCAACGTTCTGGCTCACCGCAATAACCGTAGACCCAGCCGCCTTTGGGGCCAACCGCGAAACCCTGCGACTGCATCTCGAGCAGAACGAGATCGAATCGCGACCGGTGATGAAGCCGATGCATCTCCAGCCCGTCTTCCGCGAATTCCGCACCCGCGGGGGGTCCGTTTCCGTCGAGCTGTTCGACCGCGGGCTGTGCTTACCGAGCGGATCAAACCTGAAAACGACGGACCTGGACCGAATCGTGGAGGCGATAGGTTCCGTAGAGCGTGCTAGGGTTCCCGGGCCTTGCAAAAACCCTGATGTTGCGTAACTACAAGGCTGAGGCGGCGGCAAAACAGTCATGAAATCCATCGAACTTGCAAAGAGATTACGTCGGCATGTCCTGAACATGACGAACCGTGGAAAGAGTTCGCACATCGGTTCAGCGTTGTCGATGGCCGATATCATCGCCGTGCTCTATTCCGAAGTGTTGAACGTCGACCCAGCTGCCCCCAAGCATCCCAACCGCGACCGCTTTGTCCTGAGCAAGGGCCACGCGGGAGTTTGTGTCTATGCCGTGCTCGCAGAGCGCGGCTTCTTCTCGACGGATCTCCTGAAGACACATTATCAAGACGGATCGAAGTTGAGCGGGCACGTCTCTCACAAGGGAATCCCCGGCGTCGAATTTTCCACTGGTTCGCTGGGACACGGGTTGCCCGTCGCGACGGGCATGGCCTACGCGGCAAAACTGGCCGGCGGCACGCACCGTGTGATCGTGGTCATGAGTGACGGAGAGTGTGACGAAGGTTCGAACTGGGAAGCGATCCTGTTTGCAGCCCATCACAAGCTGAGTAACCTGACTGCGATCGTTGACTACAACAAGATCCAGAGTCTGGCAGCGGTCTCAGAGACGCTCGGTCTTGAGCCGTTTCGAGACAAGTGGGTGAGCTTTGGCTGGGACGTCCGGGAAGTGAACGGGCACGATCATCCCGATCTGAAACGGGCAATTGGCAGCCCACATCGGGAGCGACCTTCCGTGGTCATCGCGCACACGATCAAGGGGAAGGGTATATCGTTCATGGAAGATGATGTGCTCTGGCACTACCGGACTCCGCAAGGTGACGAGTTTGACGCAGCGATCAAGGAACTCGAGGAGTCATGAGAGACCGGTTCATCCGAACGCTCCACGAGTGTGCGAAGGCAGATCCCCGACTGATCCTGGTCACCGGCGACCTGGGATTCGGGGTTCTCAGCGAGTATGCCAGGAGTCTTCCGTCTCAGTTCTTGAACGTTGGGGTGGCCGAGCAGAGCATGACCAGCATAGCCACGGGACTGGCGCTTGAGGGCCACATCGCGTTTACCTATTCAATTGCGAACTTCCCCACGCTTCGCTGCCTGGAACAGATCCGTAACGATGCGGCCTACCATGATGCCAACGTCAATGTTGTGTCAATCGGTGGAGGCTTCAGCTACGGCGCACTCGGGATGTCGCACCACGCGACAGAGGATCTCGCCATCATGCGCGCGATCCCGCAAATGACCGTGGTTTCGCCGGGCTGCCTGTGGGAAACGGAACAGGCGACTCGGGCACTGATTGACAGTCCGGGGACCGGTTTTTTGAGATTAGACAAGTCCGATGCCGGCGAGACCGGCCGCGAGGGCGAGCTTTTCGAACTTGGAAAGCCTCGCTTACTTCGCAACGGCGATAGCGTCACGATCCTGACGACCGGAGGTGTTCTCGGCGAGGTGCTCGATGCCGAAAAAGTCCTGCGCGAGCGAGGCGTCGACTGCGACGTGTTCAGTTGTCACACGTTGAAACCGTTCCTCGCGGACGAGGTACTGACGTCGATCGCCCGCACGGGTCGTGTGGTGTGCGTCGAGGAACACATCGTGACGGGGGGTCTGGCCGGTCTGATGGCCGAGACCTGTTTGGACGCGGGCGTATCGTTACACTGGTTCAAGAAGATCGGAATCACGGGCGGCTTCTGCGTGGAAGTCGGGAGTCAGGCGCATCTACGTCGCCTCTATGGCCTTGATGCCGGATCGATCGTGAACTCGGTGCAAAAATGGGTCGGATCGGATGATTGAGCGTAGCGGTCCGTGAATGCGGGCCTGGTTGTTACAACGAGCCGAGCCGACGCCCCACGACAACGATGGGGCGCAACGGTTACTACGTACGGGAATCCTGGCCAAACATCTGGTCCGTGCCGGCCACGAGGTAACCTGGTGGACGTCGACTTTCGATCACTACAACCGGTGCCAGCGTTACAGAGAAAGCCGCCTCGTTCCTGTCGAACCAGGCTACGGAATCCATTACCTGTCCGGGCCGAGCTACCGCCGGACCATCTCGCTTCAGCGGTTGAGGAACCATCGCGCTGTTGCGAGGCGGTTTGCAGCGCTTGCCGCCGCATCGGATCGGAAGCCCGACCTGCTGGTCGCCTCGATACCCACCCCGGAACTGGCCGTGGAAGCGGTGAGGTTCGGGCGAAGAATCAACGTACCGGTGGTGCTCGACATACGCGATCTCTGGCCGGACGTGTTCTTCGACGTCTTGCCCGGGTTTCTGAGACCCGCGATCGGACTACTTGCCGCTCCAATGCGACGATCGCTTCGGGAGGCCAGCCGGGGTGCAACGGCAATCATCGGGTTGACCGACGGTTTCGTGGAGTGGGGCCTGGGTCAATGCGACCGGGCCAGAGGTCCTCGGGACCGCGTGTTCTTCATGGGTTACCCGGACAAGAACCAACCCTCGGCCGATTCCTCGATCGCGTCGGAGTTCTGGGACCGGCTCGGCGTATTGCGCGATCCCGGCACTCTCACGGTGGCGTTCGTCGGAACTCTTGGCCTCACCGTGGATTTCAACCCGGTTATCGAAGCCGCTGAAATACTACACACCGCGGGAGTTCCCGTGCGATTCGTCGTATGCGGCGACGGCGCACGCAAGGCGAAAATAGAGGCCGACGCGTCCGACCTACCGAATGTCGTATTTCCGGGATGGATCAGGGAAAACCTGATCCACTCTCTCCTCGAGCGGTCTGCGATCGGCCTTACACCCTACATCCCGTCCAAGAACTACATCTTGAATCTGCCCAACAAACCGGCGGAGTACATGGCCAGCGACCTTGCCATCGCCCACAGTCTCGACACCGGCGAGTTGTTCAATCTGTTGTCGAGCCGGGGCTGCGGCTTTTCGTACGGCGGAGACGGCGTGGTTCTTGCGGAACGATTAAAGCGCCTCGTCGAGAATCCGGACGACCTCGCGCAACTCAGAAAACGAGCGCGTGCGACGTTCTCCGAGCTACTCAACGGTGAGAGTGTCTATCGCGACATGGTGACGTATCTTGAGGGGCTCGTCAGCGACCACCAGGCGGTGGATGAAACCCGGGGAGGGTCATGAACAATCACGACGGTGGCCTGGCCTACAAGCCGGGCCTGATGGGTCGTGTCGCCCGCGTTGTCCTCCCCGTCTTGCATCGCATCCTCCCGTTCGCGATCTATCGAGTCGTTTACAGTTTCCTGTACGGTTTCTACGTGCGGCTGCTTCGGATCGCCTATTTTTTTTGGATGCTCGTGGTTCGCGTAACGGGCACGTCCCGCTCGGCGCTCAGGGCCAAGCTGGTCTATCAGCTCTTACCGTTCACGATGGGAGGACGCCAGGCCCTCGAGAACGCGTTCGACGTAACGGCGATGGCGGAAGATCGTGGCATCCCGGGAGCGTTGGTGGAGTGCGGCGTCGCGGAAGGCGGAACCTCGGCGATGTTGGCGATGACTAACCGGTGTCTGGGAAACACGAGCCGTGCCAAGTGGTTGTTTGATTCTTACGAGGGTCTTCCCGAACCCACCCAGGAAGACTACGAAGGCGGTACGACCGGCGACTTCATTCGCCCACTCCCCAAGGGTGCCTGTCTCGGTACGGTCGAGCAGGTCGAAGAACTTATGTTCGAGACGCTGTGTTTTTCGCAGAACGATACGTTCCTTATTAAGGGCTGGTTCCAGGATTCGGTACCGAGACACCGCGCCCGTATCGGCGACATCGCGGTGTTGAGACTCGACGGTGACTGGTATGAATCGACCAAGATACCGTTGGAGAACCTTTACGATTTCGTATCACCGGGAGGCTTCGTGATCATCGACGATTACGGCACCTGCTTTGGTTCGCGAAAGGCCGTCGATGAGTTCCGCCGGGAACGGCGATTAGAAGCGCCATTGAACTCCGATGGCCGTGGCGGTGTCTGGTTCGAAAAGCCCCGAGACGACACGGACTAGACACGGCCGACGCCCTTGTCCCGCCGCTTCGGCCGGTAAACGTGCGTGCTTTGCCCGAAGAACACGTCGGCCGCTTCCATCATCGTCTCCGACAACGTCGGGTGGGC
>Ga0114950_10004165_pt1 | contig 11201 bp, 10 predicted proteins | sample N075metaG_FD_83503 | JGI IMG/M metagenome (GOLD analysis project Ga0114950, IMG submission 83503) | Deep subsurface microbial communities from Kermadec Trench to uncover new lineages of life (NeLLi) - N075 metaG | ecosystem: Environmental > Aquatic > Marine > Ocean trench > Sediment | place... | reverse complement strand
GCCGCCGCCAAAGGACCATCCCTGGCGGACCATGCCCAACCATGCGATGACCCCGCACACATCTGGCACTTCACTGTCAGCCCAGGCTCGTTACGCTGCTGGAGTTCGGGAGATCCTGGAGTGTTGGTTTGATGGTAGGCCAATCAGGGACGAATACCTCATCGTCCAAGGTGGCCATCTTGCTGGTGCGGGCGCGCATTCCTACAGTGAAGGAGATACCACCGGTGGTTCAGACGAAGCCACCAGATTCAAGACGTAATGGAATCGTGGCGGGGGGTGGGGGGCTGGTTGGTGTTCGGGATCGATAGCTTCGGTTCTCCGAACTGGGATGCCCGACGCGACCCCTTTTTTACGGGTCACTAAATCCAGCCCGGGTCCACGCCCTGGAGGCGAGACGCCAAGGAGGTTTTGACATCGATGGGCGAACTGATCAAGGTTGCAACGTTGAGCGATATCTCACCGGGGACGTGCCGCCACGTGGATGCAGGTGGCCGGGCAGTGGCCGTCTTCAACGTGGACGGAACCGTTTATGCCTTGGGTGGGACGTGCACCCATCGAGGCGGTCCTCTGGGAGAAGGCGAGCTCGACGGGACCATCGTCACGTGCCCATGGCACGGTGCGCAATTTGATGTGACGACCGGCCAGGTCGTGGGTCCCCCAGCGGGGCAGAGTGTGACTGCGTACAAGGTCGTTGTCCAGGGCGAGGACATCAACGTTGACCTCTCAGAGGGAGCCACCTAGTGCGAACCCGCCGATGCGCGCCGTTAGGACACGATGTTGCTCTGCAAGCAGTGTCACAGCAGAAGCGGCTGCACCAATGCCGAGGGGTGCGAGAGGAAGTTCACCTTCGGTCCTGTCGCGTATGGGCTATGTGAAATCTGTCATAACAGGGATTTCAAGGGAGCGAACGCTGATGTTCGGCAGGAGTGCGTTGACTGTACCTCATGCCATTACTCCGTGCCACCAGACACGACGGCGGAAAGAACTCCCTCCACGGATGCACCGCGAGCGGAGCCCTCTTTGCATACAGGCCCCGAGAATCATGAACCAACGGTCAGATTCTGCAGTGGTCTTGGGCATCACGAGTATGGTGGCCGGGTCTGCAAGCGATGGTCTTCGAGCGGGACACCGACGGTGAAGTGGTAGAGGCTCTGAAACTGGTTCTCGGCGAGTCCTAGGACCTCGTGAACGGGATCGTCGAAATAGCATCCTATCCCCGTGGAGCGGACACCGGCTGCTTCGGCTTCCAGATACAAGACCTGGCCGACCATGCCTGCCTCCCAAAAGAGGTTTCGGTAGAACCAGGCCCCGTTTCTCTGAATCGGCTCGGCAAACTCGGCTATCATGCCGAGGCTGAAAAAACCATCCGCGGCGATGTCCTGATGGCAACTCAAGGTTCGCGAGGTGTCGCGGAAATCCCCCTCGACTAACCGGTAGAGAGGAAAACCGATCGGCACTCCCGCAGGTGTCTCCCAGAGGAAGGTCTCGCGCATCGCTGTCTTGAGCAGATTCTCCTTGGCCGGATCTCGGACCAAGAGATAGAGCCCGGGCGCCACACCGTCGACCCGGTGAACGAACAAGGCCAGGTGAATGGTCGTGGGCCAATACAGGGCATCCCAGGGCGGGTAGGGCCCCGGCAGCGTGTGCGCAAGCATCCGCAGAAACAGCTCGCGAGAGACGGTGCTTCGGCCATCCAGTGCCAGGCAGCTCCGCCGTTGCTGAATGATCTGTCGAGCATCGACGTTCGGTAACTGGTGGGACCACTGTGGGTCACACACCGATTCACGCGGTGCTGCGTCCGGAGCGATATTTCGAGGCATCCGCGTCGTCGCCGCGACTTCGTCGATGACCGGCCAGGGAACGTGCTCGCGACTGAGACGATTGGGTTGACCATGCCACTGGCTCATGCGAATCGTCTCGATCGTCTTCTCGGTCGCAACAGGAAACCTGACGGCGACTTCCCCATCGGAGGTGTTGGGAGTCACCACGGCAAGCAACTCCGGTTCCTCCGACTCCTCTTCCAGAAACTCTGCGCGACGATCCAGACCCAGCAGGGTAGCCACGTCATCCGTCGACCAGCTCGAGACCAACCTGAGCCGCCAACCACACAAAACAGCAGCAAAGTGAAGCGCCGCCACGGCGTGCCCGATGTCGTGCTGACAATAGCGAAACGCCCGCTCGCCGTATTTCCACGCTTCTCGCCAGGAAACAGAACCGAGTCCCACCAGAAAGGACCCTGCAGGCAGGTCGCGCATGAGCGAATCCCAAATATGCTGGGAGAATGACGCGCGGAGCTCCAACGAGTGGCGTTCCGACACATAATGGTAAAGCGCCGGGCTGTCATCCTCGCTCCCCGCGGATTCAAGCACCACATATGCTTCGGTCGGGTGCAAGTTCCCGCTTGATGGATTGACCCGCAATGACCAGCGGCTCGTGCCGGCGTGTTTCCAGGCCGTCAGTGCGAGACTGTATCGAAAGAAGTCGGCCACCGTCCCGAGATGAACCGGAGACGGTGGCAAGGCGTTTGGCTCATAGATCCGGTCATGCGGAAGCGCAGGCGGCTCACGGCCTAAGTCCAACTGTGCCTCGGACGCGCCGTGGTAATACCGAAACGGATGAGGCTGATTGGCCCAGTCCATGTATCCCGGCGAACGAGCATACTGGTGGAGGTGATGCTTGGTTCGTTCGTGGTAAGCGAAGACGGTTGAAAGGACGTTCATAACTTTCAGTCAATGGAGGGGCTGGTATCTAACGATTTGCACCTCATCGTCACACTGGTTGTCACAGAATTCGACTCAGGCGTGTCTGGAATCACTCGGCTCCCTAGCCATCCTTCTTAGCCTCGTTCCAAAGGCCGTCGAGCGTTTTGAGGTCGGCGTGGCCGACCTCGATACCACGCTCGACGGCCAGTTGCTCGACCCGGCGGAACCGGTCGCTGAATTTGGTGTTGGCCTGCTCGAGCGCCGCCCGTGGATCGACACCGAGTTTTCGAGCCAGGTTTACCACTGCGAACAGCAGGTCGCCGATCTCGTCCCGCAGCATCGATTCGTCCGCGCCATCTCCGAGATCCGCGACTTCGTCGAGTTCCTCCCGGATCTTGTTCCGAGGTCCTGCGGCGTTGGGCCAATCGAACCCCACCCCGGCCGCACGTTCCTGCAGGCGGAACGCCGTCAAGAGGGCTGGGAGGTTGGGTGGGAGCCCGTCGACGATGCTTGAGGGCGCTTCCGACTCGCGACGTTTGATGCGTTCCCACCGCTCGGCAACTTGGGCCTTGCTCGGTGCCGCTTGGTCCGTGTCGGTGGCCTTGTCGCCGTACAAGTGCGGATGGCCCCGCCACATTTTTTCTTCGACGGCGCGCGTGAGGTCTTCCGCTCCAAAAAGACCCTGCTCTTCGGCGAGCACGATCTGGAACGCGACGTGGAGGAGCACGTCGCCGAGTTCGGTCCGCAGATCGTCCTGGTCACCCGTCGCAATAGCGTGATCGAGTTCGAGCACCTCCTCCACGAGGTAGGTCCGCAAACTCTCCGGGGTTTGTGCGGCGTCCCATGGACACCGCTTTCTGAGGTCCCGGACGAGATCGACGATGCGCCCAAGCGCTGATGGTTCTTGCATTTGCGAAATCCGACCGGTACAATACCCGTCCATTCGTGAGTGTGTCAACGACGCCCCGGAAAGACAGGGCATGGGCCGAGGTCGATCTCGGGCATCTGCTAGCCAACGCGCGGACCATCCAGGCGGTGGCCGGTTGCGACGCGTTGCTCCCGATGGTCAAAGCCGAAGCGTATGGTTTGGGCGCCCTCGCTGTCGTACACGCCCTCGAACCCCTTGATCCGTGGGGTTTCGGACTCGCCACTATTGACGAAGCAATTGCACTCAGGGAAGCCGGTGTCGGTCGGCGGCTCCTCGTGTTCACGCCGCCGCGCGTGGAATTCGCCGGCGTGTACGAAGAGTTCGACCTCACGGCCGTCATGGATCACTCGGCGGTGGCCGCGGCGTGGACGCGACCCTACCATGTGGAGGTCGATACGGGCATGGGGCGCTGCGGCGTTCGCTGGGATGCGGAAGACGCGCTCCGCGGCTGTGGGGCCGGAACCATCGAAGGCGTGTTCACGCATTTCCATTCGGCTGATGAAGGCTCCGAATCAGTCGAACGCCAATGGCAACGGTTCCAGCGAGCGTTGGCGAGCCTGGGTGCGGTGGGGGCACTCGTCCACGCGGCCAACAGTGCCGGCGCCTGGCGGCTCAAAGAGCGGCTCGATTTGGTGCGCCCGGGCATTTTCTTGTACGGAGGGTGCCATGCGCCCGATCTGCCCGCGCCCAAGCCGGTGCTCACGCTTCGGGCACCGGTGGTGTCGATCCGCGATATCCCCGAGGGGGAGTCGGTGAGTTATGGGGCAACGTGGGTAGCGCCCGGGCCTACTCGCGTGGCAACCCTGGGAATCGGCTATGCTGACGGTGTGTCGCGCACGGTCCGCGACCGGGCGAGCGTGCTCTTGGGCGGCGGCCGACGAAAAGTCGTGGGGCGGGTGACCATGGACTTCGTCATGGCGGCGCTACACGAGGGCGACACGGTGTCAGTGGGCGATGTGGCCACATTGGTCGGTCGGAGCGGCGAGGAAGAAATCACGATCGACGAGTTTGCGGGGTGGGCTGGAACGAACGCCTACGAGGCGCTCGCCAGGCTTGGGCCCCGCGTGCCGCGTCATTATGTGGCACCGTGACCGGGCCGGGTCGGTTCGTGCTCATCGTTTTGGATGGCTTGGGGATTGGCGAAGCGCCCGACGCCGAAGACTATGGGGATCGGGGTAGCAACACGTTGGGCAACGTGGCCGACGCCGTTGGCGGACTGGATCTGCCCAACCTCGAAGCGTTGGGTTTGGGGTGTTGTCGCCAGGTTTGGGGCCTTACGTGTGCCGTGCCATCAGCCGCGTACGGTGTCGCGATCCCCAGGTCAAAGGGAAAAGACAGCACGACCGGACATTGGGAGTTGTGCGGAGTCGTCTTGGACACCCCGCTCCCAACCTATCCAGACGGGTTTCCGGGCGAAGTCATCGACGCTTTAGCGAACCTGACCGGACGGAGCGTGCTGGCGAATCGGGCAGCCTCAGGGACGGCAATCATCGAGGAATACGGTCCGCAGCACCAGGCCAATGGCGGGTGGATCGTCTACACTTCTGCCGATAGCGTCTTCCAGATAGCCGCGCACGAAGAGGTGGTGCCGCTGGACGAACTTTACCGCGCGTGCGAGGTAGCGAGGAGCGAGGTGCTGGTAGGGGAGCATGCGGTCGGGCGCGTGATCGCCCGTCCATTCCGAGGCGGTCCCGGCGCGTACACGAGGACCGAGCACCGGCGGGATTTTTCGCTGGTCCCTCCGGGCTTGACGTTGTTGGATAGGTTGGCCGATGCGGGGATCCCGCGGGTCGGCGTTGGGAAGGTGGACGACCTCTTTGCCGGGCGAAACATCACGAGCACACACACCGCGACTAACGCGGACGCGTTCGGACTAATCCGGGAAGCGCTCGACTCGATGGAGCCCGGGTTTCTTTTTGCCAACGTCATAGAGTTCGACCAGTCGTGGGGTCACCGAAACGACGTCGCTGGGTTCCATCAGGGTCTGGAAGAGCTTGACCGTGCCGTGACGTCGCTGGTTGACGGGCTTGAGGAGGGCGACATCATGATCTTCACTGCTGACCATGGGAACGATCCTACCACGCCGTCCACCGACCACTCGCGCGAAATAGTGCCGTTGCTTGTCGTGGGTCCCGGCGTTCGGCCACGGGCGCTCGGCGACCGGGGCTTTGCCGACGTTGGGGCAACGGCCGCCGAGTTTTTTGGAATCGAGATGGACGAGGGAACATCCATGTTGGGGATGATCCGAGAATGATCGAACATCTGCTACTAGAAGCGCGGCGGGCCCGCGACCGGGCGTACGCACCGTACTCCAACTACAATGTTGGTGCGGCGCTCGAATCGGAAGATGGCGAGGTGTACGTGGGGTGCAACGTGGAAAATGCCTCGTACTCGCTGGCCGTGTGCGCGGAACGGGTCGCGCTAGGGGCAGCCATTGCCGCCGGATCGCGCGCGTTCGTGCGTCTGGTCATCGCCACGGATTCGATTCCGCCCGCGCCTCCGTGCGGTGCCTGTCGCCAGGCCCTCGCGGAATTCGGGGACAATCTCGAAATCATCTCGGTCGGAGGTGATGGGGAGCGCCGGTGGACGCTGGCAGAGCTGCTCCCGGACCGGTTTTCGGCCGGTGATCTTTCGGTGTGAGGTGGCGGTCAACGTCGATCAACATATGGAGTTAGAACCCGTGAACCCGGCTTGCGAGGCCTGCGGTGGTCACGTCTCATCCTACGTCCTTGAAAGACTGCTCGCCCTAACGGCACTGTCGGTAATCTGCCGGGTATCTTGCCGTACCTGTTCAGTACGGCAAGGACCTTTTCATATGAAGCCTATTGGTTTGAACGCAGTAGTCATCATTGCCTTCTTGGCCGCGGGGTTTGCCTGTGCCGGTGATGGTCCAGGAACGACGGACCCCCCAATAAGGAATAATGATTCCCTACCGGTAGGAACCCCCTTTGCGGGTTTCAGTGGTGAGGTTCAACCCATCTTCACGGCGCGATGTGCTCTCTCTGGCTGTCATGTCGGCGTGTCCCCTGGGGGGGATATGAACTTGGAGCAGGGCCAGGCCTACGGCAACATCGTAAATGTCATGAGTAGCAGTGTGCCTACGTTCAAGCGCGTCCTTCCGGGCTTCCCAGACTCCAGCTTCCTGGTGCACAAGATTCAAGGGACGCAGGCCAGCGTCGGGGGCAGCGGTCAGCGGATGCCCCTTACTAATTGCTGTCTCTCGCAGGATCAGATCGATCTCATTCGCTCGTGGATAACCACGGGTGCGCGCAACAACTGAGCTACACCCGGCAACACGCCTCCCCAAGCCAGAAGCCCCCGAAATCCGGGGGTTTCTGCAACTTCTGTCCTTGGTTGGGTATCATTCCCCGATGCAAATCACCTGGCAGCGCTGGATAACGGTCACGGCCCTCGGGTTCTTGGCGCTCGCCTGTACCGAGAATATCGAGGCGCCGGCCCAATGCCCGGAGTTCTGCCCACCTGAACGGATCGTCATCATCGATTCCGTCTTCAGGGGCGTGGTCATGGGTGATTCGGCGTTCCGGGGCTATCAGGCATCGCACAATCCTCCCGTGATGCAGTTCGTGACTGACGGGGCGGTGCTGGAGACGCGGGGTGTTACCCGGTTTCGGGGGTTCTCACGGTTCATTGCCGGCGGTGGGGACACGATTCTGTCTTTGGATTCGTTCCGCATAATGATCCAGATGATTCGGCGCGATACGGCTGTCGTCGGCCTCACCTTGGATCTGTACCAGCTTCCCTCCGACGTCGATAGTACGACCCGGTTCGACGATCTGGATCAGTACATCGTTGATTCGAATCGTATCACGACCTATGCCGTGGATGACACACTGGCCGCCGGGGTGTTAGAGGTGGTGTTTCCCGCTTCTGCCCTCCCCGGTATTGGTGACGATAGTTCGGTGGCGGCGGTGGCGTGGATCCTTCAGAGCCCCTCCCCTACCTACCTCGACATTGGCACCTCGGAGGGCGGCCAGTGGCCAGTGATCGGACGCTACCTTACGCTCGAAACCTCGTCTGGCGATACGGTGGAGATTTTCGTCGGTGACGAACCGACTGAATTCGATTCCTTCCTTGCTGCCGACCCGGCCCCACTCGTCGATTCCTTATTGGTGATTGGTGGAGTGCCATCGGCCCGGTCAATCATCCGATTCAACTTGCCACCGGTAATACGAGATTCTTCGGACATCGTGAAGGCAACGCTTCTCATGATGATGAGCCAACCTGTCGCGGCGGTGCCGAGGGACGGGGCGACGATTCGTGCGCGAGCCGTGACCCGGGACGTCGGCCAGAAGTCGCCTAGGGGCGATGTGAACACCATCGTAGCGGGGTCGGGCGGCGTCGTGCTTCAGGCTGGGGAGTTCGACACGGTGCGCCTCGATATTACCGACATCATGGTTACATGGACGCTCGACTCCGTCCTTCCATCGGTGATCATGCTGAGCGCGGCACCGGAGGCGGGGCGGATGTTCGAAGTGCGCGTGTTTTCGAGTCGGTCTACGCAGCCACCGATCCTGTTCTTGAGCTACATCCCACCGTTCGAGCAAAGGCGTCGATGACGCGGCGGATCGTCCTAGTGGTAGCATTGATGGCGCTGGGCACTTCAGACAGCTCAGCGCAGACGTCGGTGTACTCGGTGCTCGGGTTGGGGTACCCAGGCCGTGCAATCAGCGTCCGTACGCGGGCAATGGGTGGGGGGCTGGCCACGCTCGATCCGGGATCGGCCTTGAACCCCGGGGCCGTGGCCGCGTACCGGCAACTCAGCACGTCGGTGACGGTGACCTCGAGCTTCCGGGAGTACACGGTCAATGACACCACCGTCGCCGGTCTCAAGGACACGCGGTTCGCATACGCATCGATCGGCGGCCCGATCGGCAACGCTCCCATAGCTTTCAATCTCACGTTTGCAACCTATCTTGATAGAACGTATGACGTGGTGGACACGGGTCGCGTGGAAATCCGTGGTGACACGGTTGGGTATGTCGAGAACATCTCGTCTGACGGTGCAGTGATCGATCTCCGCGGAGCCGTCGCTTGGGAAATCGATCCCAAACTTCGGGCGGGTGTCGCATTCCACATCCTCAGTGGGACCACGGAGAACGTTTTCCGTCGGAACTTCGAAGGGACCGACTACGCACCGCTCAACCGCGACGACCGGGTGAGTTTTACCGGCTTCGGTGGGTCAGCCGGCATCGTCTACCTCCCGGAGCCCTATTTGAGATTGGCTGCGTCAGTGCGAATCAACTCGGATGTGAGCGTCAAGCTCACGGAGGATGTCACCTTCGGCCAAACGCCCTTGCCGACCGAAGTGTCCGGCGGTGTGTTCTTCGCACCGGTTCCCACGATTCGATTTGCCTCGACGGCTATCTGGCGATCGTGGTCGAATACAGCCAAAGGGCTCCTCGCTCCAGATGCAGCAAACGCCTACGATACGTGGGAGATTGGATCCGGGGTCGAACTCCAGGGGCCCGGCAACCTCCCGCTGCGTTTCGGATTCCGGTATGCGCAGCTGCCCTACAGTCCGGCAGAACAGGCGCGCGAGATCAACCTATCGTTCGGGAGCGGATTTGGATTCGCGCAGGGGCGGGCCACGCTCGAATTTGCCATCGAGCGTGCGATGCGTGATGGAGGGGGTGCGGAGGAGAAGGTGTGGATGTTAAGTTTTGAACTCCGCGTCGTTCCGTGACCCGCGTCTATCTCCATACGTTCGGGTGCAAGGCGAATCAGTACGACACCGAGGTCGTGCGGCAGGCACTCGAATCGGCCGGCGCCGCGGTAGTCGATGATCCCACCCAAGCCGATGCGGCGATCGTAAACTCATGCACGGTCACTCATGTCGGCGAGCGCAAGCTCCGCGGGTATGTGCGGCAACTGGCCCGTCGTTACCCCGATCTCCGAACAGTAGTGATCGGATGTGCCGCAGCGCTGGATGACGGGACGCTCGCGGCACTTCCCAATGTCGTTGACGTGGTGAGTGGGGCGGACCCGTCCGATGTGTTGGCCGCGCTCAATGTGCCGGTGCCCCCACTGGACCCCGTACTCCGCCGTTTCGAACGGGGGCAACGCGCGTGGCTCAAGATTCAGGACGGATGTGACGAGCATTGCACATTCTGCGCGACAACGATCGCGCGCGGGGCCAACCGGTCTAGGCCGGTCGATGAGATCGTACGTGAAGCCGCGGCCTTGTCTGAGTCGGCCAGGGAGATCGTCCTCACTGGCGTGCATATCGGGACGTACGGACGTGATATCGGTGACTCCGACCTGGGACGGCTGGTATGTACGTTGGTCAACCGCGTTCCGGAAGTGCGGTTTCGCCTTTCGTCGATCGAGGCCACGGAAATCGATGAACGCCTCGAAGACCTTCTGGCGACCGCACCCGAGCGACTCGCTCCTCACCTTCACGCCCCGCTGCAATCGGGGAGTGATCGCCTGCTCAGACGCATGGGGCGCCACTGGTATTCGGCCGATCGATACCGAAAGCGTTTGGCACGCCTAGCGGAACGGGTGCCGGTTCTCGGGCTAGGAGCCGATATCATCGTTGGTTTCCCAGGCGAGGACGATCTCGATCATGCCGACACGGTGTCGCTGGTCGAGGATCTTCCCTACACGTATCTCCACGTATTCCCGTACTCCGAACGCCCAGGTGCCGTGGCAGGGCGGCTCGGCCCAGCCGTGGCTCCACCGGTCGCACGGGATCGCGCGGAGGAGTTGCGGGCACTCGCCGAGGCCAAGGGATCGGGGTATCGGGCAGCCCGCGACGGTGGCGCGGCCGATGTCGTGAGCCTGTGCCGCCGCCAGGGAAGATGGGAAGGGCTCACGGGGGACTACCTAACGGTCTTCACGCCAACCGATCGTGAGTTTGCCGGTCGGTTCCGGGCGCACCTCGTGATGGGAAAAAAGGGCGACCTCGAGGCGATTCCAGTTGACTGACAAGAAGCGCGTCTACCTCGAGACCTACGGATGTCAGATGAACGTCGCCGATTCGGAGACGGTGCTCGGGATACTCCGGCGCCAGGGGTACGAATCGGTCGATGCGCCTGACCAGGCGGACGTCATACTCGTCAACACGTGCGCCGTGCGGGATAACGCCGAGCAACGCGTCATTGGTCGCATGGGTGAACTCAAGCGGCACAAACGTCCCGGTGTGGTGCTCGGTTTGCTAGGGTGTATGGCGCAGCGCCTAGGGGAACGGTTGTTCGACGAAGCCCCGCACGTGGATTTGGTGGTGGGGCCGGATGGGTACCGGGGTCTCCCGGCGTTGATCGCCAGCGCGGCTGATGGCGAGCGATCGTTGGACGTGGAGTTCAAATCCTGGGAGCACTACGAAGACGTTCCCGCCGTGCGCAACGCAGCCCCGAGTGCTTTCGTCACGGTCCAACGAGGCTGCGATTATAGGTGCACGTTCTGCATTGTTCCGATGACGCGCGGACGCGAACGCAGCCGTAATCTGGAGGACGTGGTGGGCGAGGTCGCCAATATTGCCCAACAGGGAACCACCGAGGTTACGCTGCTGGGCCAAACCGTCAACAGCTACAACGATGGCCGGAACGAAT
>Ga0114950_10004164_pt1 | contig 11202 bp, 3 predicted proteins | sample N075metaG_FD_83503 | JGI IMG/M metagenome (GOLD analysis project Ga0114950, IMG submission 83503) | Deep subsurface microbial communities from Kermadec Trench to uncover new lineages of life (NeLLi) - N075 metaG | ecosystem: Environmental > Aquatic > Marine > Ocean trench > Sediment | place... | reverse complement strand
CGGCCCAGTTGCTCACGCGGTACTTCGTCTTGTACTTGGGGTGGACTCTTGAGTTCATGCTGAGAATGTGGCCGATTGGGCCGAAGGGACGGCCGAGATCGGGACATTTGGCGCATTTCCTCTACGATTCGTGCATCAACGCCGCTGATCTGCGGCGCATCGACTGCGAGGCAAATGGTCGATTTCGTCTCGGATTTCGATCGGCCGAGTTTTGGCACACTACGAGGATGACGAGCAGCGACTGAACGGATTGCTGGATGAGATCCGCCGATGGCCAGCTGCCGAAGTTCCGTCAATTCGGAACGGACGGAGTAGTAAAATTTTCCCTCACTCACAATCGACAAAATCTTACTGGGCGGACGGAGATAGTCTCGGTTGAGACTGCGTGGGTGAGCGGCATCAGCGCCGATCACCGAGACGGTTGTAGATGTAGACGTAAATACGGCTCGACAATGGGCGGGAAGGCATAGGGTGACCCATCAAAGCAAGGGAAACAGCATCTTGGATCCGCACCCGACGTCCATCATCGGGGCCGTTCGACACCCAAATCGATCCGGCAATCGCGCAAACTTCGCAATGTCGTGTCGTAGACCAGCTTCAAGTTATTGACATCGCTCCGATCGAAAATTCTAGATCGAATTTTCTTCGGAGCGCAGCAATAATCCGACCGACACTCATCAGTGAAGCCCCGGGGGGTCATCATCTTCCGCCTAGACTCGATAGACGATGAAAAAACCGCGTCGCATCTGAATCTCTGATCTCAACCTGATGATGATCCGACTCAGAATGTCGATCATGACAACTCAAAAAACGCTTCGAAGTCTGCGGTCGAAGATGGCTCAGGCCCCCAAGCCTCCCTCGAAACTCTGGAATGTGAGCCCCCGGGATCGCACCGCACTTGCTCCTACCAACCGTTCATATGATCAGAACTCTCAAAGATCTCCCTCATCGTATGGTCAGACCGAATGACCGCCCCTCATGTCGTAGCCGTGGTTCTCTAACGACCACGATATTGAATCCTGGCGGCAATCACCCGACACTCACCTTTCGAATGTGTCGTCAGAGCAGACTCAATAGAACCCCACGTCCGAGAGTATTTCCCAATGAGATTCATTCGATTCCAGGATTTCGAGCTCGATACCGATCTTTTTCGACTAACACGAAACGGCTCTCCGATTGAAATCGGGCGACGTTCTTTTGACCTACTTGTATATCTCGCCGCGAATTGCGAAAGGATCGTTCCAACAAGAGAACTCATTTCGGAGGTCTGGAAGAGTAAAGCCATTAGCCCCTCGGCGATTCCGACATGCTTGATGGAACTACGAAGGCTTCTCGGGGATAGCCCGCAGAAACCCGAGATAATCCGGACCACGAAAGGCCGTGGGTATCAATTCATCGCGGAACTCAGTCCGACTGCGTCAGTTGATCTCTTCCTAGCTGAGGATCCAGAAGAACTGACCTTCGCCGGACGAGACCGCGAGCTAGTCATTCTTAAAGGGATGTTTGAATCGGTTAAACAGAATCATCAGAGCCGAAGTGCAATCATTCGTGGAGATGCCGGAATCGGGAAGACTCGACTCCTACAGGAATTTATTCGACTAACACATAAAACTACACAGGCATTCGTATTTCGCTGCCCCGAGATAGACGGAGCCCCAGCATTTCTTCCCTGGCTTAAGCTGAGACCGGAGATCGAAAACGCATTATGCAGCCTATCGACCAGCGAGACGCCACCAGATCGTCGACCATATTCGTTGACGACGACCGGCTCTCGGAAGCCTACACTCGCCAGACGCTTTGAATTCTTCGAAGACTGGTCCGATCTTCTTCGGGCACTCTGCCGATACGGGCCAATTCTCCTCGCCATAGAAGACATTCATCGAGCGGACGTGGATACAGTCGAACTGTTCGACTGGATCGGAAGCAACATACTCTCCGAGCGAATCATGCTCGTCGCGACCGCGCGCACCAATTCGCAAGACTCTGATCTCAACCGATTGCTCGGCAGAATCACGGCACGATCCACGGGGACACTACTCGACATTCCCCTCTTGGATGAAGCCAGTCTCGAGAAAATGGTTTGTGACCGGACATCCCAGCCCAAGCTCGTCGCTCGCGAACTATTTCAACGTACATCGGGCCACCCGTTCTTCGTGCGACACATTCTAGGTGCAATCCACTCCCTTGACGGCGTCGAAGAACTCGAAGAAGCCATTCACCGAATCCCGCCGACAGCAATCAAGCTTCTATCTCACCAATTGCAGGATCTCCCTAGCGAAACGAAAGATGCACTTAAGATCGGTGCCCTGTTCGGAAAGATTATCCCACTGGCTCTCGCCGCCGCGGTCCAAGGCTCGGCGGTCGAATCATTCATCGGCGATCTTTCTCCGGCAATAACGGCGGGGCTTCTCACGGAACTCGATTCAGACGCGTCCCATATGTGTTTCTCACATATGATCCTGCGCGACGCACTCTACGACACTTTCGAAGCAGACGAACGCAGAAAACTACATGCCCGCGTTGCACATCAGCTCATTTGTCAAAGCCGAGAGGACAATGAAGACAACGATGGAATCATCGCTCAACACCTTGAACGGGCGCTTCCGATTTCGAATCCAGTTACCATTGCGCGATACCGTCGATCCGCAGGAATATCCCATCTCGAGAAGTTCGCCTTCACAGAAGCGCGATCATCACTGGCACGTGCTCGCGAGCTAACAACGGGCAAGAACCTTCTGTCTGTCTACGAAGAATGCCATCTACGCTTTGAGCTCGCGGAAGCACAGCTTTACTCGGCAGATCGACTCGCAGCACAATCGACGCTCATTGAAGCCGCTGGCATTGCGCGCAAAGGTGGATCCGCCGTTTTGCTGGCAGAATGTGCCATTAGAATCTCTCCAAATTTCCTTGCAATCGAAGTTGGACCGTTCGACCCTGAACACATAGAACTTCTGAGGGAAGCCATCCGTGAGATTCCTGCGAACGAGATGGCGCTCCGATCGCGGATTCTGTCCCGGCTTTCACTTGCAGTCGCATGGTCAGGTAGCACTGGACAAAGCGCTAGATACTCGCTCGAAGCGCTCTCTCTAGCGGTTCGTGTCGGGGATTCAGAAACCATGGCAGCTGCCCTAGCCGCGCGTTCTGACGCGCTCCACGGTCCCGATCGGCTTCCCGAACGACTCGCGACGAACGAACGACTTCAGACTGCGGTGCGAAATACAGATGACCGTCATGGCATCATTATGCACCACGTTCGCCAGGCAGCTGCACTGCTCGATGCCGGCGAAATCAATCAACTCGATGCGGAGATCGCCGCATGCGAACTAGCTGCAACCAGTGTGAACGCCCCGCACTACGCATGGTACGCGATTGCATTCAGAGCTATGCGAGCTCTGATGAAGGGAGACCTTGCTCAAGCGACAAGTCTTGGAGAGGAATTTGTCGCGGTTGGCCACAGGACTGGGGATGTGAACGTATTGACAGCACGGGTGTGCCAACAGTGTGCCGTCAAATTGGAGATCAATGAAATCCAGGATGCTGTAGACCACGCGATTCCGTTCATGTGCCAGTTTCCTGGCGTTCGAGCATGGGCAGCAGGAATCGGCATGCTCAATCTTCATTCAGGGAGATCAGAGAGGGCGAATGAGATCCTTGAGACATTCGACGAAACTGCAATTCGCAACGTTTTCCACGAACCGGGGGGAGGCGCGGGAGTTGCATTCCTTGCAGAGATAGCCGTCTACTCCGGAGATACTCGACGAATCGCACAGCTCTACGATTTATGCAGTCCCGTCGGAGAGCGCAGCGCGACACTGGGATATGCGATTTGGTACACCGGTTGCTTCGCGCGATACGCCGGTCTGCTTGCCGGAGCCTTGGATCTCCGCAGCGAATCTCGAGAACACCTTCGGTCCGCGATCCTCCATGAAAAGAAGAGGGGCGCGACGAATTGGCGAATCCATGCCGAATTGGATCTCGCTCAAGAGCTACTTAAGCAAGAACGGGATCTGGAAGAAATTCAAGCTCTGCTCACATCAGCTAGCGTTCACGCAACGTCGCGTGGCCTTCTTCGAGCAAAACGTCGAGCACAGCTGCTATGGGAGGCGAGTAGAGTAGCTTCCGCGTAGAGACATCTTGCTGTGGGCAAGTAGAATCTTACGGGAATCCAATAAAATAGGATTCTCAAAATCTGACAGGGACGAATCGAGGGCGTAGCACGCCATCTCGCCCAACTTCGGCGGCCTTTTAGACGCGATCCTACACAACCCACTCGTCTACCCTAGAAATCTGCCTCTGCCTCTCTAGTCACCCCCCGTTTCTTCCAGTCGAAACTGATCACGAGCGCGCCGAGGAGAAGAACGTCAGCGAGCAGACACACAATCATCACGCTGCTTGTGAGCCAACCAAGATTTCGTGTCAGACCGAAGTCAGAAAAGACAAACACACCGAAGCCCACAGATATCATCACCGTACTTGCGACGATTGCTGGAAGCACGCCTTTGAACGACAACAACAAGGATTCCCGAGAAGACAGACCTGCATCGATCCCCGTGCCGAATAGCGTCATTAGATGAATTGTGTCGTCAACCGCCACACCAAGAGCCAATCCACCGATTAACACAGTTCCAGCATCAATTGGAATCTCCGCCAGCCCCATGAAACCAAAGATCATCACGAGTGGGATCGTGTTCGGCACTAGTGAGATGATCGCAAGACGCACTCGGCGGAGAATCAGCATCAGGATCAGCGAAATCGCCGCCAGGGCAAAGGACAGTCCAGCAATTTGGCCGTAGGCGATCGCATCTTCGGCGCGAGCGAACTCGTACATGATTCCCGTCGCCCTGGCGGAAGTTCCCACCGCCCCATGGACACCCCACCAGTTCTCCGCCCGCTCCGCAAGGGCTAAGAGGTCACCGGATCCATTGTCATCGATCCGAAGTATCAGGTTCGCCGACTGTCGGTCAGCGGTTATCACATCTCCGATCAGTTCAACGCTTTCGAGGAGAATCATGTACTGCTCGGCGAGCGCCCGGCTGTCGGGTAGCGGAAATTCAGGATTCCCCGAGAAACCTCCGTGGATTTGCCTAAGCGGGTCGGCAACAGAAATCGCCTTTCCCACCTCCGGCTGCGCCTGCAGAAAGTTGGAAAACTCGTCGATTCGCGCGAGCACATCAGGCTCCAGTACAGAGCCTGAGTCGTTCATTGTCACGACAATGTTCATCGGGCTTATCCCGGACAGCTGTTCACGAATTTCCAGGTAGGCCTCGCGGACCGGATGTCCGTCCCGGAACCATGTCGTGGCATCCGTCTCGACTTCAATCTTCGTTAGCCCGAAAGCGCAGAGACATGCGAGGATAAACCAAGCACCTAGAATCCCAGCCCGGTACTTCTCGATGAACGAAACTAGACTTTCAAAGCCCCATGAGCTGCCGATCCTCTCTGAGTTCAATGGCCGCAATACAATCAACGCGGGAAGGAACGACAGCGACATCGCAGTGATAACCAGGACGCCCACGCTGCCGTACAGGCCTACATCCGACACCGTATCAATTCGAATAAGAGACAACGAGATCAAGCCGACAGCTGTAGTCAGCCCCGATAGAGATATCGGAAGCGCAAGATTTCGGACGGAAGTCATGATGTTGTCTGACCTACCATGACCAGAACAAGCGACGAGAACGTGCATCGAGTATGCGCAACCCAACGCGATCAGCATACTCGGAAGAATCATCGTCGCGATCGAAATTGGGGTTCCTAGAATACCTAGTATCGAGATCACTACTATCGTGCCTAACGAACCTGGAATCAATCCGTAGATTACGGCCTGAACCGATCGGAACATCCAGAGTAGATAGAGGGCAAGAATCAACGCGGTTGCCTGGGCGAACCGCAGTATCTCGGTACGCGTACGCTTATTCGCCTCGACCCGGAAGACCGGAACGCCCGACACGAGGGCTCCGGATCCAGCCACTATCACGTCAATCTCGCTGAGAATTCTCTCTTGTTGTTCCTCCATGCCAGGCTCAAGAATGAGGGACAGCGCGGTAGTTCGTCCGTCTCTAGAGATTAGGGTGTCGGGAATGATCCGATCGAATCGAGAAATCTTACGCAACCGACGAGCCGCCCCCAACGGAGAGTCCGAGATTCCCGCAAGCGCGGGATCCAACCGCAATTCCCCTCCTTGCTCGACCTCCACAATGGGCAGCGTGGCCAAACTGTCGACTCGCGCGATTCCGGATATCAGCTCGAACTGGCGAGCGAACTTATCGTGAGCGATCAGAGAATCCGTCGAAAACGGAACATCCGTTCGCAGTGCCACGACGACGATCTCGTCCCCCCCGAACATCTCTTGACTCAGTTCGTAGAACGACCACTCCGTGCTCGAGCGATCGAGGACACTGTCGGTCGAGGTATCTACCTCAAGATAAAAAAGGCCCGGAGAAACCAGGAGAACTATGGATAGCCACGCACAAACAATTAGCCGCGGATTGCGAATCGATACCTCAACGAGGCGAACAGGCAATCGAGCCCTCTCGGGTTCCACAATTCTCCTATTATCCAATCCACCCATTCTCGGACTCAGCTCTCCGCGATCGTTTTGCGGCCGTGTCGATAGTTCCCCGAGCGGTCCAATTGAATGTTCGTAGCCGAGTCCCCACCGGCCCGAGAACGAAGATCCCGAGTTGTGTCAATTTCCACCCATAATTTTTCAATCACTGCTCTTGCCAACCGAGTCGTCTCCTGGAACAGTCACATAGGTATTTATCCTAAGTAAATACCCTTGGTTGCCAAAAAAAGCGAATCAAGTTTCTCAATCCTCGGGTCGCGTACTCGCATGCCTATAAAACCAAACGGCGAGTGGATTCTTAACCGTTCTCGGACGAGATCATTCGAAGTGTAGTGCCTAACGAACAAAGCCCCGAACCATCCGACATGACGTCCTTGCTTTTATGACTGACACCAATCGTCCTTTTTTCAGCCCCACTCCATCATTCGCGCGATCTCCCAACTGCGAATTCCCAAAGGTCGCCGCATTTGGCGAGAAATAGTCTACCTCGATGACCATCAACCGATCAGCAAATGTCGACCAGGATACACTTCGCGGACTTCATCCCGACTCCTTGGACGACCCAGCAGCGATTCTCCGGTTGATCGAAAAAGCTAGTAATGCGGGTGTCGAGCTATCCAGGGGATTAAATCACCGACTCGACCTCGAGACTGCTCGGATAGGACGCCTGACACCAACAACTATTATGTTGGAAACCTCCGGATTCCGACGGAATAGTCGAAATCAGGTATTTCTAAACTTCAAACTTGAAGACCGGCCGTATTTTTTCGCGACTCGGGCGATAGGCGCGTATCGCGACAACCGACTTGAAATTGAAATGCCCAACGAGATATTCAGCACCGAGAGAAGAGATCGAAAAAGACATCCGCCAAGTCGCCACGACCGCAATATCAACGTTTTTGTCAACGGTGGTACAAGAATTTCCGCACGAGTTGAGGATGTGTCACCTGGAGGCCTCGGTATTATCGTCCCAGCGAGTGCGTGGCAGGACAAATGGCGAACACTTCGAATCGCCTACAAGGCCGGACCCAAATCAAACCTCCAGTATTTTGCGTCCGTTCGAAGCAATGGCGACGCAAAGAAGAGCGGCTGGAAGCGACTTGGCCTTGTCGATTCACCTATTCCTATGGACGGGCCGATACCGATTGAACGATGGCAGCACATTGCTCAAGGACTAGGCGAAACCGATCTGCCCCCTTCGCATGCCAGCCAACATCAAAACAAGGAAGATCACGCGAAGTTCGTCGAGTTCTCTGATCGAGATGGTCGAAAAATCGCAGGGTTTCTTGATCAAAATGACTATCCCGGAGACCTAACCTCCGTCGTACTGCAGACTGGGTGGGGCGAAACGAAGGAAGCCCTCCTGCCTCTGGCACGCACAATAGTGGACACCTTTTCCAGATACGAACGCCCTATCGCGGTGCTGCGAATTGATGGAGTCAATCAGCGAGGAGAGAGCTACCAAGAACCAGACTGCCGAATCCGGGGACGAGAGTATAATCGCTTCGGATTTTCACAGCCCGTCCGAGACCTAGAAGCAGCCACGGCCTACCTGCGGTCCACCCTAACGCCGGATAGAACGTTGCTTGTCAGTCAGAGTATATCTGCGCTCGCCGGCCGAAAGTTTGTCGCCCTCGATGGAGGCAAGAATATCGACGGTTGGATCTGTGTCGTTGGAGCTCCGGACCTCCAATCCGCGAGCCGAGCCATTTCAGGCGGTATCGACTTCGCGGTCGGGCGTGACCATGGCATGTCGTTTGGCTATCAGGAGCTTCTCGGCGTAATGATACACGCGGACCGAATGATGGACGACGCAGCCGACATCGGCGTTCTTCACATCGCGGACGGACGCGAAGACTTTTCGAAGATTGATGTGCCGGTGTGCTGGCTTCACGGTGAGTTCGACGCGTGGGTGAGCCTAAGACGCGTCGCGGACATGATGTCGTTCGGATCAACTAACAATAGGAGACTCGCAACTCTCCCGATCGCGCATCGTCTTGGATGGAGCGCAGCCGCGCTGGAAACTTTCGGTATAGTGGCCAACCAAGTGTCGCGTATCGCACTCGGTCAGAGCTTTGAGCCAGCGAGGCCTGATGGATGAAATCGCTAGACGGCGAGCATGGGAGCGAAATCGACGGCCCAAACTCGAGACCGACCTACGCAAATTTTGGAAGGATTATCTCCTGGGACGCGATGGTTCTATTGGATTCGAGCTGATGACCGCTTGCGATCCGTACGGCGCCTTGATGACCAACCAAATAGAGAGGTTGCAGCTTTCGGCGGGTGACAGGGTTTTGGACCTCGGTTGCGGAACCGGGGCCCTCGCCAATACAGTCCTGCATTCGAGTGACGCACCCGACCACGTTTCCATCGTCGGTGTGGACCACGTAGCCGAAGCTCTTGTCAGGGCGCGGCTGCGCGCCGGGTGGCCGTCGCCGCAACGAAAGACGTCCACAGCCTGGGCAGCTGCGGACCTAGACATCGTCGAAGGGCGCTTGAATGTGCCACTGGCGAGTGCTTCCTTCGATTCTGTTCTCGCCTCCCTGTTCCTTAGCTACATAGAGAGACCGCTCGCCGTCCTGTCAGAGGCATACCGTCTACTTCGGCCGGGCGGGCGCTTTGTCGTTTCATCGCTGCTCAAAGACGCAGACTTCTCCCGTCTCTATTCCGAAAGTCTTGCAGAGCTCAGAGCAACGGATGCAACCGTTCAGCTCCCAGAACTGCGTGGTTTATCCCTCGATTCCGTGGCCCGAAATTTTCTCAACGATGCTGCAAAAATCCTAGATCTCGAAGCTACCGGAGCCTTCATATTCTGGGAGCCTCAAGAACTTTCAGACCTGTTGCTTCAGGCGGGCTTTACCGACATCTCCCACTCGATCACCTTTGGTTACCCCGGGCAGGCGGTGGTAGTGAGCGCTAGCAAGCCGTCCTAGCCCGTATTCCTAAGCTCGTTCCCATCAGGAAATCCTCCCGACAGCCCGATATCCCTCTCATGGATGAGGCGAAACCGCACAACCAAGCTCTGCATCGGGAATATCGATCTGATATCGAGAAAACAGTTCTCGTGGACGCGATACGAAACGCGTCGCTCCTCTTCATCGTGCTGCAGACGCTCGTATTCATTCCTGCGGACTGGCTTCTCCACTCCGAACATTTCGGCGAGTTTCTTGGCGCTCGGCTCCTAGAGAACGGCTTCCTTGCGTTCGTCTATTTCAAATGGAGTCGTGTAAACGCTGTCCATGCGACCGTCTTCACGGCGCTTACGGGTTCAACTCTGTTCCTCTTCATGGTTCATCTTACTGGGGGAGTCGAAAGCGGATACTACGTTGGTCTCATTCTATTATTAGTTGGAATAGCAGTCATAGCACCGCTCTCTGGACGACAAAGCGGCTTAATCGCAGCTTCGATCTGTCTCTCGTATGCATCATTGCCTTGGACGAGCCATAGCGGAAAAGACGTCAATTGGCCTATCTACTTCCAGCACTTCTTCTTTCTCGGAAGTGCTGCGATCGAGGCGGCCTTGGCTTGCACTATGATGGATAGGATGCGATTCAAAGACTTCTGTCAGAAACGCGAGCTCATTTCCGCCCGGGACGAGTTGGCTGAAATGGACAAGGTCAAATCGCGTTTTTCTGCGAACGTACACCACGAACTCCGCACCCCTCTGACGCTTATCCTTTCCCCACTCGATGCTCTTCGGAGTGGAGAGTTTGGGGAGGTACCGGAGTCAATCAGCAGAACCCTTGACACGATGCACTCAAACGGCCGCCGACTTCACAAGATGATTAACAATCTGCTTGACCTATCGAAGCTCGAGAACCGGCAGTTCAGCATTCTCCGACGCCCAACTCGAATTGACAGACTCGTCACAGAATTAGTCACAGGCGCTTCGCCAATGGCTGACCGGAAGCAAGTTACGCTCGTTTGCCATGGTTTTGAAGCCCCTCTTGAGATCGCTATCGACGGAGATGCCATTGAGAAAGTGCTCATCAACTTAATCGGAAATGCCCTGAAGTTTACGGGGAACGGCGGGCGCATTTCAGTAGATGGTATCGCCGACGCTGATGGAGTCACGATCCAAGTGACCGATACCGGCATCGGGATTCCTCCGGACCAGCTCGATTCGATCTTCGATCGCTTTGCACAGGTAGACAGCTCCACCACAAGAAACTATGAGGGAACTGGTATCGGCCTTTCACTCGCGCAGGAAATGGTTCATCTGCATCAAGGAAAGATCTGGGCCAAGAGCGCAGGCGAAGGGCACGGCACCACTGTGTCAGTTTGGCTCCCCAATGGCATGAGCGATGCTGTGATTGAAGAGGGTGTTCTAGCAGACAATTCGGGTCGTCAAATGGATGTCTATGCCTCCATGGCGGCCATCGAAGCGGATCTGAATATCGAGGTCGAGGAGGAAGCTGAGTTCCTTGGGGACGTTGAGCGGCAAGTCGCGAGAGACGAGGATTACGATCCTATCGGTGACGATTCGGGCCGCTCTATATTGACATCGGAACAATACGAATCGAGACCTGAAGTCCTCATTGCAGAGGACAATCCAGACATGCGCCGCCTACTGCAGACACTTATTGGAAAACACTACTCCGTTCGAGTTGCGCGAAATGGACGTCAGGCCCTCG
>Ga0114950_10004163_pt1 | contig 11202 bp, 8 predicted proteins | sample N075metaG_FD_83503 | JGI IMG/M metagenome (GOLD analysis project Ga0114950, IMG submission 83503) | Deep subsurface microbial communities from Kermadec Trench to uncover new lineages of life (NeLLi) - N075 metaG | ecosystem: Environmental > Aquatic > Marine > Ocean trench > Sediment | place... | reverse complement strand
CATGTTGTGCGAATGGGCTTTGGGTTAGCCTTGGGTGTGCCAATGACGGATGCAACCACGGTATTCATTGCTGTGTTGGCGCTGGCAGCCAGCTTGGTGGTGGGCTTTGTGGTTATTCGGGCTGCTCCGGCCAGTTTAATGGCCGGACAAGATGCCCTAGAAGCGCACCAATTATTATGTTAATAAGGGTTCAGGGTTTGCTGGAACCCTGTTTGGCCTTAGCTAGGAGGCGTGCGTGGAAGATGATTCAGCTCGCGATTTAAAGGGCCTCAAAATCCTTGTAATCGATGACAGCAAGACGATCAGACGAACAGCCGAAACCTTGCTTGCAAAGGAGGGCTGTACAGTCTTTACCGCCATGGACGGATTTGATGCGCTGTCAAAAATTGCGGATCACCGCCCTGATGTCATCTTTGTCGACATTATGATGCCGCGACTGGATGGTTACCAAACCTGCTCCCTGATCAAGCACAACAACAGTTTCAAGGATATCCCGGTCATTATGCTGTCCAGTAAGGACGGGCTGTTTGATCGTGCTCGCGGAAGGATAGTGGGCTCCGAACAGTATCTGACCAAGCCATTTACCCGCGATGAATTGTTGGGAGCAATTTCCCGGCAGGTAGCGCGGAAGGATTAAAATAAGGGCGCGACGAAAAATGGCACTTGTACTAGTAGTCGATGATTCACCCACTGAGCAGCATATTTTCTGTAAAGCACTTGAGCGGCATGGTTATGACACCGTGGTTGCCAGCGATGGTGAAGAAGCCATCGCAACAGCGCTGAAAATGCGGCCCGACGTGATCGTAATGGATGTTGTGATGCCTGGCATGAACGGTTTTCAGGCTACCCGGCGATTATCAAAAAATTCTGTAACCGCGAATATTCCTGTCGTGATTGTCAGCACCAAAGGGCAGGAAACAGATCGTATCTGGGGGCTGCGGCAGGGGGCTGCACAGTATCTCGTTAAGCCGGTTGAAGCAGGCGAGCTGGCGGCGGCGGTGGAGGCCGCAATGGCGGATGAGTGAACATGCGCAGAGCGGTCTGGCTGGCTTACGTGACAAGCCTTTTGAGCTGCTGCGTGAAATGGAGCGGCTTAGCAGCCTGGCGCTAGGGGAGGGCATTTCACAGGGTGCCGACTCAAAGGAATGGGTAGGTATAGGTTTCAAGCTCGCCAACGAGAAATTTCTTGTCGAGCGTAGTGAGATTCGGGAAGTAATGATGTTGCCTGCAGAACTTACCAGGGTGCCCGGTGCCAAGGACTGGGTTGCGGGCCTGGCAAATTTACGAGGCCATCTGTTGACTATAATCGACCTGCGTATATTTCTCGGTGCGGGCACCAGCAAGGGTATTGGAACGGGGCGAGTACTGGTTATAGATAGCCCTGAAATGCCCGTGGGGATTATTGTCGATGAGGTTTTTGGCTTTCGTCGATTTAGCGAGAGTGAGTTTACGGAGACCATCCCGGAAACAGAGCTACGCTGTGAGCGTTACATGGCAGGTGCCTGTATCAGAGGGACAGATGTCTGGCCCATATTAAGTTTGAATAAACTGCTGGATGCGAGCGAGTTCCAGCAGGCCGCGGCTTGAGCGCCATATTGAGAATATATTGGGTAAGCGCATGATAAGCAGAGCTAAAGGAATGCACAGAGATGGCAGATAGATCCAGCGAGGCGTGGTACCTGCCTTTACTGGCGGGCCTGCTGCTAATGATTTTGGGAGGCACAGCATGGTTACTCTACGATCTGAATGCGGTGTCGGTCAGGCCAAAACAGGCGGTGACGTCAGGCGTGAATATTCTGGTGCATGCCAATGCAGCCAGTTTGCAGGCACACAGGGCGATAGCGGGTGACCAAAACGCATATGCAGAGCTTGCAGCGACAGCTACAGCTCTGAACGAGTTTCAGCCTGAGGGTATTGCAAGTTCACAGCGTTCAGATCTGGTGAATATTCGCGCTGAAGTGGCCAAGGTTCTGGCCGGCAAGGGCGATGCGCGTGCACTGCAAGCAGCGGTTTCTCAGCTCAACGAATGGGCGCCGGCTTTCGCTGACTCTATATATGGGTTGCAGGGCGAGCTAAGCATTCAGCGGCAGCCTGTAGTGATTGCTCAACTGGAGCGTTTACGGTTGTTAGGCAATTCTATACCGGTCCTCGCGCAGGGATTCTTTATGGGTGGCCCGGATCTTGAGCGTCTGATTACAGCTAACGAGATGGAATTGCAGCAAATAGTTCGTGCGTTGCAATCGGGCGATCCGGCGCTGGGGATAGTGCCGCTTGACGAAGCTGCTACAGAACAAGCCATAGTTGGCCTGGCGGATCGAGCGAGCCAGATAGGTGAAGCCGTTCGTAATGCTGCGCAATCCGCAGATCGCCTGCTGGCGGTCAGAAAAGCCAGTCAAACGCTTGATGCGTTGGTGCTGAATTTCGATACCAGCCCTGCTGGAGACGATCAGTTAGCTGCGGGTGCCGATGTTGAGGCAGAGTGGTTACGAATTTATGCATTGCTTGGTGGAGCCATGTTTATCGTGCTGGTGATGCTGGCATTGTGGATACGGAATTCGGGTCAGAGCAGTAAGGCCCAGCGTCTTGCTATGCAAAGTGAGAGAGATCAGCAGGCAATTCTGCAATTGCTGGATGAACTCGGTAATCTGGCAGATGGCGACCTGACAGTGCAGGCGACGGTAACCGAAAATATAACCGGGGCCATTGCGGACTCAATTAATTATGCAATCGAGGCGCTGCGAGATTTGGTTACAGCTATTAATAAGGGTGTCATTCTGGTTGAAGACGCATCCAGGGAAACGCAGGTCAGTGCGCAGTCGCTGGAAACAGTGAGTGATGCGATGTCGCGGCAGGTAAAAGCTGCTACAGAAGCCGTACACAACATGGCTGCATCTATCGATGAAATATCCGGAAATGCCGAACGTTCTGCTGATGTGGCGCGTCATTCTGTAGACATTGCACACAAGGGCGGTGAAGCGGTCCGACGGACAATCGAGGGGATGAATACCATTCGTGAAACCATTCAGGATACGGCTAAGCGAATTAAGAGACTCGGTGAAAGCTCGCAGGAAATTGGTGACATCGTGGAATTGATCAACGATATTGCAGACCAGACAAATATTCTGGCGCTCAATGCATCCATACAGGCTTCGATGGCGGGTGAAGCCGGTCGTGGGTTTGCAGTGGTCGCTGATGAAGTGCAGCGACTGGCGGTGCGATCTGCCAATGCGACCAAACAAATTGAAGTGCTGGTGAGCACTATTCAGTCCGATACCAATGAGGCTGTGGTTTCCATGGAGCGCAGCACGACCGACGTAGTGGGAGGCGCATTGCTGGCTGAGAATGCAGGTGCGGCACTGGAGGAAATTGAATCGGTATCTAATCAGATAGCCATGCTGGTACAGAATATTTCCGGCTCATCACGTGAGCAGACTGAGGCAGCAAAGACAGTTCTGAAAATTGTTGAGCGACTTAACCAGATTAGTGGAGAAACTGATGCCAGTGCGGCAACTACGGCTAATTTCGTTAGCAAGTTGTTTGAGTTGGCATCGCAGTTACGTGAATCAGTATCTGGGTTTGTGCTGCCGGAAGATAAAGATGATGCACAGATAGCTGGAGACTCAGCCGCCGACCGGGGCGATGGTGAAAAGAATGAATCGAGTGAGGGGGAGGATGACTTTTCGAGTCAGACCTCAAAGTTGTTTGCCGATCAGAACACAGCCTGAAGGCTATTAAGCGAGCCCGATGACTACTACGGCCAGGCCCGAATCGTTTCAAATCGCAGGTGAGCAGGTTGCTGCTACGCTGGCTGATGCTCGTCTTGCCCTTGAAAGCTATGCGGACGGTGAGGCTGATCCAAAACTTTTACACAAGTGTGCGGAATACCTGCACTCGGCGCGTGGCGCGCTCCAGGTTCTGGAGGTTTATGGTGCCAGCCTGCTGGCCGAGGAAATGGAATTAGCCTGTCAGTTTCTGGAAGCAGGGGTGAAGTCCGGTGAACTGACCAATGCGGCGATTGAGGCACTCAGTCGGGCCATGGTTCAGTTACCTGCCTACATTGAGCGGGTCATGGGTGGTGGCAGGGATATTCCCCTCGTGTTGCTGCCATTGTTGAATGATCTGCGTGCAGCCCGCGGCAACCCGCTGCTATCAGAAAGTACCTTGCTGTTGCTTAATCTGGAACCTGCGGATAAATCGAAGCAAGCAAAGCTTAAGCTGACACCAAGCGGAGAGGATCTTGGAGAGCTGGTGGTGCAGTTGCGGCCACAGTTTCAACTCGGTCTGCTTGGCTGGATAAAAGGTAGCAATTCAGATCAGGATTTACGCCGGATGGCCGGTGTGGCCGACCGCCTTGAGCATGCCGCAAGTGCGGAAGAATTACATCAGCTCTGGTGGGTAGTTGGCGGCGTTCTGGAAGCGCTGATTTCCGCAGGGCTTAAAAGTAACGTCGCATTAAAGCGTCTGTTAGGTCAGTCTGACCGCGAAATTAAAAGATTACAGCAAGTTGGTGAAGCTGCTTATGCAAATGAGCCACCGGTCGAACTGGTAAATAATCTGCTTTATTATATTGCACGTTCCACTCAGGGTGGCGAGCGCTGTGCCGCTATTCGTGATGCATTCAATATCTCGAATGTTGCGCCTGGCGATGAGCAAGTTGAAGAAGTGCGTGAAAGCCTGTCTGCGCCCAGCGCTAAACTAATGAAAACCGTTGCGGATGCTATTCGGGAAGACCTGGCGAAAGTTAAGGATGTTCTGGATATCTACGTGCGTATGGGCATGAAGGATATTTCTGATCTGGCAGCTCAGGTCGGATTGCTGGGTAAAATCGGCGATACCTTAGGTGTGCTCGGTCTCGGTTCATTGCGGGAAATCGTGCGCTCACGCACCCAGGAACTTGAGGAAATAGTTAAGGTGCAGGACAGGGTGGAAGAAGCCAGACTGGTTGGTCTGGCGGCCGCGTTACTTGAAGTTGAGGGGCGACTCGATACCGAACTGCTTGGACTTATACGCCGTCCTGTGGAGGCTGATGATGTTGCTGCATCAGCGGATCCTGATTTCAAAGAGGTAACTGCTGCTGTGATGCGCGAGTGCATCATTAATCTTGCTCGCATCAAGGAGGCGATTACACAAATTCTGGCGCAGCCAGCCGATTCTGTGGCGCTTGACGGAATTGAAAAACAACTTCGTGGTATCAGTGCGGGGTTGATGATGCTTGGAAAATCCCGCGCTGTAGATGTTTTTTCCCGCGTAGGTAGTGCAATCACCAAGTGTGTGCAGTCCAATGTGCTGGCTACTGATCCGGACAGTATTAACCGGCTGGCTGATTCAATTGTGAGTCTTGAATATTATATGGAGACTCTGCAGGCTGGCCGTAAAGAGCCTCTGTATATGCTTGATAATGCGGAGCGCAGCCTTGAGGTGCTGGATAGTGCGACACCGTTTGCATGGTCTGAGGATGATGCTAAAGCAGGGTCGCATACCCGCACGCTGAAGATAGATACCGAGGAACTTGAGCAATTACCTGCGATGGTGGCACCTGCAGTACCGGTAGAAACCAGCATCATAGAATTGCCAGTGCTGCAGACAGGTGATGCTCAGCCTGATCCTGAGTTGCTGGAAATATTTATCGAAGAAGCTCAGGAAGAAATTCTTGCTGTTAAAAGACATTTTTCTGTATGGGTTGAAAATCAGGTTGATGATGAAGCCCTGATTACTGTTCGCAGATCTTTTCATACCCTGAAAGGCAGTGGGCGCATGGTGGGAGCTGCGCTTATTGGCGAGTACTCCTGGCATATCGAAAGTCTGCTTAACAGGATTATTAGCAAAACTATTGAACCCGGCCCCTCCCTGGTTAGTTTTTTGCAAGATGCGATTGGCGCGTTGCCACAGTTACTTGAGCAGTTAGAGTCTGGCGCCGAACCATCGGCTGATGTGGGCGCCCTTGCTGCTGCTGCAGTCGCATTTAGTGGGGGGGCGATTCCCCCGCAATATGCGTTGCCATCAAGACAGGACTCCGTGGTTATTCCTGCGGTTACGCAACCGGACGCTGCTAAGGCGGAGGTTTCGGAGGAGCCGGAAGCAGAATCAACAGAGATCGACCCGGTATTGCTGGACATACTGGCCCGGGAAACCGCAGGGCATTTGGCAGCTATTCGAGAGTATCTGGACGAATGCGCAATAGATACACCACCCTATGCCATTACGGAGGAAATGCATAGGGCATGTCACACTCTGCATGGCAGTATGACCATGGCCAGGGTCAATCAGGCCACCGTTATTTCAGGGCCCCTTTATCAGCTGGTAGAGCACCTTTACCGGAGCGATATTGGAATGCCTGCAGAATTGCATCAGCTGGGCACTAAAAGTGCGGATGCAATTGAAGCCATCAATGAATGCCTGCGCGACCCTGACAGGGTGCCGCCAGATACAGCAGAACTGGCAGCAAGTTTAAAAATTGCGGTCGAAAAGCTTGCAGTAGAACAGGCAATTGATGGCGTACAAACCGAGGTATTAGTTGAATCTCCCAGTGCAGATATACGGGTCGCAGGCGAGGTGGAACCTGATGTAACTGCAACGCAGGTAGCACCAGAGTTTGATGCGGAAATTGCAGCCATATTTTCAGAGGAAGCAGCTGAGATTCTGGAAGCTGCAGACATGGCTATCGCAAGTCTTGCCAGTAATCGTGGGAGTACTGCACCACTCGCGGAACTACGGAGGCATCTGCACACGCTTAAGGGTGGCGCTCGTATGACGGGTGTCCCAACAATGGGTGATTTTAGTCATGAACTGGAAAGCTTGTTGATGCGCATCGATCAGGGTGGCATGGGGCTGGATGATTCTGCTTATAGTCTGTTGCAGGCCAGTGTTGACGAGTTGCATCGTATGCGGGAACAGGTGTTGAGCGGCGTTGTATCGCCCCCGAGTGCCGATCTCATGGCAAGGTTGGCGGGTGTCGTGGAAGCAACCATGATGACGCCCGTGCTTCTTGTGGACGATGAACCGGTAGCAGATATAGCTGGTTCTGAAGCTGCCGACACAGAAGAACCCACAGTACCTGAATTGCCTGTTATAGAGTTGTCCGGGCCAGAGGTCGATGATGAATCGAGTGAAGAGCTTGCAGAGGCTGCAGATGATCGTGAGAGAATTCATCCGCCAGCAGAAGAAGAACGGCCAGAGAAACCACTCATCCCCGAGCCGGACCGCCTGGGAGAACTGGCCCGCGAACTGACAGATGGGCAGCCCCCGGAATTTACGAAGCCTTTGCCCGAAGATCTTGCGGCAACTCTTTCTGTACCGCTGGCACCTGACACCGCGCCGCGCAAGGAGATGGCCCGGGTCGACTCTGCGATGCTGGAAGATTTACTGAATAATGCGGGTGAGATCAGTATTTTTCACTCACGGCTTAATCAGCAGATGAGTTCTATCCAGTTCAACCTGGTGGAACTCGGGCAAACAGTGCAGCGTTTGCAGCAACAGTTGCGCTTGCTTGAAGGTGAGACCGAAGCGCAAATACTTTTCCGCCATCAGAGCGAAGCAGAGGGTGATGAGGCGTTCGATCCTTTGGAACTGGATCGTTATTCGACGATTCAGCAGTTGTCTCGCGGTCTGGCAGAGACTGCGAGTGACGTCGGCAGTATCAAGGATTTATTACAAAACCTGGTTTCTGACACCGAGTCGATACTGACTCAGCAGACGCGCACGACATCAGAATTGCAGGACAATCTGATGCGGACCCGCATGGTTCCGTTTGATCAGCATGTGCCGCGACTTTCCAGGCTGGTGCGCCAGCAAGCGCTGGAGAGTAGTAAAAATGTTGAACTGGTTGTTGAGGGCAGTGATGGTGAACTTGACCGGCAGGTCATGGAAAAAATGCTGCCGCCCCTGGAGCATATGCTGCGTAATGCGGTGATTCACGGCATCGAAGACCCTGATACCAGGCAACAGTCTGGTAAGCCTGCCGTCGCGAGGATAATCATTCGCTTTCGGCGCGAAGGTGCCCAGGTGCTTATCGACATAGCGGATGATGGCGCTGGACTGGATTTGCAGGCTATTCGGCAGAAGGCAGTCGAACAGGGGGCGGTTCAAGCAGACCAGCAGATGACAGATGAAGAGCTTGCCCAGCTAATTCTCAAGTCTGGTTTATCCACGGCTGACAAGTTGACTCAATCTGCCGGGCGCGGCATCGGCATGGATGTGGTGATCAGTGAGGTCGCTAAACTGGGTGGCACGCTTGCGATCGATTCGGTTAGTGGCAAGGGTTGTACTTTTACTGTGCGCCTGCCGTATACCCTGGCAATCACACAGGCCTTTATTGTAAAAGTTGGCAGCGAGGTGTTTGCACTGCCGTTGCCAACCGTTGAAGGGATTGTGCGTCTTTCCCGTAAGGAATTTGATGAGCGGTTACAACAGGATGAGCCAGCCGTTGATTTTGGTGGTCGCAATTATCGATTGCGCCATCTCGGTCTTTATCTGGGGCTTGGTCCTGCAACCCTGCCCGCTGATGAGGATCAGGTTGCCCTGATACTGGTGGATGCTGGCGAGAGTTCTGCCGCTTTGATTGTTGATGAGACGGCTGATAGTCGTGAAATTGTTGTTAAACCCATTGGACCGCAGTTGGCAGCAATTCGCGGAATTGCGGGTGCGACGATACTGGGTGATGGCCGAATCGTCGTTATTCTTGATCCAGGCAGCCTTGTGCGATCGGCTGTTCCGGGTAGTGTGGAAGTTAAGCCTGTAGTTACCGTAGAAGAAGATTTGCTGTCTCTGGCGCTGGTTGTGGATGATTCTATAACTATGCGTCGTGTGACCCAGCGATTGCTGGAACGAAATAAAATGCGGGTCATTACTGCAAAGGATGGCATAGAGGCGTTAGAGGTCCTGCAGGATCACATGCCGGAGATAGTGATACTGGATATCGAGATGCCACGCATGGACGGGTACGAGTTTGCGAATAATGTGCGTAATACGCCGGAAACTGCAGACCTGCCAATTATTATGGTGACATCACGAACGGGCGAAAAGCATCGCGCACGCGCGATAGAACTTGGGATCAATGATTATCTGGGCAAGCCTTATCAGGAACATGAACTGCTCGACGCGATTCGAAATATCTTGGGCGATTTCAATGTTGGCGATAAAGCGCGCGAGCATGACACTGTATCGTGAGCATTAAGGATTGAGCATGGCGGTAGTTGCAGAAGAGCTTTACAGTCTACTGGTGCCGTTGGGTCAGGATCGCCTGATTGTGCCACGTAACTGTATTGCGGAGGTTATTCGCTTTACAGCTTCACCCGTTGATGAACCGCATGCGCCATGGCTGTATGGAATGACTCATTGGAGCGATCAGGACATCCCTGTTATTTCATTCGAAACCATGTGTGGCTATAAAGCACCCGAGCCGAGTGGTCGAACCCGGGTAGTTGTATTCCGCCCGCTGGGTGGTGCCCCCGGATGCCCCTCTTACGGAATCTTGTCCGAAGGTTTTCCGCACATGGTTAAACTTAACCGTGAAGTAGTTATTCTCGATCAAAGTTACCATGTCCCGGATGATATCCCATTGGTTTGCCAGATCATCATGATCAAGGAGCATGCCTTGATTCCTGATCTTGAGGCGGTTGAGGTAAAAATCGTAGCTGAGTTGGGCATCAACCCATAGCAATTGCTTGCGAAGTCAGTATTTAAGCTGATCGGCTTTGGTTTCCCAAATCCCCCACCAGGTGCTGTATCAGACTCAATGCAGTAACAGGTGCGGTTTCTGTTCTTAATATGCGCGGGCCGAGTGAAATCAGGTTAAATCCGGCTGCAACCGCTGCTGCCTTTTCATTGCGACTGAATCCGCCCTCCGGACCTGTTAACAGTATGGTGTTTTGTCCCCGGCTCAGATGCTGGTCGATCCCGGCTGTGCCATCCGGATCGCACATGATGGTGACAGCAGATTTATCCAGATTACTTCCGGTCAGGCAATCAGCCAGTGTGCGGGGTGTATTGATAGTTGGAATCAGGACCCGTCCCGATTGCTCGCAAGCACTTATGGCTATATTGAGCCAGTGTTCCGTCTTTTTCTTACGGCGTTTGGCATCCAGCTGCACAATCCCATGCTCGGTTAGTAATGGCTGAATCTCTGCTACACCAAGCTCCGTCGCTTTTTGTACAATACTATCCATGCGGCTACTCTGGCACAGTCCGTGCCAGAGACTAATTCTTAGTGCAGATTCACGTACCGGTGTCCGGGCTTCTTCCAGCGTGACAGTTATCCGGGTGTTAGTCGTAGTCTCGATTATTGCCGGGAATTCATCGCCAGACCCGTCGAACAATACCAATGGATCACCAGTCCCCATGTGCAGTACCTGTGCAATATGTCGGGCAGCCAAGCCTGTGAGCTCTGCTGTCGTTGTTGCAGTCAGCTTTTGCGGAGAATAAATTCGGACAGAGCGCATCAGGTACACATCGTGCAACATGTCTTCGATTCTGACAACGTGGTGATTGTGCAGGTATCATGGCTCGAATGTTCAGGCTCAATAAGGCAATCGGGATAATTGGCAGTGCGCGGCAGGTAGTCTCGCCGAATTGTGATGATCGCCCCGAGGGCTGCACGCCCAATTTGATCGTCATTCACGGGATTTCCCTGCCCCCTGGAGATTATGGGGGGCCTGAAATAGATCAGTTTTTCACCAATCGCCTGCCTGCCGAAGTACATCCGTATTTTGAGGCGATCGCTGATGTGAGGGTATCGGCTCATTTTCTGATAAGAAGGGATGGTGAGCTAATTCAGTATGTGTCTGTCGCCAGACGGGCGTGGCATGCAGGTGAATCCTGCTACGATGGGCGTGAGTGCTGCAATGATTTTTCGATTGGGATAGAACTGGAAGGCGAAGATCATACGCCCTATGAGGAGGCCCAGTATAAATGTCTTGCGGAACTGGTCAGCACATTGCGGAGTGGAATTGAGACCCTGGCCGATGCAAAAATTGTTGGTCACAGTGATATTGCGCCGGGCAGAAAAACAGACCCTGGCGAAGCCTTTGACTGGCCATATTTTTATGGGATTCTTGGTGAACGGTGATGGTCAAGGCGCACTGATGCAGGGATTTAACTGGCAATGAATTTTCTGGCTTTATTTCTGGGGCTCGGTATTGAAAGGTTGCTTACGCATTTGTTTCATTTGCGTGAGTTTCACTGGCTTGATCCGATTTTTGACTGGGT
>Ga0114950_10004161_pt1 | contig 11204 bp, 12 predicted proteins | sample N075metaG_FD_83503 | JGI IMG/M metagenome (GOLD analysis project Ga0114950, IMG submission 83503) | Deep subsurface microbial communities from Kermadec Trench to uncover new lineages of life (NeLLi) - N075 metaG | ecosystem: Environmental > Aquatic > Marine > Ocean trench > Sediment | place... | reverse complement strand
TAACACTCACCCAGCTTCTAGTAGATCAAGCCGTCCGTTGATCGTCGAACGATGGAGACGATTGGCGCCGCCTGAACGGATTTCCTCATACACCCCAGCGGAGACCCGCCGTACATACGGGAGCGTCCCAGAGCGCCTTCAACTCGTCGTCGAGCTTGGTCAGGGTGATCGAGCAGCCCGCCATCTCCAACGAGGTGCAATAGTTCCCGACCATCCTGCGGACGATTGTCAGGCCACGCGCGGCGCAGGCGCGGGATGCGGCGTCATACATCAGATAGAGTTCCATGAGCGGGGTCCCGCCCATGCCGTTCACCAGCAGGAATGCCTCGTCTCCGGCGGCGAGAGGGGCTGAGGCGCAGATCGCGGAGACAAGTTCTTCGGCGATGGCGTCGGCCGGTTTCAACCCGGTCGTCTTGCGTCCCGGCTCGCCATGGATGCCGACGCCCATCTCCATCTCGTCCACGCCGATCTCGAAGGTGGGTTGACCGGCCGCGGGAACGGTGCAGCTTGTCAGGGCGACGCCCATGGTCCCGGAGGCGGCGTTGATCCGCTCGCCCAGCGCCTGGCAGGCGGCAAGGTCGTCGCCGCGCTCCGCCGCCGCGCCGACCATCTTTTCCAGGATCACCGTCGCCGCCACGCCGCGCCGCCCCTGGCTGTGCAGCGAAGATTCGACGGCCACGTCGTCATTGGTCAGCACGGTCGCGCTGTCGCCCGCGAACATCTCCGCCGCCATCTCGAAGTTCATCACGTCGCCGGCATAATTCTTGACGATCCAGAGGACGCCGGCCTCGCCATCCGCCGCCTCGGCGGCTGCCAGCATCTGGTCCGGCGTCGGTGAGGTGAAGACTTCTCCGGGGCAGGCGGCATGAAGCATACCGCACCCGACAAAACCGGCATGGAGCGGCTCATGGCCCGAGCCGCCGCCGGAGATCAGGGCGACCTTGCCCTTGACCGCGCCGCCCTTGCGGGTGACCAGTTTCGGGTCCAGCGAAATCTCGACAATATCGGCATGGACGGCACCGAAGCCGCGCAGGCTCTCGGTAAGCACGTCATCCGTCGCGTTGATCAGCTTCTTCATCGGTTCCTCCCCCGGTTCTGTCTTTCGGTGCGCGCCGACGGGCCAGTTCGATGACACGCTCGGCAAAGTCCCTGATCATCTCCTCGACCTCGCGCCCGGTCTCGGGATCGCCGAAGTCGGGTAGCGGGATGCGGATCACGTCGCGCTCGATCCCGGCAAGTTCGTCGATCGCGCTCGACTGCGCTGGATGAGCGCGGGCGTAATGATCGAGGAAGGCCCGCTGCTCCTCCTCGGAGAAATGGCAGACCCGGAACAGCGCCGGGATGTGCTGGGCCGGAAGCGGTACGCGATAGGCCGGGTTGGTGACCTGCGAGACGAAACTTTTGTGGGTGCCGAAGGCTTCGGCGATACGCTGGCGTGTGCCCGATGGTCTCCGGTCGATCAACTGGCGCAGCAGGGTCTTGTAGGCCGCAACCGGGTCCATTCCGGTCCCCTTGCCTGAAACCATCGCCCTGTCCTCTCAGCCGCTTTCGCCAATGGCGAATTTGACCCGGCCGACCTGTGCCGGGGCAACCGAAAAGGTCTCGAGCCCGAGATCGAGCAGCACCGGAACCAAGTCCGGCGCCGAGGCCATGTCGCCGCAGAGACTGACCTCGACACCGCGCGAGCGGCCCGCCTCGATGGTGCGGCGGATCAGCTCCAGCACCGCTGGGTTCCTCGGATCGGCGAGCGACGCGACCTCCGGGTTGTCGCGGCCGGCCGCGGTGACATACTGGATCAGGTCGTTCGAGCCGATCGAGTAGAAATCCGCCTCCCAGTCCGCCGCGGTCAGCGCGGCGGCCGGGGTCTCGACCATGATGCCAAGCGCCGGGCGCGCATGTTCCACCCCCTCGGTGGCGAGCTCGGCCACGACCGCGTCGAGGTGCGCCGCCGCCGCGGCCAGCTCGTGCGGGGTTGTCACCATCGGCACCATCACCTTCAGCGAGCCAAGGGCTGCCGCCCGGCACAGGGCACGGAGCTGCACCCTGAACAGCTCCGGCCGGATCAGCGACAGCCGAAGCCCGCGCACCCCGAGGAAGGGGTTGCTCTCGCCGTCGACGGTGACGCCCGGGATCGGCTTGTCCCCACCCGCGTCGAGCGTCCGGATCGTCACCGGACGCCCCTCCGCCCAGCGGACGATGCGTGTATATATGTCGAACTGGCGCGCCTCGTCCGGCGTATCCCCGTCGCGGAAAAGGAACTCGGTCCGGGTCAGGCCGACACCGTCGCAGATTTCGGGTGACAGGGAGTCCAGGATGGATGGGTCGTCGATATTGACCATGACGAGGACGGCACGGCCGGAGGCGGTGACCGCAGGCTGGAGCGCCCGCTTCGCCGCCGCGGCATCCTGCTCGGCGGCGGCGCCAATCCTGAGCCGGTGGGCGGCCAGGGTTTCCCGGCTCGGCGCGACGGTCAGGACTCCGTTATCGCCGTCGAGCGCCGCCGTTTCACCCGCCGCGGTCAGTTCCGGCCCGCCGCGCATGCCGACGACCATTGGCACCCCCCGCGCCCGCGCCAGAATCGCCACATGGCTGGTCGGGCTGCAACCGAACAGCGCCACCCCGCCAAGCCGGGACCAGTCGAAGCCGAGGAAGGCCGAAGGCGTCAGATCATCCGCGACGAGGATCGCGGCCTCCGGCGTATCCTTGATTTCGATCGAGACGCCGGCCATTGCACACAGGACCCGGTCGCGCAGATCGGCCAGATCACTGGCGCGGGCCGACAAATATTCGTCCTCCGACCTGACATAATCGGCAATTTCCGCGTCGAGGACCGCCCGCCAGGCCCGATCGGCCGCCTCACCTCCGGAGATCCGTAGAGATACGGGTCCGATCAGGTCCTCGTCCTCCAGCAGCATCGTCTGGAATTCGAGAATCTCCGCGGCCAGCTTGTCGCCGCTGTCCATCAGCGCGAACAGCTCCTCGCACGCCTGGTCCAATGCCGCCTGCAGCGCCGCCGCTTCCTCGTCGATCCCGCCGGCGATCCGGTCGGTCGCGACGGCAGAGGGGTGCATCACCGGCCCGATCGCCAGCCCGCTGGACGCCGCGACGCCCTCCAGCACCCGTTCTGCGTTTGCCTCAGTCATCGAAGTTCCTGTCCACCAGGGCAATCAGCGCCGCAACGACCGCCCCGGCATCCGCGCCGGCGGCCCGGATCTCGAGCCGCGCCTCGTGTGCGGCCCGGAGCTTCATCACCGCGTTCGGCGACTTGGCGTTGACCCAACGCTCCTGGCCCTCGCCCCTGATCTCGACCGCCGACGAGAACCGGCGCGCCAGCTTCGTCACCTTGACGGCGGGACGCGCATGCAGGCCGGTCTCATCGCGGATGACCGCCGCGCCGGTCACCCATGCGATGTTGGGGGCAGCATCCGTCATGCCTGGAAATCCTCCGCGGTTTCCCGGACGGTTTCCAGATCGGACCCGCCGGCGGCTTCAGTCGCCGCCATCACCGCGCCCTCGACGATGGGGGCGTTGCAGATGACCACATGTTCGGCGCGGCCGGGCCCAAGCATTTCGATCGCCATCTCGCTGTTGGTCTCGGCGCCGCCGAGATCGACCAGGACCGCCACGCCTTTCTCCGACCAGACGCTCTTGATAGCCGCCATGACGGCGGCGACATCGGTGCCTAGGCCACCATCCGGGTTGCCACCGCAAACGGCGACCGCAACCTCCTCGCCGACCATCTGGCGCACCATTTCCCCCGCGCCCCGGGCCACGTCGGCGGAATGCGAGACAATCACGATCGAGACAGTCTTGTTTGAAACGGGGTCGGTCATTTTCCCTCCAGCACATCGCAAACGGCCTCGATCAGAATCACCGAGGACCGCGCGCCCGGATCGAGATGACCGATCGAGCGCTTGCCGAGAAAGGCCGCGCGCCCCTTTGTCGCCAGCATGTTGCGGGTGGCTTCAAGCCCCTCGGCCGCCGCGGCGCGGATTTCGGCGATGCCGCCGCCCGCCGCGAGTGCGCTTGCCACCGGGACCAGCACATCGAGCATGGTCTTCGCCCCGGCCTCGGATTTTCCGCGTGCCTTGACCGCGCCGACGCCCGCTTCCAGCATCGCCCCCGGGTCCGACCCTTCGGCCACCGCCTTGCCCATCGCCATCAGCCCCGAGCCGTAGAGTGGGCCCGAGGCGCCGCCGACCTTCATCACCAGGGTCATCCCGGCCTTTTGCAGCGCCGGGCCGAGGTCGACCCCCGCGATCTCGTCCGCCACCGCGGCGATCGCGTCGAAGCCGCGGCTCATGCTCAGCCCGTGATCGCCATCGCCGATCGCCCGGTCAAGCTCGCCCAGCTCGTCCGCATGGGTGGCAATCGTGTCGCATGTCCGTGCGATCAGATTTCGGATCAGCGTTTCATCGGACATCCGCCGCACCTCCCGCCAATTTCCTCTGCGCCCCACCATCAACCCGGGCATCAACCCGGGCATCGACCCGGACCCCGTCCGCATCGAACCAGACCGCCGCGCCGGGGCGGATCGAGAATGTCGTCTCGGCGCCCGGCTCGACCCCGGCATGGGCGTCGAGAAACGCGTGAACCGTCTGCCCGCCGACGTCCAGCACCGCAACGGTCTCGACGCCGAGATGCTCGACGGTAAGGACGCTTGCGGGAAATCCGGCGCCGGCGGCAACCGTGATATCCTCCGGCCTGATCCCGGCCTGGACCGCCCTCGCGGGCGGGGGCGGCAGGCCGAGGCTCCCGGCGGAGACGATGTTGATCGGAGGGCTTCCCAGGCGCTGTGCCGCATAGATGCTGGCCGGTCGCTCATAAACCTCCTGCGGCGGCCCGATCTGGATCAGCCGCCCGTGGTCGAGGATGCCGATCCGGTCGGCCAGGGTTATCGCCTCGAGCTGGTCGTGGGTGACGTAAACGATCGTCGCGCCGAGGTCGCGCTGGATGCGCTTCAGCTCGACCCGGAGATCGTCGCGCAGCCTGGCGTCGAGCGAGGATAGCGGCTCGTCCATCAGAAACAGATTCGGCGCGCGCACCAAGGCCCGCCCGATCGAGACCCGCTGCATCTCGCCGCCCGACAACTCGGTCGCCCGGCTCCCGAGCTTGTGGCCGATGCGAAGCATCTCGGCGATCTCGGTCACCCGCTTGCGGATCGCCTTGCGCCCCATGCGGCGGCCTGGCGCACGCAGCGGAAAGGCCAGGTTGTCGTAAACGGAAAGATGCGGATAGAGCGAGTATTGCTGGAAGACGAAGGCGACGTCGCGGACGGCGGGCAGCTCCACGGTTACGTCCTGGCCGGCAATCTCGACCGTTCCCGCGTCGGGCATGTCGAGCCCGGCGAACAGCCTCAGCGTCGTCGTCTTGCCAGCGCCGGTCGGGCCGAGCAGCACCAGGAATTCGCCGTCGCCGACGGTCAGCGTCATGTCATCGACGGCGACGGTGTCGCCAAACCGCTTGGTCACGCCCCGGAGTGTGGCTTCAGCCATTGGAAGCCTCCTCGAAAAGCACACTGCGCACCGCGCGGTCGGTCACCGCATCGAACAGAACCAGACGGTCGGTATCGAAGTCGAGCCCGACCGTCTCGCCCGTGGTGACGCGCACCGTGTTGGGCGCCTGCACCTTCAGACGGCCGGCGTCGGTATCGACGGTGACGAGCTGGCGCGCGCCCATGTATTCGACCCCGAAAACGCGCCCGCGCAGCGCGCCGTCAGCACCGATCCGGATATGCTCCGGCCGGGCGCCGAGGAACGCTTCCGCGCTCTCAAGGGCCTCGAGGGTCTCGGGGACGGAGATCATCGAGCCGTTGATCCCAACCTCGTGCGCGCCGCTGGGCAGGGCACCCTGGGCGGGCAGGAAATTCATCGAGGGCGAGCCGATGAAGCCCGCCACGAACTTCGTCGCCGGGCGGCCATAGACCTCCCGCGGCGGTCCGATCTGCAACACCTCCGCCTGGTTCATCACGCAGATCCGGTCAGCCATCGCCATCGCCTCGACCTGGTCATGGGTGACATAGACGGTGGTTGCCTCGATCCGGTCGTGGAGAAGCCGCAGCTCCTTGCACATGATGTCGCGGAACTCGGCGTCGAGCGCACCCAGCGGCTCGTCCATCAGGAACGCCTTGGCCCGGCGCACGATGGCCCGGCCCAGCGCGACGCGCTGGCGATCGCCGGCCGAAAGCCCCCCGACACCGCGGCCGAGGAGATGCTCGATGCGCAGGAGCCGCGCTACTTCCTCGGTCCGCGCCCGCACCGTGCGGCGCGGCAGGCCCTCGACACGGAGCGGGAACGAGATATTCCGCCGCACGCTCATATGCGGATAGAGCGCGAAAAGCTGGAAGACGAAGGCAATGTCGCGCTGCGAGCCCGGGTTCCAGGTAACGTCCTCGCCGTCGAGGAAGATACGGCCCGAGGTTGGCATCTCCAGCCCCGCTATCATGCGCAGCGTCGTCGTCTTGCCGCAGCCCGAGGGACCCAGCATGATGAAGAACTCGCCATTTCGGACCGTGAAGCTCGAATCGCGAACGGCGACGAAATCGCCGAATTTCTTGCGGATTTTCTCGACCCTGATCTCGGCCATCTGCGTTCACTCCGGAAAATGGCTGACGATCATGAAGCCGATCGTCCCGGTCAGGATGACGGCAAACGACCAGCCGAAGAGCCAGAGCGAGAACGGCTGCATCAGCATGAAGATTCCGAGTACGATCACGGCGGTTGCCACGCCCTCCCACGGGCCGCGCCGGAACACGCGCGGGCGGGCGGATTTCGCACGACCGGTCATTTGCGCACCGCCCCGAAGGTGATGCCGCGCAGAAGCTGGTTGCGGAGCAGGATGGTGAAAACCACCACCGGCAGAAGGAATAGGGTCGTTCCCGCGGCAACCGCCGGCCAGTCGAGCCCACCCTCGCCGATGATGATCGGGATGAAGGGCGGCGCCGTCTGCGCCGTGCCCGAGGTCAGGAGAAGCGCGAAGGCGTATTCGTTCCAGGAGAAAATCAGGCAGAAGATCGCCGTCGCCGCAATTCCGGCCCGCATCTGTGGCAGCACAACCTTGCGGAACGCCTGCAGCCGCGTGTAGCCGTCGGTCAACGCTGCCTCCTCGTATTCCCGCGGTATCTCGTCGATGAACCCCTTCAGAAGCCAGACCGCGAGCGACAGGTTGACGGCGGTGTAGAGCAGGATCATCCCGGCCCACGTGTCCGAAAGGCCGAGCTCGCGGTACATCAGGAAAATCGGGATCGCGACCGCAATCGGCGGCATCATTCGGGTCGACAGGATGAAAAACAGAAGATCGTCCTTCAGCGGCACCTTGAAGCGCGAGAATGCGTACGCCGCGAGCGTGCCCAGAAACACCGCCAGAAAGGTCGAACCGAAGCCGATGACGACCGAATTCCAGTAGCGGCCGGCAAAGCGCGACGGCCCGGTGATGACCATGTTCCGCCGCCGCACCAGCTCGTGATACCAGTTGTCCGGCGGGCCGAGGCTTTCGATATATTCCGGCGTCTGACGCGAGCGCGTGGTGAACAGGTTCACATAGCCTTCCAGAGTCGGCTCGAACACCACCTTCGGCGGATAGGAGATCGAGTCGGGCGGCGATTTGAACCCGGTGGCGAGGATCCACAACAGCGGGATCATCGCGACCAGCGCATAGAGGATCACCACTGCCCCCGCCAGCCACTTGCCAACCGCGGTCGCCTCGCCGACCCGGTGCGCGGAATTGGCCGAGGCCGTCATGACTTCACCCTGTTCAGCGCCTTGACGTAAATGCTGCCGAGGCCGAAAACGGTCACGAATAGGATGATGGCGAAGGCCGAGCTATAGCCGGTGCGCCATTTCTCGAACGCTTCGCGCTTCAGGTTGATCGAGGCGAGCTCGGTCGTCGAGCCCGGTCCGCCCGAGGTCAACTCGACCACCATGTCGAACATCTTGAAGTTCTCGATGCCGCGGAAAAGCACCGCCAGCATCAGAAACGGCAGCACCCGCGGCAAGGTGATGTACCAGAACTTCTGCAGCGCGTTCGCCCGGTCGATCTCTGCCGCCTCGTAGAGATAGCTCGGGATCGAGCGCAGCCCGGCCAGGCAGAGCAGTATGATGTAGGGCGCCCACATCCAGGTATCGACGATGATGATCGCCCACGGCGCGAGCGTGACCGAGCCTATCATGTCGAGCGGTCCGACATCGGCGAACACATTGATGATATACGAGAATATCCCGGTCTGCGGCTGGTAGAGGTAGGTCCAGAACACGCCCACCACGGCAGGTGACAGCATCATCGGGATCAGGATGATGGTGGTCCAGAAGCTGGCGGTCCGGAAGTTCCGGTTGATCAGGAGCGCAAGTCCCAACCCGATCACCACCTGCAACACCATGGTCCAGATGACAAAATGCGCGGTGGCCTGCAGATAGCCCCAGATGTCTTCGCTGCCCAGAAGCCGGTCGTAGTTGCGCGTGCCGACCCACTTTACCTCGCGTCCCGGCTGGTTCGCGCGGAAATTGGTGAAGGAGAGATAGATGGTCCAGAACAGCGGAAAGATGTTGATCGCCAGGAGCAGCAGGATCGTCGGCCCCAGGAAAAGCCAGGCGATAGCGCGATCCGAGAGCCCGCGCACCCGTGCCGCTATCGCCGGCGGCGTCGCGCCCGAGGCGCGGTCGGCCAATCGGTCTTTGATGTTGGTCGCCATCTGAGCGGGCTCTCCGGTCGGCGTCGTCGCCGGGGTCGGCGCCGGGACAAGGTCTGTCCGGCCGGGGGGCCGGCCGGACAGTGTTGCATGGCCGAGGGCGGGCTCAGAGCTTGCCGTCGTCCTGGAACGAGATGGTCCAGTCCTCGATCAGCTTGTCGAGTGCTTCCTGAGCGGTCCCCTTGTCGGCGACGACATAGTCGTGGACCCGCTTCTGCATCGCCAGAAGCAGCTCGGCATAGATGGGTTCCTGCCAGAAATCGTTGACCGAACCCATCGCCTTGAGGAACTCGCCGGCGAACGGGGTCGAGGTTGGGAAATCGGGGGCGCCGGCCACTTTGACATGGACCGAATAGCCGCCGAGCGTCCACCACTTGGCCTGCACCTCGGGCTGTGCGAACCACTTGATGTAGTCAAGCGCCTCCGCCTGCTTGTCGGAATAGGCCACCACCGAAATGCCCTGGCCGCCGAGGGTCGAGCCTTCGACGTTCTGGCCGGGATTGGCGAAGAAGCCCGAGACGTCGCCGCCCACCACCTCGTCCTTGGCGATGCCGGGCATGAAGGCGAACCAGTTCATCTGCATCGCCACCTGACCGGACTTGTAGGCGTCGAGATTGGCGACCATGTAGGCGTCGGAGTGACCCGGCGGCGTACAGCACTGGTAGAGAGACTTGTAGAACTCCAGCCCCTCGACCGCCTCGGGCGAATTGACGGCGCCCTCCATGTCGTATTTGCCCGGCGTGTTCTCGTATTTGAATCCCCAGGCATAGAGCGCCGCCGTCACGCCCATGGTGATCCCCTCCGAGCCGCGCTCGGTATAGATCGCCGCGCCGTAGCGCGTCTTACCGTCGATCTCGCGGCCCTGGAAGAACTGCGCGATCTCCCTGAGCTCGATCCAGTTCTTCGGCACGTCGAGATCGCGGCCATACTCGGCCTTGAACGCCGCGCGAATCTCGGGCCGCGAGAACCAGTCCTTGCGGTAGATCCAGCCCAGCGCATCGCCCATGGCCGGCAGCGCATAGTAGTTCGGCGTGCCTTTGGGCCAGGTCGAGTAGGCGTAGACCGCGGCGGGCAGGAAGTCATCCATCGAGATGCCTTCCTTGTCGAAGAAGTCGTTCAGCTTGACGTAATGGCCGTAGGTGGCGCCGCCGCCGATCCACTGGCTGTCGCCGATCATCAAGTCGCAGAGCTTGCCACGCGAATTGAGTTCGTTGAGCATCCGGTCGGCAAAGTTCGTCCACGGGACGAACTCGAAGTTCATCTTGATTCCGGTCTCGGCGGTGAAACCCTTCGAGAGCTCGACCAATGCATTGGCCGGATCCCATGCCGCCCAGCAAAGCGTGATCTCCCGTTCCTGGGCGGTTGCTCCGGTGATCCCAGCGACGGCCAACCCCGTCGCAATCATGCATGCCTTGAGAGTGCGCATGCCTTCCTCCCTGTTTGTGGCCGCCCGTTTGTTCCATTGAAGAGGTTCGGGTCTGTCGCCGACCGACGGACGGACGGCCTTGGCATCTGATGCCGTCGGTACAGTTTAGCTAAACTCAACTACTAAACTCGTCAAGGCCGAATATCGCAGGCGCCTTGTCGGAGCGCAGAACGGCGCCCGGTATGATCGACAGCGAACAGTCGCGGCGAATGTCAGGTTCCATGGTCGATGCAGAAATTCGACTGGCGGTCGGGACGTCGCGTTTGGGGTTCAAAGCGTGTGTTGGCGGCGTCGTCAGACGTGGGACCGGATCGCCGATCACGCTCGCAGATCCTCGCGTCTTGAGCGTCTCGATTGATGCTGAAAGCGGACCTTGCTCGGTCGCATGTTCCAAGCGCGGTGGTCACTCCCACTGAAATCGAGCTACGACCGGAATTGTGCAGGTTTCTCGGACGCCGTTTCGCGGCGGTTGGATGTTCATGGCAAGCTCCTGTGTCGATCGAGGCAAAATTACCTCGACCAACACCACAGCTCCTACGCCTTCAAAACCGCAATCGGCGGCTGGGCTGACCCGTCAAACCGCGACGCTCGCAACCTGTCGCGAAGCGATTAAGTGCCAGGGCACTTCCCCGACCTTCGACTCTACACCGGCAAAGGGCCGGATTCCGATAATCGGCCGTCAATTCATTGACGCAGGATTGGCGGCCCCGACCACGCCGAGGGCGCGACACAGCTCGAGGTCCGGGCGGCCCGGCAACAGCCGCCCCTCACCCCAGACGCTTCGCCCCCATGCCGATGAATTTCTTGCGCCGCTCTCCCCGGAGCTGGACCGGCGAGAGGCCGTTGAGCGAGGTCAGGGCCGCCTCGATCGCCTCGCCGACGCTGGCGATCGCCGCCGCGGGGTCGCGGTGCGCGCCGCCCAGCGGCTCGGGGACGATGGTGTCGGCGACGCCGAGCTCCAGCAGGTCCTGCGCCGTGAGGTGCAGCGCGGCGGCGGCCTCGCGCATCTTGTCGGCGTTCTTCCACAGGATCGAGGCGCAGCCCTCGGGCGAGATCACCGAATAGATCGCGTGCTCCAGCATGATCATCCGGTTG
>Ga0114950_10004158_pt1 | contig 11210 bp, 8 predicted proteins | sample N075metaG_FD_83503 | JGI IMG/M metagenome (GOLD analysis project Ga0114950, IMG submission 83503) | Deep subsurface microbial communities from Kermadec Trench to uncover new lineages of life (NeLLi) - N075 metaG | ecosystem: Environmental > Aquatic > Marine > Ocean trench > Sediment | place... | reverse complement strand
TGCTTTTGCGTTATCGCGCGCCGCCCTCGCCCGGTCACGCAAATCAGACGAAGCAAGATTTAACTCATGAACCTGTTGTGCCCGATCAAGATCGGTCTCGCGAAACGCGAGTTCGTCCCTGGCACCGTGAACGTTTGCCTGCGCGGCTACGATCAGCTCCTTGCGCGGGCCGCGGATCAATTCGTCAAGCCGCGCGCGCGCCTGCGCTTCACTGGCCCTGGCCTCCGCTATCCTTGAGTTGATACGCGAGGTGTCCTGCGTGATTAGCAAACGGCCCGCAGTTACTGATTGTCCCTCTATAACCGCGCGTTCGACGATCGGCTCCGACACCTCGGCAGTGATTTCTATGCGGTCCGACTCAAGTTGCCCGACGATTCGATGATTTGCATTCTGTGAATCGCAACCGGCAAGCGTCATCATCGTCAACGAAATACACAGGAAAAACGTTTTCGCGTTTTTCATTGGCATTTTGCTTTCACCGAATCGAGCACCATTTCCACATGCGCCTCAATGAATCGATCGGTGTCAAGGTCCGTATGCGGTTGAAAAAGAAGCGTCCAGACCATGGAGAAAAAGATGGGTGTAATCAGCAGTTGCGGGAATTCATCCAGTGCTGACTTGCGAAATTCGCCGTTGTCGACGCCTCTTTTGATCAGGGTGCGCAGCGCATCGAGCGCCCTCGAGACGACGTTGTCCCAGTACCACGCAATGAGATCCGGATGTTTAGGACCCTCGGCGATCATCAGCCTTACGAGTATCTTCGCCGGCGACTTTGGAAGAGAAGTTGCGAATTCCAGAAACGGTCCGCGCACAAATTCCTCGGCCGACAATTCCGTTTCTTCGATGTTGCTGATCAGTGCATCGATCCGCGGCGACAGGAAACTGCGAATGACGGCCTTGAACAGGTCTTCTTTCGTTTTGAAGTAAAGATAGAGGAGCCCTTTGCTGACGCCGGCCCGCTTCGCAACTTCGTCGACCCTGGTCGCCGCGTAGCCATTCTCCGCGAACGCGGCCAGCGCCGCCTGTGTAATTTCCGCCGGACGATCTTCCTTGCGGCGCTGAAAGCGGGGCTCTGCCATTGAAATCTGCTTCTATTGACCCGTGAGTCAGTTACTATACTTTAATGACTGGCGGGTCAGCAAGGCATTTTTCCTGAACAAAATGGTAGTCTCCCGCCATGTTCAGTTATATCGATCCAACCGTCCGCGAGCGGCTTGTCGCCCAGGGCACACTCATCCGCATCGACGCGGAGGGCCAGGTAACGGACCCGAATCATGCGCCCGAACCTGGAGCCCGGGCCCTTAGCATTCTCGGGCCGATTCCCTTGCCGCTCGAACGCCACGGCCGTCATTACGAGACCACGTGGTATGCGAGCGTCCGCCACACAGAACTGGCCAGAGCGCAGGAACTTGCCGACGAACTCAGAGAGCGCGGCGGCCAGCAATCATTTGCGGTTTTGGCCTCGTCGATGGCCGTCAACAGCGTGTTGCTTCTCGGTGATTCGGAGGTGTGGGACAACCCGCTGGTGCGGATTCACTCCAGCTGCCTGACTGGCGACGTATTCGGTTCTGAGCGCTGCGACTGCGGACCGCAATTTTTCTCTGCACTCGAGCGCATCGCGGACGATTCTGCGGGCGGCATGATCGTCTATATGTCGGGCCACGAGGGACGAGGTATCGGGCTCTGGGCCAAGGCTGCCACCTATCTGCTGCAGGACGCGGGCGAGAACACTTACCAGGCGAATCGCTCGCTGGGATTGCCGGACGATTCACGCGACTTCAGCGATGCTGCTGCCTTGTTGAAGTATTTTCTGGGTGATCAGCCGTTTCGCCTGCTGACCAATAACCCGAAAAAGGTCGATGACCTCAATGCACTTGGACTGTCGAAAGTCACACGTGTGAAACACGTCTGCGGCGTTGGCGATGCAAACAAGGATTACCTCGCTGCGAAACGGGAATGGGGCCACCAGATCGAGCCGGAAGATATCACCAAGCCCTGAATAAAATCGCTCGCTTAGGAAGAGCTCCTGCAAAGGCAGCGCGATTAGGTGTCGCAGGAACTCGCCCCAGCGAGCGATGCGTTATTGACGCCAGAGTCGTGGATTTTCCGGCATGGTCTCGAAATCCGAGCGAAACGGATTGATGTCGAGTCCGCCGCGGCGGTTGTAGCGAGCATACACCGTCAATTTGCCAGGGCGGCAACGCGCTTTGATGTCGAGAAACATTCTCTCAACGCAGGTCTCGTGAAAGTCATTGTGTTGGCGGAACGATACGATGTACCTGAGCAAAGATTCGCGGTCGATTGCGGGTCCCCGATAGCGGATCAGGATGCTGCCCATGTCCGGTTGATGCGTAAGCGGGCAGTTGCTGCGCAACAGGTGAGAATGCAATGCTTCATCGATCGAATCTTTGCCAGTGGTTTTCAGGATTTTGGCGTCGACACTGCCTGCATCGATCTGCACATCGAGGTCATCAATACAGTCACCAGGGAGATCGGCAATTTTCCTGGCCGGAAATTCATTGGCCGGCGTTATGCCAATCATAACTTGTGACCCGGTAATTCGTGACAAATCGCGACGGATGACTCCGGCAATTTCATCAATGGATGCGTATCGTGACATTGCGAGCGAGTTCAGATAAAGCTTCAGTGATTTCGACTCAACGATGTTTGCGGAATTGGCGGGGACGGTGATGACCGCGGTTGCGACGACCGGCTTTCCGGACGGCTCCAGCCAGGTAAGCTCCCAGGCATTCCAGATATCTGCACCCTGAAACGGCAATTCGTCGCCCAGTTCGAGGGCTTTTCGGGCCTCACTACGAAGCACCGCAAACAATACCCGGGGTGAATATTGGTCAGGGTATTCCGTCGGTTTTCCGAGCGGGATTTGGCTCATTTCCTGCGGCAGATCATCTGTTGGGTGGTGGCGCGTTAGTGTAGTATAACGCCCCATTTTTTGGTGCTGGACTCCTCCCTTGTTGAAACTCCTGATCAATGCCCTGGTCTTCGCGCCTGAGGACTTAGGTCTTCGTCATGTGCTGATCGGTGGCGGCAAGGTCATTGCTGTCAGCGACAAAAAGGCCGGGTTGGCGGCGCCGTGCGCCACCGAAATCGATCTTGAAGGGCGGCGCCTTATACCCGGCTTCATCGACGGACATGCGCATGTTACCGGCGGGGGCGGGGAATCCGGATTCAGGACGCGTGTGCCGCCACTGACGCTCGGACAATTTACCCGTTCCGGCGTCACCAGCGTTGTTGGCGTGCTGGGCACCGACGACACGACCAGGGATACGCGATCTTTGCTGGCCCAGACGCATGCACTTCGCGAGGATGGGCTGGCTGCGTGGTGTCATACCGGTGGCTATCACGTGCCCCCGGTAACGCTAACCGGCAGCGTCCGTGACGACATCGTCTATCTCGATCCGGTCATCGGCGTCGGCGAGCTGGCTTTAAGCGATCACCGCTCGAGTCAGCCGACGCGAGACGAGCTGCTGCGAATTGCGAGCGATGCGCATGTCGCGGGCATGATCTCCGGTAAGGCAGGTATCGTGCATCTGCATCTCGGCGATGGCGAACGTGGCCTTGACCTCGTGCGCCAGGCATTGCAGATCAGCGAGCTTCCGGCACGCGTCTTCAATCCGACCCATATCAACCGGCGAAAGGCATTGTTTGAGGAAGCCATCGAACTCGCTCGCGGCGGGAGCACGGTGGACATCACCGCATTCCCGGTTGCTGAAGACGAAGATGCGTGGGCGGCAGATGTCGCGTTGCTTAAGTTTCTGGAATCCGGCGCTCCCGCCAACCGGGTGACCGTAAGTTCCGACGGCGGTGGCTGTCTGCCGGTCTTTAACGAACAGGGCGAGATGCTGCACATGGAAACGGCTAAGCCTGCGAGCCTGCTTGAGACATTGCAGAGGCTGCTTGGTAACGGTGCAGCACTGGAGCAGGTATTGCCGGCATTCACGAGCAATGTGGCCGATATACTGCGCTTGCACGATCGTGGACGAATTCGCGACGGTGATGCAGCCGATTTGATTGTGCTTGATGATGACGACAAAATCCGCGACGTGATGATCGCCGGCATCTGGCATATACGGGCAGGGGGGCAGCGGGTCTTCGGCCAGTTCGAGAATCAGGATAAACAGAAAGAAAAATAATGGGTCCCTCCAATCATACTGACTACTCCAGGCGCGGCTACCTGATCCCGATCGGTGGCGCTGAGGAGAAATTCGATAACCCGGAAATCCTCGACAAGTTTATCGATATCTGCGGCGGCAGGAATGCGCGCATTGCCATCATACCGACGGCGTCCGAATTGGAAGATACCGGGCGCAACTACGAAAAACTGTTTCGCAAGCTCGGCATCAGGCATGCCCAGGTCTTGCAACTGATTACGCGGGAGGATTGTCAGTCAGACAAGTATCTCGACTACATCGAAAAAGCAGACGGCGTTTTCATGACCGGGGGCAATCAACTGCGGTTGTCGACCACGCTCGGTGGCACGCCGGTCGCACAGACCATTCGACGGCGTAATGCGGCCGGCATGCATGTGGCAGGCACCTCAGCCGGCGCCGCGTTCATGTCGGAGCACATGATTGCCGGGGGCGATGAGGGCAGCACACCGAGTCCCGACATGGTCACGATGGCGCCCGGACTCGGGCTCACCAACAATTTTATCATCGACCAGCATTTTCGGCAGCGGGACCGCCTCGGCAGGCTGCTTACCGCACTGGCATACAACCCGTTCGCCGTGGGCATAGGGCTTGATGAGGACACTGCCGCATTTATCAGGCCCGGGGATGACCTCGAAGTCGTTGGCAGCGGCGGCATTACGATTATTGACCTGACCAGGCTGACTTATTCTTCCATGGACCGTGCACGACGCGGCGACCCGGTCAGCCTGATCGACGTGAAACTGCATATACTGATCGCTGGTGGCCGGTTCGAGATCGCATCCAGAAAGGCTATAGCGGAATAAATAACAGAATAGAAAGAACGCTGGAGTCAATCCGTTGAAAATCGTCAGCAGCAACGTTTACGTTGGTCCGAATATTTACGCCCATTTCCCGGTTATCCGGCATGTACTCGATCTCGAGGCGCTGGAAGACTGGCCGACCGGGAGGCTGGGGAAAACATTTGTCGATCCTCTGCTCGAGAGTTTGCCGGGGCTGCATGAGCACGGCTGTTCCTATCGGGAGCCCGGTGGCTTCGTGCGCCGATTGCGCGAAGACGAGGGAACCTGGCTCGGGCATGTCATGGAGCACATCGCAATCGAGCTGCAGAATATCGCCGGCTCAAACGTCACATTCGGGCGCACGAGGTCGATTGACGGTCAGCCGGGCCATTACAACATCGTGTTTCAGTACCTCGATGCCGAGGTAGGCCGTGAAGCCAGCCGGCTGTCCCTGGACCTGATGCACAGCCTGTTGCCCGACGAGGTACGCCCGGAAGATGCACCGCCCAGCGACTGGAACTTTGCCGAGGAACGCGACAGTTTTATCCGCTACGCACAGGCGCGCGCATTCGGTCCGAGCACGGCGTCGCTCGTGCAAGCCGCCGAAGATCGCGGTATCCCCTGGATCAGATTGAATCGGCAGAGCCTGGTGCAATTTGGTCACGGGCGATATCAGCAGCGCATCCAGGCGACGACCACGAGCCGTACCAGCAATATCGCCGTCGAACTTGCATCCGACAAAGAGGAGACGAACAGCATCCTCAGGGACCTGGGGTTGCCGGTGCCGAAGCAAAAACTGGTGCGGTGCGCCCAGGATGCCGTGCGCGCAGCAGAGCGCATTGGTTTTCCCGTCGTACTCAAACCTTTGTCAGGCAACCACGGCCGTGCGTGTCTATCAATCTCAAGACTCCCGGCGAAGTCGAAGCCGCATTCGACAAGGCGCGAGAGCATGGCCGCAATGTGATCGTCGAAAGTTTTCTTGAGGGTTACGATCACCGCCTGTTGGTGGTGAACGGCAAGCGCGTCGCTGCCGCGAAAAGAATGCCGGGTCATGTAGTCGGCGACGGCCAAAGCACCATCGAGCAACTTGTCGACACCGTCAACGAAGATCCCCGCCGTGGTGTTGGCCATGAAAAGGTACTGACCCGCCTCGAGTTTGATCACCAGGCCGAGCGCCTCCTGAAGAAACTCGGATATGACCGCAATACCGTTCCGCAGAAAGACGAAATTGTTTATCTGCGATCGACCGCGAATTTATCGACAGGCGGCACGGCCATCGACGTGACCGATGTCATTCACTCCGACAACCGTGAGATGGCGGAACGTGCGATCAAGGCGATCGGGCTCGACATTGGCGGTGTCGATTTCCTGACAAAGGATATAACCGAGTCGTACCGGGAAGCCGGCGGCGGTATTTGCGAAGTAAATGCGGGGCCTGGATTCCGCATGCATGTGGCGCCGAGCGAGGGCACACCGCGCGATGTTGCAGGTCCGGTGATCGACATGTTATTCCCGCCTGAACAGCCGAGCCGGATTCCAATCGCCGCCATCACCGGCACCAACGGCAAAACTACAACTGCGCGCATGCTCGCGCACATACTGAAGATGAGCGGACATACGGTCGGGTTGACGTCCACCGACGGTGTGTACATCGACGGGCAGCTCAGTGTGCCGGGAGACATGACCGGCCCGGTGTCCGCAAGAATGATCTTGCGAGACCCGTCGGTCGACGCGGCGGTGATGGAGGTCGCCCGCGGCGGCATGCTTCGTGGCGGCCTCGGGTTCCAACACTGCAATGTATCTGCCTGTCTCAACGTTTCAGCGGACCACTTAGGGCTAAAGGGCATCGACACGCTTGAGCAGCTTGCGGAAATCAAGCGCGTCCCGATCGAGGTTGCCAAAGATGCCGCAATTCTTAACGCGGATGATAGTCTCTGCTTGCAAATGGCGGATTACACGGAAGCGAAGACGCTTTGTTACGTCACGATGAATCCCGGGCACTCTCTCGTGAAGCAACATATTCGCGCCGGCGGGCAGGCGTTTGTGCTGGAAGAAGGCATGAACGGTCACATGATCACAATCTATGACAATGAAGCGCATACGCCGTTGTTATGGACGCACCTGATCCCTGCAACGATTGAAGGCCGCGCCATGCACAATGTGCAGAACGCGATGTTCGCTGCTGCGCTGGCGTACAATATGGGCAAGAGCGTTGAGGACATCCGGCATGGATTGCGCACCTTCGACTCGACCTTCTTCCAGGTGCCGGGCCGCATGAACATCTACGACGAGCATCCTTTCAAGGTCATCCTCGACTACGCGCATAACCCCGCCGCGGTTCGCGCCATGTGTAACTTGGTCGATCGTTTCGATCCTGGGGGACGGCGTATTATTGTATTGGCAGCGCCGGGGGATCGCCGTGATGAGGATATTCGCGAAATCGCGGCAATTGCCGCAGGGCACTTCGATCACTTCATATGCCGCTGCGACGATAATCGTCGTGGACGCGGGCCCGATGAAGTTGCTGTCATGTTAAAGAACAAACTGCTAGAGGAAGGCGTCAGCGCGGATCGCATCGATGTCATGCCGGATGAACAGGAGGCGACCAGCAACGCGTTGCAAATGGCCGGGCCGGGCGACCTGATCCTGGTGCTCGCCGACAATATCAAGCGCAGCTGGAAACAGATCATCTACTTTAATTCCGAAGCGAAAGGCGACGACGCGGCAAGGAAAGCAACTGTTACGATCGAGCTGCCGCAGACTGATGAATTCAGTTTCGCGGATGACGTTGAAATCATCAGCGATGATCGCGGCGTCCGTATCGCAAAAGAAGCCGGCGACTAAACTGCTTACCGTGCGATGGAGTATCTCGACGCAAGACGGCTAACCGGCCCGAATGTTTTGTGGGACAAGGCGGGCTCGATTCTCGATGTGTCCTGCACTTCTACTGAAGCCGACCGCCTCATTCCATTCTGTGAGTCAAAGATTCGCCTGATGCTCGATGCCGTCGGCTGGGTCGGGGAATCTGTTTGCCATATCCGCCTGGCAGGAGGTGTCAGCATGGCCGTCTCCGGGCCGATCGACGCGCTGTATGCTGCGTCGGCAATCAATGAATGGCTCTGGGCGTGTTGTGATGCGGAGTTCAATGGCGCCGAAGCAGTGGATTTCGCCGAGTCAGTTGCCGACATAAGGGACGCGATTGCTGCCGAGGTCAATCCGCCCTTGCTGGCGCTCGAACAGGCTGCAATGGGACACGGCGTGTCATTCTTGTGGGATGATGATGAGGTGTCCGTTGGACTTGGTACGGGATCGCGAACCTGGCCATTCCGGGAGCTCCCGGACCCTGCGGAAATCGGCTGGTCCGCCATTCACGATGTACCGGCCGGCATCGTTACTGGTACCAATGGCAAGACGACCACGGCTCGAATCGCCAAACATATTCTTCAGACTGCCGGCAAGAGGGTCGGGCTGAGTTGCACCGATTGGGTCTCGGTCAACGATTCGATAATCGATCGCGATGACTGGTCCGGGCCCGGCGGCGCAAGGATGGTGTTACGTCAGACGGACGTCGATGTCGCGATCCTGGAAACGGCGCGCGGTGGCCTGTTGCGCCGCGGTCTCGGCGTCAACATGGTGAACGCGGCACTGATTACGAACATTGCCGAGGACCATCTCGGTGATTTTGGCTCACAGAGTCTTGAGGAACTACTGAATATCAAGTGGATTGTCAGCCACGCGGTTGCTGCATCGGGTGTGCTGATTCTGAATGCCGATGACAAGCTGCTGGTGGGCAAGTCCGCGGAGTTTACCGGCACTATCGCCTGGTTTAGTCTCGATGAATATAATCCGGTTATCAGGAAGCATGCGGCAAACGGGGGTCTTGCGTTCGTTTATGAGGATAACAACCTCGTGCGCATCGACGGCGACGTTCGCGAATTGATTTGTGGCGCCAATGAGGTTCCCATTACGTTGGCTGGTGCTGCTGCGCACAATATCGCCAACGCGCTCGCTGCGGCCGCATTGACCGAACAACTGGGGATGTCGCTGGACGACATTCGCAGCGGACTCACGACGATGTCGCAGGATGCGAATCCGGGCCGCAGTAATCTTTATCCGCTTCGTGACTTCAATGTCCTGGTCGACTTTGCCCACAATCCGGAGGCAATGCAGGTACTTTTCGCCATGGCGCGCGCCATTCCGGCGAAGCGAAGAGCCCTGTGCTTTGCCCAGGCAGGAGACAGGACTGACGAGCAGATTCGTGAACTCGCGCGGGGCGCCTGGTCAATCGGGTTGGAGCTGGCCTGTATCGCGGAGCTCGACAAATACCGGCGCGGCCGCGAACAGGGCGAAGTATTCAGCATTATTCGCGATGAACTCATCAAATGCGGCGCGCGGGAAGAGCAGATTCGGTATTTCATCACCGAAAGCGAGTCCTTCGATGCGGCACTGGAATGGGCGGATGCAGGCGACCTTGTCGTCATGCTCGATCTCGGCCGCAACTCCGATATTCAAACCAGGCTCAAGACCGGGGCCTGACCCCGGTTTTCAAAATCAATCGCCCAGTGGGCCGGGCTCCTACAACAAATCTAGAACCTTGATGCGGTCAGGGTCACATCCGCTTGCGCCCAGATCTTGTCGAAGCGTTGCTGTATTTCGCCGGCGTCCTTGTCCTGTGCTTTGAGCGACTGGATCAGCCCATACAACGCCCAGCCGTTTCGCGGGTGCTGTTCGAGGTCTGCCCGATAGACTTCCTCGGCGCCCGCCGCATCCCCGGCCGTTAACAGTGCTTTGCCAAGGGTATGGCGTGTCGGGTAATACCAGAATGGCGGTTCTATGTAGGGCAGTTCGTCCTGGGTCTCTACCGCGAGCCGGAAATGGGCGATCGCTTCCTCGTGATTTCCCTCCGCCATTGCGATCTCGCCTTGTACCAGTGCGTCGGCGATGGTCAGCAGCATCGTGGCCGGGTAATAAATGCTGTCGAGGAAAAGAACGTCGGTCTCTTCACGCAATGGCACTAGTTTCGCGTGTTCTGCCCTGGCGGCATCGAGCCTGCCCTGTTTCGCATAGGCCGTGGCACGAACGTAATGCCAGATTGCCGTGGAGTATTCGAGGTTTTCCGGCGGCGCCGGCTCTGCCAGTACCTCATCCCAGCGGCCAAACCGTGTCAGCGCCAACAAAGGGATCGTGCTGAAGAACTCAACGCTGGGAAATTCCTCGATCATCTCGAGCCTGACTTTGGCGGCAACCTTGCGTGCCGCTTCGATCGCGATCGCGCTGCGGCCTTCCATGCTCGATGCAGCCCACAGGAAATGAATGTTATGCGGGTAGTAAAGTGCCGGATAAAAGCCCTGCGCATTACAGGCAGCGATATAGGCTTCGTCTACCGAAGCTGCCAGGACGTTTGCGGCTGATGCATCCGCATAGCGGCCGACACGCCAGTAAATGTGTGATGGCATATGCACGAGGTGTCCCGCACCCGGCACCAGATCGCGAAGCGTATCGGCCGGTGCCTCGGCACGCTCTGGCCGCGACGAAGCTTCGACTGCATGAATATATAGGTGAATCGCAAGCGGATGTTGCGGGTTGCGCTCGAGAACGGTCTCCAGTGCCGCAAGGACTTCCTCGGTCAGCGGCTTTGGATGTTCAGGATCAAGCCAGTAGTCCCAAGGCATGGTGTTCATCATCGATTCCGCGAACAGCGCTGCCGCGTCGTCATCATCAGGATATTTGCGATGCACTTCCCGCATCGCGTTAACGTACGCTAAATCAAGCGGCGCGCGCTCCGTCGACGGGTCGCCGTTGTAACGTGTCGCCAGCGCATCGATGTAGTCGCGCTCTGCTTCAGATACGTTTTCCCGTAGCGCAACAGCTTTTTGGATGGCGGCGAATGCGCTGGTCCGCTCGTCGTCACTCATGACGACTTTGCCATTGCTGGTTACGTTTATATTGGGTCCAAACGCCAACGCTTCGCCCCAGTAACACATGGCACATTGCGGATCGAGCGTTTGTGCGGCACGGAATGAACGTACAGATTCGGCGTGGTTGAACGCGAAATCGATTATGAGGCCCTGGTCGAAATAACGTTGTGCATCGGAATCGCTGGTTGTGATCGGATGACGATGGCTACCCATACCGTCGAACAAAGGTGCGCCTGCCCGGGTTGCCAGGTCCATTCCTGTTTCGCTCGCCGCGGCTTGTGGTTCTGCGGGCGCTTCCTGGCGCGAGCAGGCCACCAGCGACAATATGACGGCAAGCACCG
>Ga0114950_10004157_pt1 | contig 11211 bp, 9 predicted proteins | sample N075metaG_FD_83503 | JGI IMG/M metagenome (GOLD analysis project Ga0114950, IMG submission 83503) | Deep subsurface microbial communities from Kermadec Trench to uncover new lineages of life (NeLLi) - N075 metaG | ecosystem: Environmental > Aquatic > Marine > Ocean trench > Sediment | place... | reverse complement strand
TTTCTGACAGCAACAAGTGCCGACTATATCGTGATATTTCCTGAGGTGTCAGTGCCAATACCAGGTGTTTCTTGATTCTCGAACGCGCGCGTTTTGGTGGTCGTTCAATTTTTGATAGATTCGCTGTCGTGCGAATTCAGGGATTTGTATCGGTCGTCGCCCGGAAAATCAATCGGGAAATGACAGATGCGCCGGTATACGAGCCGTCTCTGAATTTGTCCCGGATGTCCCGGTGACACGGACTGCCCGGCCATTCGCCGCTCTTGCTTATTTCACCATACGAATGACTGATTCAATTTATGTGATTGCTGTCCTGTCTGGTCTGCTGGCATTATCAGAGTGGCTCGTCCGAAAGACAATTCTTCGACACGCCGGGACCGCTATTCTCGTCATTCTGATAACGGCGGTTGCGGCCAACACTGGTATTCTTCCGGCTGGATCTACTTCAGAGAATCCCGTTCCTGTCTACGATTTTATCTTTTCGACAATCGCTCCGCTGGCGATCTTTCTGTTACTGCTACCTGTTAATTTGAGTGATATTTTGAAGGCGGGTGCACCCATGATCGGTTTTTATTTCGCCGGATCTGCGGCGACTGCAATCGGTGTGGTGTTGGCCATGTGGATCGTCAATGGGCCGGAAACGATCGGACCGCTGTATAATGCAGTCGGCGGCATGTTCGTTGGCACATATACCGGAGGCAGCGTCAACTTCAATACTCTCGCACTGCATTTCGACGTCGCTCGAGACGGCGTTTTATATACCGGTGCCGTGGTCGTGGACAGTATCATGACCACGGTCTGGATGCTTGTCACTCTGGCTATACCAAGAGTATTTGCTAAAGTCTGGCCTGTAAAGCGGGGTCAGGAGCGTAAGGAACTTGGCGAGGTCACACTCGGAATCGAGGCTGACACGGAAACCATGCACCCCATGGACATGAGCATATTGCTCGGGCTGGGATTCGGCGCGGTCTGGTTGTCAAATCTCCTTGCTACATACGTAGAACCCGTACCGGCCCCTATCATCCTGACAATCATGGCATTGATTCTGGCACAGGTTCCTGCGGTGGCCCGGCTCAAGGGAATCCGTCTTGTAGGGATGTTCGCGGTGTATATGTTTCTGGCGGTAATCGGCGCGTTTTGTGACCTCGGAGCTGCCGTAAATATGGGCGCCCTCGGCGTCACTATGATGAAATTCACGGCTCTCACAGTGCTCATTCACGGCGTAATAATCTATGGTCTCGCACTCCTTCTGAAATTTGATCCGGTAATCGTGTCGCTGGCCTCACAGGCGAATATTGGCGGAGGAACGTCGGCGCTTGCGCTTGCGCGGAGCCTTGGTCGCGAGGATCTGGTTTTGCCGTCAATTCTGATTGGTTCGCTCGGATACGCTGTTGGCACGTTTCTCGGATTTTGGGTCGCCGAGTACTGGCTGTTGTTTCTCGTTTAGCGGCTGTGGTATTCGGCGTGTATAATGCGGGTGGAACAATGCCTGTGGAACGAGCGGCCATTAGTCCGAAAGCCCGAAAAATGCGATCATGCGCTCCTCGATTCGAATCTCTCGCCGGGGCCATGAATGAGATCCCCCGGACCACTCAATCAGCTGCACACGCACATCATCTTCGCAGAACTGGGCCGTGTGAATAATTAATTTTTCACTCAGGAAGTCCACGGGCTGAGTTTTTAGATTCGTGAAACACCCGTTGAACTGAGCCCATTTCCTGGTGGATTCCACAGCTGAGAGCAACGTTCCCAGCCCATCTTCCACACCTGTAAAAGGAAGCACTTTGTCGTCGGTCCCGTGCGCAAGTAATACATTTACCGGCTCCTTCGGATCGCAGTTTTTTGATACCACCCTGCCCATCGGCCCGGCATACATCGCCACTCCAGCGAAGATGTCTGATTTCAAACATGCCAGGTGATGAGTGAAAACGCCGCCTTGAGAATATCCGATGGCGAATACCCGTTCTGTGTCCACACGCCCAGTCGCGGCGAGGTGATCTACGAGTGCCTCTGCGAATCCGACGTCATCAACCCCATCCAGATCCGGTCGGATACAGTTGCAGCCTTCAGCCCAATTGAACCCGGTCGCGCTCGGGTACGCCATAATGAATCCAAACTGATCGGCGAGACGATTTAGACCGGTACCGTCCCGAAAGTTAGGTCCTGAATCGCCGGCGCCGTGAAAGGCGATTACCAGAGGGACCATTTCATTCTCTTCAACACCGCCCGGGTAATGAACCTCGGCAAATCTGTTGCGATCCTGGTATAAAAAATTGACGCGTTCATCATTAAATTCGGATTCCGAGAACAAACTGCACGAGAAACCAAAAAAAGCAGCAAAAATGATGATCTGGGGTCGAAATACCGTGTACATATATGTATGATATGAATGATCGTAACGGGTAGTTACCGATCTGTACACATTGTTGTTACGGGGGGGACTTGGAATCGCCCTTGAACAAATGTGACTCCCAACGATTTGCCAAGAATTTGCGTAACTGGAATCGTCATTTTTCCGTACTCTGATATGTATTACGGAGGATGTCGCATTATGGAGTCTATCTATCTTATCAGTCTTATTGTAGGCGGGTTTTTCGTCGTCCTGTCCGTCCTGGGCGGGGGCGATACCGACTCCGATGCTGACTTCGACGTCGGATTCGACGTAGACCTTGATGTTGATCTGGACGCCGATTTCGATGCTGGAACCGATGTTGATACTGGCCTGGACGCCTCATTGGACGGGCAGTCCGGAGGTGTCGGAGCGGTTGATTTGTTATCCATCCGGACACTCTTTTTATTCGCTGCATTTTTCGGATTGACAGGCGTATTACTGAACTACACGGGCTCTGCCGAACCTGCCACCGGACTGATTTCCGTTATGACAGGACTCACGATAGGCGTCGGCGGCAACTACATCATCAAGAAATTTGCTTACCAGAGCGTTTCAAGTCAGGTCACGCCGAGGGATATAACAGGCAAAACTGGTCGTGTTATTCTCCCGTTCGGGAGCGACGATAAAGGGAAGATTTTGATCGAAGCGAAGGGAAAAAGGATTCAATTGATTGCCAGGTCACTGGGCGACGACCCTGCCGAATCGTTTCGTCAGGGAGATGAAGTTGTAATCGTGCGCGTAAATGGCCGGGTTGCGGAAGTAGTCAAGCCAACATAAAGAGGTCTACAAATGGAATTAATTATTATACCTGCAGTGCTAATCGTGGGCTTCCTCACAATACTTGGAATCGTCAAGGCTAATTTAAAAATATGCCAGCCGAACGAGGTTTTGATTTTCAGTGGCCGGAATCGGACACTGGCAGATGGGTCGACAGTCGGATATCGGATTATTCAGGGAGGGCGTGGTTTCCGGATTCCGATCCTTGAAGAAGTCGATCGTCTCGTTCTGAACACAATTCCCATTGACCTGACGGTGGCCAACGCCTACTCAAAAGGCGGCATTCCGCTGACGGTTCGAGCCATCGCAAACATTAAAATTTCGTCCCGCGAACCCGAGCTTAATAATGCCGTCGAACGGCTGCTCGGAAAAAATCTGGAAGAATTACAATCGCTTGCCAAGGAAACGTTGGAGGGCAACCTACGCGGCGTCGTCGCTTCCCTGACGCCAGAAGAGGTCAACGAGGACCGCCTTAAATTCGCGAAAGAACTTCTGAGCGAGGCTGACAACGACCTGGGAGCGCTAGGACTGCAACTCGATACACTCAAAATTCAGAGTGTTGAAGACGATCGCGGATATCTGGATGCCATCGGCCGGCAGAGCACCGCTGCAATTATTTCATCTGCCGAGGTTATCGAGGCTCAGAAACGCGAGTTGTCCCGCCTGGCAGAAGCTGCTGCCGATAAGGCCATTGTTGCGGCAGAAAACGAGGTACGAATATTGACGGCCACACTCACGGCCAAAGCCCGCGCAGAGGAGGCAAAAATAGAAGTTGCTGCAGACCTCGCAAGAGCAAAAGCGCAGCAGGAGTTAGCGGAGCAGGAAATCATGCTGGCCGAGAAAAGGCAACACGCTGAAGTGGTGATTGTCGCCGAGGCAGAACGTAGAGCCAAAGAAGAAGAAGCAATCGGTGATGCAGCACGGATTCTGCAAAATGGTCAGGCCGAAGTAGACGTATTGAAGCAGAAGTTGGAACTTTGGAAAGCGGCTGGCCCTGATGCTGAACGGTTGTTCTTGATTCAAATGCTTCCTGACATCATCAAAGAAGTGATCAAGACGGTCGATAATTTGACGATCGATAAGCTCACAGTTGTTGATAGCGGCAGTGGAAACGGAGGCGGCGTCCCCGCCGTTTTCAGTCAGATCGCCGGCTCAACACCCGCATTGCTTGAGAGTTTGAAAGCATCTACAGGAATTGATATCGCCGGAATGCTGAGCCGTGCCTCCGAGTACAGAGTCAGCCCGATTGATGTTGTTGCCACGTCAGAGGGTGACAATATATCTGAAGACAATGTGTCTGAAGAGGACGAGACTGGTGCTTAACCTTTGACCGAACCCCTGACTACAGTCCGTCTCTTCATTTTAAGGGACGGCCTGCTTTGTTTCAGCGAAATGCGCCCGGAGACGTAGGTCCTGAAATCAGGTAAGCCCAGGGCCCGTTCGAAATCCGAAACCCATTCACGCGCACGTGTAATTCGTCGCCGGTGGATACTGATACCGCCAAAATGCACGGATCCGGTCTGCTTCAAGTTCTGGGCCACCTGCATTGCGGATGTTGACGCAACGCGTCCGGCACGCACTCTACCGTCTGCTGAAAACCAGCCTGGATTCATCGAGACTATCAGATGGGCGATATCAGCCGGTAACATGCGGCCATTCGATATCTGAATGCGGTACAACGCTTCGAGTTTTCCGTAGACCAGTGCCAGGGCGTCTTCCTGGGGTACATTACGCTCATATCCCAATGAAAATCGGTATGCGACGCGGCGGCCGGCATTGCTCAACACCAGGTCGAGGCATTGTTCTCCGTCAGGTGTTGTAATCCACGAAGATGAATCAATAACCGTTGCTGTGTCGCTCCATCGCCGGAGTCGTGATATTATCGGGGCTGTTGTACTTGTAGCTACGGTGCTTGAAGCAGCGACATTCACGGTGGCATTCATGCTTGCATTCGTGAACGAACGAGCGTTCAACCACTCTACTGTAGGATATGCGGTGACTCGAATCATGTGCCTGTGTACGTTTTGAAGCAATTTGGTTACGGTTCAAAAGGTACAGGCCTTGGTATGACACCTTTTTGTCATACCCTGTCATAAATTTATTTTCCCGATTCGTACAGCCCATCCGGGCTCGTCAATTCGCCAGGCAACGTCAACCCGAACAGGAAGTCTGAAAAAGTGAGAGAGTCCGAAGCCGGCCTCCAGGTACCACGGTAGATCGGTTTGGATCGGTGATCCGTCAAACACACGTCCGGCGCCCCCAAATACAACAAGACCCATCCCAGAATCGACCAAACGCCATAAATGGAGGCTTTCAAACAATCCGGTTGTAAAATCATGTTCCAAAAATACACCTGCGTAATAATCCCCTGTCAGAGCCTGGCTGCTGAGCGAGCGGAGTGACCCCGAGTACGAAACGAACCCGATCGCGCCTTGAACAGCACCGCTGCGCTGAAGCGGCACGCTCCCCGAAGAGGCGCCGCCCGTCACTATCAGTAACAGCTGATTCGGCCGATCCCGATCGTTAAAAAAGGTATTAAATTTTACCCGGCCGGCTCCCCGAATCGTTGTGAAATCAAAGTCATTCCCGGGCATACCAGATGGCGCATGCTCTACCGAAACGTCCAGCCCAACGCGGTCATTACCCAGTTCGATATCCAGCGCCAGCGCGCCAAGCCGACCGTCCTTTATTTCAGGATTCGGACGCTGATGAATTTCACGAAACCACCCGTCATAGTTCGAATTTTTTTCCTGTGAATCATGCTGCTCCAATTGGGCTGCCAATGACGCCTTGAAGAATCCAGACGAATTCTCCCATGAAGCACCGAAGCGAATTTGCCTGCGCCTGTAATAATCGTAATAATCCCTGTATCCCCCGTATGCCATCATTCCAGGTAAAAACAGGCCGTACAAGTCTGAGTCGAAAACCGGACGTGTTTCGTCTGCCACGGAACCGAACAACGACAGGGTTGACAAGCCCACGGTGAATGGATGAGAAAGCCCAAATACCCCGGCTATCTTTTTCCTGTCAAAGGCGTACCCGAGTTTGGTCGTAACTGTTGTGCCGGTGGATAAGCCCGTTTCTGCCTGCAAACCCACGTTCCAGCCATCAACCCGGTTGTACCACAACCACGCATGTTGGGCGATTTTATGGACAATCGTTGGAGCTTCATCGTCATCTTCTGTCGTAGGGTCGGAATCTTCAGAGACATCCAGAGCCGCATATGCAGCCAACATTCCACTTGGACGAAACGCAACGTCGACCGTCATCCTCGGATTGATTTTGGAGAGTGATTCCAGTTCACGGGGCGTCAGGGGAGTGATCGTGGTATTTCGGGTGACAAAAAAGTCCGCACGATTGGCAAACGGATGGTACCGCTGCGTTCTCGTATCGGTGAACAGCGAATCCGGGGTCGGCGCACCACGGGAGTGATTGGTCACGTTCGAAAATTGTTCATACCGAGCCGTCGGGTAGTTGGCCCCGAGTCGCCCGAATCCAACCGCTCCTCTCGCGGTCAAATTGAGAGGCACCATGAGTCCACCAGGCATTTCACCGAATCGCTGTTCGAACTGAATATCATGAAACAACATCGGGGGTGTAACCACGATTCCCGGCTGAGGCCGGGCATTCATCTCCAGAATCACATAGGATGAGTCCATCACGGCCACATGCCCGGTGAATAATGGCCGCGTATAACTTCGTGGGCTGAAGTAAATGTCCCACACGATCGTGTCGTCGATAAGGCGCCTGTCACCGATCCGAAACTCGTAATAGTCCAGCGCATCAGGATGTGTCGCGGTCGCATACGTGGTCCCAAAAAGAAGTACCGAATCGTCATAAAAATTGGGGACGTATTGCGCCGACGCGAATTTTAACATGTCCGCATTGGGAGGGCGGGTCCGGGTAGCCCTCACAAATTCTCGCGCGCCACCGTCCGATCGCCAGTAGCTGGATCGTATCGATTCTTCCATCAGCACGGGATCAGAGTCTTTGTACAGCCAGAATCGTGTATAAACATCGGCGTACATACTGCTGACAGAAGCTCTAATCTCAGCCTTCCGACGAATCACCTTTCTCATGATATTGAAGGCCGGGTCTTCTCCGGAAACAACGAGTTCGTCGAGTTCTGCGACAACCGGAGACAAATCAATCAAGACCGCAGACAGCGATCGGGCCTCAACAACTTGGGTGAAGGTCGCATAACCGATATGACGAATAACTAAGGTGACCGGAAATGCGGCTACTGAAATTCGAAATTGCCCGTCCGGATTGGTTACAGCGTGCTGGCCGGAACCCTCAACCTGAATGGTCGCCAGCTGCAGCGTACGACCCGTTTCGGCATCTGACACCTTTCCAAATACCACAAGTTGCGCGATGGCCACGTTTGAGGAGGTCATCAACAACAAGAATGCCAAGAGGCGAAGTAGAGCGCGGGACCGGCTGATCATGTACGGTATGGATTCACGTGAGCACTTCACCCGCTTTCTTCCGGTACTGATCCTGAGCGTTGGTCTGCTGTTTCCCCGGAATACGCATGCCCGATCGATGTCATAGTCATACGAATTTGATCATTATTCAGTTGCCGCAGGAATACCCGGAAATAGAATAAATGAGATTTTCCAGGATTCACAAGGTCTTATCTGGTTCGGTACAAATCGTGGCCTCGCACAATACGACGGTTTTCGGACAGTTTCCGAGGGGAAAGGGCTCCCTCCGACGCCCGGTCGGCTCGGCTCGGCTGCAACCCGGATTGACCTCTTCAGTTCAACCTCGTAAATTGCTTGAATTGACCCGTTTCCGGATGTACGATCTTGTTGGAAAAAGAGTGCGTGTTCACCTGTACAATCGCGAGGGCATTTCTGTAGGCGTTGTTGAAGGCCGGGTTGCCGATGTTGCTCGCGCCGTCGAAGTTGCGGACGGGATGAAAAAGGATCTGGCCTATGTAGTCGACATAACGACTGAGGATCCGAACGTACCGTACAAGAACAGCTCCGGAGAAGAGAATGAATCCTGGTTCGCCCTTCAAGACATAGAAGTAATTGACAATGAACGACCGCGTATTTTCACCAACTAGGCGCAGCAGCACTCGCAACCGTACATCAGCCTTTATTTTTTTAGTGGTTGCCGCCGTGTTATCTGCTTGTAGTACACCCGGAACCGAACCGACCTCAACTCAGGCTCCCTCTCTCGCCGATCTGTTTTCTGGAGAAATGAAGATCGTGGATCTGACCCATGCTCTGAACGACTCAAATCCGGTCTGGGGATCCGGGTCAGAGAGCCCGTTTAAGTACGATGTCATGGCCGCGCATGAAAGTGGCCGCGCAATGATGGGAGCCTTCAGAACTGCTGACCACTATGGTACGCACATTGATGCCCCTACACATGGGGGCGATATGTTACCTACCGTCGATGAACTCGGGGCACATGATTTGTTTGGCCCTCTCGTTGTAGTCGACATATCAGAAGCGTCCGAGGCCGATCCAGACTATGCCCTAACAGTCAATGATATCCTTAACTGGGAATCTAAAAACGGATCACTACCGAACCGCTCTATTGTGATAGCATTTACAGGCTGGAGTCGAAAGTGGGACGATCACGATGCCTATTTGAATCGTGACGAAAATGACCGTCTTCGATTTCCTGGGTTCTCAGAAGAAGCGGCGCGTTTTCTGATCGAAGAGAGAAATATTCTGGGTATCGGAATTGATAACATGAGTGTTGATCCGGGCGCTGCGAACGGATTCCCTGCACACAATGCAGTAAATGGAAATGGAAAATTCCACCTGGAGAATGTCGCCAATGTTCACGAATTACCGGAATCCGGTGCGTGGCTGATTGTTGCTCCAATCAAAATCACGGGTGGATCGGGCGGCCCGGTCAGGCTGTTCGCAATTCTTCCTTAGATTCAGATAGCCCGAAGAATTTGCAAAGCGATAGCGTTTTGAGCGTCGATCTCGAGAACTTTCCGCGCCTGCGCACCTGCCAGATCGTATAGATCAGCCCGGAAATAAGCGAGTGCGAGATTTGCAGCCGCATCGACGTATAACGGATTTAAATCGAATGCCCGTTTCAGATTCCGAATCGCCTCTTCATTCTCTTCAATAGACAGAAAAAACGTCCCCAGATTAGAAAGAGCGACCGGGCTGTCCGGATCGGCATTCACCCCGGACTCGAACGCGGTCCGCGCAGCGTCCATCATATTCTGGCGGGCAAACAGAATCCCCAGGTTGCTCCAGCTTTCCGGATTGAGTGGGTTAAGATCGATGGCCTCGTTTAATCTGTTCTCTGCCTCTTCAAACTCCCCGGATCGGAGGTGTAATGTTCCGAGATTGAAATAGGCCTTTTCGAACCACTCCCGCTCCTCGATGGCTAACTCGTACTGTTCTCTGGCTGCATCCAGCTTGCCGCGAGCGTCCAGGAAACGTCCATAATTCACTCGAATATCAGCTCTGGCTGGTTGAATAGCCAGGGCCCTTCTATACAACCGTTCAATTTTTACAGGGTCTCGTTCGAGACTCTCGTAGATCTGAGCGAGGGCATTCAGGCGTTCCGGGATGTCCGGGTTCTGTGCGAGAGCCTGTTCCATCCACGGTTCGGCGTCGGCCGGTGATCCCAGCTGTATGTAACCGATTGCCAACATCATTTTAGCTTCGCTGTAGGCATCGTCGCCCGTCATTAACGGTTCCAGAATGTCGATTCCCTTCTGCGTCATATCCGTCTGTCGCATCTGCCTGCCCCGAACGATGTAGGCCATACCGGTATACATGTTCGGCTCCTCCGTTTTATCCACGTCGAAAATGGGTATCAGTAACGTGGGATCATGAGAAGCAAGCGGATCGGGTTCATCGTCCCGACCAACCACCCTCACCCAATGATCGGTGAACGTCGAATGGGCCACTCGGGACAGATCGGCTTTCGGCATATGGCAACTGATACAATTCGACGGCGGTTGGTGATCTGACAGGCTCGGCGAGGCTGCCAGTCTATCGCTGAGCGATTCCTGCGTATGGCACGACACACATGTGGCGTTGAAATATTCGGGACCACTATCGCGGAAGCTTGAATGCGGATCATGGCAAGTTGCACATTCCAGCGGGGAAGACGAGTTCATCGTACCCAGATAACATTCGCTTTTTTTCATCCTGCCCACGTGTGACGTGAGTCCGATAACCTCGTTCGAAGCCGGTAGATCAAGGTTGAAAAGAGCCTTGAACTCCGCCAGGTCCTGTGATGGGCGGAAATCAAACGGCGTTTTACCCTCCCGCAGTATGGAGACGGTGGCGCTCATGTGGCATTGTTGGCACACATCAAGTTTTCGGGCCAGCGAGAGATGGGACGGGTTTACGATTGTCAGGTCGATCGAATCAGGTTCGGGTACGGACAACCGTTCGTCAACGTGTAATTCTCCGGGACCATGGCATCTTTCGCATGTAATCCCAAGCGGAATATGATCGTATTTTCCATCTGAGAACGGCACTTCATCAGGATACGCATCGTGACAGACCACACACCGGGTCGCGATCGTGCGATCAAAACGTTTATTCGCCGTTCGATACCCGGGGCTGAAATCCCATTTCTGACCCTGCGTATACCAGCTGATAGGCAGTTCAAAAAACCATCCATCGTTCTGAATGAAATAGGATCTTGCCGATATCCCGCTTCCCATAACGAGCTGCATCTCGCGAATCAGGCTGTGGTTTTTATTGCCTTTATCATCAAGCCGATACTCCTCCTGCCAGTATTTACCGTCTTCTCTGAAGGCCCGATAGTAGTACCCGTTAATTGAGTCCAGCACAACACTGTCATCGAATAATTCGATTTCATTTTCAGCGGTCATCTCAAAGACGGCGTTGGCCATACCATGTTTTTTGAAACCCGTGTATTGCGTTTCATGGCATCCGAAACAGGCATCGTCGCCTACAAATGCAACATCGTCGGCAAGATTCGCAAACACTATTTCAGGCTTGCCAGCATTTGACAACGGGCCGGTCGTGGGCTGATCATCCCTTGACGAACAACCGCTCCAGATGCCGGCTGATACG
>Ga0114950_10004155_pt1 | contig 11212 bp, 9 predicted proteins | sample N075metaG_FD_83503 | JGI IMG/M metagenome (GOLD analysis project Ga0114950, IMG submission 83503) | Deep subsurface microbial communities from Kermadec Trench to uncover new lineages of life (NeLLi) - N075 metaG | ecosystem: Environmental > Aquatic > Marine > Ocean trench > Sediment | place... | reverse complement strand
TGTTCGGGCTTCTTCTTTTTCTCGCTATAGAGACTGCTGTAGTGACTTTCTAGCTCATTTTCCTGACCACCTGCGAGCGACCGCGGCGTTAACGTGTCTATGTCAATCCTACCAAAACCGCCCCGCCGGACGGTCCAACCCGTAATGATCCCGTAATGTGCTCCCCTCGTATGCCGTGCGGAACAGACCGCGGCGCTGGAGGATCGGGATCACCTGATCGATGAAGATGTCGAGCATACCGGGGAACAGCGGCGGCATTATGTTGAAGCCGTCGGCGGCGCCGTCGCGATACCAATCCTCGATCAGGTCGGCGGCCTGTTCGGGCGTGCCGGCGAAGGGGAAGTGGCCGCGGGCGCCGGCGAGGCGGGCGAGTAGCTCTCGCAGTGTGAGGCCCTCGTTGCGGACGACGCCGATAATAACCTCGGCGCGGCTAATCCCTGAATCATTGGTGGCGGGGTCGGGGAAGTCGTCCGGCGTCAGCGGTGTGTCGAGCGCCAGGTGCGAGAAATCGTGGCCGCCGAACCGGCTGGAAAGGGTCCTGCGGCCGACCTCCGGATCGTTAAGGTCATTCAACTCCTGCAAGATACGCTTCGCTTCGGCTTCGGTCGACGCGATCATCGGGTTCAGGCCTGGCAGGATCAGCACCTGTTCGGGTGCGCGCCCGGCCTCGGCCACGCGCTTTTTCATGTCGGCGTAGAATTCCTGCGCCGTTTCCTTCTGCTGGTGTGCGGTGAACACCGCGTCGGCATGCCGCGAGGCGAAACCGCGTCCGGCGTCCGACGAGCCCGCCTGTACCAGTACTGGCCGTCCCTGCGGGCAGCGCGGCAGGTTGAGGGGCCCGGCGACGGCGTAGTGCGCGCCCTTATGGTTGATGGCGCGGATACGGTCGGTGCGGGCGTAGACGCCGTTCGCCCGGTCGTCGATAACCGCGTCGTCGGCCCAGCTATCCCACAGATCCTTCGTGACCTCGACGAACTCCTCGGCCATGGCGTAACGCTCGGCGTGGCTTTTCTGGCCTTCGTCGCCGAAGTTGCGCGCCATCGGGGCCAACCACGACGTGACGATATTCCAGGCCGCGCGGCCATTGCTGATATGGTCGATCGAGGCGAACTGGCGGGCGAGGTTGAACGGTTCGCTGTACGTGGTCGATGCCGTCGCGATCAGGCCGATACGTTCGGTCGCCACGGCGATCGCCGCCAGCAGGGTCACGGGTTCCAGCCAGATACGCCCGGTACGCGCGGGGTCGTCGGATAACGCCAACTGGTCGGCGAAGAAAATGGAATCGAACAACCCCGCCTCGGCGCGCCGCGCCAGGTCCTGGTAGTAGCGTACGTCCGTCAGCGACTGCGGCGCCGCGTCCGGATGGTTCCACGCGGCCTCGTGGTGGCCACGTGACTGAATGAACAGATTGAGGTGGAGTTGTCGTGTCATCGCGGCTTTTCCAGCTTCTTGATGGCAGGGATCGGATGGTGCGCAGGACCGCATCGACGCATCGAGCAGGGGGAGTAGTTACGGTAGCACCGGACCGCGCCCACGTCATGCGGCGCGCGGGCGGGGACGGCCAACGCTCTATTCCGCGATGCCCGGTTGCACCGGCAGGGGCGCGGTGATGAAGCCTGGCTTCCGGTGGGCGGCATGGGGCGAGCGGATGGCGCGGCTCAGCACTATGACCGGGATAATCCCGGCGGCGACGATGGTCAGCGCCGCCAGCGCGCTTTGTTCGAGCAGTTCGTCCGAGGCGAACTGAAACACATGGGTCGCCAGGGTATCGAAGTTGAACGGCCGCAGGATCAGCGTCGCCGGCAATTCCTTCATGCTATCGACGAACACGATGGTGGCGGCGGCCAGCACGCTGCTGCGCACCAACGGCAAGTGCACCCGCCGCAGGGTCTCCCCGGGTCCGCAACCCAGACTGCGCGCCGCCATGTCCAGGGTCGGGCTAATTTTTGTGAGGCTGGCCTCGACGGCGCCGAAGGCGACAGCAAGAAAGCGTACGATGTAGGCGAAAATGATGGCGAACACGGTGCCGCTCAACAACAGCCCGGTGGACACGCCGAACAAATCGCGCGCTAGCGCGTCGATGGCATTATCCAACCTGGCCAGCGGAATTATCACGCCGATGGCGAGTACCGCCCCCGGCACCGCGTAACCCAGCAAGGCAATGCGCGACAGCGAGCCGAATATGGTGTGTCCGGCGACGCGCCGCCCATAGGCGAGGAAGATCGCCAGGGCGACCGCGCCGGCGGCGGCGCAGGTGGCGAGCAGGATACTGTTGCGGGCAAAGGTGAAAAAGGCCGGGGTCCACGATTGCTCGAAGTTCACGATGGCGTGGCGCGCCAACACCAGGGCCGGGATGACGAAGCCGGCGATGATCGGCAGCGCGCAAACCGCAACGGCGGCGGCGGCGCGCGGGCCGCGCAATTCGAAGGGCGTGATCGGCCGGATGCGGGTCGAAGTGTGGTGGAAGCGCTGACCGCGCCGGCCGATGCGTTCGAGCGCCAGCAGGAGGATCACCACCGCCAGGGCGACCAGCGATATTTGCGCGGCGCCGCCGGCGTTGCCCATGTTCAGCCAGACATTGAACACGCCGACGGTGAGCGTGTTGACGGCGAAGAAGTCGACGGTGCCGAAATCGGCCAGGGTTTCCATCAGCGCCAATGCCAGACCGACGACGATTGCCGGCCGCGCCAAGGGTAAGGCCACGGTGAAAAAGGTGCGCCAGGGTCCGCGGCCCAGCATACGGCTGGCTTCGAGCATGCACACCGATTGTTCCTGGAACGTGGCGCGGGCCAACAGGTAGACGTAGGGGTAGAGCACCGAGGACATGACGAAAATGGCGCCGCCCAGCGAGCGGATTTCCGGGAACCAGTAATCCTTCGCCGACTGCCAGCCGAACAGGGCGCGCAGGGTGGTTTGGAAGAAGCCGGCGAATTCGAAGACGTCGGTGTAGACGAAGGCGACGATATAGGCCGGGACGGCCAAGGGTAGCAGCAACGCCCATTCGAAGATCGAGCGTCCGGGGAAGCGGCAGGTGGTGACCAGCCAGGCCGATGCGACGCCAATCAGCAGCACGCCGATGCCGTTCCCCAGCATCAACAGCGCGGTATTGGCGAGTTGACGCGGCAAGACCGTGGAGATCAGGTGCGGCCAGATATTCTCGCTGGGAAACAAGGCGATCCAGGCGATGGCGATTATCGGCGCGGCGACGATAGCCGCGACAACGGCGCTGCCGATCAACCAGACCGGAGAGGTTCCTTGCGATGGCTTATGGCGTGCGCCTGCGGTCACGTCGGATCATATTTTATGAGCGGGTGGGGCCGGAAAACCGGTCAGTCGTTGTAGCCGACTTTATCGACAAGTTTGATCGCCGCCGAGCGATATTTCGATATTTCGGCCAGGGGCATGGTGTCGGCTGTCATCGGGCCCATCGCCTTGAGCACGCCGGCTAGCGGAACGCCGTCGAGGATCGGGTATTCGAAATTTTGTTCGGCATAGATTTGCTGCGCCAACGGCCCGGCGAGAAATTCCATCAGCGCGACGGCGTTTTTCCGGTTCGGGGCCGCCCTGGTCAACGCCATGCCGGAAATGTTCACATGGGTGCCCGAGCCGCCGATCGTGGGGAACACCGGATAGACCGCCTGGGCCCAGGGGGCCTGCTCCGCGTTCTGCTGCATTTTCACGAAATAATAGTGGTTTCCCAAGGCGATATCGCACACGCCCTGTTGTATCGCTTTAACTTGTGCGCGGTCGTTTCCTTGCGGCCGGCGGGCCAAATTCCGCCTTAGGCCCGTCAACCAGGCTTCGGTCTTCGCCTCGCCGTAATGGGCTACCATCGCCGCGGTCAACCCCACTTGATAGACGTGATTGCCGGAGCGGGTGCAGATACGCCCGCGCCATTTCGGATCGGCCAGTTCTTCGTAGGTTTTCGGCGCTTCCTCGCGGCTAACCCGCTCCTTGGAGGCATAGATTATCCGGGCGCGCCGGGTGAGGCCGAACCAGTTGCCTTGGGGTTCCCGGTATATATCGGGAATCGCCGCCGTCAGGGCAGGCGAGGAGACAGGTTGCGTCAGAGCGGCGTCAAAGACTTCGCTCAAACGGCCGATATCGACAGTGAAAATCAGGTCGGCGGGGCTGTTCGCCCCTTCCTGCTTCAGCCGTTCGACCAGCCCGATCTTGGCGAACAGGACGTTTACCTTGATACCGGTTTGTTCTGTGAAGGTATCGAAAAGCGGCTGTACCAGAAATGGTTGCCGATACGAATAAACGTTTACTTCTCCGGCCGTTAAGGTGGCTTCTTCAGCCGCCATGGCACTTACCGCGGCAACGGTCAGAACAACCGCGCCCACAATGGCGGTTTTTTTCACGAACGGTTTCATGTGTAAATTATCTCCTGCAACTAATAATCATTCGCAACATTAACTGGATAAGTTACCTTCTGTACCCACAAATGCAAGTCATTATCAATTGCAGACGCTGCACATTGATCTAGATCAATTGCCGCGGTCAAATTATGGGGAAAATCCCGTGAATTGCCGGGATAATGCGCTGTCGCGGCTTTATGACGCACCGCGTCAGGCGGCCATAAAGCGTTCTTCCGCCATCTTATTGGCGATTTCATTGGTCGCGGCCGATAGCTTCTCCGCCCGCTCGAAAATCTCCATCAACGTGTCGTAAAGACCGTCGATATGGGCGCGGATGGCGTCCTCGTCGTGTTCGCGGCCGAAATCTGGACTATATGCGAGTTCGATAACGCCGCCGGCGTTGATGACGTAGTCGGGCGCATAGAGGATGCCGCGGTCGGCCAGCTCGGCGCCATGGTAGCGCTCGCTCAACTGGTTGTTCGCCGACCCGGCGACGATGGTGGCATTGATGTCGCGGATCGTTTGGTCGTTGATGGCGCCGCCGAGGGCGCAGGGGGCGAAAACATCGACATCTATGGCGTGAATATCATGGGTATCGACGATCGTGGCGCCGAATTCGTCGGCGGCGCGTTCAAGAGCTTCGGTATTGATATCGGCGACGTGGAGCCGCGCTCCGGCGCCGTGCAGGCGGCGCGCCAGATCGTAGCCGACCTGACCCAGCCCCTGAATAGCGACGTCGATGCCGTCGAGGTCGGCGTTGCGGCGCAGCTTGTACTCGACCGCGGCGCGGATGCCCTGGAACACGCCATAGGCGGTGTAGGGGGAGGGATTGCCGCCGGCGTTACTGGTGCCGGTGACGTGCTCGGTCATGGTGGCGATTATATCCATATCGGCGACGGTGGTGCCGACGTCTTCGGCGACGATGTAGCGTCCGCCCAGATCGTCGACCAGGCGGCCCATGGCGCGCATCAGGTCCGGTGTCTTCTGCGTCCGGCTGTCGCCGATGATTACTGCCTTGCCGCCGCCGAACGGTAGCCCGGCCAACGCCGACTTGTAGGTCATGCCGCGGGCCAGCCGTAGTGCGTCGTCCAGCGCCGCCGCGTCGTTTTCGTACGGCCACATGCGGCAGCCGCCGACAGCGGGCCCCAGCGCGGTATTATGGATGGCGATAATGGCCTTCAGGCCGGTTTCGGCATCGCAACCGAACAGCACGCGTTCGTGGCCATCGTAAGAGGGATTGGAGAAGACAGACATTGCGAGCTCCCCTGCAGCCGGCGAGACACCAAGTCGGGACCGGCGGTTATGTTGTCCATTTCTCTTATTAAAATTGTCAGGGCAGTGTTAAAGTTCAATAAACAACAACCGGTTGTGATTTGTTCGCAAGGAAACATCCGCTTTTGGGGTGCGCGCGGCAGGAGCTGGCGACGTTCTCCGGGCAGGCCGAAATAATATTTCGCGATGCGGCAAAAGTTAGGTACTTTTCCCTATCATGTCGTATTCGCGGGCAGAATTGGACAATTCCATGGCGACAAAACCCACGCCCGGCCGCGCGCCGGCAGAACCCGAGACATGGCGTCAGCCCGGCGGCGAGGTGATGAACTGCGACGAATCGGTCAAAGTTCTGCGTGAAAATCTCAGCGAGATCCACCAGATCTGCCAGGACGCGCTGGAAGACGCGGTGCTGATGGACGTCGCCGAAGAGCAATTCCGCGAGGTGCTGCGCACCCTCGTCGACGGCTTGAACAACCCCTATAGGAAGGGGTAGCTCCTCACTCGTCGTTATTTCAAGTTTCTACCGGCCTAACGGTCCTGCAAAATTCGAGACAGATCGCGGCGGCCGTCGATTACGGCGACAACTACCACTTTGTTTTCATCATATTCGTAGCGATAGAAAATCAGATGATGGCGAACAACCAGCGCGCGGTAGCGGTCGTTATATTGCCAGCCTTGCAGAGGGTAATCGGCTAACCGGCTGCAAGCGTGTTCAGGCTCATCGATGTAATCGAGGGCCGCTGCGGGGGGGGGGGTCGGAAAGAGGTAGTTAATCAGATCGAGTATGTCGTCTTTGGCTTGAACACCCCAAAAGATGTCCGCCGCCGATTTGGGCTCTTATCTGTTCAAAAAAAATATCAGTCCGCGTCTCGCCGCCACGTACTTCACTGGCCGCGAGTTTCGCATCGATCTTGGCGCGTGCAATCATGTCCTCGAACTGCGTAATCAGCGTTGCCTGTTGATCCTCGGGCAGCTCGTGCAATTCTTCCAGGGTTTTCTTCAATATCGTCGTCATGCGCAGATAATAGCATTATTCGGCCAAAAATCTCATTAATCGAATGTCGGGCCTGTTATTTGGGCGTTTAAGTCACTCGTCGCTGGCCAATATTTCCGCGACCTCCACATGGCGGCCCTCGGCGACCGATTTGATGCCCGCCTTGACCACGGCGAGCGATTCCGTGGCGCTGTCACCGCCGACCTCCGGCGCTGTCCCGCCTTGCGCGGCGTCGGCCCATTCGATCAGTTCTTCGGCCAGTGTGTCGACTTCGTCTGCCTTGATCGGGGTGTGGCTGGTTTCGCCCTGTTTGAGGGCGCGCAGGCCGTCGAACAGATTGTAATAGGCGCTCATTTTCTTGCCGTAGACGTTCATCAGGTAATATTCCGAGGCCGAGGCGTAGCTGGTCGATAGCGACGAGACCGCGCCGTTTTCGTGGTGCATCATCAGCGTGCCCACATCCGGGTTGTCGCCGGGCAATACCAATTGCGAGGCCATGCCGGACACTGACTTGACCGGGCCGAGCAGCATCATCAGCACATCGACATAGTGCAGGCCGATTTGCAGTATGACCCCGCCGGGCATGCCCTCGGCGGTGTAGCGCCAGTGGCCGGGCTCGAATTGGCCGGCGCGGTCGCGGCTGATATTGGCCTCGGCCTGAACCAGGGCACCGAAATCGCCGGCGTCGATGCGCTCCTTGATCCAGCGGAAATGGCTTTCGCGGCGGCGCTGATAGCCGACCCCCAGGGTCACGCCGGCATCGGCGCAGGCTTTGGTGATCGCCTTGGCCTCGCCGATGGTGTTGGCGATGGGCTTGTCGAGGAACACATGCTTGCCCGCCGCGGCCACCGCCCGGGTGGTTTCCAGGTGAACATGGTTGGGGGTGGTGTTGATGATCCCCTCGATGCCGCCGTCGGCGAGAAGTTCGTCGAGGCTCGCGGCGCCGGCGCAGCCATATTTTTCGGCGAAGGCCTGGCGCTTGTCCGGCGAACGAGTGAAGCAGGACAAGATTTCGACGCGTCCGCCGGTGCGCTGCGCGGCGTCGGCCAGGACGTCCGACCACCAGCCGATGCCCAGGGAGGCGACCCGAAAGGGCGTTGCACTCATGATTGTGTTTCCTTGTTTGGGCGCGTTGTAACCCGTCTGTTACGTCGCGCGGTGCGCAGCGACCAGAGGATCGACAACAGGGAAAGGGTGAGAAAGCCCAGGCTGATCGGCGAGGTGAAAAAGATCGAGATATCGCCGCGCGACGAGGTCAAGGCGACGCGCAGGTTTTCCTCCAGTTGGCTACCCAGCACCAGGGCCAGCAACAGCGGCACCACCGGCATGTCGAGCCAGCGCATGGTCAGTCCGATAAAGCCGAAGAACAGCATCACATAGACATCGAAGAAATTATTGCGCAGCGCGTAGCTGCCGATCACGCACAGCACGGCCACCGTGGGCATCAGCAGCGCTCGCGGCGTGGCCAGCACTTTCACCAGCACCCGCAGCGCCGCCAGCGCGATAATGAAGTTGAAGATGTTGGCCCAGAGGAACGAAAAGATCAGCCCGTAGGCGAAGTCGGCGCGTTCGAGGAACATCAGCGGTCCCGGCGCCAAACCATGGACGATAAGCGCGCCGATCAAAATGGCGGTCACCGGGTCGCCGGGAATACCCAATGTCATCATCGGGATCAGCGCGCCGCCGGTCACCGCGTTGTTGGCCGATTCCGGCGCCGCCACGCCTTCGACCGCGCCTTTGCCGAAGGTTTCGGGCTGCTTCGACGCCTTGCGCGCATAGTCATAGCTGATAAACGCCGCGATGGGGCCGCCGGCGCCCGGCAGGATGCCCAGAAAAGCGCCGGTCAGGGAGCCGATCAATACCGGCAGGCGCATCGTCTTGAGATCGGCCAGCTTGGGAAACACCGAGGTCAGCCGGGTCTGGATGCGGCGCGCGGCGCCGCCGCCGTCGGTGAGATTGCTTACCAGTTGCGGGATCGCGAACAAGCCGATCATGGCGGTGAGAAAGTGCACGCCGGCCATCAGATTGACCTGCCCGAAGGTGAACCGCTGGGTGCCCATCACCGGGTCCTGGCCGATGGTCACGATGGCCAGCCCGATGGCGGCCGAGAGCAATCCCTTGATCAGGGATTTGGCGGCGAAACTGCAGATGATCGTGAGGCCGAAGAAGACCACCGCGAACATGTCCTCGGTGCGGAATTCCAGGGCCACGTTGGCCAGTAACGGGGCGACGAACAGCAGGAACAGAAAACTGACCATGCCGCCTATGAAACTGGCGGTGATGGCGATCCCCAGCGCCCGCCCGGCTTCGCCGCGAACGGCCATGGGATAGCCGTCCATGGCCGTGGCCGATGCCGACGGGGTGCCCGGGATGTTGAGCAGCACGGCGGAGAAGCTGCCGCCGGTCATGCCGCCGACATAGAGTCCCAGCAGCAGCGCAATCGAGATGTCCGCCGGCAGAACGAACGTGACCGGCAGCACGACGATGATGCCGGTACTGATGGTCAGGCCGGGGATCATGCCGACAATGAGGCCAATGAGGACGCCGATGCCGGTCGTCAACAGCACCATCAGGCCGGTGGATTGGGTCAGGCCGAGCAGAACGTCAGGGTTCATGTGAAGATGCCGTCAATGAGGTCGGGTAGAATGCCGCGCGGCAGGAACACGCTGAAGCCGTGGCGGAACAGGATGTAGAGGATTGTCGTGGTGGCCACCGAACCGATGACCACCCACAGCCAGCGCCTCTCGCCGAACAGAACCATCAACGCCGCGAAAAACGGCGTCGTCGCCAGCAGGAAGCCGAGCCCCGGCAGGGCGATCAGGTAGACGACGAATGCGCCGAGCGCCCAAGCCGCAAGGCGGCGCTGGGGCGCGGTGGCCGCGGCTGGAGGCTGGCTGTCGTTATCGCCTGAGTTCGTACCCCGCAACCCCTGCACCAACAGCCCAATCGACAGGGCGAGCAGGATAGCCGTATTCACCCAGGGGAAGAACGGCGGGCCGGGGGTGTTGGGCAGACTGCGGACCGGAAGTTGCGTTGTCAGGGCGCCGTAAATCAGGCTGAAAACGATCAACGCCACAGCGGCGATGATATTCCGTCGTCGCATGCTGTACCCGTTCAAAATGCGTGCTTTCGATTTAAAAGGAGGGTCCGCCCCGCGAACGGGACGGACCATTTCACGACAAGTTATTTATTTTTTCAACAGGCCGGCGCTGGCGAATATGGCGCGCACCTTCACATTCTCTTCGGCGAGCAACGTGCTGAACGCTTCGGGGCCCAGGGGGGCGACCTTGAAGCCCTTTTTCTTGGCCAAATCCTGGAAGACCTTCGAGTTCGCCGCCTTGGTCATGGCGTCGGCGAGGATTTTCTTGATCGCGTTCGGCGTGTTCGGCGGCACCGAAAGGCCGCGGAACAGGTCGAGCGAGGCATTGTAGCCGAGCTCTTTGGCCGTCGGCACGTCGGGGAACACGTCGCTGCGTGCGTCCGTCGGCATGGCCAGGATACGCAGCTTGCCGGCCTTGGTCAGATTGACCGCACCCGTTAGCGGCGCGATCATGGCATCGGCCTCGCCGTTGAGAACCGATTTGTTGCGTCCCTTAATGCCCTTGGGCAGGTGGATGACCTCGCAGCCGATCGCGTTCATCAACATGACGGCAGCGGTATGGGTCGAGCTGCCGGTACCGGAATTAGCCACTTTCAAAGAGCCGGGGGCCGCCTTGCAGGCGGTCACGAAGTCGCCGAAGGTTTTCCAGGGAGAGTCGGCCCGGACCGCGAAGGGTTGCGGTTGAAACTCGACCCGGCCCACATGGTCGAGCGCGTCATAGCTGAAATCGGTGTTGCCCAGATTGGTCGAGGTCAGTACCGACGTGGAGTTCCAGACCACGGTGTAGCCGTCGGGTTTGGCGTTCTTGGTATGGGTATAGGCCACCGCGCCGCCGCCGCCGGTACGGTTGACCGGGGTCACCGGAACGCCCAGCACCTTGCTCATTTCCTTGGCCAGTAAGCGGCCTTCGATATCGGCGCCGCCGCCGGCGCCGAAGGGGATAACGAATTCGATCGGTCTGTCTGGAAACGCCAGTGCCGGCGTTGCCGCCGCGGCGACGCCCAGCGCTATGACGCCGGTTAATGTGTGACGCAGAAAATTCATGATTTCCTCCCTAGATGATGGTCCGTATGGACTCCTTAAATCGATGCGCCGACCGCCGCGATCGCGGCGGTAGCGATGTCCTGGTCCTGCTGCCAATCGCCGCCGCTGACGCCGATGCCGCCCAGGCATTCGCCGTCTACGAGGATGGGAAACCCGCCTTCCATAGCGGTCCAGCGCCCCACGCCCGCCGCCAGCGACAGGCCGATGGCGTGCAACGTATCCAAATCCTGACCCTGCGCGCCCTTGGTGGTGGTAGGCCGCTTGTTCGAAGCGGCGGTGACCGCCTTGGTGGTCGATGAATGCACCGTATGAAAGCGGCCGCCGTCCATGCGTTCGAGCACCAGCATGTGGCCGCCGCCATCGACGATGGCGACGGTGACCGCGATGCCGATGTCCTCGGATTTGGCGATTGCCGCTACCAGCATTTCCTTGGCGCCCGCC
>Ga0114950_10004152_pt1 | contig 11217 bp, 10 predicted proteins | sample N075metaG_FD_83503 | JGI IMG/M metagenome (GOLD analysis project Ga0114950, IMG submission 83503) | Deep subsurface microbial communities from Kermadec Trench to uncover new lineages of life (NeLLi) - N075 metaG | ecosystem: Environmental > Aquatic > Marine > Ocean trench > Sediment | place... | reverse complement strand
GGCCAGGCGATCCGCGACCCGGGCCCGTTCCTCAAGTTTCTTGGCCGTAGTCAAATCCTGAAAAATCGCAATCATCCCTCTCGTCGGTGCCTTTGGATACCCCAGTAGCGTAGTGGATATGCCCACCGGTATTATATTTCCTGAGCTCCGCCGGATCATGATCTCGCCTCGCCGTTCCACGGTTTCTTCCGTTAGAGCACGGGTGAGTAAATCGGAAAGCTCAGGCATGGAATGACCGAACACGCTTTGGAAGTGTCGCCCGGTTACATCACGTTCCCTTAGTCCAAGAATCTGCTCGGCGCTCTGATTGAAATACACCAGCGTACCCGCCGCATTCAGGGTGAGCAAACCGGACTGCATATGCTGTAGAATGTCATCGGTTTCGAGGCGAGCCAGCTCCAACGCTCGCGATGCACCTTCGAGCGCACGGTCTTTGAGTTCGAGTCGGTCCGAGAGGTAGCCCGAGACAAAGGCGGCCAGGTAAAAAGTACAGACATACAGGAACAGCGCGTAAAACAGATCATCGTTTAAGTCCAGGACCGTGGAAAAATCTTTCGCCGCGGCAAGGTCTGGATGAGCACCCACCACACCCAGGAATACTGCGATGACTGCAGCCATGCTGCATACGGTTGCCACGAGCAGTGTGCCTACAAGCCGGTACTGCAGGCTGGCCGAAATGATGGTTAACAGTAGAAGCAGCGAATAGGGCGACGTAAAGGTGCTGCTGGACAAAAGCAGAGATCCCTGTATGGAAATCTCGAGCACAATCTGAACCGCCCCGGCCACACGCGCGAACCGCTGCCAGGAGACTTCTCTCCAGCGTCTGTACGAGATCAGGAATACAAGCGTGAAGACCAGATAGCTCCACAGCAGAAAACGAGTGTCTGCGGACCACAGGCCTTCGTAGAAGGATGCGCCAAGCACCAGACAGAACAATACGAGGCGCAAGAAAATGGGACCGGCGGATGGCGCTTGAGCAGTGTTCCTGGGATGCAATTGTTTTACGGTTGAGGGATTTTGCATTGTGTGGTGTCCCGACCCCCCCACAGGCGGACCGCGCACGGGCACAAGCTTTGAAGCCCGGTCTGCCCGTTCAATCTCTCAGGCTAGCCAATCTTTCCAATGATGTCGAACATCGGCAGGTACATGGCGATCAGAATGCCACCAATTACGACACCCATGAACACAATAATCACCGGCTCAATAATCGAGGTCAGCGCATCCACCGCGGCATCAACTTCTTCGTCATAGAAGTCTGCAATCTTAGCGAGCATCTCGTCCAGTCCGCCTGTTTTTTCTCCCACATGGATCATTTGAGTCACCATGGGCGGAAACACGCCAGACTCTTTGAGCGGCGCCGTGATGGTATCACCCTCGGCAATGGACACTACAGACTTGCGGATGGCGATCTGAATCACCCTGTTACCTGCGGTTTTGGCCGTAATCTCAAGGGCATCAAGAATGGACACCCCCGACTGCAGTAACGTACCCAGAGTGCGTGTAAACCGAGCCACCGCGCTCTTTCGGATGAGGGTGCCAAACATGGGCGTCTTGAGAAGAAACTTGTCGAATGTCAGTCTGCCGCTGTCCGTCTTGATCCAGTACTTGAAGGCAACGCCCAGGACAATTATGCTTCCAATCAACGTGAAGACATTACTTGAAAGAAAGCCGGATATTGCCAGCACAACCTGTGTGGGCTCAGGCAACTCCGCGCCCAGGCCAGAAAACATACTTGCAAACACGGGCACGATGAACGTAAGCATTGCCCACGTTACACCCATAGCCACAACCACCACGACGCTAGGATACACCATGGCGCCTTTTACCTTGCGTGACAGCTGGTCGGCCTTTTCACGATACACGGCGAGTCTCACGAGAATGGTATCGAGTGCACCCCCCACCTCACCGGCTTCTACCATGTTCGTAAACAGTTCATCAAACACTTTTCTGTGGCGCGCAAGCGCCTCAGATAGTGTGGTGCCCGACGATACCGACTCGCGAACTTCGTTGATGATGCGACGCATCTCAGGCCGCTCGGCCTGACCCCCAAGGATCTCGAGGCACTGAACCATCGGCAGACCCGCACTGATCATGGTGGCAAACTGCCGGGTAAAACGAGAGATCTCCACTTTGGAGACACGCTTGCTGGTGAAACCGAATTTGATTTCCAGCGGCTTCTTCTTCACCTGGGTGACCAGAATTCGACGCCCTCGAAGCATGCGCTCGAGCTCCGGACGATTCTTCGCCTCAAGCTCTCCGGATACGGAAACTCCCCCCAGGGATCGACCTTTGTATTCAAATACGGGCATCGCGTATGCTCCCTATCGTGCCATTTTTACTTCTTGGGTCTGGCGGCGCGCCAAAAGATCATTTAGTTCCTGTGGGTTTGAGCTCCGCGTCTGGGCATCCTGAAGTGAGATCTTACGGCTAAGAACCAGTTCCATGAGAGACTGATTCAGGGTAACCATCCCAAACTTCTGACCGGCCTGCATCAGGCTGTAAATCTGATGCACTTTATCATCGCGGATGAGCGCCCGTATGGCCGGGGTCACTGTCATGATCTCTAAGGCCATGACCCGACCGCCACCCACTTTGGGTATGAGGGTCTGACTGAGTACGGCCTGCAACACGAACGACAGCGTCACTCGGACCTGCTCTTGCTGGTCGCTCGGAAACACATCTACAATGCGATTGATAGACTCTGCGCACGAATTGGTATGCAAGGTCGCGAAGGCCAGGTGACCCGTTTCCGCGATGGACAAGGAGGCCGTGATGGTTTCAAGATCGCGCATCTCGCCCACGAGTACAACATCCGGATCTTCACGCAGCGCATATTTGAGTGCGCTTGCAAAGGATGGTGTATCCGAGTACACCTCTCGCTGATTCACCAGGCAGTTCTTGTGCCGGTGCAGGTACTCGATAGGATCTTCGATCGTCAGTATGTGCTCGTGCCGCTCCTGGTTAATCCTATCGATAATGGCGGCGAGCGTCGTCGACTTTCCCGACCCCGTGGGACCGGTCACCAGCACCAGTCCCCTGGGCAGTTCACTGAAAGTTTCAACAATGGGAGGCAGGTTGAGTTCTTTGAAGTCCTTTATCTCGAATGGAATCTGGCGTATGGCAACCGCTACATTGCCCCGCTGTGTAAATATATTGCACCGAAAGCGCGACAGGTTTTCGACACCAAAGGAGAGATCGAGTTCGCCTGTTTCCTCGAATCCTTTACGCTGTTTTTCGTTCATTATGGAGTACGCCAGTTTTTTGGTATCATCCGGGCCTAACGGATCGTGGGGCATGACAGCCAGCTTGCCGTCAACACGGCTTTGAGGCGGCGAACCCACGGTGATATGAAGATCGGAAGCGCCCAGCTTGACCATTTCTTCAAGTAGATCTCTTAAATTGACCATATACTCCTCAGTTTAGTGGTTCTATATCCTTATCGGCCCAAGAATTTTATTCTTCAACCCATGTGCGAGAAGTATACGATTGATGCCCTTGTACGAGCGGGGGCGGCCGACGCACATGATCCCTTTGGGACTTGCACGGGCTCCAGGTTTACAGAATGTGGATGGAAGTGAGTGTCTTTAATGCCTGCCTGATGTTATTGGCCAATCGCTAAACGATGGTTTTGGCCAGTACTTCGTCAATCGTGATGAGCCCCTTCTTCATCTTGTCCGTAGCAGAATCGCGCAGGGTGGCCATGCCGTCTTTGATCGCACATGCACGCAGTTCCTGATTGCTGGCCCCCCTTAGAACCAATTCTTCCAGCTCGGTCGTGAATGGCATCACTTCGTAGATACCAATGCGACCTGCCAGACCCGTATTGCTGCAATCTTTGCAGCCCTTGCCATAATAGAGTTTCACATTCGGAATCTCGTCTTCCGGCACGTCCAGCAATCTCAGCTTTGCGGGAGATGGTGGAGCCTCGGTCTTGCAATTGGTACAGATTTTCTTCACGATACGCTGCGCCATGATGAGACGGGTGGCGGCGGCGATCATATATCCGGGAATGCCCATATCGACCAGACGATTGATTGAGCTGGGCGCATCGTTGGTGTGAAGCGTGGAGAACACCAGGTGACCTGTAAGTGCCGCACGGATTGCGATCTCCGCGGTTTCGGTGTCACGAATCTCACCCACCATGATGATGTCCGGATCCTGTCTGAGAAATGAGCGGAGCGCGGCCGCAAACGTGAGTCCTATGTCTGCTCGCACCTGGACCTGATTAATACCCTCAAAGTTGAACTCCACCGGATCTTCGACCGTCATGATGTTTTCAGAAATCTTATTGAGTGCCTTCAACGCGGAGTATAACGTGGTGGTCTTGCCCGATCCCGTAGGCCCCGTAACCAGGATAATCCCATAGGGCAACGCGATCGCTTTGTTAAACGTATCCAGCGACCATTCGTCGAATCCCAGTCGAGTCAGATCCACCATCAGACTCCTTGGATCGAGAATTCGCATTACGACCTTTTCACCGAAAATAGTGGGTAGAACTGAGACACGAAGGTCCACGGTGCGGTCGCCAATTTTTATTTTTACACGGCCATCCTGCGGAAGGCGCCGCTCGGAAATATCCAGATCGGCCATAATCTTGACGCGAGAAACAATCGCCGAACGATACTTAAACGGAATTGGCAGCATCTCATGCAGGGTACCGTCGACCCGGAACCGGACGCGAACACGTTTCTCATACGTTTCGATGTGAATATCGGAAGCCCCTTTGCGAATGGCATCTCCAATTACACTGTCGACCAGCTTAACCAGCGGTTTATCCTGAAGCTGCGCCGCAAGATCGAGTTCGTCGATGTCATCCGAAACCTCAACGACTTCGAGATCTTCCCCGTCCATCTCATCGATGATTTCCTGAAGGCGGTCCGATTCGCCGTAGTAATGCTCAATGGCCTGAATGATGGCTTTCTCGGGACTGATCACGGGCTGAATGTTACAGCCGGTGATAAATTTTATGGCATCGAGCACATAAATATTGTTGGGGTCTGCAATGCCTACGACCAGCGTCTTGTTGAGTTTGGAGACGGCAATCACCGTGAATTTCTTGGCAATATCCACCGGTATCAATTTGACTACGTCGGGATTCAGCTCAACATCGGAAAGGCGCAGCGCGCCAATATTGAGCTGCCGGCCCACGAACACCGACAGATCGTCTTCAGACTTGATGGCTCCGATTTCGATGAGTGCCTGGCCGAACTTTTCGCCCTTGGCGGTTAGTTCTCGCGCTTTCTTAAGCTGATCCTCGTCAATGTAGCCAGCCGTGACCAGCATAGATCCGAGGTCGCTGGTTATTTTTTCATCCATCAGTCTTTAAATAGATTATCCATTTCTTTTTCTACTGAATCCGTATATCCGCCATCTACCGCAGGTGGATCTTCTTTGCCTTCGCGATCCGGAGGGGTCTCAAACGCCTTGGTGAGTTCTGTGCCGATCTCCTTCGCATACAGTCGAACCATACCGATCGTCGTGCGGTCGTCAAAAATGACAACCAGGATACTTCGTTCACCGACCAGACTGATGTGTATGTGATCACGCTTGCCCTGGTGAAAGAGCACCGAAAATTCAGCCTCACCGACGAGCCGCGCGATTTCCCGTGTGGATGCAAAGCTTCCTGCCAGCAGCGCAGCCAGCGCGGTGGTATCGAGGGAATGCGTAAATCCCTGTCTGGTGATCAGGTGTCCATCCTTATCTACCAGGAGGGCACACTTCGCTTCGGCACCCTTGATAAGCTTGGTGAGCAGCTGATTGATCTGTTCAGCCTGCTCTTCGTAAATCACCATTCCTGAGTTTGCCACGGATGGCCTCCTATATCCAGCTAAACAGTTTACGCCAAAACGAGCGCTTTTTCTTTTTCACATGTTCCTTGCGGCGCAGCGACGGCGCCGCCGGAATCACCGAGGGTGCGAGCTCTGCGCCCGCGAACAGCTTTCCTGAATCGTCGGCAAACGCAGTGCTTCTAGGCTCTGCCTCAGATGTCTCTGGCTGTACGGCCGGCGGAGACACGGTGGCCACTGAATCTGCACGATTTGACTCTTGCACCGATGTGGAAGGTGTTCCGCCTTCAGGTGCAGCACCCGCGGGCACAGGTTCCGCACTCGACTCCACATCGTCCGTACTTCCTATCGAGGACGTCTCAATCGCCCGGGCGCCTTCGGGCTCTGGCGTGGCGGGTGTGGATGGCGGAGCCGATTCCTTTGCCGCACCGGCCGACGGCTTAGAACCTGCCGACTCGATACTCGATCCCTTCCGCGCCTTGTCGAGTACAATCTTGATCACGTGCTTCAACGTGTCAAACACGCCACCGCCATTTACGGCCACCGCTTCAAAGTACGGAAACCCGTCCGGATTCAGAGCGGCCTCAAGTTCGGGCACTGTTAACACATCGGGAAGGTCACGCTTGTTGTATTGAATCACGATGGGTAGATCGTTTTTGTCGTACCCGTACTCCTTGAGGTTTTCATATAAATTGTGGAGACTCTCAAGATTGTCGTCCATTTTCTCGCGCTGGCTGTCAGCTACAAACACCAGGCCGTCGACGCCTCTGAGCACTAGCTTCCGTGTCGCATTGTAGTACACCTGACCCGGCACGGTATTCAGCTGAAACTTGGTCGCGAATCCCTGAATGGCACCAACATTGATTGGAAGAAAATCAAAATAGAGCGTCCGATCGGCATCCGTTGCAAGACTGATCAGCTCGCCCTTGGTTTTTCCCGGGACCTTTTGATGAATGTACTGCAAGTTGGTCGTTTTGCCGGACATACCCGGCCCATAGTACACAATCTTGCAGGAGATCTCACGAAATGCGTAGTTTATGGCAACCATACTAGCCCTGATCTCCCCCGGTCAGCCCTAAGGGCGTGTTGATTTTTTTCCTGGCATTGCGCACTTCAAGCCGAATCAGACCAAGATTCGCGTCTTTTTCTGTGACCACTACGAGCACACCCACTTCACAATCCGTAAGGAAAAGCTTATTATGCTCAGCCTCTATCGTAATTTGTTCCGGCTTAGGCTGATTCAGCCGATCCATGGACTTCTTAATGTTCGCGGTAATGGATGCGGCCAGCGCACCCAGTGTATCGTCTTCGAAAGTAGCCTGCAGATCGGCGGCAATTACAATACCATCATGTCCAACCAGCATGCTGCCTGAGACCCCCGACGTTTTATTCAGCTCTTCGAGCACATCAAACATATGAAACCTCCGTCACTCCTGTAGACTCTACATTCGAATACTTCTGCTTATAGAATTTCTTGATCATATCGATAGCCTGTGCAATCCTGACGTTTACAAGTTCATCAGTGACCTGATCGAATAACACCGCCAGATAGAATGTCTCTACTCGCTCGACCACCAGCTTCTGTGTGGCCAGCGTCAATTCGTATCGCTTCATGGTCGTGCTGCCGGTACGCACCAATTCCGCTTGAATAGACTGATAGACCAGGTTCACCACAGGAGCCCACATCTCGATGTCCGAGTTCGGCCGGCATGCTTTCGCCACACATAATCCATCATCGTCCACCAGCAATGCCATCTCAACTGTGGAATATGATGCCACGTGCTCCACGGCGGCCCCAAAATCGGGAATTCCAGATCCACCTCCCTGCCATGCAGACTTCTCGGTTACCACGGGCGTCGCCTGGGTAGCGATCGCGGGGATTTTGGCCGAATCAGATGAATCCGTCGCAGATGTAGAATATGGATTTCTTGAGCGGGGTGTCCGGATGGCTTTAACCTCAAGCGCAGATCGCATCAAAAACGGCATCATCAAAGCCATGGGAATGACAAATGGCAAGTATGAGAACAAACCGGAGCTTAAACCACTCACCGCGGTCATACCATGATTGCCCGCAAGCAGCAAGCCAAACACAATTCCGAGAGCAGCCCTTAACCCAAATGTCATTCCTGCTGCAATCACGTGACTCCCTGTGTCCGCGCGCCGGTTAAACCCGTAGAACACCAGGACATAATAGCAAAGCTCCAGAATCAGGTATAGTGCCGATCCTGCAGTTGCACCCTGCCACCCAAACGAATTCGGGTAGTAGAATAGTGGCACCACGGCAGCGACGAGACCCAGCAACATGGCTTTTTTGAGTTCCGGGGCATTCAGCGTCATGCGGTACCTCCATAAGAATGAGCCGCCCGATCAGGATCTTGATGTTGAAGTCGCATACGAAGCGGGCCCAGGTTTATACCAGGATCGCACCAGAGCAGCAGAAGAAAATCTTTGAAGGGCCAAAGCAACCAGCTCGATTCAGCGGTTTCTATAAACATGTGCTCTATGAATCCGAAATGAGTGCCGACCCAGTCTCCACGTATTCCCGTGAAGAGTTCGGAGGCCATGGCCGCCATGGATTCGGCTTCAGACCGTGTCTCCAAATCGGAATCGAGAAGAATGCCGTCGTAGGCGGTAGCTAATTTGCCCTCTAAATGCGGATATTCTTCGAGGCTCGCGAAGACCGATTCCCAGGTCATCTCCGCCGGAGTTGGAACAGGCACGTCTGGTGGGTCGTGCGTGCTAACCGCCGCGTTCACCTGTGGAGCGGCTCCCACGGGCACAAGCCGTGGTTCGGCCGCGGTAGCAAGGAAAACGCCGGTGGCCGATCCGCGAACCAACACAGCGCCCGATCCGCTCATTTCTGCGAGCTGTCTTGCTTTTCGTACCAGGTCTCGGAGTCTGACCACAGACTCGTTACTTGGATCAGCCTGCTCAAGATCATTCAGCAATTCTTCGGCTTTTCCGAATTTGCCGGTCTGCAGATAAATATCGGAAAGAAGAATCTCGGCGGATCGAGTTCGGCCATCCAGTTCAATGGCTTTGAAGGCAGATTGTTCCGCATCTTTAAATCTGCGCTGGTCTCGTGCAACCTTGGCCAGCACAAGATGTGCGGAACCGTAATTGGCGTGTGATCTCAGGCCCTCATTGCACACACTGAGCGCAGACCTGAGGTCGCCCAGCTTACGGTACGCTTCGGCCAGGGCCGCAAAAATTTGCGAATCTGGATTGGCACCCATGATCTCGTGGCACTTTTCGATCCGCTCCTGAATCTGTTCCCTATTCAAGATCCGACTCCTGGGTTCCATACCTGTGGACGATAGATCCAAGACCCAATTCGGTCAATGTAACTGTTTTCCATACCTTGCACGCGGCGCACGAAGTTACCTGAAAACCTTCGAAAAACGCATAAAACTGAACGCGATCCAGGCCGCACCGATCAGTTTGAGGACACCGGTTGTGTATTGCGGAATCTCGAACCAGCCGGCTCTTACGCATGTCTCCACGGTCAACGCGACCGAGAAAAACAACAAGGCAAAGGCCGCCGATTGCCAGGCGGATCCCAGCTGACCACCCCGAAGAGAGCTGTACAGCTTCAAACATACAATACCCGCGAATCCCACACCGGCCGCACCCACGCCTCCAAGCACAACTGAGGCCAACGGCATTGCCGCTTCCGTGGCCCACGCCGTAGACGGCATGGCCGCCGCAGCAACTAGTAATCCGATTCGTACACTCCAAGGCATAGCGATTAGTTCCTTAAGCGCCCTCTCGCAGGGCCGTAAACAGTTCCTGTTCCACATCATATTTCGTTAATAAAGCTCTCTTCTCTGCAATCGGCAGGGCCAGTTCACGCCTGATATTAGAAGTCACGCGCCGACCGGCCAGTGGTCCCAGCACAGCCACGATACGCTCCACCGCTCCGGACAGCCGACTGTTGGCCGCCCGGTAGAACTTGTGAAGCCTCAGATGAGGCGGAATCACGTTTACGAGTTTCATGAGCTTTTTATGATCTACGGTTTCCGCCGTCAGAAGCCAGTCGACCAGTTCTTCTTCCGGGTGGCTTGCTCGGCCCGCACTTCGCCAGAGCGCCAAATTACCTTCCCCCACCATTTCCACCCACATCACCCAGAATGTTCTGAAACATCGTCGATACAGGTCTGACAGCGCGAGATACAATTGCATCTCTTCCTCCGCGGGAGTTATTGAACTGGGGGTAGATTCGCCAGGCTCCACGAGGCCTGCAACCAGCAATTTGTAAATAGCCTTTGAGGTCACAAATTCACCCACGGGTGACACGTCAAGCAAATCGGGCACTGTGCGCTCACCGTCGATCAGCACAAGCATTTGAAACTCATCCAGCGTGAGCCTCACTTCTTCCTTCACGCCCTGTGGGACCAACACAGGCTTCAGCGGTATGTCAGGCTCGGGAAGCACTTTTTGTACCTCAATCCATTCATCAATTCGCCGCGTGCCTTCCATGATCACGTTCATCGTGTTGAGCTCTGTTTGAATCTGATCGTCCGGAATGAGTTTACCCTCGTCAAAGGCGAAGGAAGCCTCTGGCCATCCAAACAACGTGTATACGATCTCCTCGATCTGGAGCTTGAGCGCTTGAATTATCTCCTCGTGAGAGAACAGATCGAGTTCAAGCAGAATAGTGCCGATTTTCTTGCCCTGAACCTTTTGGATTTGAAGCGCGCGTTTCAGATCGGCCTTGGAAATCCGACCTCTCTTGACGAGCATATGGCCGAAGAGATCTTCCTTGTCGTTCACGGATGACGCGAACACAATGTTCCCGTTGCGAAACGCGAGCTGTTTTTTCAGTCTGCCTCGAGTGAGCGAAAGCATGCCCGTCTTTTTTCCGGTAGACAGCAGCTGAAGCAGATCCGGAAAACTGATGGTGTTCAGATTACCTGTTAAGCTCATAATCCTCTCGTCGGCCAGGTTTGCAACACAGGTTCGCCATCATGGCAGAAGCCTATGCCAAATATCGGCCTTAAGATGCTAATTCTTTACCTGAATGAAGGTTCCAACGATACCCCGGTCGGGCTAAGACTAATAGCGATAGCCCCATCGTCGCGGGTGCGCAATACTTGAACACCCGACTTGATCGGACTTGCAGATGGTTTCCTGTGTGAACTACTTCCTTCTATCCAACAGGTCACCCCGGAGGCAGTATCGAACGCGATCGGCAGCTGATCGATCCGGAGGACAATCACGACGCTCTGCCGGTCACCGTCTGTAACCATCATGGGATCCATCTGAGACTCCCCGATCCAGCTTATGGATGTGGTCTGAGATCGGATCCGGATCGCGTACACTTCAGGGTTGTTGTCGGCCCACACATGCACACTGAATCGCGCCTGGGAGGCAGCCCTTGCCTGAATGCTGCCCGGAGGCAAGGGTCCGGTAATGTAATCGTTGGAATGTT
>Ga0114950_10004149_pt1 | contig 11219 bp, 11 predicted proteins | sample N075metaG_FD_83503 | JGI IMG/M metagenome (GOLD analysis project Ga0114950, IMG submission 83503) | Deep subsurface microbial communities from Kermadec Trench to uncover new lineages of life (NeLLi) - N075 metaG | ecosystem: Environmental > Aquatic > Marine > Ocean trench > Sediment | place... | reverse complement strand
TGTTGCGTCGATGATCATTATTCAACGTCGTCTATGCCCCGAATACGTTCAGCTAATTTTTAAGTTTAGCGTCAATTGGCCGCTGCTTCATGACATTCGGCGACCCAAATAGGTGGTTGATGGCAATTGCGACTTGCATTCATGACAATACTTGCTTGAGCGGGGCAGGGTAATGGGCACTGTCAACCGGTCGTTTTGATCGCTACCAAATGTATCGTAGATCACAAAAAGAAGACTAACCATTAACAAGTCACAACTTGCAGCGCCTCGCGCTAACGCCATAAACAACGATTGCTAGACTCGCACGAGTGCAATACAAAAAGGCTATCCACGGTGCCATTTTCGTCTAAAATCAACTTTATAATGATAAACACGGGAAAAGGGGGACGACCGGATGACTGATATCCTGTTCGCGTCGTTTTATCTTGTCGCCATCGCCATTGTGATATTGCATTTCACCGGTTGGCTCGAAAACCACAATTTAGATTGGTTGGTATTCGTTATGGCGGTACTGGTGTTCCCCATCGTCATTTTCTTATAGATCCGGCCATATTCCGGTTGTTGCGGGCGCCTTTGCGTCCAACCGATGAGCAAATGCCAGGCCACGCATCCGCCGTCCACAACCCGCGAACTCCCGGCTAGTCGAGCAATTTTAGCCATTGGTGGCGCAGCAACGTTACGCCGCCGGCAGCCAGCACCTCACCTTCGGTTTCAATGTTGAAGGCGTAGACCGCGGCCGTCGGTAACGGATTACGGGTTTCAACCCACTGTTGTACCTGGAGATCACAAAAACCTACCAAGGACTCGAGCGCGCGATTGTGCCCAAGCAGTACCCAGCAAGAACTCGGTGGACGCCGCACGAGCTCTATGTAAGTCATTTAGCGTAGCGAGATAGAGACCACTCGCGCAAATAACCGGCAATTCACCCAGCTCTTTGGCGACGATTCTCGCCGTCTCACTTGCGCGCGTACGCGGAGAAATTTTAATGCCGGTCGGCGCAAACGACTGCTGGCGCCGCCAGCGTGCCGATCCGATTTGCGGTGACGCATGATAATCACCGTTTGGCGGCCCATTTAAGGTTCCGTAAAGTGAACTCCGTCGCAGCCTGAGGACGCCGCCTTGCCGCGGTTTCCATGGTTGGCTATATAACTTAGGTTCTTCGCCAACAACACAGCGCAGTGGTCCCATTAAAGCATCCGTTTTGAATGACCGACAATAAATAACAATGCACGCTCTTGCGATCTCCAACCTCTCCGAGAAACTCGACCAGCCTGAGACTGAGGTTGAGGCGACCCTCGATCTCTACGTCCTGGCGCAGGTCGCTCGCGGCGATCGGGTAGACGTTGAGCAAATTGCCGAGCGCACCCTCGAACTGTTTCAACGCACGCTAAGAATCGTCGAGGACCAAAGTGCGCAGGGTGGGGGAAAAATACTGGATCCACTAAGTCTCGATCGCTTTGTCCCTGAATACGGCGACCTTCGACAGCGCTTCTTGTTCGCGGAAGCATTGGGCAGCTATGCCACGTTACATGATCTGCTTGACGACTATTCACCGGCCTACCGGCTGTCCATAGACTACGGCAAAAAGGCGAGAAGTTCCCGCTTATCTGACACCGAGGTGCGCGCGCTGGAAGACTATCGCGATCAGATTCACCGCGCTCTATTGCACGCCAACGAGTATCTGCTGGCCAATGTCGCCTGCGGTTACACGGCTGAAGAGCTTCATGAACTCAACGACATTCTAATGGAAGCCCGCTCGCGCTTTGAGTCGGTGACTGCCATTTTAGGGACGCAGTTAATCGTCGAGATCGAAGACGCGGTGCGGCGATTGTTCGCGTTCCAAGAAAAAATCCGATCCGTACAACGCTCGGTCGATGGGATTTTTCTTGTCGATAGTGAAGTGATGTTCATGCCAACCAATGATTTAATCAATATTATCAATAACTTGTTTAAGGCCATCGGCAATCCCTTCGTCGCGGAAAATATAGACGGCGTGTTGCTGCTGGCAGCGCGCAACTTGTTGATTCAGGCGGTATCCTTTTATTCATATTATGGTAAACAGCAAATCTATACGGTGTTCAAGAAGAACCAAACCACCGTCAACCGCAGCGTCATCACCCATCATATTCGTAGCGAAATAAAGCAACTGTTTCGCGCGTGCACGATGAATAATACCCTCATACTCAAGCGAATCGTGAACAACGCAGAACGAGAGTTTGAAATATCCTTAAACTCCATCCGTTGCGCCGCCGAGCGCTCCGCAGTCGAGCACGTAAACAGGCTTTTCCCCGAAGCAGCTGCATCGCCACCACCGGCGCCGCCGACCCTTATCCAGCGTATTTCAGACTGGTTATTCCGATAAGCCAGCTAGCATTGTAAGATCCCCCCGAAATAGAAAAACGTATTGGTGGAGGTTGCAATGCCCACATTGCGAGCCAGTGTCGAATTGCTGCAAAAGATACCTATCTTTGCGAGTTTGACCGAAGATGAGCTGAAGACAATCGTCGATTCCCCGGATAACGGGATCATGAACTTCAAACCGCTCGAAGCGATAATCGAGGAGGATGAGTTTGGCGATTGCATGTACATCATTCTCGAGGGCGCCGTCGATGTCCGGATCAAGGCCGTGGGTGGTCGCGAGATCACGATAGCCACCCTCAAGACAGGAGAATTTTTTGGCGAACAGGCGCTCTTACCGGGCGCGACTGGTAAGCGAAATGCCGGTGTTCGAGCGCTGCAAAGTAGCCAACTGTTCAAGATAACAAAAAAGGATGTCGCACTCGGCATCGCGCACGACGATGAATTGAGCTTCGTCGCGGAAAATATCGATGACGCGCCGGAGGCGGATCGGGTCAAGATGCTACTCCTTGGCGTGCGTCTTTTCCGCTCGTTGTCGAAAAAGGACTTGGATCGCATCGACTCGTGGACCGACGTCGTCTCGTATGACGCCGGCGAGATAATCGTCAGGGAAACCGAAGATGGCGATTTTATGTATATCGTTCTCGATGGCTCGGTCGAAGTTTTCGTCGTTGATGATGACGGTCAGATCGTCGTGTTGGCCGAACTGTTCAAGGGTAATTACTTCGGCGAACAGGCATTGCTACCGGACAGTTCTGGCAAACGAAACGCGAATGTTCGTGCCAATGGCCCGGCGATATTGGTTAAGGTCGCGAAGAAATATTTTCAATTAATCGTTAATCATGACAATAAGTTGATGCTCGCGCTGAAGGCCATGGGCGAAGCGCAACAAGACAAGATAGTTAATGCCATTGGCCAGAGGTTCGACTGGTAGCCGATCGACCTCTCAGGACGACGCTTCGCTCAAGCGGTACTTATCCCGCGCCCGGCCCCAACTAACGGCCACCCTCGGTTCGTCAATTGAACGTTCAATTTATACATGCACGCCTTAGAAATCCGCGACCTGACTAAAACGTATCGCAGCGGTATCCGCGCCCTCGACGGGATCAATCTGACGGTCGATGAAGGGGAATTCTTCGCTTTACTCGGTCCTAACGGGGCCGGCAAATCGACCACGCTTGGGATCATCTCTTCGCTGGTTAATAAGACGTCGGGCGCGGTAAAGATATTTGGCATCGACATCGACCGCGATTTCGCCAAGGCAAAATTTCATATCGGATTGGTGCCCCAGGAATTGAATTTCTCGCAATTTGAATCGGTATACGAAATCGTCCTGAACCAGGCGGGTTACTATGGCATCCCGCGCCGCGCGGCACGTGAAAATACCGATCGCTATCTAAATCAACTTGGACTATGGGACAAACGCGAGCAGCCATCTAGGGCCTTATCCGGCGGCATGAAGAGGCGGCTGATGATCGCCCGGGCGTTGGTTCATGAGCCGAAGCTGCTCATTCTTGATGAGCCAACAGCGGGGGTTGACGTTGCCCTGCGACGCTCCATGTGGGATTTTCTGCGCGAGCTAAATGCCGCAGGAACCACGATCATATTGACTACGCATTATCTCGAAGAAGCCGAAAAATTATGCCGCAATATTGCGATTATCAACCAGGGAAAAATCATTGAAAACACCTCGATGAAGGCTCTCTTGGCAAAACTGCATGCGGAAATATTCGTGCTGGATCTGGTCAAGCCACTCGCTAAGGCACCTATGGGCAGCGCATTCGAGTTTCATCTCACCGACCAAACGACCTTGGAGGTAATGGTCTACAACGATCAAATCGTAAATGATCTATATCAATTTTTGTCGGCCCACTCAATCCAGGTATCCAGTATGAGGGGTAAGGCGAATCGGCTCGAAGAGTTGTTCGTCAACCTCGTTCAAAACGATGCTTGACTGGCCGCTTAAAGACCACGAGTCACGAATGCGCTGGCGGTGTTACTTCATCGCATTTCGGACGATCGTTGGCAAGGAGATCACTCGTTTTCTTAGAATTTGGTTGCAAACGATTCTCCCTCCGGCGATTACCATTGCGCTGTACTTCGTAATATTCGGGAACTTGATCGGGTCCCGAATTGGCGAGATGGGTGGTTTTACCTATATGCAGTACATCGCCCCGGGGATCATCATGATGGCCGTCATTACGAATTCGTATTCCAACGTCGTCACCTCTTTTTTCGGTGCGAAATTTCAACGGCATATCGAAGAAATTCTGGTCGCCCCCGTGCCGCACGTCGTTATTTTGTGCGGATATGTCACCGGCGGGGTCGCACGAGGATTGATCGTCGGACTGGTAGCAACGATTGTCGCGCTGTGTTTCACCGATATTCAGGTTTACTCTTACTCGGTGACCCTCGTGGTTGTCGTACTGACGGCAACCTTGTTTGCTATCGGCGGCCTAATTAATGCGCTTTTCGCGTCGAAATTCGATGACATTTCGATCGTACCGACCTTTATACTAACGCCATTGACCTACCTTGGTGGCGTTTTTTATTCGATCGATTTACTCCCCGATTTCTGGCGGACGTTATCACTCGGCAATCCGATACTCTATATGGTGAACGCGTTTCGGTATGGGATCCTTGGGGTAAGCGATATCACGCTGGGTACCGCGTTCGGGGTTATTATTTTTTTTATTGTCGGATTATTTTGTATCGGTCTTTATTTGTTGCAACGCGGTATCGGGCTTAGGACCTAAGAGAACCTAAGAGAACGTGAGGACATCCAAATCCAGGCGGCCCGGAGAAAGTACGTCAGCCCGCTGCACGTGTACACCGTAATCGCTAGCTAATTCCGTCGATTTACTCAGATTCTGCCAACCTCCCGACGATTGCGTTACCGGTCGCGTCACTACGCTGCGCGGTGAATTTCTCTTTATAGTCCCTATACACCCGTTGGACATGGCGGAAGACGGGCCCGATCTGCCCATTCCCAACCGGTTCATCGTCGATACGGATCACGGGGACAAGCTCGCTACCAGAACTTGTTACCCAGACCTCGTCGGCGCGGCGCAGTTCCTGCTCTGACACGGTCGTCTCTTGCACACAGTGATCCGCACCGTTCATCAATTCGACAATCAGATCGCGTGTTACTCCTGGGAGGATCCACGACGAGAGTGGCGGCGTCTTAATGGTCCCGTCGATTGAGATGAAGACATTACTCGCTGCCCCTTCTGTCACGATACCACCTCGCAAAAATATGGCTTCGTGCGAACCAACGCTGGCCGCCAACTCGCGCGACATCACATTCGCCAGAAGCGAAGTTGATTTGATGTCGCAGCGTTGCCAACGAATGTCATTCGTCGTAACCACCTCGATCGCCTCTGTTTCGGCGACGACGCGCAATGGCGACGACATTAAAAACACCGTTGGTTCGACGTCCTCGGCCACAGCATGGCTGCGCGGCGCAATACCGCGGGTAATTTGAATATAGATCGTTTGGTCGCCGCCCCGGTTAGTCTTAATCAGATCCTGAACCATCGATGTCCACCGCTCGAACGCAAATGGGTTCGCGATCTTGACTGCGTCCAAGCTGCGTTGAAGCCGCCGCAGGTGCTCCGGAAGTCTGAACGCAATGCCATCAAAAACGGGTACGACTTCATAGATGCCATCGCCAAAAATAAACCCTCGGTCGAGTACCGACACCTTGGCCTGCGATAGCGGACCCAGATGCCCATTAAGATAACAAATGGATTCGTGCATTAATTGATATCCGATCGAGGATTCGATCGCTCAAACTCAAATGCAACACGAGCAATGCTAACCACCTTATCCCCTGTCAACGCTGGTCAGGTCATTGTCGCGAGGAAAGGCGTGAAGTCTTACAGACACTTAGTCGAGACGCATCATGACTGCGTCGATAGCTTGTGAAAATATCGACCCCTTCGTAACTGCATGCGTAGCGACAAGGGGCACCGAAGCAACCACCTTATCATCAAGCGTCAGCACCACCCGACCGATCGATTGACCCTGCTCAATGGGGGCTTCGAGTACCTCGGCAATGACGGCGGATGCTTCGACCAAATCAAATTTCCCCCGCGGGATCGCGATATGCACATCAGCAGCGACACTGAGATCGATCTCATCGGATGCGCCCTTCCAAATTTTATGGGTCGCAATAACGTCACCCGCGCTATAGATTTTGCGAGATTCGTAAAATCGAAATCCGTAATTAAGCAGGGCCTGGCTTGCTGCGATCCGGGCCGTATCAGAATCCGCACCCATAACAACGGCAATCAATCGCATATCGCCGCGCTCGGCCGCGGACACTAAACAGTAACCAGCGGCTTCGGTACGCCCAGTTTTTACACCATCTACGGATGCGTCTCGGTGCAACAGTCGATTACGATTGAACTGGCGGATTCCCGCATAGGTGTATTCCATTTCCGAAAAACGCTGGTAGATTTCCGGAAAATCACGAATCAATGCCGCTGTTAGCAGCGCGAGGTCGCGGGCGGTAGAATAGGTGAGGGGATCGGGCATGCCCGCGCTGTTAGAGAAATTTGAATTTGTCATCCCGAGGCGCGCTGCGTGGTGATTCATCACGGCCGCGAATACCTCTTCGGAGCCCGATATCGCTTCAGCAAGCGCAACGCTGGCGTCGTTGCCCGACTGAATAATGATCCCTTGAAGTAGTTCATCGACCGTGACCTGCTTGTTGACCTCGATGAACATGCGTGAGCCTTCCATACGCCAGGCCTTTTCGCTCACCGTGGTTTTGTCGCTAAGCGCAATCGCCCCGGATGCAATTGCATCTGCGGCGACATAGGTAGTCATGATTTTGGTCAAGCTAGCTGGTTCAGCCCGATCATCTGGATTTAGCTCCGCAAGAACAGAGCCGGTGGCGTAATCGAGAAGAACAAACGAGGCGACAGCCAGTTTTGGCGGTGCTGGCACACTTGGAAAAGTTTCGATGCAGTGGCCGGTGGAAGCAATTAATGCACAGATAAATCCGAACAGACGATGGCTTGTTAGAGGCATGTTTTGCATATATACGTGATCAAATAAATTCTTTCGTCCGCGCCGTTGCCGCGGCGAATCGTGTCGGATCAATCGCTGACGAAATGATGGTCGCTAATGCCAAGCGCAACGAGCATATTGACCAGTCGATCGGCCAGTTCAACGGTTGCTATCGGGCCAACTTGTACCCGATAGATGGATTTGTTGCCACGACTGGCCTCGCGGATCCGGACATTTTTTAATAAGTGACTAGTCACGTGCTGAGACAAACGTTGCGCATTGTGCCTTTCATTAAACGCCCCAATTTGCAAATACAAGCCGAATACCGCCTCCGATGACCGCTGCGCCGGCTCGTCGGCCAATACACGAAACGTTGAACCATTATTTAGTGCGGTAACTTCTACAAAAGCCGTACCCTTTGTAGTGATACCAAGCTTAAGCGCAGCGGCATACGACAAATCGATGATCCGATTTTCATGAAAAGGCCCGCGGTCGTTAACTTTGAGTATCGCGCTACGGCCATTTTCTAGGTTTCTCACTTTGACATAGGTTGGTAGCGGGAGAATCTTATGCGCCGCTGTCATCTGATACATATCATAGATTTCGCCGCTCGACGTCTTGCGTCCGTGGAATTTCTTGCCGTACCAAGATGCGATGCCTCGTTGTCGAAACCCATTGCTCGATTTCAGCGTATGGTAGTGCCGACCGAGAACTTCGTAGGAATCTGGGTTTCCATAACGGCTTCGCGGTTCGCTGCGCGGTACCGCGTCGGCAATATTCTCGGCATCGAGCGCACCACCCGGTCCATCACGTTGCATAACGACGCTACAAGCGGCCACCGACAGGCAACCCACGGCCACGAACCCTTGCCTAATGCACCGAAGCAGCCCTGCTTTAGGACATTGATGCATTGCGGGCAGCACGAATTGCCTCGGCTAGTCTTACCACCGCCATGGCGTATTTAGTACGCGGGTTGTAACGCATAATGACATAAAAATTATTGAGCGCCAGCCAATATTGTGGGGAATTTTCGCCGGCGAGAACAAACAGCGCCGCCAGTTCGTCCACGTGTGCCTGTCCGGATACCACGCCAAGGCGATTAAATTCGCCGACGCTACGATAGGGTTTGACGCTATCGGATAGCAATTTCTTGGCCGCATCTTGCTCGGCAGATGCCGCAATAACAATAGATTTTCCACGATCCCAGCCGTGTGCCTGCAGGTAATTCGCAACGCTGCCGATCGCGTCCACTCGATCTTCCCAGATATCGCGCTGTCCGTCGTTATTAAAATCTACCGCGAATCGACGATAGCTCTCGGGCATAAACTGCGGGATCCCCATGGCCCCCGCATACGAACCCGACAGGCTCAAGGGATCGAGGTTCTGCTCGCGGCTCATCAAAAACAAATGCCGCAGCTGTTCGCGAAAAAACATCATGCGTTTCGCGTTTCGATCTGGATAGTGAAAGGCGAGCGTGGCCAGCGCATCGACGACCCTGTCGCTGCCGGTGACTTGGCCATAGGCGGTTTCGACCCCAATGATGGCAACGACGATCTCGGCCGGTACGCCGTAGCGATCTGTCGCGGCGGTTAAGGTCTCGGCATTGAGGTTCCAGAACTCGATGCCCGCAGTGATGCGTTGCGGGGTAAGGAAATGTTTGCGATATTCGAACCACGGTTGGGCCTTTTCCGCCGGACGCGACATCGCCTTCAATATACGCTCGGAGCGCTTGGCTTGGCCCAAAACCCGTTGCAATTGTTGCCCATCAAATTGGTATTCGGCGACCATTTCTGCAACAAACTCAGCGACTGCTTGGCGGTCTAATTCAGCGCCATGCACAGACGCCGAGGTGGCTAGTACCAAGCCCAATATATAACCGTATCTATTAAACATAAAGATTAAATAGTCTCCATAACTTACTCAAGTACCTACAATAAATCGTCGATGAGTTTGAATGGACATCAGGATACCCAAACCAATCAAGATAGTCACTAGTGAGGTCCCGCCATAGCTAACAAGCGGCAGTGGTATGCCAACGACCGGCAATTGACCGGTAACCATGCCCATATTGACAAAGATATAGATGAATAGCGTCATTGTCAGGCTCGCCGCGAGGATCCGACCGAAACTGTCCTGTGCGTTAAGAGCGATGCGTAATCCACGCGCAAGGACGAGGGCATACGCCGCTAACATGACCAGAACCCCAATAAATCCGAATTCCTCACAGTAGACTGCGAAGATAAAATCGGTAGCGCGCTCCGGCAGGAATTCGAGATTCGATTGCGTGCCATTGAGCCAGCCCTTACCGGATAGCCCCCCTGAGCCGACCGCAATTGTGGCCTGAATGATGTGATAACCGCTACCCAGGGGATCTTGGTGTGGATCGAACAAGGTGATGATCCGCTGGCGCTGATAGTCGTGCAACAACAACCACGCCAGCGGCGCAGCGCACAAACCGAATGCCGCAACCGACAGTATCCAGCGCCATCGCACGCCGGCAAAAAATAACGCAAATACGCCAGCCGCCATCACCAGCAGCGCAGTGCCCAAATCCGGCTGTTTGATGATAAGCAATCCGGGAACCAGCACCAGCAAAAGAGCAATTATCGTGGTGCGCGGATTGGGTGGTAAAACCTTGTCGTTAAAAAACCATGCAATAGTCAGCGGTACGGCAATCTTCATTATTTCAGAGGGTTGAAACCGCACAAACCCCCACTGCAACCATCGCTGTGCACCGCGCCCCGTGCCAAAGATAAAGACTGCCACGAGCAAGACAATTCCACCGGCGTAGAACACTGGGGCCCAACGCGCGAGTCGTGCGGGGCTAATTTGCGCGACCAGCACCATCGCGACCAAGCCGATAGACATCCGGAACCCCTGGCGGGTGACGACGTCGACAGACTGCCCCGAGGCGCTATAGAGAACTATCAATCCCAAGGCGCAGACGATCAATACACTACTCAGCAACGGTGCATCGATGTGCACACGGGACAAAATGCTGCGATCACTATCCATCGTCTAGCGTCACTTCAGCCGTACCGTTAAAGTAATAGTCGAGGATCACACGTGCGACAGGGGCCGCCACGCGACTCCCGCTACCACCGTTCTCAATCACGACGGCAACCGCAATCTCGGGATTTTCGACCGGTGCAAACGCGATGAATAACGCGTGGTCTCGAAGGTGTTTCGGCGTTTTATCATTGTCAGCCGTCTGATCCTGGGCAATACCAAACAATTGCGCCGTCCCGGTTTTGCCGGCGTAGCGGTACGTCGCCCCAAATGCGGAGCGGCGCGCCGTCCCACGTGAACCGTGAACGACTTCGACCATTCCCTGTATCACGCTATCCCAATGCGACGCCTCGTTTATTTCGAACCCGGAGCGCTCATAGATGCCGACCTCGCTGGCAATATGCGCAACGGGATCTTCGATCTGACCGACGACGTGAGGCACCATTTTTCTGCCTCGATTGGCGAGAATCGACGTGGCGTAGGCCAACTGCAGGGGGGACGCCAACATAAATCCCTGCCCGATCCCGGTGATGACGGTTTCGCCTGGGTACCAGGGCAAACTCCGGGCGCGCCGTTTCCATTCGGCCGAAGGCAGGAGTCCCCCCGTTTCACCCGGGAGATCGATTCCGGTAGCCCGTCCAAATCCGAATTCAGCTAACATTTCATGCAACCTGCCAATCCCAAGGTCATGGGCGAGGGTGTAGTAGTACACATCGCACGACTCCGCGAGAGAACGCAGCAGATCGACCCGCCCATGTCCCCGTTTCAACCAGTCGCGGTACTTGTGGTCGTGGCCTGCCAAACTGAACCAGCCCGGGCACCAGGTTTCGTCGCCA
>Ga0114950_10004147_pt1 | contig 11223 bp, 9 predicted proteins | sample N075metaG_FD_83503 | JGI IMG/M metagenome (GOLD analysis project Ga0114950, IMG submission 83503) | Deep subsurface microbial communities from Kermadec Trench to uncover new lineages of life (NeLLi) - N075 metaG | ecosystem: Environmental > Aquatic > Marine > Ocean trench > Sediment | place... | reverse complement strand
GGCGCCAGTGGCGGCATAACATCGAATCCGGGTTCGGCTTTCTCAGATGTTTCTGCGTCGGCCACGGGTGCGTCGTTTGAAGCATGGGAAGATGAACTTGCCCAGTGGCGTGCGGGGAATGTCGAGACGGTGATAATCCGCGGGACCGACATCGTTCACGGCATGCCAAACTCGGTCGCGATCCGAGAAGCGCTCGATAGCGTTCCGAATGTCATAGCGTTCGGCGCGGTCCTCGACGACACGATGGCGTTTGCCGACCTCGTTCTGCCCGAACTGACATTCCTTGAGACGTGGGGCACCGACATTCCTGAGCCGGGGCCGGGTTACCAGGTCGTTGGCATTCAGCAACCTGTTGTGGGGCCAACTATTTCGCGGGACGAATCTGGCCTGATCAGCAATGCCCGCGGCTTCGGCGACATGCTCCTTTCGATGGCAGGTGGATCGCTCGGTTCCAGCATGGAGCGCCTCGTAATGAATGCCGTTTCCGAACTGCACGATAGCGGTCGTGGCTCGGTTACGGCATCGACACCGGCGCTGTTCACGAACGGCGTTTTACAGCGTGGCGGATGGTGGGACACTGATAAAAAAGGCACGCGTTTCAGCACCGGCAAGGTAAGCACCGCCAACAAGAACGCTGGCTACTCAGACACGGATCCCCTCGGAACGGGCGACGATTTCAACCTGATCCCCTTCCATTCGAACTCGTTATTCGACGGTCGGTTCGCTTCAACTCCGTGGGCCCAGCAGACTCCGGACCCGATTACATCGGCCTCGTGGTCGACCTGGGCCGAGATTAACAGCCAGCAGGCTGAAGACCTAGGCATCAGGCAGGGCGACGTTCTGCTGGTCCGCTCAACCTCAGGCGAGATCGAAGTGCTCGCCTACCCGCATCCGGGCGTACGACCCGGGGTTATCGGTATCCCAATCGGGCAGGGCCATGCAGAAGGCGGCCGGTGGGCCGAAGGTCGTGGTTCAAACGTTCTTTCCATCCTGGTGGACCAGAAAGATTCCGAGACCGGAGCGCTTGCATGGGCTGCAACCAAAGTCCGGGTACAGCGGGCGGGCCGCAGGGTCAAGGTACCGAAGTTCGAGGGTGAAGTGGAAGCCAGGGCCGTTGAGCCGGGCGTTCCGATTCTTGTAGTCGGTCCGGGGGAGACGGCAGAAGAAGCCGAGGCCGCGAACCATCACGAATATCAGGGGTCGCTCTTCAATGACTAATAAGGCAAGGGCAGCAGTGACCGGTATTCAGCACAGGCAGCGCCAGCACAGGACGGTATTAGCCAGATGACGACAGAAACCTTCAAAACTCCCAACTGGGGCATGGTCGTTGATGTCGATAAGTGCATCGGCTGCAACGCCTGTGTAATTGCGTGCCAGGCGGAGAATAACATCCCGCTGAATACGCAGGACCGTGTCGAGCGCGGTCGTTCTATCGCGTGGATCCGGGTCGAACGGTACTGGGAGGGCAACTTCCCCGACACGAAGGCCCGGTTCATCCCGATCATGTGTCAGCACTGCGCGAACGCTCCATGCGAACCCGTATGCCCGGTATTTGCCACCTACCACAATTCTGAAGGCCTGAACGTGCAGGTGTACAACCGCTGTGTTGGCACCAGATACTGTGCGAACGGCTGCCCTTACATCGTTCGGTTCTTCAACTACTGGGAGCCAGTGTGGCCGGAAACGCTCCGCAACCACCTGAACCCCGACGTAACCGTCCGAAGCCGCGGGATCATGGAAAAGTGCAGCTTCTGCGTGCACCGGATTCGACGTGCAACACGCACTGCCCGCAGCGAGGACCGCGTCTTACTCGATGGTGAAGTTCAGACTGCCTGTTCAACGGCATGCCCGACAAGCGCTCTCAATTTCGGTGATTTCAACGACCCGAACAGCAAGGTGTCGAAGATGAGGGAAGACCAGCGTCACTACACGCTGCTCGACCAGTTCGCCACCGAGCCGAACGTGATCTACCTGGCGGCCGTCGATACCGACCGGAAAGTTGGAGCGGGAGAAGCTACATCACATGGCTAGTGAAGCGGTAGCAGCACAGGGCCACGAGGCCGCGCACCCGGAACTGCCAGCGCAGGTTGAAGCCGAAGTCGTTGCGCGGGAGTTGGTTGCCACCACGATGGGTGCGAGCCGTCGTTTCAAGCGGATCGCGTGGACCCTCGGCATTCTCTCGATCGCAGGCATCGTGGCGATGGTGCTCAAGTGGATCGACCAGGGTGACGACAGCACAAAGTGGGGCTACGTCGCCGCGCTGGTATCGTTCCTGCTCTCCGTGACCGGTGGAGCGCCAATGGTTGCCATGGCACCTGTAATGGCGAAGGCCAACTGGGTCCGGCCGGTAACGCGTATCGCGGCGATGTTCTCGTTTGCCGGTGTCGTAACAATCGTTACGCTGATACCGCTCGTTGCCATGCTTCCACCCCTGATCGTCGATGGTACGCGTCGCCGGACTGTCTGGTTTGAAGCTCCCAACTACTCGCCGCACTTCTGGACGACGCTGAGTCTTTTCCTGCTGCTCTTGACAGGCCTCGCCCTGTTCTACTCGGCTGCGATTCCCGACTTTGCCGCCATGCGCGACCACTCGACCGGTTGGCGTCAGCGGTGGGGAAAGAGGCTGGCCCGCGGGTGGGTGGGCACCGATTCACAGTGGCGGACCATCCGGATGCGAATTGGCATGTTCGGGACGTTCTACTTCCTGATCCTGGTGTTCGTGAACTTCCTGTTTACAACCGACTTCGGGCAGAGCATGGTGCCGGGCTGGCGGGACGCAATCTTCCCGATGTACCACTCGATCTCGTCGTTCCAGGCCGGGGTTGCCGGAATCGTTATCGCCCTCTGGGCGGCGCGTCGATATATGCATCTCGAAAAATACGTCCATGTCGACGCTTTCTGGTCGCTTGGTCGGCTCCTGTTCGCGCTGACACTGTTGTGGGTCTACTTCTTCTATTCGTCGTTCATCGTGTTCTGGTACGGCCGTTCGTCTACCGACGTCGCCTGGCTTGACCTGTTTATCAAGGGTCCGATGATGTACGCGTTCATCGCGGCCGTCGTGCTCATCTGGTTTGTGCCGTGGTGGATTCTTATCTGGAACAAAGTGCGGCGCAGCGTCAACGGAATGGCGATCGGATCGGCCGTGGTTCTCGTCGGTGTGCTAATCGACAGAATCCGCATCTTTGTCCCGGCCTGGTCAGTCCCGCCAGATCAAATTCACGAAAAGTGGCTGACAAAAATCCCCGACACTGTCTACCCGGACATCTTCGACATTCTGATAATGGCCGGGGGAATATCTCTTGCCGTGCTGATCATCTTGCTGATGACCCGCGTGATTCCGGTCCTCTCGGTGTGGCAGATACAGGAATTCAACCTGCTTTCGAAGCCCATCAAGTACATCCGAGGTCAGGCTACGATGATCGCGAAGCCCGACTAATTTCCGCGCCGAATCTGCCCAGACAAACACAGGTACCTAACTAACAAATGCAACAGCGACGATCACTAGATCAGGCCTATACCAACCGAAAGCTTCTTAACGGTCAGTTAGACACGCCCAAGTGGTGGGCTCCCACAGTCATCATTCTGGGCATCGTGGTTCTCATTGGTATCGGCGTGATCTCTGTCATGATCAACAAAGGCCTGGGTGTCACCGGTCTCTCACGACCTGTGTTCTGGGGCCTGTTCATCACGACATTCGTTTTCTGGGTCGGCATATCGCACGCAGGAATCATGATTTCGGCCATTCTCCGCCTCACCCAGGCCGAGTGGCGACGCCCCGTTACCAGAGCAGCAGAATTATTGACGGTGTTCTCGCTGTTGACGGCCCTCGTGTTCCCGCTGATCCACGCCGGTCGCCCATGGCGAATCGCTTACTGGATTATGCCGTACGACTTCGGGCGGGGAATTTACCCGAACATCAGGTCCCCGCTGATCTGGGACCCTGTGGCCATCGGCACCTACCTGACGGGATCGACCCTTTTCCTGTACGTTGCACTGCTACCCGACCTGGCGAACCTCCGCGACCGAACGAAGGGTTGGAGAAATTCGCTTTACACCGTCCTGGCCCTTGGCTGGCGAGGCAACCCCCGCCAGTGGAAGATGCAGACGGTCGGCGGAATTCTGCTTTCAGCCCTGATGCTCCCGATCTTCGTTTCGGTGCACTCGATCGTTTCGTGGGACTTCGCCGTTGTACCGGCGGTCGAAGGCTGGCACTCGACTATCTTCGCTCCCTATTTCGTTATCGGTGCGGTGCACTCGGGTGTGTCGGCCGTGGTGACGATGATGGCCCTGATGCGGTGGCTGTGGAAGTGGGACGATTTCATTCGCCCGGAGCACTTCGACGCCCTCGCACGCCTCCTGATTGTGGTGGCAACAGGCTGGCTTGGATTCACGTTCCTTGAACTGATATTCGCCCTGTACGGGCAGGACGCTCCCGAGATCGCACTCCGTGAGATGCAGATGTTCACGTGGCCCTGGAACATGCTTTTCATCATCTTCTTCCTGACTGCGTATTTGATTCCGGTGCCGATGTGGCTGTTCAAGCGAGTTCGGACCAACATCGCGCTGATGTTCTGGACATCGATTCTTGTGAACATCGGCATGTGGCTGGAGCGGTTCCTGATTATCGTGCCGGGGCTGGCTCGCAGGACCCCGTTCGTATACACGTGGGACTCATACCGCCCGAGTGCCGTTGAGTGGACGATATTCATCTGGTCGTTCGCCTGGGTTACGTTCCTGATGCTGCTGTTCTCAAAATTCTTCCCGCTCGTTCCGCTGTTCGAGCAGAAGGAAAGCCAGGTATTTACAGGTGATGTGATGATTGGCCGGGCCAAGGTGCCTACCATTCTTAGGGAAGCTGACTAGAGGATTTTCTGATGAGTACGCGAAGCATGCTTGGCCTGTTCCAACAACCCGAACCCGCCGCCGATGCGATGGACGGTTTGAAGGAAGCTGGCTTTGAACTCGGATCGTTCGACGTGTTGACCGGCGTCCCCTACCCGGAGGGCGCTTTCGGCGAGTATGTGCCACAGCACCGCCTGTTCCGCTTCCCGGCGTTCGGAGCGATCATCGGCTTCACGCTGGCGGTCTTCCTGACCGCCGGAACGCAGCTGGCCTACCCGGTGGTGACCGGTGGTAAACCGATCCTGTCGTTGTTCGCCATGCTGATCATCATGTATGAAATGACGATGCTCGCGGCAGTCATCGCATCTGTGGTCGGCATCATTTTCGAGTCCCGGCTGCCAAATATGAAGCCGGGGATATACGACCCGCGGATTACCGAGGGCTGGATCGGGGTCGTCATCACGTTCGACGACGATTCCCGGGTAGCCGACGCCGAGGGTGTGTTCAACCGAGCCGGAGCCGTGGAGATCAAGCACGCTTCATGATTGCGTTTCCAGCAAATTTCAAGTCAGTATTCAGGCGCCGGTCTGCTCTAATGGTCGGTCTGCTGTCGATCGCGGCCGTCTCTGCCTCGGCATGTGCCGTCCAGGAAACGAACACTTACCCGGTCGAGATATTCTCGGAGATGCACTATTCGCAGGCTTACAAATCGCAGGAGCCGCCGCGCCTGGCCCCTCCGGCCGATTCAGTTGTGTTCTCATCAGGCGGCGATCCCGACCAGGTGCTTGTCGTTCCAGACAAGCAGGAACGGGCCTACGACCCTGTGGTCGCAGGCAACCTGTTCCGGGTCAACTGCTCGGTGTGTCACGGCATTGGTGGACGCGGGGACGGCAAAATCGTGCGACACCTTACTTCGACAGCCAGCTACTGGGCGACAACGAATGACGGCACTCCCTATATAGCGCCGCCCGACCTGGTCGAATCTGCGGCAACACGTCTGACCGAACGCGACACAATGGTCGCTTTCGTTACGTCAGGTGCACGCGTTATGCCTCCATTTGGCAAACTTCTCTCGGAAGAAGACATCAGGGACATCGTGAACTACATCTTTGACGATGAGGCCGGTCTCAGCCGGTAATTCGTTGCTGAACGTGCGGTTCAAAGCCGTACAGGGTTATGGCACGGGGAAAGTAAGGCTCAATGGCATCCCGGCTTCCGTTCATCTTGATCGGACCGCGTGCGCTGCTCGCTAAACCTGCTGCGATATTGCTTGTATCGATGACGATTGCAATTTTCGCGGCAACCGGTTGCATCCGGGAAGACGATCTCACACTGGAACAGCGCTCGCATCAGCTTGCAGGCCAGCTGATGTGCCCGGTGTGCGATGCTCAGACGATCGACGGATCGAACGCGCAGATCGCCCAGGACATGCGGGTGAAGGTACGGGAGCTGCTTGATACAGGCATCACGAATGCCGAAATAAAGGAATATTTCGTAACTCGCTATGGTCAAGAAATCCTGGCCGCACCAGGGGGGAGCGGCTTCAACTTGATTGCATGGATCGTTCCATTTTTCATCACGTTTGGCGGCATTGGGATCGCGCTTTTGACAATTCGGAACTTGAGGCGGTCGAATGCCCGGTCTGCAGAATTAGCAGGGGCTGGCCCCGGCGTGACAACTGGTCAGAACGGCCTTGCTGAATACCTGGCGCAGGTCGATAGAGACCTGGGCATTTCATCGTCGTCTGCCAGCGGTGTAGCCGGACCCGGGAAACCGAAATCCAACAAAAAGGCCGGTTCCTGATGGCCGATCTCGGGGTAATGGCCATTCTGCTCGGAATGGCGCTCAGCGCCTATTCGGTGATCGGGTCGGTAATCGGCGTGAAAATCGAAATGCCGGCCCTGGTCGTCAGCGCCCGCCGTGCGCTTTACATGACCATGGTCGCGGCGCTCGTGGCATCGGGGGCGTTGATCGCTGCATTTGTACAGAACGAATTCGCCATCAAGTACGTTGCCGAGCATTCGAACTCCGTCATGGACCGCGCCTTCGTCTGGGTGGCGTTCTATTCGGGCAACGAAGGTTCGCTGCTCTATATCGTGCTCGCGCTGAGCATAATGTCGGCAATTGCCATCTGGTTCGCTCCAAAACGCATGGAGCGCAGCATGCCGTGGACCATTGCGATCCTGGCGTTCGTGCAGCTCTTTTACTTCTTCGTCCTGGTCTTCTTTGCCAGCCCGTTCGAACTCATCGACATCATCCCGGAAGATGGTCGCGGCATTAATCCACTGCTCACCCACCCGGGGATGTTCAGTCACCCCCCGATGCTGATGGGCGGTCTTATCGCGATCACCATTCCTTTCGCCTTTGCGTCGGGCGCGCTGATCTCGGGCAACTATGGCGACGACTGGGTCGACGTTGCGAGGGTTTCGGCAATTCTTGCCTGGGGCGTGCTCGGTGCGGGAATGCTTATCGGGGCCTGGTGGGCGTACACGATTCTCGGCTGGGGCGGCTACTGGGGGTGGGACCCGATAGAAAACGTCGCTCTCATGCCATGGCTGGTACTTACCGCATTCATCCACTCGATCATGGTTCAGAAGCGACGCGGGATGTTCCGCATGTGGAACGTGGCGTTGTTGAACATCGCGTTTGTGCTGGCCCAGCTCGGGATGTTCATCAACCGCGGCGGGCCGGTTGTGAGCGTTCACTCGTTCGCGTCTTCAACGCTCGGCATAATTTTTCTCTCGTTCATGTTGTTGAGCCTGCTATTTGCCTTTGGTCTTTTTCTGTGGCGGATGCCCCAGCTGAAATCGAACCGTGCGATGGAATCGTTCATGTCGCGAGAAGCCGCGTTCCTGGTGAACAATTTTCTGTTCCTCTCAGTCATGGCAGTGACTCTATGGGGCGTTGTTTTCCCGCTGTTTTCCGATCTTGCACGGGATGTCTCGGTGAGCGTTTCTGCACATTACTTTGACCGCGTAAATGGGCCGATCTTGCTCGGAATCGTGTTGATGATGGGCGTTGGGCCGCTGCTGCCGTGGCGCAAGTCTTCGGCGCGGTCGCTCAAGCGCTGGCTTGCGTGGCCCCTCATCTTTGCCGCGCTCACGGTAATCGTCCTGGTTGCACTCGGGGTGAAGCGACCGATTGCGATTCTCTCTTTTGGAGTCGTTGCGTTTACTGCAGCTTCGATCATGGAAGAATGGTGGCGGGGAACTGCCGCCCGGCACCGGAGCGGTGATAACTGGGCAATGGCCTGGTGGCGACTTGTGAACGGCAACCGGCCCCGGCATGGAGGTTACATCGTCCACCTTTCGATCCTGATGCTTGGACTCGGGATCATCGGCACAAACTTCTACCAGCAGCGCACCGACGGAGCGCTCGCACTGGGCGAAAGCCTGGTGATCGACAACTATCGCATCGAGTACATCGATAGCGACAGTTCGAGTCGGTCGGACCGTATCGCACAGTGGGTCGACATGTCGATATACCGTATCGACCCCGCTGACTACGCGGACGAAATCTCGTTCGCCAGGGCACAGGGGTCAGACGGGTTCACGCTGAAAGACAGCACGAGGAGGCCGAACGACCGGTTGATTGGCCAGATACAGCCGTGGCACGGTTTTTACACCGATTTCAATATGGTGTCGGTGCGTTCGGGCATCAGATCGACAATAGTCGAAGACCTGTATGTGATCCCCCGCGACTTCCTTGCCGACGGACGGATCTCGCTTGCCGTGAGTATTAACCCGCTGGCCTGGTGGTTGTGGGCCTCAGGGCCATTTTTCATCCTGGGTACTATGGTGGCTTTGTGGCCCCAGCCCGTGTTAGAGCGCCGGCCGGCCAGAAGCGAAAATAAAATAAGAGCCATGGCGACCGGTGATCTCTGATGGCAATAGCCCTCGGCGCACTGCTCGCCTTCTTTGTTGTAGCCGTCATCGCGTACCCATTTGTAGGGTCGCAGCGGTACCGGTTGGTGTCGCAAAGGTCCGTAAACCGCGAAAAACTGCGAGCGGAACGGATGCGGGTTTACCGCAAAATAAGTGACCTGGAAGTCGACAATGAGTCGGGCGACCTAACAGAATCGGATTTCCAGGCGCAGCGCGATCTGTTACGGGTCACGGCAGCAAAAATACTTCGTGAAGAATCGGGGCCGGATGGTCCGACGATGGACAGCGACGAACAGTTGGAGCAAGAGATATCCCGAATGCGAGATCGATCTACCCGCTCATCAGAGGGCGGGGGCCAATCGAAATGAATCACCCCCGCTCACCAATCACTAAAAATACGTTGTTGGCCCTGCCAATCAGACTGCTCGCAATACTCTTGATCACCACGGTACTCGTGTCGTTTGATCCCGGCGGGTCGCCAACCGCTAACGCCCAGGCACCGCCGACCGAAATCATCGGGATAGTGGTCAACGGCACCGAAGGCGGCGTGGTTCCCGCAGACCTCGAAGTGCTTTTGCTCACCGTGGACGATGCGGCGGGCCAGATCATCGAGCAGGACCCGACAACGGTCAACGCCGACGGGACCTTCAGCTTCGGAAATCTAATTTCGAGTCCAGGGATCACTTTCAGAGTGGTTGCCAACGCGGGCAAATTCACGCCTTCTGTCGACCTGTCCAGCGTCGACGACTGGTCGAACGTTCGCCTGACGGTTTACGACGAGACATCGTCTCTTGACGACATCACTCTCAGTTCATATGTGATGATGATCCCCACGATCGACGCGCGGTCCCGGCAGGCGGGCATCCTCACTGTCGTCAACGTGAACAACACCGGCGACATGGTGTGGATCCCCGATCTTGAAGATCCCAACCTGACCGGGCTCGACCTGCTTCGTTTCAACCTGCCCGACGGGTTCTCCGACCTTTCGGTTGAGTCCGAGCTGCCAGCTGGCAACATCCTCCAGATCAACACCGGGTTTGCGATGACCAACCCGATTCCGCCCGGCGAGGCTGCCATCCTGATGAGCTACATAATCGGGTACTCGGGAGATGGATTCGATTTCACGCTCAAACTGCCTTACGGCTTGGACCAGGTCCGGTTGCTGCTGCCTGATGGCGGGGGCACGATCTCCGGCGAAGGGCTGGGGGAGATCGCATCGGTCGTTGTCGCCGAAAACGTCTTTAATTCGGTCGAAGGCAACGACTATCCTGCCGGTAGTGAACTCGTAATTACTTTTTCGGGCATGCCACAGCCGACGCCCCTGCAATCGGTTTCCGATTTCTTCCAGGGCCGAACGTATGTGATAGTAATCATCTGGATTGTCGGCATCGCGCTGCTCGGGATACTTGGCTATGCAATGTATTCCTCACGCAAAGGTGGCCGCCGCCGCGATGACACCGCCGAAGTTTTTGCCAGCCGTGGTGATGTCGTTGCGGAAATCGCCGCCCTTGACGAGGCGTTCGAGAGCGACGAGAGCGACGAAGACTCGTACCGGGACCGGCGCGATGATCTGAAACAGCAGGCACTGGATTTTGAAAATACGGCCGCATCCGATTCTGCCGAAACCACCGAAGTGCCAGAAGATTCGGAAAAGTAAGCCGTGGGCCAGAGACGCTCAGTTCTGATTGGAGTGGGAGTACCGGTCCTGCTGGTGCTTGCCTTGTTCGCGTGGGGCGTGGCCCGGAACGACGGGGTGGCGGGAAGACCGGGCGTGAACGACAACTTCGGCGAGGTCAAGATATCTACCGACCCGATGGCTGACTTCGAGTTGACTACCCTGTCGGGCGACGTTATTTCGATAGCGGACTACCGCGGCAAGGTCGTAATGGTCGATTTCTGGTCGTCGTGGTGCGTCCCCTGCCGTATCGAGGGCCCGATCCTGGCCGAGAGCTACCTGACCTGGCGAGACCGGGGCGTTGAGTTCATCGGGATAGCCATATGGGACTCAGAAGGCCCGGTCCTCGACTTCATCGAACTAAACGGAATCGAGTATGTGAACGCGATCGACCCCTCAGGGCTGACGGCTGTCGATTTTGGCGTGACCGGTATCCCCGAAAAATTCTTCATCGATCCAGAAGGCAGGATCGTCAGGAAAGTGATCGGACCCAATACCCGCGAAACGCTGGATCGCATTCTCACCGAACTGACCGACGATGCCCTGGGAATAACGCGTTAGTCGCCGGGCGTAGAACTTGGGCGACCTTTATGCAGCTCCGCGGGGCACGCCAGGGAGTCACGCGCCGGGCGTAGAACCTGGGCGACCTTTATGCAGCTCCGCGGGGCACGCCAGGGAGCTAGGCGCCGGGCGTAGAACCTGGGCGACCTTTATGCAGCTCCGCGGGGCAACTCAGGGAGTCACGCGCCGGGCGTAGATCCTGGGCGCCCGCACGATCTCCGCTGCACTCTGCGCTATCCCCCTCCTCCAGGAGGGGCAAGG
>Ga0114950_10004146_pt1 | contig 11223 bp, 10 predicted proteins | sample N075metaG_FD_83503 | JGI IMG/M metagenome (GOLD analysis project Ga0114950, IMG submission 83503) | Deep subsurface microbial communities from Kermadec Trench to uncover new lineages of life (NeLLi) - N075 metaG | ecosystem: Environmental > Aquatic > Marine > Ocean trench > Sediment | place... | reverse complement strand
TGTCAGGCAAATGGAGGCATCGCAGCAACTCTGGCGGGTGGATGGTTTCGATTTGATGCAGATCCACAACCTGCTCGACTGGGAGTCGCATCTGGAGACGCTGGTGGATTGGAAGGCCAAAGGCCGGCTGCGTTACATCGGCATCACGACCTCGGACGGCCGCCGGCACAAAGCCATGGAGAAGATCATGACCGGGCGGCCGATCGACTTCGTCCAGTTTACCTACAACATCCTCGATCGGGAGGCGGAGAAGCGCCTGCTGCCGCTCGCGGCCGAACGCGGTCTGGCGGTGATCGTCAACCGGCCGTTCCGGCGCGGCGCGCTGTTCGACTATTTCGACCGCCAGCCGTTGCCGGAATGGGCCGGGGACTTCGACTGTGCGAACTGGGCTCAGTTCTTCCTCAAGTTCATCGTCTCCCACCCAGCCGTCACCTGCGCGATTCCGGCGACCACACGGGTGGACCACATGAGTGAGAACATGGGGGCGGCGGTGGGCAGTCTGCCCGATCCCGCGATGCGGGCGCGCATGATCCGCTACGTCGAGGCCCTATGATCGAGGGATCACCGCGGTCGCCTCTATTTCGACTTTGGCGCTGTCCTCTAGAAGTGCGCTGATCTCGACCAGGGACATTGCGGGGAAATGACGGCCGAGCACCGAAACGTAGACCTCGCCGACTTCCCGAAGCCGCTCCAGATACACTGACTTGTCGGTCACGAACCAGGTCAGGCGAACCAGGTGTTCCGGGCCCGCCCCGGCCTCCGCCAGGATGGTTACGATATTCCGCAGCGCCTGCTCGACCTGACCCACGAAATCCCCGGTTTCGAAGACCTGATCGGCATTCCAACCGATCTGACCGCCGAGGAAGATGGCTTGGCCGTCGGCCAGCACGCCGTTGGCATAACCCCTGGCGGCCTTCCAGCCTCGCGGGTGCAGGAATCGATGGGGCGACTCCGGGGCAGTCATCCGGCTGCCTCCGATCGCAGCCGGAAGCGTTGGATCTTTCCGGTCGGGGTCTTGGGGAGGGAGTCGATGAACTTTACCGAGCGCGGGTACTTGTAGGGGGCGATCGTCGCCTTGACATGGTCCTGCAGGCGCTTTTTGCAGTCCGCATCCCCGACGATGCCGTCGGCCAATACGACGTGGGCCACGACGATCTGCCCTCTTTCTTCGTCCGGCGCCCCCACGACACCGCATTCGGCGACATCCGGATGGGCGAGCAGGGCCGCCTCGACCTCCGGGCCGGCGATGTTGTATCCCGAGGAGATAATCATATCGTCGGTGCGCGCGGCGAAGTGAAAGACACCGTCCTCACCTTTCCAGAAGGCATCCCCCGTGAGATTCCAACCGTTGCGCACATAGCGCCTCTGACGATCGTCGGCCAGGTAGCGGCAGCCGGTCGGCCCGCGGACCGCAAGGTTGCCGACTTCGCCGGCCGGCAACTCATTCATCTCGTCGTCCAGGATCACCGCCTCGTACCCGGTTACGGTTCGGCCGGTGGCCGCGGCGGAAGCATCGCCGAGCCGATTGGAGATAAATATGTGAAGCAACTCGGTGGCGCCGATGCCATCGAGCATGGGTTTGCCGGTCTTGCGCTGCCATTCCTCGAAGACCGGCGCCGGCAGCGTCTCCCCCGCCGAGACGGCGATGCGCAGCGAGGAAATATCCGCACCCTCGTCGATCGCCGCCATCATGGCGCGGTAGCCGGTCGGCGCAGTGAAAGAGATCGTCGCCCGATAGGTCTCGATGATCTCGATCATGTGCGGGGGCGACGCGTTCTCCAGGAGCGTGGCCGTCGCCCCGAAGCGCAAGGGGAAGATCGCCAGGCCGCCCAGGCCAAAGGTGAAGGCGAGCGGCGGCGAGCCGACGAAGACGTCATCGGGCGTTACCTGAAGGACCTCCTTGGCATAGCCGTCGGCGACGATCAGGAGGTCGCGGTGAAAATGCATGGTCGCCTTGGGCTCGCCGGTGGTGCCCGATGTAAAGCCCAGCAGCGCGACATCGTCCCGTCCGGTTTTCACCGCCTCGAAGATGACCGGTTTTTCCAGGGCGATGCGATCGAGTTCGGCGTCGTGATTGGCCGTGCCGTCGAAGCCAATCACCTTTTTGAGGAAGCGATTGCCCTTCGCACAAGCGATCAACTCATCCATCATCCGGGTGTCGCAGAGGGCAAATTCGATCTCGGCTTTGTCGACGATCTTGGTCAACTCGACCGCGCGCAGCAGCGGCATGGTATTGACCACGACCGCGCCGGCCTTGGTGGCCGCGAGCCAGCACGCGACCATGGCGGGGTTGTTGGCGGATCGAATGAGAACCCGGTTGCCGGGTTGCACCCCATAGTCCTCGACCAAGACATGGGCGAGCCGGTTGGTCCAGTCCGAAAGTTCTTTATAGGTTCGGCGGCGGCCATTTCCGATCAGCGCGGTCCGATCGCCAAAACCCTTCTCCACCATCTTGTCGGTGAGTTCGACGGCGGCGTTCAGATGCTCCGGATAGTCGAACCCCTCGAGCAGGAAATCCGGCCAGAGATCGGGCGGCGGTAAGTTATCCCGTGCGAAGGTATCGGTATGAGCTGACGGTCCCAGCATTTCATCCTCCAGCAAGCATTTGACGGGCGATGATCACTTTCTGGACGTCGGAGGCGCCCTCGTAGATACGAAGTGCGCGGATTTCCCGGTACAACCTTTCGACCGTCGAGCCAACCCGGACGCCATCGGCCCCGTGAAGCTGCACGGCGCGATCGATGACGTCCTGTGCCCGTTCGGTGGCGAAGAGCTTTGCCATCGCCGCTTCCCGGGTCACGCGGGCGGCGCCCATATCCTTGGTCCAGGCGGCGCGGTAGACGAGCAAGGCCGCCGCGTCAATATCGAGCGCCATCTCGGCAATATGCCCTTGGACCATCTGAAGTTCCGACAAGGGGGCGCCGAAGAGCTCGCGCTTGGCGACCCGGTCCAGGGTTTCCTGCAGCGCCCGCCGGGCAAATCCGAGGGCCGCGGCGCCCACGGTCGAGCGAAATATGTCGAGCACCGACATGGCCACCATGAAGCCCCGCCCAGGCTCACCGATCAACGCGGAGACCGGCACCCGCACAGCATCGAAGGCCAACCGCGCCAGGGGATGGGGCGCGATCACCTGAAGCCGCTCGGCGATCCGAAGGCCCGGCGTCTCCGCGGGGACCAGGAAAGCCGAAATCCCCTTCGCGCCCGGCCCCTCGCCGGTTCGGGCGAACACGGTGTAAAGGTCCGCGATCCCGCCATTGGAAATCCAGGTCTTCTCGCCCGCGAGGACGAAGCGATCGCCGTCGCGCGTGGCCGTCATCTCCAGGTCCGCGACGTCCGATCCGGAGCCCGCTTCGGTAAGTGCGAACGCGGTAATCGCCCGGCCGCTTCGGGTGAGGCGCAGGTGCTCACGCTGTTTCGGGGTTCCAAACAAGCTGATCGCGCCGGTCCCCAACCCCTGCATGGCGAAGGCGAAATCGGCGAGGCTGTCGTGCCGCGCCAGTGTTTCGCGGATCAGACAAAGAGCACGAACGTCCAGGGGGCCGGGTGCATCCGGATCGCTGGCGGTATAGTCGAGCCATCCATCCCGTCCGAGCCTGGCCACCAAGTCCCGGCAAGCCGCATCGACGTCGTCGTGATCCGCCGGCAGGTTCGCGGCGCACCAGGCTTCGAGCTCGTCCGATAGTTGCCGGTGGCGCGGCTCGAAGAACGGCCAGTCGAGGAAGCTTTTGTCGGTCATCAATCGCCCTTGAAATCCGGCTTTTCCTTCGCGGCGAAGGCGCGATAGGCGCGTTCAAAATCGTGGGTCTGCATGCAGATCGCCTGGGCCTGGGCCTCGGCTTCGATCGCTTGATCCAGGCTCATGGACCATTCCTGATGGAGCTGGGTTTTGGTGATCCCATGCGCGAAGGTGGGGCCCTGGGCAATTTTCTGTGCCCAAGCGACCGCTTCCTTCTCCAGGTCCACGGCCGGGACGATGCGGTTGTAGAACCCCCAGGCAGCGCCTTCCTCGGCGGTCATGCTGCGCCCGGTATAAAGCAACTCCGCGGCGCGGCCCTGCCCGATAATTCGGGGAAGCATCGCACAGGCGCCCATGTCGCAGCCGGCGAGCCCAACGCGGGCGAACAGAAATGCCGTCTTGGCCTCGGGGGAGGCCATGCGCAGGTCCGAGGCCATGGCGACGATCGCGCCGGCGCCGACGCAAGTCCCATCGACGGCGGCGATGATCGGCCGCCCGCAGGCGATCATCGCCTTGACCAGATCCCCGGTCATGCGGGTGAAGGTCAGGAGCTCTTTCATCCCCATCTCGACCAAGGGCCCGATGATGTCGTGCACGTCTCCACCGGAGCAGAAATTGCCCCCATTCGACGCAAAGACCACCGCGCCCACGTCCTCGGCGTAGACCAGTTGCCGGAAGGTGTCGCGCAGCTCGGCGTAGCTCTCGAAGGTCAGCGGGTTCTTGCGTTCCGGCCGGTCGAGGCAAATAACCGCCACGGTCCCGTCCATGCGCCACGCGAAGTGCGTCGGTTGCAGATGGGCCATCTCCGTCATGCCGCCCCCTCCCAGTCGCTTCGAAACATACTCAGTCTGGCGGAGAGCTGTTCGGCCTCCTCCGGCGTCATGGCGCCGAGGAGTTCGTCGATCCAGCTCTCGTGGGCGGCGGCCATTTCCTCGAAACGATCGCGGCCCTTTTCGGTCAGCCGCACGATGGAGGTGCGGCGGTCGTCCCCGCGCTGCGCGCGGATCACGAGACCGTCGCCGACCAGACGGCCGACGATCCCGGTCACATTGCCGTTCGAAACCATAAGAAAACGCGAGACCTCCGACATAAGCATGCCCTCCGACGCCCGATACAACGCCGCCATGACGTCGAATCTTGGCAAAGTGGCGTTGAATTCGCGGCGCAAACGCTCCCGAATTTCGCCATCCAATTGCCGGGTTACGCGCAGCATCCGAATCCACAGCCTCAGCCGGGCCTTGCCCGGGGCGCCCAGCGTCGGGGCAGGAAGCGGCCGGCTCACCATGTCTCGCCCCCCGAGATCGAGATCGCCTGCCCGGTCACGGCATCCGAACCGGGACCGCAGAGCCAGAGCGCAGCCTGCGCCACTTCCTCCGGCTGGATGAACCGCCCTTGCGGGTTCGACGCCGCGAGCGCGGCGCGCGCGGCCTGCTCCGTTTTGCCGGTCTTTGCGATGATATTCGCGATGCTCGCCTGAAGCATGGGTGTTTCGGTGAAACCCGGACATAGTGCGTTCGCCGTGATGCCCGACTTGGCCGTCTCGACCGCGACCGCCCGGGTGAGCCCCACCACGCCGTGCTTGGCGGCGCAGTAGGCTGCCACGTAGCCGTAACCTTTCAGTCCGGCCGTGGAGGCCACCGATATCAACCGGCCCCAACCGCGGTCCGCCATCTGGTTCAGGCCATGCCGCCAGGTCAGGTAAACGCCGGTCAGATTGACCGCGATCATACGCTCCCAAAGATCGCGTTCCGTTGTGACGAAGGGCGCGCTTTCCGCCGTACCCGCATTGGCAACGACGATATCGACCGGGCCGTAAGCGGCTTGGGCCGCCCGGTACATGGCTTCGACCGAGGCCTCGTCGGTCACATCGGCTTCGACGGCAAAGGATGCGGGGAGCTGCGCGGCGATATCCTCCAGCGGGCCCCGCCGGCGCCCGGAAACCGTGACCGCCGCCCCGGCATTCGAGAGCGCCCGCGCGATGGCCGCCCCGACGCCGGAGCCGCCGCCCGTCACCAGAACATGTTTCCCGTCCAGTACACCCAACGCTCTACACTTTCATTGTGACACCCTCGCCGCGTTCGGCGAGGCGCCAGAGCTGGTCCCGGCCCGCGTGATAGGGTTCGGGCCATTTCTCTTGGCGGTCTCCCAGCGCCGCCGCGGCGCGGAGCGTCCAGTAAGGATCGGCCAGGTGCGGGCGCGCGAGACAGACGAGGTCGGCGCGGCCGGCCATAAGGATCGAGTTGACGTGATCGGGCTCGTAGATGTTGCCCACCGCCATGGTCGCCATGCCGGTCTCGTTTCGAATGCGATCCGAAAAGGGGGTCTGAAACATGCGGCCATAAACCGGTTCCGCACGGGCCGAGGTCTGACCGGCCGAAACATCGCAGATATCGACACCTGCGGCTTGCAGAAGCCGCGCGATCTCGACCGCATCCTTGGGCGTGACACCGTCGTTCCCGATCCAATCGTTGGCCGAAATCCGAACCGAGATCGGCTTGTCATCGGGCCAGACCGCGCGGACCGCATGGAAGATATCCAAAGGAAATCGCAACCTATTTTCGAGACTGCCACCATACGCATCGGTCCGTTTGTTGCTGAGAGGCGTGATGAAGGAAGACAGCAGGTATCCATGCGCGCAGTGCAACTCGAGCATGTCGAACCCCGCGCGCTGCGCCATTTCTGTGGCGGCGACGAATTGATCGCGGACCATAGCGATGTCGGATTCTTCCATGGCCTTTGGAATTTGGTTCCGGTCCGACCAGGGGACCTGGGACGCCGCCATCACGGGCCAATTTCCGGAAGGCAGCGGAACGTCCATCCCTTCCCAGCCGAGCCGCGTGGAGCCTTTCGGCCCGGAATGACCCAGTTGGCAGCAAATCTTCGCCTCGGTCTCGCTGTGGACGAATTCCACGATTCGCCGCCACGCCGCCTCGTGATCCGCCGCGTAGATGCCGGTGCAGCCGGGCGTGATCCGCGCCTCCGGGCTGACGCAGGTCATCTCGACGAAGACCAGCCCGGCGCCCCCCTTGGCGCGCTCGCCAAGGTGGACCAAGTGCCAGTCGGTCGGACAACCGTCCACCGCCTTGTACTGCGCCATGGGCGAGACCACGACCCGGTTCTTGAGCTGGAGTCCGCGCAACTCGAAGGGTGCGAACATCGGGGCTCGCACCGTGTTGGCGGGCGCGCCGGCCTTTCGCTGGAACCAGGCCTCGGCGCTTTCCAGCCATTTCCTGTCTCGCAGCCGCAGATTCTCATGGCTGATACGTTGCGACCGGGTCAAGAGTGAATAGTTGAACTGGACCGGATCGAGATCGAGGTATCGTTCGACCTGTTCGAACCACTCGGTCGAGTTTCGCGCGGCCGATTGCAGGCGCAGCACTTCCAGGCGGCGCTGGTCCTGATATCTTTCGAACGCAACCTGCATGCTCGGCTCGCTATGAAGATATTCGGCGAGCGCGATGGCGCTCTCCAGTGCCAGCTTGGTACCCGACCCAATGGAGAAGTGGGCGGTGGCCGCCGCATCGCCCATCAGCACGATGTTCTTGTAGGACCATTTCTCGCAGAGGACTCGGTGAAAGTTCAGCCAGGCGGAGCCGCGAATGTGCTTCGCGTTGGAAACCAGGCGGTGCCCGCCGAGATAGTCCCCGAAAATCCGCTCGCAGGTGGCGATGGAGTCTTCCGCGGTCATCTCGCCAAAGCCGATGTTCGACCAGGTTTCTTCGGCACACTCGACGATGAAGGTCGCTGTGTTCTTGTCGAATTGATAGGCGTGGGCCCAGACCCACCCGGCTTCCGTCCGCTCGAATATGAACGTGAAGGCGTCGTCGAATCTCGCTTGCGTGCCGAGCCAGACGAACTTGCAGGCGCGCACCTCCACGTCGGGATTGAAATGCTCGGCAAACTCGCGGCGGACACCTGAATTGATGCCATCCGAGGCGACGACCAGGTCGTAGCGGTCCGCGTAGTGCTGCGCCGATTCGATCTCGGTCTCGAACCGAAGTTCGACCCCCAAGTCCCGCGCACGCTGCTGCAACAGCGTGAGGAGTTGCCGTCGTCCGATTCCGCAAAATCCGTGACCGCTGGATACCGTATTGCGGCCTTTGTAGTGGACCGCAATGTCGTCCCAATAGGCGAAATGCGCGCGTATCGCGGCGGCGCTGGTCGGATCATTGGCGGCGAGATTGTCGAGGGTGTCGTCCGACAGCACCACACCCCAACCGAAGGTGTCGTCCGGCCGGTTGCGTTCGACCACCACGATCTCATGGCGCGGATCGCGCAGCTTCATGCTGATCGCGAAATAGAGCCCCGCTGGTCCTCCGCCGAGACAGGCGACCCGCATCTTTCGACGTCCTAGACAAATCAATGGCTTGAATTTACTTCAAGCATGAAACTTCATGATTGAAGTATATTGGCCCGAATGGTTAATTATTCGTAAACATGCGCGCGGGAGGTGAGGGCGCTGTCAGCCCGCCATCCAGCCGCCATCGACCATGAGATTCACTCCGGTCATGTAGCTCGCCTCGTCGCTGGCCAGGAACAGGGCCGCGTTGGCCACATCCAGCGGCGTGCCCAGGCGCGGCAGGGGCGTGCGGCCTTGCGCGGTGGCCAGCGCCTCCGGGCTCTGGGCGCGGCCGGGCTTGCCGGTCAATATCTTGCCCGGCGCGACCGCGTTGCAAATGATGCCCTGCTTGGCGTAGTCGGCGGCGATTTGGCGCGTGATATAGGCGCAGCCTGCCTTGCTGACCCCATAGGCGATGGCGTTCGGGGCCGAGATCATGCCGTGCTGGGACGACAGGTTGACGATGCGGCCCCGCGCCTCGCCCGGCGGCTGGTCAGTCGGCTGGCCCAGCGGCTCTTGGGTCAACATTTGCTGGACCGCGCGCTTGCAGCCGAAGAACACGCCCTTCAGGTTGATCGCCATGGTCCGGTCCCAGCCGGCCTCGTCCTCTTCGAGCAGCGCCTTGTCGGCGGAAATCGCGGCGTTGTTGACCATGACGTCGAGGCGCCCATAGCGCGCCACGGTGGCGCCGACCAGAGCATCGACCTCGTCCCAGATCGAAACGTCGGTGCGTATGAACAGGGCCGTGCCGCCGGCGGTGGCGATAACGTCCTGGGTGGGGTCGCCGCCCTCGCGCGGTTCCGTGGTGACATCGGCGATAATCACCCGCGCGCCTTCATCGGCAAAGCGGCGGGCGATGGCCCGGCCGATCCCGGAGGCACCGCCGGTGACGATGGCCACCCGATCCTTCAAGCGCATTTCGAACCCTTTCCGATTTGCTCATAATGCCAAGAAGCGCTGATCTTGCTATACTCAGCAGCGCTTGAAGTCTTCGCCGAGCAAGCTGACCATGGCCCCATGAACTTCAAGTTGCCGTGGGCGGCCGCTCTCGCCATGGCGCGCAGCTGGAACCGGTATCATTCCGTTGTCCCGTCATTTCGGTTTTGTCCAGCGCCCAGCGGCGGCGGCGGATCGAACGGCGGCATCGATAAAGGCGATGCCTTTCACGCCATCGTCCACGCTGGGGTAAAGCACGTCTTTCGGTACCGGGTTTCCGTTCCGGGCCGCGCGAATGGCGGCGGCGGCTTCGCCATAGATATTGGCGAAGCCCTCCAGATACCCCTCGGGATGGCCGGGCGGAACCCGGGTCATGCGCCCGGCTGCGTCGTTCGAGCCGGCGCCGCCCCGGGTGATCCGCCGCTTCTGCCCGCCGAAGGGGGTGAACCAGAGATAGTTGGGATCTTCCTGCGACCACTCCAGCCCGCCCTTGGTGCCGTAGACCCGCAGGCGCAGGTTGTTTTCATTGCCGGGGGCAACCTGACTGGCCCAGAGCATGCCCTTGGCCCCGCCATCGAAGCGCATCAGGATGTGGACGTTGTCGTCCAGCCGCCTTCCCTCGACGAATGTCGAGAGCTCGGCGCTCAACGCCTCGAGCTCGAGCCCCGTGACGAAGCAGGCAAGATTATAGGCATGGGTCCCGATGTCCCCGATACAGCCGCCCGCTCCGGCGCGCTTGGGGTCGGTCCGCCATTCGGCCTGCTTGTGTCCGGTGCTTTCGAGATTCTCGGTCAACCAGTCCTGGGCGTACTCCGCCTGAACGACGCGAAGCCTGCCCAGATCGCCGCTAGCCACCATCGCCCGCGCCTGGCGGATCATGGGATAGCCGGTGTAATTGTGGGTCAGGACAAAGATGCGGCCGCTATCGGCCACGAGCTTCTGCAGCCGGCGCGCGTCCCTGAGGTTTGTCACCAACGGCTTGTCGCAGATCACATGGATACCGGCGCGCAAGAATGCCCTGGCGACCGGATAGTGCATGTGATTGGGGGTCACAATAGTGACGGCCTCGATGCCGGCGCGCAAACGCCGCTCCCGCGAGGCCATCTTCTGGAAATCGCCGTAGGTGCGGTCCGGATCGAGCCCCAGTTCCGCCCCGGAGGCCATGGCACGATCCGCATCGGACGCCAACGCACCGGCCACCAGGACAAAGTGATCGTCGATGCGCGCTGCGATGCGGTGGACCGCGCCGATAAAAGCGCCTTGCCCGCCGCCGACCATTCCCAGCCGAATTGGATCGATTGACACTGGCCGATCTCCTCTAGTCGATGCCGAGCATGCGGCAGTTGGCGGCTTCGTCGCTTCCGCCACCGGCGAAATCGTCAATGGCCGTTTCCGTTACCCGAACGATGCGATCGCGCACGAACTGCGCGCCTTCGCGGGCGCATTCATCGTAGGTCGTATTCGCAGGGGCGATGGCACGGTTCAGGGACATAGGGATCCTCCAGAAATTCGCTGCCGCACATGCCTCGATCCATAACCGCGTCAACCACGACCTTCACTTCAGTCGACGAGACATATTCAAACAGGACCGCGCTATCCGCGCTCGCTGAAAAGACGTCAACGCGCGCGATGCCCAGCGAAAGGCCTCCGAGGCCTGCATCGAGAGTTATACCAAAGGTCACTCCTGCTGCAATGCCGACGCCACGGCTACAGGCTGGATGCGGCGAACAGGCTTCGTCTCGCTGCCCGGTGGCTGAGCCTGTGACTGTTGCGCGTGGAAATTCCAACCTGGACGCAACGATACAGGCGATAGCATCAACCACACTGGCGAACTCGACCAGGGCTCCATCGCCCCTGGTTCGGATGATACGGCCACGATGTTTGGTGATCGCGGAGTCTATCAACTCCCGGCAGCCCCGCCTTGTGCAACCCGCATCAGCTAGCCCCCTCCTTCAAGGCCAGCAGGTTGAAGGTCGGCACCGGATTGGCAAAGCCCTTGAGTTCGAGGTCACCGGCGGGCTCGACCTCGGCGAGGTCTTCGACATCGGCGTGGACCCGCTGGGTAAGCAGGATCTGGCCGGCTTCTGCGGCGTCGCACAGGCGCGAGGCGAGGTTCAGCACGGTACCGATGGCGCCGTAGTGGAAGCGGCCCTCGAAGCCGATCTGCCCGAGCGTCGCGTAGCCGACCGCGATTCCCACGCCGAGCCCTAGG